>Ga0302323_100003239_pt1 | contig 13230 bp, 15 predicted proteins | sample Fen_T0_3_FD_201950 | JGI IMG/M metagenome (GOLD analysis project Ga0302323, IMG submission 201950) | Peat permafrost microbial communities from Stordalen Mire near Abisko, Sweden - Fen_T0_3 | ecosystem: Environmental > Terrestrial > Soil > Wetlands > Permafrost | place: Sweden: Abisko... | reverse complement strand
CCAGCCAATGTAGCCATTCAAAAAAATAATTGGGATGGCGTGAGTAACGCCACCATCCGACACGGCAAGCCAAGCCCTTGTTTGCTGGATTCTGCTTGAAAGCGGCAAGTTGCTTATCGCTGGTTGCCTCACCCCATAAGGCGAACAACGCAATGGCAACAGCAATGATGACAGCAAGCTGCTGCGGCTGGGTATTTTGTGCGACCGCCCAGAAAGGCAATGACAGCAGCCATATAAAGCTAGCCTGGAGCAAAAAAAATAACAAGAAACCTATGCTGGCATGTTGCTTCATCGCCAAGCGCATGGCACGGTAACGTCCGTCTTCCTGCCCGTTAAGCACCCGCCCTGCCAAAAACAGACCTAAGCGCGAAAACCAGCACAACACCAATAAGCCCAAACATAAGCGCAAATAGGCCACACCCGATCCGCTTACCGCGTACCACGGGCCAGCCAGCATCATCCCGAATGCCCATACGACATCCACTATCCCCGCATTTTCTCGCTTCTGTTGCCAAAACCATGCTAGCAGTATGGCAAGGATGCTAAAGACAATTACGATTAACGGGCTATTCATGTTGGATTTCAACGGTATTTAACTGCCGGAGATAATGCCCCAGCCACAATAAGAAAGGCACTGTTGCCGCCCAGCTTGCGCCAATAACAAAAAACCAAAGCCAGTCGGTCGCTACGACAGTGACCGCGCCCAACTTTGCTGCTGCCATATAGGATAACGGACTTGCAACTGCGCTCATTGCTGCAGCAAGCCATAGCTTAGATTGCAGCCAAGCCAGGGAATGGTTAATCGTTAATGCGAGGCTAGCCCAAAGCAAGATTATCCACCAAGGGGCAAGGAGGGCTGCGCCATTGTTTTCCGTAAATTCAAGCCAACCCAATTTAATCCAAGTGGTATCGAGAATAAAACCAACCACCACAGCCACTAGCGTCAATTGAAAATCCCCTTTAGTACGGTTATTAGGATGCAACACGCTAACAACAAATAACATAAACAAGACCACCACAGGCCAGATGATTTTGTTTACCGCACCCAGCACCGCAGCAAACCAAATTAACTGCAAACAAAGGTAGTTCAATAGATTATTAAGCCGCATTGACAGCCAACCATTGTTGACGGCGATTTCCGGGTTTTGCCAATAACAGTTGCACATTGGAAATCGACTTCTCCTTGAAACCGCCTTCGCAATAGCACAGGTAAAACTCCCACATGCGGATGAATTCATCGTTGTAGCCTTGAAGCTTGACTTGCTCAAGCGCAGCCATAAAACGGGTTCGCCAGGCGTTTAATGTGCGTGCGTAGCTTTCGCCCTGGTCTTCCAGGTTAATCAACCGTAAATTCGCCTGGGCTGCACTGGCAACAACCGCACTGACACAAGGAATGAAACTGCCAGGGAATATATAACGCTTAATGAAATCAACGCTTTTCAATGCTTGTCGATAATAACGGTCTTCAATCGTAATCGCCTGGATCAGCCCCAAACCATCCGGTTTTAACAACGCCGCGCATTGTTGGAAGTACGTATCCAAATAGTGATGCCCGACCGCTTCAATCATTTCGATGGAAACCAGCTTGTCGTACTTGCCTTGCAAGTTGCGGTAATCCTCCATCAATAAGGTAATTTGGTCGGCGACACCCTCCTGTTCAAAGCGGAGTTGTGCGGCTTGATGTTGTTCCTTGGAAATTGTTGTGGTGGTGATTTTGCAACCATAATGTTTGGCGGCATAAACCGCAAAACCGCCCCAGCCGGTGCCGATTTCAATGACATGATCGTCCTTGTTTAACTGCAATTTCTGGCAGATTCGCTCCAATTTCGCGGTCGAAGCCTGCTCCAAGCTCATCCCGGGATGCAAATAAGTCGCTGACGAATACATGCCATGTGTATCCAGGAACAGCTTAAAAAAATCATTGCCCAAATCGTAATGCGCGGCGATATTTTTTTTGCTGCCTGCCTGCGAATTACGGTTTGCAAAATGCCAAACCTTAAGCAATTGGTTGGCAATAGTCGCCAAACCGCCTTCCATGCTGTCGAGCAAATCCCGGTTACGTACTAAGATTTGCACCACCTTGGTCAAATCATCCGTTTGCCATTGTCCATCCATGTAGGATTCTGCCGCACCGATTGAACCGCCCAACGCGGTTTGGCAATAAAAGCGCAGGTCGGAAATATTAATTCTTGCAGATAAATCATCTTCGGCTGTTTTGCCCAACACGACTTCACCTAATGGATCAGCAATAGTCAACACAGCATTTTGCAATAAAGCCAATTTATCGAGCACCGCTTGTCGTAAAGCCAAATCAATACGGCTTGGGGTGAAATTTAATGGGGACGCGATGGTGTTCATTCCGTTCTCCAGGGCTTATTCGGTTGTTTTATCAGGATGGCTATAAAACGGAATCCGTTTTAGCCACAAAAACAATGCTTGCCAGTAAATCAACACCACGACCGATAAGGTCATCAGCGGAAACCGAAGTGGAATTGACCGCATGGCTTGTGCAGTCATCGCTTGTTCCTTAAGTTGCAAGGTGGCATCAAAACAGCTTTCATTGTTTTGTTGCAATGCCATGTGGATAGTGAGATTGTCATTATGCAGCGCAAACCGCCATTCATAGTGCATATCCATAGGCATAAAAGGCGAGACATGGAAGGCTTTGTCGAAGTGAAATTGCCAATGCCCATCGTTCGCCGGGCATTCTTGGGTATCCAAAATATAACAATAGCGTTCGTTCCACGGGGTATTGTGGATTTCAGCAATAATGTAGCGTGGTTGTTCGGCTTGCTCAGGATGGCAAAAATAGAAACTGACTGGATTGAAACAAAAACCCAAGTAGCGCAAATGGGTCAACAAAAAAATCCTACCTTGGAAGGGTTGGCCGCAATGATTTTGCAACTGTGTTTTGACGGTTTCTTGTAAATCATAGTCGTTCTGCCCGAGATAATCCTTGCGATAAAAACTGACCAAGTTAAAGCGTTCCAATGACCACACCTTGCTTTTCGACATCACCAGTTCGATCTCATCAAGCGCAAGCCAACTCATAAAAATGGGGTATTTAAAGTCGTGTGGTTTAGGAAGGAATCGCCGATGCCGTATCCAACCCACATACAGTTTGCTATCTAAGCTTTTCATGCCGCACCGCTAATTAAATCGACGACATCTTGTGCGCTTTTTGCACCATCTTCATGGAAGCCCCAACCCCAATAAGCTCCGACGTAATAGGTGAAATTTTTGCCATTGATTTCAGCCCGCCGTTTTTGCGCCGCCAAACTGGCAAGCGTATAAACCGGATGATGGTACAGCCGTTTTTGCAGGATTTTTGTTGGGTTGATGCGATCCGTACAGTTTAGCGTGACCAGTAAGGGTTCTGGCGTATCCAAGTTTTGCAGCAGGTTCATGTAGTAGGTGACGGTGCAACGGGCTTGTTGTCCATCCAATTTCAGTGCATTCCAACTCGCCCAGGCCTTTGGGTGTTTGGGCATCAGGCTGGTATCGGTATGCAGTACCGTATCATTTTCCTGGTATGTCATCGCGCTTAAAATCCCGGTTTCACTGCTCGTGGCATCTTGCAATAACGTCAAGGCTTGGTCGCTATGGCACGCCATTATCACTCGGTCATAGTTCTCCTGCTTACCCGCTGTTGTTATCGTGACACCTTTATTATTTCGGGATACCGACTGCACCGGACAATTCAAGCGAAATTCGCCTTTGAAGCGCTGCATAAATGCCTTGATATAAGTGGACGAGCCACCACATACCGTGCGCCACAAGGGCCTGTCCTTGGTTTTTAGCATGTCATGGTTCGCCATAAAAGCGACCAGATAGCGAACCGGAAATTGTTTGGCCAAAGTGGGCGGGCCAGACCATAAGGCGCAAGCCATCGGCAAAATATGGTCGTCGATAAATGCCGTGCTGTAGCGGTGTTCCGTTAAATATTCGCCAAGCGTTAAGGTATCACTTGCTGTTTCCAATAAGGAGGGCGCTTCTTTATAAAAGCGCAGAATATCGCATATCATTCGGTAAAACCGGGGCTTAAAAAGGTTGCGCCGCTGGCAAAACAGCTTATCCATTGTGGTCGCATTGTACTCAAGCCCAGTCCGCACATCGGTCACGCTAAAACTCATGTCCGAGGGCTGAGAGGCGATATTCAAATCGCGCAAAAAGTGGCAGAAATAACGGTAATTGTGTTCATTGAACACAATAAATCCTGTATCGACAGCAACATTACGGTCAGCCAAGAAAATATTGTGGGTATCGGTGTGACCACCCGGATAGGGGTTGGCTTCGTAAATCGTGATGTCATGCTGTTTGCTTAAATAATACGCTGCATACAAGCCAGAAATACCGCTGCCGACAATGGCTATTTTCATCTTTCTGCTTCCTGTGAGATTAAATTAGCCCGCAACCGTTCCACAGGTATGGGCTGCAAATCCCAAACCAAACCCAGGTAAGCCATTAAGGTCAACAGATAATAACTGACATCAATTTCCCACCAGAAAAACCCTTGCCTAGCTGAAACAGGGTAATGATGATGGTTGTTATGCCAGCCTTCACCCAAAGTCAGGAACGCAACCAAACCATTATTGCGGCTATCGTCGTTTGTGATATAGAGTTTTGAACCCATGACATGCGCCAGTGAATTCACGCATAAAGTACAATGGATCAATGCGATAGTGGAAATAAAATAGCCCCATACAATCATTTGCCCGCCGCTGGTATGGAGTTCCGGGTAGCTTATCGACAACCAAAAGCCAAAGCCCCACATGCTAATACCGTACAAGATGGGAATCAGGATGTCGAAGCGGTCTAGCCAGCGTAATTCGGGAAATTTGATGAGGTCGCGTACATATCGTTCACGGGTGGTGAAGTTTTTCAGGCATAAAAACCACCCCATGTGACTCCACCAGAATCCGTGCCGTGGGCTGTGGATGTCCTTATCCTGATCTGAATAAAGATGGTGCTGCCGATGATGTGCAGCCCACCAGATCGCACCGCGTTGGGTTGCCGTTGCCCCCAGCAAGGCAAACAGAAACTGGCAGGCCCGACTGGTTTTAAAGGCTTTATGGGAAAAATAGCGATGATAAAACGCGGTAATCGCAAACATTCGGATCAAATACGAGAACAATGCCACCCATAAGGCAACCGGACTCCAGCCATAAACAAGTACCAGCAGACAAGCCAAGTGCATCAAGATAAACGGAATCACCCGAAGCCAGTCAATGGCTTCACTGGTGTTCTCGCTGGCCGTGATATTGCTGCTGTCAAACCAACTTAGCAGTTTGGAAAAATGGGCTTTTAACATGCGTGGCCTATTTGGACGGTTGGCCTATTAAAAAGCATGGCGTGTGAAAGTTATGTGAACGTCATCGTCCCATTCGTTCACGTTTTGGTGCAGCGGTATTCGAGACAATAGCACTGAAATAAGCCGGAGTTGTGGATGAAGACTGCCCTATTAACGATTGTCATGTTGTTTTCGCCGAATGCTTGCAAAACCGTTGAGCAAGATGTATTTGCCGATTACTTGGTGCTTGCCCCAGCCGATTCCAACATAAAATATAATCCAAAGATTAACGCATTTGTTAATCTTTACAATCAATTAGAAGATAACGCCCTGGCAGACAATGTTGCCAAGGCTTACGCTGAAAAACTCTATTTTAACGATACGGTTGTTACCCTGCATGACCAACAAGCCTTGCAAAAATATTTACAACACACGCAAGAAGCCTTGGATTCGATGCAGTTTGAAGTGCTGGATACCTACGAAAAAAATAACGACGTCCTGGTCAGGTGGTCAATGCGTACCCAATTCACTATTCTTGGTCAGCAGCGCGATGTCCACTCAATCGGCATCAGTCATTTGCGTTTTGACAGCGACGGGAAAATCGTCCTACACCAAGATTACTGGGATAGCACCCAAGGCTTTTATCAACACGTTCCAATTATTGGAGGGTTTTTGCGATGGATAAAAAATGGTTTGCGAGATTATTGATCGGCGTTGCCGGACTGTCATCAGTAGCAGTAACAGCGGGCGAAATGTTCCCGCCGACAATACAAACACTAGCAGCAAAACTGGTACATTGTAGCCGCGCCGAATTAAAAGCCTTCCGGTTAATCCACGTCGGCAATGCCGCTTTGTATCTGGAAGATTGCCAAGCTATAAACAATATTTTCACCCAATCACCCAAACAATTGCGATTTGCTTATGAGAAAGCCATTCCCGCCAAAGCCTTTCGGGAAGCATCAGAAGAATACTTGAAAATTAATCTAGGCCAACAATATGCTCTATGGGAACAAACATTTAAAGACTTTAACAGCAACTACCGTGATGTCAAAGATGGCGATTATTACGATTTGGTGTTTGATAGCAAAGCCGGATTGCAACTGTTTTTAAACCAAAAACTGTTGGGCTCAGTAACTAATGTAGATCAAGGCTTAGCGTATTTCAACGTATGGTTTGGCAAAGAACCGTTTTCCGAAGACTTGAAGAAAAGCCTACTGACGACAAAGTTAACGGCAAAATAATTTGAAAGGGAAAATTTAATGGACGACCAAAAAATGACCGCCGTACAGTCACTTTATGAACCCAGCGTTTCATATTTGACTAGCATTGGCAGCCAGATCGTGGGGATAAATACCAAATCATACTGCTTTGACAGTTGATCCCCATCATGTCAGCCAGCTTAAAAATAACGACACGCTGATCATCCTCGTCAAACAACTGCCGAAATCGGCAAGTAACACATTAAACCAGACCAACATTCAGCTTAGATGTTGTAACTGCAATGACCTGTTGGCAAACAACGAAGTGCTATTCAGGGTGACGATGAACTTGGTGCCACTGAAGGAAATCCTTAAGAATTTGGGGCCGGAGATAACTTCCGTGGGCATTGTTTTGATAACTATCTCTTCACCGTTATGCTCGAAAACACCAAATCCTCAAGAAAAGCAATAATGCTAGTTTCATCTTTTGCCTGACCAAAATCAGTCAACGACGGCAGCTTGTGAATAAAGAAGTTCTTGAAATGCGCCATTTCTATGATCGAAGCCAATGATTTAGGGTATCCATAGCTGGGGTTGCATTCGAGAATAATAATGGCAATATGCGCGTACAAATCTTTGTAAGGCTTGTACAACGGTTAAGCCGACTCATTCACATTATGTAGCTTTAACATCTGCGAAAGGGGTGCCCAGATTATTTAATTGACTGTAAATTCAGTTTATCTTTGAAATAAGGAAACACAACAAATGTGAAGCGGGCAACTATTACTCGTCATCCATAGGCCGACCTTTCGGGATCATCAGCCGACTGAGTTGCCTATCCTTGTACCAATTTGCGGCACGGAAGGCCAATAACAGGAGGACAAGCATTGTATAAAAAACAGGTTGGAGCAGGTTTCCTTTAAGCTGCCAAAAATAATGGATAATGACCGCAACAGATGCGGGATAAATAAATCGATGGAGTTTTTTCCAGGACTTGCCCATCTTTTTTTTTGCGGCTTTAGGCGAAGTAATCGCCAGTAAAAAAATCACAATATAAGCCATTACCCCAAACCAGATATAAGTGCTTTCCATTATATCAGTCACAATAATGGGCCAAACCAGGGCTTGGTCAATGGTCAGGTAAGCGAGCAAGTGTAAGGTCGCATAAAAAAAACAAAACAAGCCGAATAATTGGCGATAAGTTGCCATTCCGGGCCATCGGGTGATTTTTTGGATCGGGGTTATAGTGAGTGTTATACAAAGAAATCGTAATGACCAGTCGCCTAGGCGAATATGCAGCGCTTGGATAGGGTTGGCACCTAAGTTATCGAAAACAATATCGACGAATATCCAAAACAGGGGTATTAAAGATGCGGTAATACACAGGTTTCGCAGTTCAAGAAACTTCTCTATTAGTGCTTGCCAGTCGGTATTTGGCCAGTGTGCGGCTAATACGAACTGGCCATCACTGCCGGAAAAAAACCTTAGGAAAGATTTCGCAAGGATTTCCTTTGCGGTTTGACAGGTCATTAGAAAAAATAGACCAAGTCCATATCACTGTACATGGATGCGACTTGTTCGCCATAACCATTGAAGAGTTCGGTAGCTTTGCGCGGGGTAAAAAAACGGCTTCCAATCCGCCTTTCGCTAATTTGGCTCCACCGGGGATGTGGGACGGCTGGGTTTACATTGGCATAAAACCCATATTCATTCGGGGCGTATAGGTTCCAGGTCGTGATGGGCGCAGTTTTCAACAATTCAATTTTTACTATGGCCTTGATGCTCTTGAAACCATATTTCCAGGGCACGACCAGCCGCAAGGGAGCGCCATTTTGTTTGGGTAATTTGTCGCCATACATGCCAACTGCCAAGAGCGTCAAGGGATGAACCGCCTCGTCAACCCGCAGGCCTTCAACATACGGCCATTGCAACATGCCATTGTGCATGGCATCAGGTTGATGGACTGAGGTGAATTTGACAAATTTTGCAGTCGATAAGGGTTTAACCCGTTTCAATAAACCGGCAAGGGGGAAACCCACCCACGGCACGACCATCGACCATCCTTCGACACAACGAAGGCGATAAACATATTCTTGCAGGCTTTGTTGGCTTAAAAGCTCTTCGAGATGGAGGTTTAAAGGTTTTTCAACTTCGCCAATAATTTCGACAGACCATGGATCAATTTGAAGGTTTTGTGCAAGCCGTGTTGAGTCTTCCTTATTGAAGGTGAACTCATAATAGTTCGTGTAGTTTTTTACCAAATCATTGGGAGTAACGTTTAATTTGTCAGAACCAGTAAGGGCATCCGACAAATTTTTCCAGTCCGTCTCACTTGCGGCGAATTTAGAAGAAAGGCTTGACCAGGCAACGGTTGAAGCCAGAATCGCTTTGATTAGCTTACGGCGTTGATGTAATATCTGGGGGTCAGTAATTTCACTGTCAGGTATTTCTTTTTTAGTGATAATTCGCACAACTGGCTTAAATGATTAACTTATGCTAACAAGACAAATGAGGACGGCTATTTTTCCCCAAACGATGTCGGTGTGAAGATTATGAAATGAAATTTTGGTAATTTCATCCTTCAATCTAGGCAATCGGTTTTTCAAGTTGGCAACCCGGTTAAGCCTTATGAAGGCTACTTCAACAAATCGGCAAGCCGTTTGATTTCGTTTTCTGCATTTACTTGGTAGGTAATGTCATATTGAATGCCGAGGAAATAAAGCACCCTACCTTTACTATCTAATAACGGGGTTATTTTTAGGTGATTATGAAATAAGGTGCCGTCTTTTTTATAGTTGCGCAAGGTCACTTCTATAACATCATGCTTTTTTAAGCCATCCCTAATGACGCGTCGAGCTTCTTGAACCCTGTCCGTACCTTGAAGAAACCGGCAGTTTATCCCGATGATTTCTTCTTGACCGTAACCCGACAAACGTTCGAATGCCTTATTGGCATAAATAATCGGGCAATCCTCCAGATCGGGGTCGGCCAAGGTCACGCCATTAACGCATTCGTCCAAAATGGCGGTTAGGACTTGCGGGATGATTCCAGAATCTTTTTTAATGATAAAAGGCATAGGTTATCTCCGTTAAAATTAAGATGCGAGTTGCATTTGGTGGGTGTGGACTAAATCCCTTATCTTTTCGACTGTGTTTTCAGCGCCATCTTCTATGGCCACCCGGATTAATTTTTCAAACGGTCGCATAAAAATTTCAATTTCCAGCAGGTCAAACCTAAAGGTTAGCTTTGTTTGGTTGCCTTGGTCGTCGCTGTCAACCAAGTAGGATTGCTTATACGGCGTACTTAAGCCTTGGATAACAAAAATTGTATGAGGGTTGTATTCAACGACTTCAAAAATGGATTCAATCTGTGAATCGTTGTCCTCACGCACTTGACGGCCTTTGGCCCCAACGCGGACTTGGTCGCCATCCAAAGCTTCCAACTCAACCACCTCAGGCGCCCACTTGGGATAATTAAGAAAAAAATTATTGGCAACGAAGCAGAATACGTCCATCTCACTTGCGTTTATAACAATGCTGGCTTCACCACAAATCTGTTTTGATGTGCCGAATGAAAGTTTCATTTTCATTACATTCCTTTACCCTATTAATTCTTTCTACAACTTAACAGCTAAATCTTGGCTGGCAAGACTTGCAAGAGAAGGGAAGTCCTTAAAAAATGTTTTTGGGTTTAGGTTCAGTGGTACGTGTTAAAACTCTTTGGCCAATCACTATTACACCACGAAATCTTGGGTTGAATTAATAGGCGGGTTTGGAGACTAAAGGGATAGCTATTTTTAGCAATCGGGATAAACTGGAATTTAACATTTTTAGGACTTTTACCAAATGCCAAACGAAACCGTCAACCTATTACCCAGCCAAATATTGTTTGGTTTTGCAATTCTCGCCTTCTTCGCTTTGGTGGTTATGGAAAAACTGAAGCCTTACCGCCGTTTTACAAATACTGTAGGGAAGTCTTCCTTTTATACCAACACGGCCACTTTTGTATTCAATAACATTATCCTGACCCTGTTGCGGGCAACTTCGTTATTTTTTGTTGCCCAACAATTTTCCGGCCATGGCCTTTTAAGTGGCATGGCTAACAATCCCATCAAGTGGGTGTTTGCATTCTTGTTGTACGACTTGTCAATCTATGCTTGGCATGTTGCCAGCCATCATTTTGAATTCCTGTGGCGGTTTCACAAGGTCCACCATAGCGATAAAAGCTTTAACACCTCAACAGGCTTTCGTTTTCACGTTTTTGACCTGTTTCTCGAAATCCCATACAAATGCCTGTTTGTCGTTTTGATTGGGGTGGATGCCTATTTGGTACTGGCGATTGAATCAATCCAATTGTTTTTCATTTTCTTTCATCATTCAAACCTGAGTTTTGAACAAGAAAAAAGCTTGTCGGAATATATCATTACACCGTCTTTGCATCGCACCCATCATTCGACGTTGCGTAGTGAGCACGACAGCAACTATGGCATTGTCTTGGCATTTTGGGATAAGTTGTTCAATACCCGAAAAGAGTGTGTGCCGGAGCATATAGGATTGGATATCGTTGTTGCTGAAAATTTCACGCAACTTTTTTTCTTGGCCTTTATCACCGAAAGGCACTTCAAAAGGATTTTGAGCGTAATTCCTAATAGCCGGAAACGGCTCTAAGAGTCCGGATTAAAAAATCCTTTAATGTCATTTGCGACCAACTCGCGCAAATGGTTGGCTCATATCTATCCAAGATGGTGCAAAGTTCAGCCGTTAATCCATTCTCACTTGGTATATTCCTCTCAGACTATTGCATTCGCGTTCTGGACCACTACATAAACCATCATTTTAGAAGCAAACCCATAGGTTTCCAGGAGTCCGGTAGCGTTAAAAATGATTTTGGCACGCAACATGCTTAAATTATTGCATAAAGGCAATGAAAAAATTCAAAGGTTATAATCCAAAGCAATGGGAATACCTGGGTATTATTCATCATTTTGTCATTTCGCTATCGTAAGCTTATTTAACTAGCATCAGTTTTCTGAGAGTATGGAGGGTAAGCAAGTGTTATTTGAGTTACTTTCAAACACGAAATTATATTTACCGTTTTCCCATTGGGCTATAACGTGGCCTGTTGAACTGACTGGCGAACTGGTAACCATTGGCTTACTGTCTTGTTTTGTAGCCCTGTCGGGCTATGAGCTTCGTTCTCTTAGGGACTCCTACCCTACTTGGCGAATCCATCGGTCTTATCTGACCAATATGAGCCTGTTTGCCTTTAACAGTATTTTTGTGATCGTTTTTTCAGTGTCTATGTTACTGGCAATTGCCGAACGAAACGCGGGATATGGTCTTTTAAGTTTGACACTAAATCCCGCATTCAAGGTAATTTTGTCCTTTTTAGCGGTTGATTTGCTGTTGTACGGGTGGCACAGGGCTTGTCATCGGTTTAATTTTTTATGGCTATTCCATCGGGTGCACCATAGTGATCGGTATTTAAATGTGTCGACGGCATTTCGTGTGCATTTTTTAGAAATCTTCACCACGACTTGCTTAAAGGTCGGATTAATTATCCTCCTTGGCATCGACAAAATGTCAGTCCTGGCAATAGAAGCCCTGATTCTTGTGAGCATGATGTTTCATCACACCAATGCCCGTTTCAAATTCGAGCGGATCTTAGGGAGTTTTATAACTGTACCAACCCTCCAAAGAGTGCACCATTCAGCCGAACCAAAAGGGCTTAACTATACTACGGTTTCGTGTTATCCATCTGGGACAGGCTATTTGGGACGTTCTCAGTTACAAAGCCAAGCCGAATTGGACTCAAGGAAAGGCCGCCTGAAAAAGTGTTCGACCTGATACGGTTTGGCTTTGGCTGGGAAGATAAGCCAAGTGAATGCCCAGCCAATTTGGATTCAATGATTGCCGAAGCCGCATTTTATAAAGCCGAAAAACGTAACTTCTCGCCGGGCTACGAGCTGCACGATTGGTTGGAGGCCAAGGCCGAACTTCTGAAGCACACTCCAAGTCATATCCAGTCCAAAAGTATGTCCCAATAAGTCGCGTTTTTTTGACAAGCCTCCAAGGACTGTTAAGTTAATCTCGCAACTGTTTGTTGCGTCATTTAATAATAATTTGGAGATGAAATGAACATCACGATCTATAAACACACAACCAAACTAGCACTGTCTGCAATCGCATTAGTCGCGGGCATAGGCTTTACCCAAAGCGTATTCGCCAAAGAAAACCTGGCTGCCTGTAAAGCTCATATCCAAGGCAAAATTGCCTGGGACTCGACCACCAACTACGCAAGTGCGTCGAAGTGGGAAGACAAAAATTTGGATTATTTGTGCGGCAATTCAACCAGTCCCAAAGCCCCTGGCGAGTGTTTCCACCATGTCATGACCAGCCATGTCAGCTACGGTGACAGCGATAAATGGGAATATCAAAATGCCATGGACTTATGTGCAGGGAGCAACGATGCCGATGCAACAGTCAACTGCTTCAAGGGCAAGATTAAGGACAAGGTTGATTGGAAGGCAGCCATCAGCCAATGCCAAGCAAAGAAGACGCTTGAGAACGTTGCAGAGTAGGCCTTAACAAAAGACTTAGCCGCAATGAATGCGCAAAGTCTTAACTTTTTAAAAATCAGAAGCGTAAAAAAAGCCTACTTACTTTCCCTTAAGTAGGTATTAATAATATTTGCGGTTATGCCATACAGCTTATAGTCATAACAACTAAAAAAGAAGAATAG
>Ga0302323_100003238_pt1 | contig 13230 bp, 7 predicted proteins | sample Fen_T0_3_FD_201950 | JGI IMG/M metagenome (GOLD analysis project Ga0302323, IMG submission 201950) | Peat permafrost microbial communities from Stordalen Mire near Abisko, Sweden - Fen_T0_3 | ecosystem: Environmental > Terrestrial > Soil > Wetlands > Permafrost | place: Sweden: Abisko... | reverse complement strand
ACCCGTTTAAATGGACCAAGACCGCCGACGAGATCCTGGACAAGGTGCGACGCTTCGGTCTCCGCACCCAGCAGGTCCACGCCCAATGAGCTACTTTGGGAAGAAATCACAGATCCAGGGGACTAGCCAGGTCGTTCGCAAAGCGACTATGCTTATCGGCTTTCGGTGGCAAGGAAAGCCGCCGGACCGATTTCATTCCGCCCTCAGATGATGACCAAACGAAACGATCACCCTTCGAACAGTCTGCGATGGTCGATCATCGCGGCCGCGCTCGTTCTGCACCCGGTGCTGCTCTATCACCTACTTCCGGTGCTCGGCGAGCCTGCGAATTTCCTCTCTGCGCTGGCGCCCATCGTAGCGACGTTGCTTGTCAATTGGCGCGCCGGCATCGCGGCCATGTTCCTCAACGTCATCTCGTCCGCCCTGGTGTTCCGTCTGTTTACAGGCATGGGCGCCAGTGAAGGCAGGCCGAAGGCACTGATTTCAGCGGTGCTCATCTCAGCGGTCTGCTTCGGTGCCGAGAAGCTGCGCCTCTACGTCGAAAGGCGGAAGGTCATCGAGGAGGAGCTTCAGCAGGCCAGGAAAATGGAAGCGGTCGGACGCCTAGCGGGCGGGGTCGCCCACGACATTAACAACACGCTCAACTCGATCACCGCCTCGGTGTTCGCCCATCGGCAAGAAGTGGCACAATACGGCCGTCACTTCCCCGACCTGGACAACATCGCGGCCGCTTGTGATCGCGGAGCCCAACTTACCCGCAACCTTCTTGGATTTGCCCGCAAGCGCAACTACACGCGACAGACCATCTCGGTCAACGAAGTCGTCGAATCGGTAGACGCGCTCCTCGGACGAACCGCGAGCAAGAATATTCGAATCGGCCTTCGGCTGGATCCGGACAGTCCGGCGATTCTCGGTGACCGAGCGCAGGTCGAAAGCGCACTGATGAATCTTTGTATCAATGCCATCGACGCCATGACCGACGGAGGCACGCTGACCCTGACCACAGGAAAGGACGCCCACCAGGTCTCCATCTGCGTAGAGGACACCGGTACGGGGATGGACGACACGGTCAAAGAGCGCGTCTTCGAGCCGTTCTTCACTACCAAGGCGGCCGGTAAGGGAACCGGACTCGGGCTCTCCATGGTCTACGGGGTCGTTCACGCCATGTCCGGGCGGATTACCCTGGACACGGCGCCGGGCAAGGGCACATCCATCACGCTGTTCTTTCCAAGGACCACGGCTGCTCCCCAAGCGACCATCGCAGAAACGCCACGCCATGCCACGGCAAACCCGAGCTTGCTGGCGGGGCGAACCGTGTTGCTGATCGACGACGAGCCGCTGGTATTGCGCTCGGGCGTGCGACTGCTACGCGCCTTGGGTTGCGAGGCCTTCAGCGCCGCCAGCGGCAGCGAGGGGATGGCCATAGCCAAAGCGCGAAACGGCAACCTCGATCTCGTCATCGTCGATTTCGTCATGCCGGAGATGGACGGCGTGGCCGTCATCGAAGAGCTTCGCAAGAGCTACCCGGGCATGCCCATGATCCTCGCATCCGGATACACGCGCGAATCCGAGCGGCTCGAGTCCCTGCGCGAGAAGTTCGGCGCCATCGGTTTTCTCGCGAAGCCTTACCGTTCCGAGGATCTCATGAGCGTCGCCAAGGAGCTACTCGGTTCAGGGCCGACATCCACGACCTCTCTCTCGAACGACGGTGTTCCATGAGGCTCGCATCGGTCATCTCCAAATGAACGGCTGCACATCCTTCGTCGCCTTCGCACCTCGGCATTTCGGGACCAGGCCATCCGCCGAGCGAGCAATCAAAACACCCACGGCTGGTTCGAAGTTGCCATGCTGGTCGATGAAAGTGCGAGCCACACCCATCATCGCTGGGGCGCACTCGAAGGGCTTGATACGGATCGGTTCTTCCATGACGACCTCGGCAAGACCGCCCGCGAATTCCCGGAGACTCCGGTAACCTTTCGGAGCATCGGAGAACGCACAGTAGGGCACGGCGACGCGCACGTTCCCCTTCTTGTCGAGGTAGACGCCGCAGGAGGAATTGTCTTGGCGTTCGTCGGCGGCGGCACAAGCGCGCCCGACCGGGTACGGCAGCAAGCTCTTGCTGGGCACGCCTTCCATCGACACCAGCCCTTGCGAAAACACTCCCACCTCGCTGGCCCTGTACTTCACTTGCGTGACGAACCGACCGCGACGATCGATGAATCCCCACTTGCCGCCACCTTCGAAACCTCCCTCCTGGCGTGCACGATCAGTCAGATAAACGGCGGCCCATCCTTCCCCGAAGGGTTTTGCGCGGACGAATCGGGGTGCGATGGCCAGCTGTCCTTCGCGGTCGAGATAGCCCCAGGTCTCCTTCCGTCGCGCCGCCGCCAGTCCCTCGGACATGCGGGTGATGCAGTGGTACCCCTTGATGGAGAGCCGCTTGCCGGTCCGATCGATGAGGAAGTACCGCCCCTGGGATTCGTCGTCGTCAGCGTTCCCGAAGTCGCTCTCGCACTCGCTGCCGGCGGCTATTTCCTTCCCCGGCTGCATCAAACAGGCGTCTTGAAGGTCGTTCCCCGTTCTGACCACGGCGACGCCGTCGACGAACGAGTCAGCGTATTCGAACGCCGGCGCAAGGACCCATGCGCCTTTCGGGTCGATGAAGCCCCAGCCCTTCCCGGCGACGCAAACCGCAGCGAGGCCGTCGCGAAAGGGCTTGGCCTCGTCGAAGCTCGGCGCGATGGCGTACTCGCCCCGGGTGTCGATGAAACCGGTCTTCTTGTTCTTGGTCACCGCGGCCAAGCCCGACGCGAATTCCCCGGCCTGATCGAAGCGGCGGTTGATTGCGAGCTTGCCGGCCTTGTCCACGTAACCGCAATCGCCGTCGTCGGCCCTCGGCGGCACTGGCTGCACTGGCTGCGCGTCCGTGACCATGCGGCCAGCGTCCCGATGGGAGACAACCTGCGGCGGCACGCGTTTGCCGCACGCGAGGGAAAGCAAGGCGACCGCGGTCGCCACACAGCGGCGTCCCGAAGCAAAGGCCCCATCTACGGCAAAAACTGTCATCGCAGGTATCTCACGGCTCGTCGTCGAGGCAAGTTATCCGAGCCAGGGGTCTTGCTCAATTTCCGTGATGAAGGCACGACGCAGGGTGAAACGGCCGAATCCGCAGTCCCGCTGGACGACCAAAGCAGACCGATGCCCGGCACGCAGCATCGAAGATCAGCCCATGGGTGCACTCCTGCTGCTGCCATTCCTCTTCTTGGATGTATCGTCGGCGATGGTGCGCCTCATTCGCACTCAAGTCGAGCTGCCCGGTGCGACGGGCTCGGTCGCACTGGACTATCTCGCCGCCGACCGACAGGGTGGTCGCGTCTGGATCCCGGCGGGCGAGACTGGAAGCGTCGACGTGCTCGACCTCGGCACGCGACGACTGACTCGTATCGAGGGCTTCGCCACGAAAGCCGGGGCCCGCGGTCCCAGCGCCGTCAGCTTGGGCGACGGCATGGCCTTCATTGGCAACCGCGCCAGCAAAGAAATTTGCGCCGTCGATGCAGAGCGAATGGCCAAGCTCGGGTGTACATCGTTGGCGGTTTCGCCCGATGGCATGCAATACGTGTCTACCACGCGCGAAGTGTGGGTGACGGCGCCCGCCGATCGCTGCATCGCCGTGATCGATGCGCGAGGTTCATGGCCCGGCAAGCAGGTGACGCGAATACCGATCGATGGACGGCCCGAGGGCTACGCCGTCGATGCCGAGCGAGGCCAATTCTTCACCAACCTGGAAGACAAGAATCAAACGCTGGTCATCGACATTCGCTCGCGCAAGGTCGTGAGCACGTGGAATGTTCCGTGTGGCAACGAAGGACCGCGCGGGCTGGCCTACGACCGGGCCAGACAATTCCTTTTCGTCGCGTGTACCGACAAGGTCGTGGTGCTCGACGGAGCACACGGCGGCGCCCGACTGTCGACGCTGGCTACGGGGGCCGGCGTGGACAACATTGACTACCTCGAAGACCAAGCGAACCTGTACGTCGCTGCGGGCCGAGCCGCACGGCTGACCATCGGCCACGTCGACGCGAAAGGAACCATCAACGTGGTGGCCACCGCGCACACCGCCGACGGGGCACGCGTTGTGGTGGTCGCTGCGGACGGAACCTCGGTGGTCGGAGATCCCCACCACGGTCGAGTGCTGATGTTCTCGCCCGGGCGTTGACCTTGCGACGCCTCGTCGGCCCACGCGGCTGCAACCGAGCCTGGCGGAGATGGCGATGTGGGTTGGTCGCCCTCCTCCTTGCAGCGATGACGACTGGTACCAGCAGCTCGGCACTCGCGTATCGCCCTTTCGACGGGACCGATGCGGACGTCGTAAAGCCTGGCGAATTCGAGCTCGAGCTTGGGCCCTTGCACTATCTGCGCGAAGATCACGCTGCCTTTCTGGTGTTACCTGCCACCGTGCTGAACCTGGGGATCACGAAAAGCATGGAGCTGGTCTCCGACTTCAAGAACTTCGTCAGTCTCGACGGCTCGGACACTGGGCTGCGCCGGTTTCGCCTGCGCGACGCCGACTTTCTCATCAAGACGATTCTGCGGCCGGGCATGCGCCAGGGGCGGCCAGGACCCAGCATCGCCCTCGAGACCGGCGTTCTGCTACCTGCGCCCGGGACCAAGACCGGCTTCGGAGCCCAGGCCAATACCATCGTCTCGGTCGCCACGCCCAGCACGGCCGTTCACCTCAACGAATCCATCGCCGGCAATCGGGACCACCACTTCGAGGTCTTCAGCAGCGTCATCCTCGAAATCGCGCGCGGGCGGAAGATCCACCCGGTCGCCGAGACTCTCTTCGACTTCGTCCTTCACGGAGGTAACGAATATTCCGCGCTGGTGGGGGCGATCTGGGTGCACTCGCGCGATTGGGCTTTCGACACGGCCGTGCGCGCCTCGCGAACAGATGGATACTCCGTCGTCGAGCTTCGCCTCGGATTGACGTGGACCAGCCGAGTATGGGACGGGGACGGCGGCGCTCAGGAAGAGGAAGTCATGTTCTGAGTGAGGGCGGGTTTCCTTCAGGGCACAAGTGCCCCATAATCGAAGGGGACGTGCAACGACGCGGAGGTTCCTCATGACGAAGCGATGCGCATGGATGTGGTCGGGAACGCTGGGCCTGGGGCTGCTCCTGCTAGGCTGCTCGACTGGAAGCGGAGGCGACACCAACGGCGCAGCCAGCGGAGGCGCGACCACGAGCATCCCGGGCACCGGAGGCGTGACCACCAGCATCCCGGGCACCGGAGGCGTGAGCGGAGGCGGCAGCGGCGGCGGCGCGGGTGTCGTTTCAACGCTCGGTGGCTGCACCATCTTCCCAGCCGACAACCCGTGGAACCTCGATGTTTCGGCGTACCCGCTCAACGCGAACAGCGCCACCTACCTTGCAAACATGTCGTCCAGCACCGCCTTCCATCCCGACTGGGGCACGGTCTCGGACGGGTACGGCTTCCCGTTCACCTCCGGAACCGGCGCCACGCCCCTGCCAGTGAAATGGACCGCAAGCTGGGGCGCCACGGAAAGCGATCCCCTGCCCTGCACGAGTGGCAGCGGCCAGTTCTGCTACCCGATTCCACTCACCGCGCCCATCGAAGGCGGTCCCAGTGCCGACACCGACGCCGACCGGCACGTGCTCTACGTCGATACCACGGGTGCGCCCGGAAACTGCACCCTTTACGAGCTCTACAACGCCCAGAACCCGGCCGGCGCCTCAGGCTGGACGGCCGCCAACGGTGCCATTTTTCATCTGGGCTCCAACACGCTGCGCACCGACGGCTGGACCTCCGCCGACGCCGCCGGCCTGCCCATCTTGCCGGGCCTCGTGCGCTTCGACGAGACCGTCACCCAGGGCGAGATCCGCCACGCCATCCGCTTCACGGTGAGCAAGTCCTCCCAGGGATACATCCATCCCGCCACCCACGCCGCTGGCAGTGCCTCCACATCGTTGCCGCCCATGGGCCTGCGCCTGCGGCTCAAGGCTTCGTTCGACACCAGCGCCTTTTCGGGGCCGACGCTGGTCATCCTGAAGGCGATGAAGAAGTACGGCATCATCCTCGCAGACAACGGCAGCAACTGGTACATCTCGGGCGAATCGCACGAAGGCTGGGCGCCGTACATGGACGATCTTCTCAGCGGATTCCGCAAAGTCCACGGCAGCGACTTCGAGGTCGTGGATACCGGGCCGGTGCTGAAGAATTAGGGGCTGGGGATAACAGACCGACCGGCGGCGATGCCGAGTTGACGCCCCCTTCGGGGTGAGCCCAAAGCCACGGGTTCGACCACTGCCCTCCTAGCACTACTGCTTCAAATTCTCCCGTCGCCGTCGCTGCTGCGGCCCTCGCGACGCGCCGGCTCGGTCCGAATTTGAAGCAGGATTGCTAGAACCAGCAGATGTCGCGCGAAGACTCTTTTCGCATTCCTCGGGATCACAGCCCCTACCGAAGGACCGCCACCCGGTCCCCGAAGGTCTGTTCCAACCTCGCCAGCAATTCGTCCGACGCTTCGACCTTGAACTCCTCCCCGAGGTCGAACACCGTCTCGCTTCGCTGCGGGATCTCTAGTCGCAGTCTCGTCCGACAACTTCCCGGGAACTGCCGCAACAGCTTCTGCAGAATCAGCAGCTGGTCGTCACTCAGCAGATCCGCGTTCAGCCGCACGTCCATCATCGTGCTCCGCTCCGCGCGGATCGATGCAAGCAACTTCGCATCCACGAAGCGCAGCCTCTCCCTCGGATTCTCGCTGTCACCCCAGGGGACGTCCACGGTTCCCGTCACCAGCAAAGGATCCCCTTGGGTCAGCGCCTCGCGATACTCTTCCAGCTTCGACGACGACACGTGGAACTCGATCTGCCCGTGCTGGTCCTCCAGCTTGAAGAAAGCGAACTTGCCTGTGCCGTTCTTGATGGGCCGCTCTTGGTAGTCGGAAATCACGCCGCCCAAGATCACCTCCGCACGACCGCCGCGCGATGTGCAGTTGACAGTCAGCGCGTTGGCGAAACGCCGCAGCTCGCCCGAGAACCGGTCGAGCGGATGCCCGCTGATGTAGAAGCCCAAACTTTCTTTTTCGAAAGCCAACAGTTGCTTGGGCGTCCACTCCTCGCCCTCGGCGTACACGTCCTCCGCGGGCGGAGGCGCCTGCCCCGGCGTATTTCCACTGAGCAGCGACAACAGCGACGTCTGTCCGCTGTCGCGCTCGCGCTGAGCGACCGCGGCGCTGTCGATGGCCGGCCCGATCGCATTCCACATCTTGGCCCGCGTGACGCCTTTGGTCTCCGCGATGCCGTCGAAAGCCCCGGCCTTCACCAGCGCCTCCATGACTTTGCGGTTCACCTTTCGGGGATCCACACGCTGGCAGAAATCTACCAGCGACAAGAACGGACCGCCCGCCACCCGAGCCGCGCGAACGACCTCCACCGCGCCCTCGCCCACCCCCTTGACCGCCGCCAAACCGAAACGAATCGCTTTCAGGGGACCGGACGACGCCGTCTTCACCTCGCCGGTGGCCTTGCGCTTGCCTCGCTTGGGTGCGGCTTCCACTACCTCTTCCTTGACCACGGTGAAGTCCGCATCCGACTCGTTGATGTCGGGCCGTTGCACCTGGATGCCCTGCGAACGCGCCTCGGCGATGCACTTGACCACTTCTTCGGTCTTGTCCTTGTCGCAGGTCATGAGGCCCGCGAAGAACTCGACCGGGTAGTGGTGCTTTAGATACGCCGTCTGATAGGTCAAAAGGCCGTACGCCGCCGAGTGGCTTCGGTTGAAGCCGTAGCCGGCGAACTTCTCCATCAGGTCGAACACGCCCTCGGCGATGCCCGAGTCGACCTCCTTGACCGCGGCGCCCTTCATGAAGGTCGCCTTCTCTTTCGCCATGACCTCGGCCTTCTTCTTGCCCATGGCCCGACGAAGAAGGTCGGCTTGCCCCAGCGAATAGCCGGCCAGCGCCGACGAGATCTGCATGACCTGCTCTTGGTAGACGATGACCCCGTAAGTGTCCTTGAGAATGGTCTCGAGCGACGGGTGCGGGTACTCGACCTTCTTTCGGCCGTGCTTGCGCTCGACGAAGTCGTCGACCATGCCGCCCTCGATGGGACCGGGACGATAAAGCGCGCCCGCGGCGACGATATCTTCGAAGCAGTCGGGCTTGAGCTTCTTGAGTAGGTCGCGGAAGCCCGACGATTCCAGCTGAAACACGCCGGTCACATCCGCGCGCGAGATCATCGCGTACACGCCGGCGTCGTCGAGGGGAAGTAGCGCGGGGTCGAGCAACTCTTGCCCGAGCCGATTGCGTTCGGCGTTGATGAGGTTCACCGCCGTCTTGATCACGGTCAGGGTCTTGAGGCCGAGGAAGTCGAACTTCACGAGTCCGACCTTCTCGACGTCGGTCATGTTGAACTGGGTGGCGATGGTATCCGTCTCTTGCCCCGACGGACGGAAGCAGGGCGCGTACTCCCACAGGGGCTTCTCCCCGATCACGACGCCGGCGGCGTGCGTGCCCGCGTGGCGGGTCAGGCCTTCCAGCGTGATCGCCACGTCCAAAAGCTCGCGGTACGGTCCTTCGTACAGCTCCTTGAGGCGCGGCTCGTCGTCGATGGCCTTTTCGAGCGGCGGCGACTTGCCCTGGATCGGCTCAGGCACCAGCGTGGCGACCTTGTTGCCTTCCGCCGGCGACAGCCCCATGGCGCGGGCCACGTCGCGGATGCAACTGCGCGCCTTCAGCTGGTGCATGGTCGCGATCTGGCCGACGTTGTGCTTGCCGTACTTCTGCGTGACGTAGTCGATGACCTCGCCCCGGCGGTTCATGCAGAAGTCCACGTCGAAGTCGGGCATCGAGACGCGCTCGGGATTGAGGAAGCGCTCGAAGAGCAGCTTGTTCTCGATGGGATCGATGTCGGTGATGCGCATGGAATACGCAACCAGAGACCCCGCGCCCGAACCGCGGCCGGGTCCGACCGGGATGTCGTGCTGTTTGGCGTATTTGATGAAGTCCCAGACGATGAGGAAGTAGCCCGGGAAGTTCATCTTCTTGATGACGCCAAGCTCGAGCTCGAGGCGCGCGCGGTACTGGTCGGGATCGAACTTCTTGCCCACGCGCGAGGCGATGGCCAGACGATCCTCGAGCCCTTTGTACGAAAGCTCCGTCAGGTAGCTACCGGCATCGTAGCCTTCGGGTACCTGGAAATTGGGCAGGAAGGTCTTGCCGAGCTGAAGCTCGACGTTGCACATGGCAGCGATGCGCTCGGAATTTTCCAGCGCCTCGGGCAGATCCTTGAAAAGGACGTTCATCTCCTCGGGCGAGCGGAGGTAGTACGCGTCGGTGGGGTGATGCAGCCGCTTGCTGTCGTTCACGGTCGTCTTGAGTCCCACGCACATAAGAATCTCGTGGGCGCGGGCATCGCGACGTTCGAGGTAGTGGCAGTCGTTGGTGGCTATGAGAGGAATGCCGGTCTTCTTGGAGATTTCGATGATGCCGGCGTTGACCTTCTCCTGGTCTGGCAGCCCGTTGGCCTGCACTTCCAGGTAGTAGTTCCCGCGGCCGAGGATGTTGTCGTACTCGAGGGCGATCTGTTCCGCGGCCGGCATTCCGCTGTACATGATCGCGCGCGACACCGCGCCGCCGAGGCAGGCCGACAACCCCACCAGGCCTTCGGAATGCGCCCGCAGAATCTTCCGATCGATGCGCGGGTTGTAATAGAAGCCCTCGAGGAAGCCCATCGAGTTGAGGTAAGTCAGGTTCTTCCAACCGGTGAGATCCTTCGCCAGCAGCACCAGGTGATGGCTGCGCCGTTCGGTTCGGTCCAGGCGATCCTCGGCCACGTAGGTCTCGCAACCGAGGATCGGCTTCACCCCGTGCGCGCGGGCCTTCTGGTAAAAATCCAGCGCGCCGAACAGGTTTCCGTGATCGGTCATCGCCACCTGTTTCATCCCCAGGGAAAGAGCCTTGGGAAAAAGCTCGTCGAGACGAATGGCCCCGTCGAGGAGGCTGTATTGGGTGTGCAGATGCAGATGGGTGAAGCCGGCCATTGCTGTCCGTGGGTTTACTCGCGAGATGACCGAAGGTCAACGAGCCGAAGTCGTGGTAGCGTAGCGTTAGCCGTAAGCTGATGACTGGTTTGTTGCGCATTGTGCTTGCCAGTACCTGCGCCCTGTCTGCATTCGCGACGGGGTGTCGGTCGAACATGCCCTTGCCCATGCCCGATGCCCTCCGTTCGGACGGGCTGGTCCTGGTCCCGGTCCCCGGCTCGCTCACCATTCGACCGGCCAGCAGCGGACGTGTCATGTTCCAGCTGCGCGATGAGCAAGACCGACCGGTGCGCGACTACCCCATCGACTTTTCCATCGTCGGGCATGGCGTGGACGGCGGTGCCATCGACGCGCGACTGTCCACCGACCGTGGTTTGACCGACGAAGACGGTTCGGCCGTCGTCCAGGTCATCATCGACGGCCTCAGCGGCGGCGGCCACTCGGCCGAGCTCTTCGTTCAGGCGAGCTGCCAGGGCGCCGACGCCAGGAGCGTCTATGTTCTCGTGACCACTGACACCCACTCGGTGGAGATTGTCCCGATGGCGGCTCCCGAGTTCGTCAGGGCCGTGTCGGTGGCCCGAACCCAGCTGTTCTTCTTCGATGACGTGAATTGCAGCGCCGTGGACTTGGCCGGCCCGACCAGCGTTCAGACGCGATCGCGCACGGTTCAAGAGGCGGGAGCCGGCGGCTCCGCAACCTTCTTCGGCGTGTCGGGACAGAGCGCGCACGCAGTGGTCGGCCTCGGCCTCGACGGCAGCAACGTGGCCCAAGTCGCCGGCTGCCTCGACCTGCCCGGCAGTCTACTTCTCGAAAACCAAACCATCAGCGTAACTTTGCTGATGGATCGTTTGTTGCCGATCCCCACCGGCAGCTACGCGGTCTCATCGGATATCACGCTTCCCCCACCCACGCCCCAGCCCGTGGTGGCCATCCAGTCGGCATGGCAGGAATGGGTCCGCTGCCCGATGGATCCGGCGCGGCTGTTGCTCGACTGCACCATCGACTCGCTGGTGACCAATGGAACGAACGATCCCAACGACTGCGTGCCGGTCGCCGGCGGCGAAGGGCAGCTCGGGGGCATTCTCGCTGGTCGGCGCGGGGTCGAGCTGGCCTCGACAAGCGCGACCAGCACTACCAAGGGCGCCACACCGTGCCGCGATAGGGTTGACAGCAACGGCAAGGTCAGCCTGGAAGCCCTCGTCGATTCGTTGTTCACCGATTCGCGCGTGGCGCTCAACAACATGAATCTTGGATCTCTTTCCCTGGAGATTGCGGCGTTGGTGAGTTCGATTCACCTCAACTCGACCATGCGCATCACGCCCGACCGCGAGCCCAACAAGTACCTCGTCGACCACGACTTGGTCGATGTGGGCTTCCCCGCTGCACTGTCGCCTCTCACGCTCAGAGTTACGACCCTCGGGCTGCCTCAACCAGGCGCGCACGGCGTCCAGGCAACCTTTATTTCCGGACGATTGTCTCTGCTGCCCCACGGGTTCACGCTGCACCTTGGAACCGCCGCCCAGTACGCCTTCGAAAGCTCGAGCCTGTCGCGCGTAAGGAATTCGGGCAGCACCGCCGATCTCGTCGGCGCCATTGTCTCGATGGCCAGGCTTGCGGACAAGGGCAACGTCCTCACCGGATGCGACGCCTTGGACGCCCTCCTGTGCGACCAGACCAGCAACCCGCGCGGGTGTCTCGCCGGGGCTTGCCGCAATGGACTCGATGCGCTGGCGCGCAAGCTCACGGATGCGTTCAGCAACCTCGATGGCAATGGCTTGGATTTCTACCTAAACGGTTCCGCGCCGGTGGTCGACTTGAACAACGACCGGCGCGCCGAGGCACTCGGCATTCGCAACTCGACCATCGCAGTGGGCGCGGGTCTTTGGATCGCCGAGATTCGCTCGCGGTCCGCCAGCAATTCGGTAAGCGGCTCATGGGCGGCCTCGAGAGCGCCAGCCTCGCGCTGAAAAGCGCGGCGACCTCAGATGAGCCCTAGCCCCGAATTGCCGGCCGTGCGATGCTGTGTTGCTGTAGTCGACATGGCTCGAAACCCGGGCAGTGAAGCCGAACCTGCGAATGCGGTAGCCCGTACGGGGACTGGCGCAAGGACGGGTTTGACCTCGGGGGGGGGCTCGAAGACCGGAAGTGGCTCGATTGCACCGCTCGGGACCGGAATCCCTACCGGCCCAATGCCGTCGATTCCATCTGCCCGGATCACCGGCACAAATCCGGCGGCGATAGGCATCATGCCTCCGCCCGGTTCCGCGGGACTGCATGCGCCGGCGTTGACGCCGGGCCCGGTGACCCAGGAGTTCGTGACGCTCGGGCGCTACCAGCTCTTGTCCCGCTTGGCCGTCGGCGGCATGGCCGAGGTCTACCTCGCGCGACAAGGCGAGATTTCGGGTTTCAAGACCCTGGTGGTGGTGAAGAGGGTTCTGCCCCACCTGGCAAGCAAGCCCGACTTCATCAACATGTTCCTCGACGAGGCTCGCATCGCCTCGATGCTCGACCATCCCAACGTGGTTCACATCAGCGAGGTCGGACGTGCCGGCGACGAGTATTTCCTCGCCATGGAGCTGGTGCAGGGCAAGCCGCTGACAGCCCTGCTGCAGCACGGAGAGCGGACCAAGACACCAATTCCACACAACATGGCGGCGCTGGTGGTGGCCAACGCTGCAGCCGGACTGCACTATGCCCACCAGCTCACCGACGCCGCCGGGAATCTGCTGGGATTGGTTCACCGCGACGTTTCCCCGCAGAACATCATGATTTCGTTCGAAGGCTCGGTGAAGGTCATCGACTTCGGCATCGCGCGGGCGCTCGGTCGGCTCGGCGACACGAATTCCGGATCGCTCAAGGGCAAGCTCGGCTACATGGCACCCGAGCAAGCGCGCGGCGAATCGGTGGACCTGCGCGCCGACATCTTCTCGCTGGGCGTGGTGCTGTGGGAATGCGTGGCGGCCCGCCGATTGTTCCTGCGGGAGAACGAACTGGCCACCCTGCGCTCCGTCGTCTACGAGCCCATCCCAAACCCGTCCAAGTACGCCAAGGTCGATGCGACCCTGGAAGCGATCATCATGTGCGCCCTGGATCGCAATCCCGAAGAGCGGTTCCAAACCGCCGAGGAGATGCGGATCGCGCTGGACAAGTGGAACTTCGCGGCCGGCGG
>Ga0302323_100003237_pt1 | contig 13231 bp, 3 predicted proteins | sample Fen_T0_3_FD_201950 | JGI IMG/M metagenome (GOLD analysis project Ga0302323, IMG submission 201950) | Peat permafrost microbial communities from Stordalen Mire near Abisko, Sweden - Fen_T0_3 | ecosystem: Environmental > Terrestrial > Soil > Wetlands > Permafrost | place: Sweden: Abisko... | reverse complement strand
CTGCACGAGCCGCTCCCGCTCGCCCTCGAGACCGCCCCGGACGACGAACAGCGAGGCGTGGGCCCGTGCCCCCCACTCCTCGATCTCGTCGAGCGAGCCACCGGGCAGGATCCTTCCGGAGTCCGAGAGGCGCGGCACCTCAGCGACGGCTCGAGCCGCCTGTCGCGCCTCGACCGACAGACCGTCGGCCTCGGCCCGGAGGGCGACCGCGTTCCGGCCGAGGGCAAGGACGCGGTCGTGGCGGCGGGTCACCGCCGTCGCGGCGTCGGCAGCCCCCACCGTCGCCCGTCGCACCGCCCGCTCCCCGTCCGCCCGCGCATCCGCGCCTGCGCGCCGTGAGCGGCTGACCTCGTCGAGCCGTTGCTCTGCCTCGGCAAGCTCGGCTCGGGCCTCCGCCTCTCGGGCTCGAGCGTCGCGCTCCGCTTGCTCGGCGTGCTCGATGTCGTCCGGGATCTCCTCGAGCGCCGCGCGGATGCGGCTGCCGTGGCTCCGGATCTCGTCCACGCGCCACAGCACGCCCGCCACGGCGTCGATCCGGGCGGCGACGTCGGCGTCGCGCTGCTCCAGCTCGCGCGCGAGCGCCAGAAGGTCAGCAGCGCGATCGGCGGCCATCACCTTAGTATCGCGGACGTGGGTGGGTGAACGCGCCGGTCTCGGGCTGGAACGAGATACTCCCCTGCGTGGATCGGGAACGCCGACGATGAACCATCTCCGGCAGGTCCGCAGCGTGGTCGCGGTCGTCTTCCGCAACCCCGACCTGCGCCGGGAGCAGATCGCGTTCTTCTGCTTCAACGGCGCCGAGTGGGCCGTGTGGATCGCGATGCTCGTCTACGCGTACGACCGCGGCGGGGCCACGCTGGCCGGGCTCGTCGCGCTGATCCAGCTCGTGCCTGCGACCCTCTTTGCGCCCTTCGCCTCGGTGCTCACCGATCGTTACCGCCCCGCCCTCGTTCTGACGCTGAGCTACGTCGCGGAGGGCATCGCCATGGGGGCGACCGCGGCGGTGCTGATCCTCGGCGGCCCCTCTTGGCTCGCGGTCGCGGCGGCGACGATGGCCGCGACCGCCGTGACCGTGACGCGACCGACGTTTGCCGCTCTCACGCCCGCGCTCGCCCGGGCGCCGCAGGAGCTGACCGCGGCGAACGTGGTCTCGGGCTGGAACGAGAGCGTCAGCGTGCTCGTCGCACCGGCGGTCGCGGGCTTGCTGATCGCGCACTGGGGGCCGGGCTGGGTGTTCCTCCTCATGGCCGCGCTCGTCCTCGGCGGAGCCGCGCTCGTGCTCTCGGTCAGGGGCCCTGCAGCCGCCGGAGCAGGTGCCGCCGGCAGCGCGACCGCCGAGCTGCTCGAGGGATTCCAGGTGCTCCGCCGGGAGCCGGCGGCCCGGGCTCCTCGTCGGCCTGCTCGGGTCGCAGTACGTCGTCATCGGGATGCTCGACGTCCTCTACGTCGTCCTCGCGATCGACACGCTGGGGATGGGCCAGGGTGGCGCCGGCTACCTCAACGCAGCCTTCGGAGCCGGAGGGGCATTCGGCATCGCCGTCACAGCGTCGCTCGTCGGCCGCGCCCGCCTCATGCCCGCGGTCGTCACCGCACTCGCCGTCTGGGCCGTCGCGTTCGCAGTCATGACGGTGTGGTCTGCGGCGGCCGGGGCGCTGCTCCTGCTCGCGGTCGCCGGCGCCGCCGGCAGCCTCTTCGACGTGGCGGGTCGCACGCTGCTGCAGCGAACGGCACCTGCCGACGTGCTCGCCCGCGTGTTCGGGATCCTCGAGGCGCTGATCATGGCCGGCACGGCCGCCGGTGCACTGCTCGCGCCGGTCCTCGTTCACCTCGGCGGCGCCACCACCGCGATCGTGGGCGTCGGGGCCATACTGCCGCTGCTCGCGCTGCTCGGTGGCAAGCGGCTCCTCGCGCTCGACGCCTCGGCTCACGTCCCGGTGGTCGAGATCGGCCTCCTGCGCCCGCTGCGGCTCTTCGCAGCGCTGCCCCCACCCGAGATCGAGGGGCTGGCACGGAGCCTGGAGCCGGTTGCCGTGCCCGCCGGCGCAGAGGTCACGGTCCAGGGTGACGAGGGTGACCGGTACTACGCGATCGCCGAGGGCGCGTTCGAGGTGCTCGTGGACGGGGTTCGCGTGAACTCGCTCGCGCGCGGCGAGGGCTTCGGCGAGATCGCGCTGCTGCACAAGGTGTCCGGCACCGCGACGGTCAGGGCGCTGACCCCGGCGAACCTGTATGCGCTCGAGATGGACGTGTTCCTGGAGGTGCTGACCGGGCACCCGGCGACGCTCACGACGGCCGAGAGGGTCTCTGAAGAGCACCTCTCGCGTCCAGACGCGGCGACTAACCCGGGTTTGCGTCGCCCTTGATCGTGTTGACGATCTTCGTCGGCACGCACGCCACCGCAGGAAGATTCGGAACGCAGCCCGGAGGGCCGACCGTCGCGAGTCCGCCCCCGGAGAGCGACTGGGACGAGAAGATGATCCGGTTGGCGTCGAACCAGAAGGGCGCACGGTCGCCCGCATCGATCATCGTCAGGCGCGCGAAGCCCGTGGGGGCCTTCTCCCCGTTGGTCGCGTCCATCACGTAGATCTCTTGGCCGCCCGACCCCGGCGCCGACCGGTCGGATGAGAACGCGATCGACGATCCGCTCGGCGAGTACCACGGGTCGACGTCCTTCCTCTTATCGAAGGTGAGCTGCGTCGCCGCGCCGCCGACCCGTGCCTCCATCCGCCAGATCTCGAAGTTCCCGCTGCGGTTGGACGCAAACGCGATCTGGGGGAAGACGGTCTGCGGGACAACGGTCGGCGACCACGTTGGCCGCTGGTCGTCGCCCTTGAGGTTGGTGATGTCGGTCTGCACGTTGGGGATGAAGCTCGGACTGTTCGACGTGAGGACGTAGATGTCCCGATCCTTGCTTCCGCTCCGGTTGGACGAGAACGCGAGCTTCGTCCCGTCACGCGACCAGGCCGGCTGGTCACTCGTACCGGTCGTCGTCAGAGCGACTGCGGCGCCGGTGCCCGAGCTGTTGATCAGGAAGATGCGGCGCCCGCCGGCGGCGTCGCGTGAGAACGCGATCTTCGTGCCGTCCGGGGAGAGGACCGGTTGCGCGTCGTGGTTCGCGACGTCGCCTGCGTTGCCGGTCACCGGTCGTAGCCCGGAGCCGTCGGGGCGGATCACGTAGATCCTCCCGGCGCGAGCGAAGGCGATCAGCGCCTCTGAGTTGAAGGTCAAAGTCGACGTGAGCAGCGGCGCGGAGTCGTTCCCGAGCGTGTCCTTCGCCTGCACGTGGATCGTGTAGGCGCCGGGCGGCGGGAGGGCGAACGGGTAGCTCCAGCCGGTGGACGTACCCCCCGGGACGGCGAGCGTAGCCGCGTAGAAGAGCTCGGGCCCGGGCACGAACGTGGTGCCGTTCCACGATGCGCCTGCCAGGTTGTGGATCGAGAGTCGGACAATGTCGACCCCGGTGTTGTCGTTGGCGGTGCCGCAGATGCCGAGGGTCGGGCAGCCGAGGCCGAAGCTGAATGCCGTGTACGTGCTCGCGCCCGGGAACGTGATCGTGGTGCCGGGCGGCGTCGCGTCGACCTTGATCGTGACCGAGACGCTGGCCGTGTTCCCGACGTTGTCCGTGCCGGTCAGCGTGTACCGGTAGCAGTAGCCCTTGACGATGCCGTTGGGCTGGCCGAGGCCGGAGATCGTCGTGGGCGACGGGAACGCGCCGCCGGCCGCGCCGCACACGCCGCTTGCGATGCCGTCGGGGGTCGGAGGCAGATGGAACGACTGGATCGTCAGCACGGACGACTTGAAGCCCGAGCCCGAGTCGGCGCTGTAGTCGGTGCGGGTGTCGATCGAGAACGGCAGCGAGCTCGCGTACCGGGACGATCCCGCGGCGGTCGCAGCCAGGCCGTTCACCGTCAGGGCACCGCCCGTCGGCGCGGTCGAGTCGTTCGTGAACGTCACGGCAGTGCCGAGGGACGCGTTGCCGGCCGTGTCGGTGCCCTTGACCGTCTGAGGCACGGGGCCGCTCGGATTCGCCGTCCACGAGTACGCGGAGCCGTACGGGCCCCCGTTCGGGCTCGAGACGGTCACCGCCGGATGCACCCACCCCGTCGTCGCAATGGCCGGGAACGTCGCCGACGCAGGGCCGGAGCCGGCATCGGTGACCGAGTCCAGGAGCGTGAAGCTGCCCGGCGCGATACCGCGGTAGTACACGGTGTTGCCGGTCATGAACGCGCCCACCGGAGCGGGTGCGGCGGCCAGCGACAGTGCGTCTGTCGGACGCGTGACGTCGACGCTGAACGTCCGCGGCAGGCTCATGCCGGTGTTCCCCGATGCGTCGCTCTGGGAGGCGATTGCGGTGTACGTTCCCTCACTCAGTGCAGGCAAGCCGGCGCTGCTCCAGGTGGTGGTGCCGCCTCGCGTCACGCTCCTCGTCTGCACGGGGGCGACCGAGGTGTCGGTGCCTGCGTAGATCTTCACGGTGACGCTGGTGCCGTCGCCGACGTCGTTGCCGGCGGCGCCGGCGTAGGACGGCGTGGCCGTATTGATCGGTCCCGCCGCGGGGGCCGTGAGCGTCACGGCGGGCGGCGTCGTGTCGACGACGAACGTCACCGCGTTGCTCGATCCGGTGCTCCCCGCGTTGTCGCTCTGCTGCGCCTGTGCCGTATACGTGCCCTCGTCCAGGGCGGCGAGCGCCTTCGACCACGCGCCCAGCGACTGCGTCGCAGTGACCGTGCGGACGAGGCTGCCGCCCGTCCCGGTACCGCTGTAGATCTTCAGCGTCACGGTCGGACGGTCGTCCGCGTCGTTTCCGGCCGCTCCCGAGATCGTCGGCGTCCCGCCGACCCGCGCGTTGTTCGAGGGCGAGTCGATCGTGACCGCAGGCGGCGACTTCACCTCGAACGTCACGACGACCGGAGTGGCAGCGTGACCGAGCTTGTCGGTCGAGGTCACCGTGATGCTCTTCGTCCCGGAGGTCGCGGTGTCGAGCTTCCCACCCGTGACGTCGCCGGTCGTCGTGCACGTATCGACGCCGATGCCGGCATCGCCGCAGGCAACGGCGAAGGCGACGTCCTGCCCGACCGCGTAGACCCCGCCCTGCTTCGGCACGTTCACCGTGATCACTGGCGCGAGCGAGTCCACCAGGATCACGGTGGTTGTCGTCGCCGTCCCCGAGCGCGCCGCCACGGTGTGCGGGCCGTCACCCGGGAGGCTCACCGGGCCGGTGTAGTCGACGAAGGCGCCGCCGTCGACGCTGACCTGGGTACCGTCGGGCGCGGGCCCATTGTCGGCGCCCTGGACGACCTCGGCCTTGACGCCGGCGGGATACCAGCCGCTGACCGGCGAAGCACCGGAGGGGCGTACGTTCAACGTCGTCTGCTCGGGCGTACGCACCGCGTTGAAGTAGAAGCCCTTGTTGGTGCTCACGGCGACGTTGCCAGACGCGTCGACGGCCTGCATGAAGTACTCGTACTGCGCGCCTGCGATGGGTACCGACGTCGTCCAGCGGTGTGGATCGGACGATGACTGGACGAGATCCTGGAACGTCCAGACGGAGTCGCTGCCGCTGCGAACGGCGACGAGCACCCGCTTCACCTGGCCCGCAGCGCCGGTCTGTGTGAGATCGGTGACGTCGACGGCGAAGGACGCCAGCCCGTTCGCGGGCGTCGTCGCGTCGATCCGGTTGAAGGTCGGCGGGACGAAGTCCGCGTCGGTGGAGCGGAGCGCCCGGCCCTCGATGTGGCTGAAGAGGCGCTGGACCCCGATGCCGTCGTTGCCCGGGTTGTCGCCGGTGAAGAACTGGCCTGTCACGAGCACGACGCGCTGCTCGACCCCGCTCGCGCCCTCGAACGTCCGCACGGCCTGCAGGCGCGACGGGAACGCCACGTCTCCGAACGCGAGCTCCGCCTCGTTGCTGGCGTCGTCGACGATCGGCCGCGCGAAGACCGGGTTGATCCCGCCGTGGTCATCGGACGTCAGCGCGGTGATCAGGGCGCCGTGAGCGGTCGTTCCCTGCAGCGGCACGAACATCTTCGGCTGGATCGGCCGCAGGTGGCTGATCTGAACGCCGTCCGGGCCGATCCAGTAGCGGCCCTCGGGGTTGGACGGCGCCTCCGTGTTGACGGGGTCGAGGCTGAAGGACTCGGCGGCGAGGCCCGTGGCCGGATCGGTGATCACCGTGTTCGAGGTGGATGGCGTGGAGAGTGTCGAGAGCGTCGAGCTCCGGGTGGAGGCGGCGAGCGGCGTACTCCCGCCCACCGAGAGCACCTTCGCTCCCGAGCTCGGTTGCGAGGCGGGCGCGGCGGCGCCGTTGACCTTCCACATCGGCAGCCCGTACAGGGTCAGCTCCGCCATCGCCTTTTCGTCGTAGACGCCGAACACGCCGAGGCTGCCGAAGTACGCCTGCTTGGCGCCCGAGAGCGCCTCGCCGACAGTCGAGCCAGCGGCGACATTCTGCGCGAAGAGGCCGTCGAGCGCCTCCGAGTAGGCGACGGTGAGGCTGTCGCCGTACCCGAAGCCGGTGTTGCCGAGATACGCGCCGACGCCGTTGTGCGCGTACGCCTGCGGCCAGTCGTATGTGTTGACCCCGACCATCGCGTCCGAGACCGACAGGCCTGAGTGGCAGCCCATGCTGAAGACGAGTCGGTTGACGAGCTTGCCGGAGGTTCCGGCCGCGGCGGTCGCCTGGCCGAGCGGGAGGTTCCCGCTCGTGAAGTACGGCGGCTGCACTGACGGCGGCGCGAACTCGTAGTGGTCGGCATGGCCGTTGAGGGACGTGATCGACGGTGCGCCGGAAGTCGGGAGGAACGCAGAGATGAGGTCGCTCTGCAGCCACGACGGCCCTATCAGGTTCGACGCGCCGCTCCCGAAGCGCGACGTGAACGTCGAGTTGATCGCCTGGGCGCCGTCGGTCATGAAGTCGTAACCGGTCGTCAGCGAGGTTGTGGGGTCGAGCTGCCCGTTGAACGTCCCGAACCGGGACAGGGTCGCGTCGATCTCCTCGGGCGTCTCCACGAGCCGCCCGACCGCGAAATGCGGGATGTAGAGGTCGCGGTTCAGGTACGGGATCGGCGCGACCGTGCCGTAGGGGTCGTCGGAGAGCATCTGGCCCGCGTGGAGCGCCGCGTACAACGGGCTGTTCGGGTCGACGCTGTCGGCATAGCCCGCCTCGTTCGCGGCGACCGTGAAGTCGCCGAGCCGGCCTTGCGGGATGATGTCGTCGCCGCCGACAATGACGATGTACTTCAGGCCACCGCCGTTCGGCGCGCGGCGCACCTCCGAGTCGACGGTGTCGTTGATCGCGCGGACGACGGCGTTCGCAAGGCTCGGGTCGCCCGGATTTGCATCCCAGGCGTCGTACGCCGCCTGCACGGCCGGGTACGCGTCGACATAAAGAGCGGCATTGGGGAAGCCCAGCTGGGCGAATCGGGCCTGGCGCGTCGCGAGGTTGTCGAGCACCGTGCCCGCCCTCGCCGGGAAGAAGCTCCGCAGCCGCTGGGCGTTCACGAGGAACAGCGTGTTGAAGCCGGAGGGCAGCGCGCCGATCGGGCCGCCGGCGGTGCCGTTGACGGTGCGGGCGGTCGTGTCCACGACACCGCGCGGCACCTCGGTCGCGACGCGGAGCATGTACGGGTCAGGGCTCGTGGCCCCGTTGTAGCCCGTCACCTGGATCGTGTAGTCGCCGCCGCTGCCGTCGGAGACGACCGTGATGTCCTCGGGATCGGTACCGCGGCTTGCGGACACGCCGACGACCGGCAGACCCGGAAGTCGCTGCAGGTCGTTGAGGGTCTGCGACGGCAGCGCGTCGTTGACGTGGGTGAGCTGCGAGCCGTCGTCGACGAGCGGCGCACCGTCGAGCGGGCGCACGAGGGCCGTGCCCGGGTCGCGCATCGAGGTCTGCGGCGAGCCGTAGACGACGAGGTCGTAGTCGGCGGGCAAGTGGCTGAGGTGGAACGTGACGCGCGTGCCAACGGCGGCCGGGACGTGGAACCGGTAGTAGTCGACGTCGCTCGAGGTCGAGAGATAGGAGAGGTAGAGGTTTGTGGTCGAGAGCAGCGGCGCCGTCGCGCTGTCGTTGTTCGCCGGCTCGAACGTGTCCCCGACGACGACGGGTGCGGGCGCGGGCGCGGAGGCCGCCGCACCGCCAACCGGGGTCGCGCCGAGCGTCGCGCTCTGCGGGCCGAGCACGATGCCCGGGGCCGAAGAGAAGCAGACGAGGTACGAGCTACCGACGGTGCCGTGGATCGTCCACGTCAGCTTGGTCTCCCCGGTCGGAACGACGGGCGCGATCGTCGGGTTCCCGATCGACGCGGCCGACGCACACGTCGCCGGGCTCGTGGCGAGCTTCGACGATCCCGCGGCATAGACGAACGTCTGCGGCAGGGTCACCGAGACGGCGACGTCGGCCGCCGTGCCGTCCGGCACCGTGCCCGGGCCGGACGAGATGTCGAACGCGGCCGAGTAGTCGACGGACCCCGGGCTGTCTGCGTACGTCGCGAGGCCGGTGTCGAAGATGTTCAGGCCCTCGAACGAGAACGCCTGGGGGCTCTGCGCGAAGACCGCGAGCGCGAGCAGGTCTGCAAGCGTGTACGTGTTCGGCTGCGGCAGGAGTGCGAAGAGGTCGCCGAGCGTCGCGCTCGAGTCGATCGCGCCCGCGGCCTGGGCCTCGGCGAGCGTCCCGGTGCTGCAGTCGAAGGAGCCGGAGCAGTGGATCAGCGACTGGTTCACCAGCTCGTTGATATGGAGCTGACCGATCCTCGACTGGTTCACCGGCGACTGATTCACGGGGAGCGCATCGATCGGCGCGTGCACCGCGGCGAGAGCGTCGATCAGCGACTGGTTGACCGGGCTCTGGTTGACCGGGCTCTGGTTGACCGGGGCGCCCTCGAGCGCGGCCGAGAGGAGCGACGCGTCGGAGGGCGGCGTCGTGCAGCTCAGATCGAGAGGCGGCCCGCTGAAGAGCTGGCACCAGTCGACGCCGCCGATCGCGGACAGCGGCAGGCGACCGAGCGCGACGGTCATCGCGGGTAGCGAGGCCAGCGGGCTGCGGGAGAGGTCGAGGTCGCTGAACAGGATCGGGTTGGACGCGTCCGGGCGGAGCCTGGCCGGCAGCGGGTCGAGCTGGAAGACGTCACGCAGCGTGATGCTCTGCAGCGGCGTGGCGGCGAGCCGCGTCCCCGCGAGGAGACCGCTCCAGTCGAGCCCGTCCTGGGTGTGGAGCGGGATGGTCGCCAGCGTCGTGTCGCCGAACTGACCTGGGGCCTCGGCGAGCTGCTGCAGGTAGCCGGTCGGAACACCCGACTGGTTGACCGGCGACTGATTCACCGGCGACTGATTCACCGGCGACTGATTCACCGGCGACTGATTCACCGGCGACTGATTCACCGGCGACTGATTCACCGGCGCGGCCTGCGTTCCCGTGGACTGCGGCACGATCAGGGCGGCGGGCGGGATCGACGCGAGCGGCACCGTACCGGCACCGGCTTCGACCTTCCCACCCGGCGCCGTCAGGGAGAGATCGGTGACGAGCGGCGGGTTCGTGCCGGCGGCGGCGCCACCGCCAAAATCGCCTCCGCTGAGCGCCGCCGCGAAAATCGTGATGTTGCGGCTCCCCTGATTGGCATCGGGCGATAGCGGCGTGATCATCCTCCATGTGAGCGTCAGCGTCTGCCCAGCCGTTGCCGATGAATAGTCGATCGTGTAAATGCCGGGCGTGTTGAACCCCGGAGCGACGCTGGTGTCGACGTAGTCGGGTGCACTGTCATCGGACAGGTGCGCCGTCAACTCGCCCGTGCTCCCGTGCGCGTAGACCCACAGCTTTAGCGTGGCCGGAGTCGGGCTGGCGGGCACGTGGAACGAGAGGGTCTGGCCGACCGTCCGGTCGCCGCCATGGTTGACGCCTGCGCCGATGTAACCGCCGCTCGTGGGCTGGGTGTCCCCGTCTGACCACCCGAAGTCGAGCGGGTTCGGTGGAGCCCCGAACGGCCCGACGCTCCCGAGCTCGGCGGGAGAGCCGGTCAGGTCGCTGATCGCCTGCGGGCCGCCGCTCTTGCGCACGCGCGGCGCGAGCGACGGCGTGTAGAGGGAGTCCGGTGATCCCCAGACGGCCCAATCCGCCGTGCCGGCCGCGGTCAGGTCGACATGCGTTGCACTCCCGCAGCCGCACCACGGGTAGGTGATGACGCTGCCTGATAGGGAGCCGGCGCCCCCTCCCCCGCCCGGCTCCGTGTACGTGATCGTGACGAGCCCGTCGCCTGTCCGCGATCCGTCGACGAGCGTTCCGCCAATCCCAGGGAAGCTCGATCCGCCGCCGCCACCTCCACCGGACCCACCCGCCGGACCGCTGTTGAACGAGCAGTTGAAGCTCGACCAGGCGCCGCCCCCGCCGCCGCCGCCGTAGTACCCGCCGCCTCCTCCGCCGCCGCCTTCCCAACCGCCGTCGCCGCCCAGCCCGCCGGAAAACTGCGATCCTGCGGTCCCCGCCGTGCCGTCGAGATGCGTCTGGCACGACGTCGGGTCGGGCGTGAGGCTGCCGGCGCCGCCGGCGCCGCCCGAGCTCGGCGTCCCGGCGCCGCCGGCACCTGCATCGCCGGATCCGCCGGCGCCACTCGCGCCGCCGGCGGAGTACCCGAACCCCGCGACGCCGCCGCCGCCTCCGGCAACCAGAAGCGGGGTGGCGCCACGAAACAGAACTGACGCTCCGCCGCCTCCAGCCCCCTTCCAGCTCCCCGTGCCTCCGATGCCGCCCCCGAAGTACGCCGACCCGAGGGAGGCGGCGTTGGGAGGATCACCCTGGTTGCCGACACGGACATCGAGGGACTCCCCAGGGGTCACAACCTGCGTCGCCGTGACGTGTGCGCCCTTCCCACCGTGTGCGGTTCCGCCCAGGTAGCCGGGAACCTGGTTGTCGGTGCCGCCACCCTGTGCACCGTCGAGCGAGACCGCAATGCTCGACACCCCCGCGGGGACGGTCCACGTGTACGGCAGTGCGGTGTGGTCGAACGTGCACGTGACCGTGCCCGTACCGGTGCAGACCGGGGTCGGCGGGTCAGCGAGCGCTTGGGTCGCCAGGACCACGGCAAAGCCGACAGCAACGACAAGGGCGCCGGAACGCCCTCCCCAACGTGCCGAACGACCCCCGATCCGCAGCCTCCCTGTCACGTGCCTCCGCACACTATGAATATCCGCACGTCGACGCAAGTCCCTCGCCCCTCGCTTCGCCTTTCGAATGTCATCCATGGGACGGATGCGACACGCCGTTTGTTGCCGCACGCTTCATCAGCGATGCTGCCGGGAGTGAGCGAGACGTCCATTTCCCCCTCGATGCTGGCGCCATACCTGCCCCGCATCGTCCGCTCCTGGAGTGGCGATCCGGACGGGTCGCGCGCCCGCACGTTCGACGGCTCGCTCGTCTCCGTGGACATATCCGGGTTCACGGCCCTCGCCGAGCGGCTGCAGGCGAAGGGGAAAGAGGGCGCCGAGGAGCTCGTGCGGCGCATCTCCGCGGTCTTCGACGGCCTCATCTCTGCGGCCGAGCGCCACGGTGGCGACGTCCTCAAGTTCCGCGGGGACGCGCTGCTCCTCCTCTTCGTCGACGACCGCCACGCCGAGCGTGCTTGCGGCGCCGCTTCTGACATGCAGTGGACGATCGAGGAGATCGGCACGCAGGAGACGACGGTCGGCACGGTCGAGCTGCGGATGTCCGTCGGCGTGCACACCGAGCCGGTGAACCTCTTCCTGACCGAGGAGCCGCATCGCGAGCTCCTCATCGCCGGCCCCGCCGCGACCCGAGTGTTCGAGCTCGAGGATCTCGCCTCGGCCGGCGAGATCGTAATGAGTGCCGAGACGGCCGCGCTCGTCGATCCCACGTGGGTCGGCGACGAGAAGGACGGGGCGCTCACGATGATCCGGCTCGAGCCCGGGGCGAGCGCGATCCCTCCACCGCCTGCCGTGCCGGGCAGCGATCTCCACGAGTACGTGCCACGTCCGCTCCGTGATCACCTCGCAGTCTCGAGCGGCGAGGCAGAGCACCGCCAGGTGACCGTCGCCTTCCTGAAGCTCTCCGAGACGGATGCCGTGCTCGCCGCCGAAGGCCCGGAGGCGCTCCTCTCCCGGATCGACACGCTCGCCGCGGCCGCCGGCCGCGCGTGCGCCGCCTACGGGATCACCTGGCTCGAGTCCGACATCGACGTCGGCGCCGTGAAGCTCTACCTCACGGCGGGGGCGCCCTCGACCACGGGCGACGACGAGGAGGGAATGCTCCGCGGCCTCCGAGACGTTCTCGACGCATGCCCCGGACTGATCCTCAGAGCGGGCATCAACCGGGGACACGTCTTCACGGGAGACATCGGGGCGACCACCCGGCGTACGTACGCAGTCATGGGAGACACGGTCAACCTCGCCGCACGCCTGTGCGGCAAGGCCGAGCCGGGCGAGCTCATGACGACGCCGTCGGTGCTCGACAGGGCCAGGACGCTGTACGCGACCGAGGTACGGATGCTGCGCGTCAAGGGAAAGGCGCTCGAGATCGAGGCACACGTCGTCGGGGAGCCGCTCGGCACCCGCGAGATCGACGACACGCTGAGCGGCGCGCTCGTCGGCCGAGCGGAAGAGCTCAGCCTCCTGATGGCCGCACTCGACGCGGCACGCTCCGGAAGCCAGCAGGTCATCGAGCTCGTGGGACCGCCGGGGATCGGGAAGTCACGTCTCGTCAGCGAGCTGAGGACCCTCGGCGACGACTCCGGCTTCGAGGGCCTGGAGGTCGCCACCGACCCCTACTCGACGTCCGAGCCCTACAGCGCCTTCCGCACATTGCTCCGTCAGATCGCGGGCATCCCCGGCCGACGCACAAGAGAGGAAGCCGGGGCGGAGCTCGCGGAGCTCGTGTGCGCAGAGCTTCCCGACCTCGTGCCGTGGCTGCCGCTGCTCGCGATCCCGATGGACGCCGAGGCGGAACCGACGCCCGAGGCGTCGAACCTCGACGCCGAGGCGAGCCGGACGCAGATCCACGTCACCGTCGAGGCCTTCCTCGACCGGCTGCTCACGAACCCGACCCTGATCGTCGTGGAGGACGCCCACTGGCTCGACGACGCGTCGGAGTTCCTGCTCCGGCACCTCGTCGACCGGCCGGGGGCGCGCCGCTGGCTGCTCGTCGTGACGACCCGTCCCGGCATCGATCCCTTCTCGAAGGCCGAGGCGGCGCACGCAGTCAAGATCGACCTCGAGCCACTCCCCGACG
>Ga0302323_100003236_pt1 | contig 13232 bp, 11 predicted proteins | sample Fen_T0_3_FD_201950 | JGI IMG/M metagenome (GOLD analysis project Ga0302323, IMG submission 201950) | Peat permafrost microbial communities from Stordalen Mire near Abisko, Sweden - Fen_T0_3 | ecosystem: Environmental > Terrestrial > Soil > Wetlands > Permafrost | place: Sweden: Abisko... | reverse complement strand
TCGACGCCGGCGACGCCCAGGTGCCCGACTACGAATCGCTGCTGGCCGACGAGCCCGCGGACGAGCCCGTGCTGGAGTCGCCGCTGGGCTGCGACGACCCGGCGCTGCTGCTCTACACCAGCGGCACGACCGGCTTCCCCAAGGGCGCCACCTATACCCACGGCAGCACGCTGCTGGGCATGTTCGTGCACGTGCACGCCATCGGCAGCCGCGGCACCCACCGCGTGCTGCTGCCGTCGCCGCTCTATTCGGCCGCCGGCACCGCGGGCATCTTCTGCGCGGTCTACGTCGGCTCGACCAGCGTGATCGTCAACTTCGACGCCGAGCGCGTGCTCGAGACCCTGGCCAGGGAACGCATCACCTTCACCAACCTGGTGCCGACGACGATACAGCGCCTGCTGGCGCGGGCCGACTTCGAGCAGCACGACCTGAGCGCGCTCGACACCATCCTGTACGGCGGCTCGCCGATACCGGTTCCCGTATTGCAGGAGGCACGGCGCAAGCTGCCGCACTGCCGCTTCCGCCAGACCTTCGCGTCGACCGAGACCGGCACCGCGGGCACCGTGCTGGAGCCGGCCGACCACGAGCTGGCGCTGAACGACCCGGCCTACGCGCACCGCCTGCTGTCCTGCGGCAAGCCGCAGGTGGCGGTGGAGGTGGCGATCTTCGACGCCGAGGGCCGTACGCTGCCGGTGGACACCGTCGGCGAGATCGGCGTGCGCACCGAGGCCAACATCGCCAGCTTCTGGGGCAACCCGCAGGCCAGCGCCGAGGCCATCCGCGACGGCTGGGTGCTGACCGGCGACCTCGCGCGCATCGACGCCGACGGCTACGTCTACCTGGTCGATCGCAAGAAGGACCTGATCGTCACCGGCGCCTTCAACGTCTACCCGTCGGAGGTCGAGCGCGTGCTGCAGCAGCACCCGGCCATCTACGAGGTGGCGGTGATCGGCGTGCCGTCGCCGGAGTGGGGCGAGGCGATCAAGGCCGTCGCCGTGCTGCGCCCCGGCCACAGCCTGGAGGCGGGCGAGCTGATCCGCTGGTGCGAGGGCCGCATCGCCGGATTCAAGAAGCCGAAGTCGGTCGACTTCGCCGCCAGCCTGCCGCGCAACGCCACCGGCAAGGTGCTCTATCGACAGCTGCGCGAACCGTTCTGGCAGGACCAGGCGCGCCAGATCTGAAGCGCTTTCCGGCCGGCACGCGCCGGCCATACACACGGAGAACCCGCATGACCTTTCACAACCTGTTCATCGCGCACGAACGCAGCGAGGACGAGCGCCAGTGGCTCGCGCAGGAGATCGCCGAACAACAAGTGCGCTACGACGGCATCGTCGCCGCGATGGAGGCGCTCGCGCCGCAGCGCGACGTCTGGTACGCCGAGTTCCTGCAGCGCATCCAGGAGCGCGGCTACAACACCGACGGCGACCAGCGCACGCGCATCAAGCTGGCCGACATCCCGCTGCGCCCCGACCGGCCGCACAAGGTCGTGTACTGAAATTCGCGCGCGACGTCGGCCCATGCCGCACCCCAACCCCTGAATCGAGCAATCCATGGCACGCCCCCACATAGAACCGTTCTGCGATCGCGACGTCCCCTTCAAGAAGATGACGATGAAGGGCTTCGGCTCCGGCATGCACTACAAGATGCTGAGCCTGGACACCGACACCGGCGCCTGCTCGATGACCGTGCAGCTTGACGGCGGCTACCGCCAGCCGCCGGGCTTCAGCTGGTCCGAGCTCGAGCTGCTGGTCGTCGAAGGCGAGCTGCAGCTGGGCAACAAGACGGTCGGCAAGGGGCACTACGTGTTCTTCCCCGCCGGCTATGCGCAGCCCGCGCTCGCCAGCGCCAAGGGCTGCCAGCTGCTGATGATGTACAACACCGGCGAGCCCAGCCTGGTGGAGTCCGACACCCACCATCCGCTGTGCCGCACCGACCGCTTCCACCGCACGGACTCGTACAACGACATCCCGTGGGCGCTGGGCAGCATCACCAAGCCGTCGACGGCCACCGGCTGCATGATCAAGCTGCTGAACTTCAACGACCGCACGCACGCGTTGACGTTCCTCTACTGCATGACGCCGCACTACTGGCAGGACAACATCTCCTACCACGACTGCGCCGAGGAGTCCTACCACCTGTGGGGCGACTCCTGGATCATGCAGTTCGGCACCGTGCCCACCGGCGGCTACTTCTGGCGCCCGGCCTACATCAACCACGGCGCCTTCGCCAGCGAGCAGGGCTGCATCGCACTGGGCCGGGTCGACTCCAAGCTGTTCAACCACTTCCACTACAACCCGTGGAGCACGGTGGACGAGAACCAGACGCGCGCCGCGGCCCGCATCGCCGAGCGCGACCCCAACCTCTACCAGTGGATGGTCAGCCACGCGCACAACCACCCGCACGGCCCCGAGGACTTCGAACGCACGATGGCGCGCGTCGGCGGCGCGCACGAGGCGGCCCAGCCCCACCCGAGCCAGGACTTCCGCCACAGCCACGGCGGCAGCGACCACGAGCACGGCCACGGCCACACGCACGACCACCAGCACTGAGAAACCGCGAACGTCCGGGCGCGTACTTCTTTCACTCAAAGCAATCACAACATGGTCTTTTCCGAGCTTCCCATCCTGCGCTGGGTGCACATCGTCTGCATGGTCTATTGGCTGGGCGGCGAATGGGGCATCTTCAACATCTCGACCAACATCGTGAACCGCAAGCTGCCCATGGAGGAGCGCCGGCGTCACATGGAGGTCGCCTACCGCATCGACATCCTGGCGCGCTCCGGCATCATCTTGCTGCTGCCGCTGGGCCTGCACATGGGCAACATCTGGGGCATCCAGCCCTTCGGCGGCGCCTGGCTGGTGCTGATCTGGGCCGCCGGCCTGGCCTGGCTGGGGCTGTGCCTGAGCGCGTTCTTCCGGCGCGAGACCGATCGCGGCATCCGGCTCACGCTGATCGACGAGAAGCTGCGCTTCGTCCTCATCCCGGTGCTGCTCGTGTGCGCGGTCAGCTCCTTGCTCGGCTTCGGTCCGTTCGAGGCCGGCGTGGGGCAGAAGTGGTACTCGTCCAAGATCATGCTGTATTCGGGCGCGCTGGTGATCGGCCTGTACCTGCGCTTCATCATGCGCGAGTGGACGATGATGTTTCGCGAGCTCGCCAAGGGTGCCAACCCGCTGGTCGAGGCCAGGCTGGAGCGCTCCCTGCGCCAGTCGCGCTACGTGGCCTACGGCTACTGGTGCCTGATCCTCTCGGTCGCCTTCCTCGGCGCCGTCAAACCCTTCTGAGACCCTGACATGAGCCACAGCACCATTCGCGGCACCATCCTCTACACCAGCAACAAGCCCGAGCGCCGCGGGCAGGAGCGCGGACGCGAGTTCTTCATCGACACCACGCAGGCCGACGGCGTGCGCGTGGTGCATGCGCACTGCGAGATCGACGACGCGCCCAACGTCGTGCGCGACGTCACGCTGGCCCTGGACGCCGAGGGCTACCCTATCGACTGCTCGGTGCGCCTCACGGTGGGCGACCGCTACGAAGGCACCGGCCTGATGCGCCTGACGCCGACCTACGCGGAATGCGAGAGCTTCAACCGGCGCGACGGCCGCATCTCGCAGCGCATCGCGGTCACCGACCGCGTGCGCTGGCTGGGCTGCCACCCGATCTGCACCGACTCGCTGTGCCTGCGCGCCTACGACCTGGCCCGGGGCCCGGGACGCCAGTTCTTTCCCAACATGATGCTGACCTCGCCCGACCATCGCGGCGCCACCGGGCCGATGCTGTTCGCGCTCGGCTTCGGCCTCGAGTTCGTCGGCCGCGAGAAGGTGCGCGTGGCGGTGGGCGAGTTCGACGCGCTGCACTTCCGCTACGTCGACTCCGCCGGCCAGCTGCCGCAGGAGCATCCGCCCTACGACGTCTGGTGCACCGTGGACGACTACATCTTCCTCAAGGGCGCGGTCGGCGGCTACATGCAGACCGCCTACGAGTTGACGGAGCTGGTGCGAGGCTGAGGGCGGCTGCGGCGGCGGCCAGCGCGGGCGAATGCCGGATGCGTCGGCCGGCGCGCCGGCGCGGCCGGCATCGCGGCGACAATGCCGGCTTCCCGCGGGCCCGGCATGCGACCGGCCCCGAGTACCGGCCGGACATGCCGTCCTGCCCTCGTCGAGCCCCGCCAGCCACGGACCGCGCCCCATGAATGATGAATCTCCCCGTCCGCCCCGCGCATCGAATGCCGGCGCAGTGTCGAACGGGGCGCGGCAGCAGGCGGGGCCGGAGGGCGATGCGGCCACGGCGGACGGACACGCCGTGCAGGCGCTTGCTGCGCCGCCGCGCGTGGCGCCGCCGGCCGCCGCGACCTGGCTGCAGGGCCTGGACGGCTGGCGCGGCTTCCTGCTGATCTGCGCCGCCTGGATCCTGGTTCGGCCCTACCAGGGCGTGCGCCACGACGCCGTGCTCTACCTGGGCCAGGCCTTGCACCGCCTGTTGCCGGACGTCCTGGATCGCGACATCTTCTTCAGCCAGGGCTCCCAGGATCGATACACGCTGGTCTCGCGGCCGCTGGCCTGGTTGATGTCTCATGCCGGCATCGGCAGCGTCGAGATGGCGTTGACGGCGCTGGCCAACCTGGCCTTCGTGGCGGCGGTGTGGAGCCTGTGCGGACTCCTGGCGCCGGGACGGCGCTGGATCTGCGCATTGAGCGTGACCCTGGTGTCGCATGCCTACGCGCGGCTCGCGGAATTCAATTATGCGGAGAACTTCTTCAGCGGACGTTCGCTGGCGGAGCCGCTGGCATTGCTGGCGCTGGTCGCCTGGGCGCAGCGGCGACATTTCCGTGCCGGCGCGCTGTTCGGCGTCGCCGCGCTGATTCATCCCCTGATGGCCATCCCCGCGCTGGTCGCCGCCTGGTGCATGCGCGTGGCCGAGGACCGGCGCTGGCTCTGGGCGGCGGCGGCTGCGGCGCTGCCCATCCTGCTCCTGGCCGGGCGCGGCGTCGCGCCATTCGCGGGCCTGTTCCAGCGCTTCGACGACACGTGGTGGGAGATCATCGGCCAGGTCGGCACGCAGGTGCGCATGCGCAGCTGGGAGCTCGTCGACCTCGAGGCCCTGGTGCTCGACCTGCTGCTGCTGGGGCTCGCCTGCACCGTATCGCCCCCGATCGGGCGGCGCGTGGCGCAGGGCGTGCTCGCTGCCAGCCTGCTGCTGCTGCCGATCGCCTTCATTGGCGGCGACGTGGTGCGCGACGTGCTCGTCGTGCAACTGCAGCTCTGGCGCGTCCTCTGGCTCGACCACGTGCTGGCGATGGCATTCCTGCCGCTGATCGCGCTCGAATACTGGCGCGAGGGCGGGGCGGGGCGGCTGGTCGGCGCCGCGGCCGTGACGGCGGTGCTGGTCGTGAGCTGGACGCTGCAGTTCGCCTGGATCTTCGTGCTCTGGCTGGTGGCGGCGCTGGTGATTCGCCGCCGTCCGCGCGACGTCTCGGACGCCGTCGTGCGCCTGGCCACGTGGGCGACGCTCCTCGGGCTGGCGCTCACCTCGGTCGTGCTCGCGGTGTCGACCTACCGCTTCGTCGCCGGCGACCCGATGCTGCGGCCGGTCGTCCACCCGGCCCTGGCACTGCTGAACATTCCCACGCTGGGGCTGCTGGCGACCTGCGCCGTGGCCTGGCTCATGCGCCGCTGCGCGGCCTGGAGTGCGTTGCCGCTCCTGCTCGTCCTGGCGCTGGGGGCCTCGCAATGGGACCAGCGCTCGCAATGGAATCGCACCGTGGTGGCGCCGACCTGGGAGCACCATCCGTTCGAGCAGTTCATCGCGCGGTCGGCGCAGGTGTATTGGCATCTCCAATTGCTGCCCACCTGGGCCCTGCTCCATCGGGCGAGCTTCATCTCCGAGAACCAGGGCGCAGGCATCGTCTTCAACCGCGGCACCGCGCTGAACTTCGCCGCGCGCGCCAAGCCGATGCGGGGGCTGATGGAACAGCAGGCCGCCTGCCAGATGGCGGTGGAGGCCGCTGGTGGCACGGCCGAATGCCAGCCGCAGCAAAGCCTGGTCGAGGCGTTTTGCAGCTTGCCGGTCGCACCCGACTTCATGGTGTTCGACGCGCGCTATTCCCGCGGCCTCGTCGCGACATGGGACTATCAGGTCGTCCAGGGCGGCGCGCTTCGCACCGCTTACCTGTACGACTGCGCGAAGATGCGGTGAGGGCTGCCGGCAGCCGTGCGCGCCGGCAGGCCTGCGCCGCGGGACCAAGCGGCATGCACGCCGGCCGCAGGCGCCGCCCGTGCGGCGCCGTGTCGCGGTTCAGAGCTTGTAGACCCGCGCCGCGTTGTCGCGCAGCAGCTTGCGCAGCGCCACCGGCTTCAGGCCCAGCGCCTCGATGTCGGTGCGCGTCTGCTCGAACGGCAGCACCGGGAAGTCGGTGCCGAACAACACCTTGTCCTGGCCGTAGCTGTTGATGAACTTCACGAACGACTCGGGCCAGTAGCGCGGGCGGTGCGCGTCGCAGCCGATGAAGACGTTGGCGTGCTTCCAGGCCATGGCGATCATCTCGTCGGTCCAGGGAATGCCGACGTGGATGCCGATCAGCTTGAGCTCGGGGAAGTCGCAGGCCACCGCGTCGAGCGAGATCGGCCGGCCGACGCTGCGCCGCGGATAGCTCTTGTCGTAGACCATGGACTGGCCGACCTGGAGCTGGATCGGCACGTCGAGCTCCACGCACTTGGCATAGAACGGGTAGTAGCGCGCGTGGTCGGGCGCCAGCTCGAACCAGTGCGGGTAGCTGTGCGCGCCGATGAAGCCGTAGTCGCGCACCGCGGTCTCGAGCTGGCGCACGCCGGCCATGCCTTCGGTCGGGTCGACGCCGGCCAGGCCGCTGAAGCGCTCGGGGTACTTCTGCACCGCGTCGGCCACCATCTCGTAGGGCACCTGGTAGCAGGCCGGGTGGTGGCGGCTGCCGACCTTGGCGGCGATCAGCAGCGCGCGCTCGATGCCGGCGGCGTCCATGCGGGCGATCATCTGTTCCAGGCTGACGCCGTCGAAGGTGTCCTGGCCGACGTTCATCTTGTCGACGTAGAACTGCTGGCGTGGCGGACGCGCGGCCAGGGCCTCGGCGGTCCAGAGGTTGACGACCGCGTCGATCGCCATGAGAGGGGAGGTCATGCGCAATGCATCCTGGTTGTTGGTGCTTGTTCGGGGTTGAGGAGGGCGCGGGCGTGGCCGCGTGCCGCGGCCGGCCGGCCGGCCGGCGGGCTGGTGGGCGTGGGCGTGGGCGTGGGCGTGGGCGTGGGCGGACAGGTATCGGCGCCGCGGCGCGAGGGGCTCGCCCTTTGTAAGGCGGTTTGCCGTGCGCGCGCCGGGCGCCGTCGCGCGGCTTTCGCCTGACGGATTCGCGGCGCGGGCCGGCTGCCGCGCGGCGCTTGCCGCAGCGGTGGCGGCGGCGGCGGCGGGCCGATCCAGTTCACCACGCGAGATGCATGCAGCGGGCGGCTGGCGCGACGTCGCGCCGCATGCGATATTGGCGCCACGTCCACCACCCCTTTTCCAGCCTGCCATGGAAGCGCTCTCCGCCGATTGGACGACCGTCCTCGCACTCGTCATGCTGCTCGGCGTGCGCCACGGCCTCGATGCCGACCACCTCGCCACCATCGACGGCCTGACGCGCTGGAACGCCAGCGGGCGCAGTGCGTGGCGCAATGCCTGCGGCGTGCTGTTCTCGCTCGGTCACGGCGCGGTCGTGCTGGTGCTGGCGGTGACGGCCGCGGCGCTGGCGCGCAGCTGGGCGCCGCCGCACTGGCTCACGCTGTCGGGGGCCTGGGTGTCGATCGCGGTGCTGCTGGCGCTGGGCCTGCTGAACCTGCACGCGGTGGCGGCCACCCCGCACGGCGAGCCGGTGCGTCCGCGCGGGCTCAAGGGCCGCTGGCTGGGCGGGCTGGCGCGCACGCGCCATCCGCTGGGCATCGCCCTGGTCGGCGCGCTGTTCGCGCTGTCCTTCGATACCGTGAGCCTGGCCGCGCTGTTCTCGGTCACGGCGGCGCGCTTCGGCGGCTGGCCGCAGGCCCTGTTGCTGGGCGGCCTGTTCACCGCGGGCATGCTGGTGTCGGACGGCCTCAACGGCTGGTGCATCGCGCGCCTGGTCCGGCGTGCCGATCGTGGCGGCGCCGCGGCCTCGCGCGTCATGGCGCTGGGCCTGGGTTGCCTGAGCCTGTTCGCTGCCGGCTGGGGGCTGCTGCAGCAGTTCGCACCCGCGGCCATCGGCGACAACGAGGCGCTGGCGCTGGGCGTGTGCGTGGCCGTGCTGCTCGTGCCCCTGGGCAGCTTCTGGCTGGCCATGCGGCGCGTCCGTCCGGCGCCGCGCCTGCACGGGCTGGGGTGAGCCACGATGACCCACTTCACGCTCAATGGCCGACCGACCCGGGTCGACGCCGACGACACCAAGCCGCTGCTGTGGATCCTGCGCGAGGATCTCGCGCAGACCGGCACCAAGTTCGGCTGCGGCATGGCGCAGTGCGGCGCCTGCACGGTGCAGGTCGACGGCCAGGCGGTGCGCAGCTGCGTGACGCCGCTGGCCGCCGTGCGCGGCCGCCGGGTGATCACCGTCGAAGGGCTCGCGGCGGGGCCGGTGGGGCGCGCGGTCCAGGCCGCCTGGGTGCGCCACGACGTGGCGCAATGCGGCTACTGCCAGAGCGGCCAGGTGGTCAGCGCCACGGCGCTGCTGACCCAGGTGCGGCGGCCCACCGATGCGCAGATCGACGCCGCGATGGCCGGCAACATCTGCCGCTGCGGCACCTACCAGCGCGTGCGGGCCGCCATCCACGACGCCGCGTCGGCGCTGGCCTGACCGGCGCCGCGCGCGGGCCGGGTAGCCCGCGCGCTGGCCGCCAGGGTGCCGGTGCGGACCCGCCCGCGCCGCCGCTTCTCGCCGCTGCGCGTTGGGCCCGGCGGCCGCGCCTGATCGCAGGGTGAACAGCCGCCCGCCCCGGCTTGCCAGCAGCCGGGGTGCGCGCTTCATACTCGTCCCCGCCGGGCAGGTGCGGCGGGCCGCCGTCGCGCCTCGCTCCGGCGCTATCGGAGTGTTGCTGATGCATTTTCTCGACGCCGCCACGCGCGGGCCGGCCCCGGACTTCCGGCGCACGCGGCGCGCCGCGCCCGGGCTTTGTCATGCCGGGGCGACAGGCATGCTGCTGCGCTGGGCGCTTGCCGCCTGCTGCGCCGTGCCGGCGCCCGCTGCGTTCGCCCAGGCGACTCAAGCCGCGGCCGCCGCCGCCGCAACGCCCGCCAGCCAGGCGGCGCCGGCCGCGCGCAGCGGGCCCGCGTCGCCGTTTGCCGCGGCGCGCTTCTCGCGCGTCATCGGCGCCGGCGGCGTGCCGCTGAACGTGGTCGAACTGGGCGACCCGGCCTTGCCGGGCGTGCTGTTCATCCATGGCTTCCGGCAAAGCATCCTGAGCTGGTCCGCGCAGTTCGGCTCCGACCTGTCCAGGCGTTGCCACCTGGTGGCCTTCGACCTGCGCGGCCACGGCAATTCGGGCTCGCCCTGGCAGCCCGCGGCCTACGACAGCGCGCAGCCCTGGGGCGACGACGTGGCGGCGGTGATCGCGGCGACCGGCCTGAAGAAGCCGCTGGTGGTCGGCTGGTCCTTCGGCGGCAACGTCGCGATGGACTTCGCGTCGCGCCACCCCGAACTGCCCGTGGCCGGCTACCTGCTCACCGGTACCGCCGGCGGCACCTCGGCGGCCGCGGTGCCCCCGCCGCCGCCGGCCGACGCGCCGCCGCGGCCCAGCGGCAGTCCCGACCTCTTCCTCAACATCGCCGCGGTCCAGGGTGCCAACGACATGCTGTTCAAGCGCGAACGCATCGCGCCGGCGCTGCAGGCGCAGTTCGCCGCCGCGGCGATGCGCGTCGGCCCGTGGGTGGAGCAGGCGGTGGCGCGCCGGCCGCGCACGGACACCGCCGCGCCGAACGCGCCGCTGACCTTCGCCACCGGCGACCAGGACCCCATCATCGGCGCCGCCACCGTGACGCGGCTGAAGGCGATGTTCCCGCAGGCCCGCTTCGTCGACTTTCCGGGTTCGGGCCACGCCGCGTTCATCGAGGACGCGGCACGCTTCGACGCGCTGGTCGACGAACTGCAGTGCGGGCATTGAACCGCTGCGCTGGCGTCGCCGGGCGGCCCGGATCCGGCCCCGATCTGCGCCGCGCATGCGACGTGCGCTCGATGAAGCCCGGGTGCCGGGCTTCCTTTGGGCGCGCGGCGGTCTGAATGCGTGCGCGGAGCTGACCAGATGGGGGGGTGCACCGGGTTCTCCGGAGCGGTTTGGCGGCGCCTGTTCACACGACGGACAGCGTCCGCGAGGCGTTCGCGGCGGCCGCTGATGTCGCGTCGAATGTCGCTCAAGGTGGCGCCCGTGCGTGCGTCCCTCAACCCTTCCACATCCATCCCTGCGGAGACCGTGCGTTGTCCAGTCGATATCCCGCCACCATGGCGAGCCACTTCCGCCGCGGCCACCTCGTCCAGCTGGTCGTCGCCGCGAGCGGCGCCGCAGCCGCCTGGTCGCGGGACGCCGACGGCGGCGCAGCGCAGGCCGTCAACTTCACCGACCTCAAGCAATACGCCCGCGGCGACCTGCGCCTGGGCTTCGAGAAGGGCGACCAGACGACGCTCGAACTGTTCGTGAAGAACGTCGCCAACGACCGCAGCTGGACCACCGTCGCGCGCCAGAACAACCTGGGCGTGACACCGCTCACCAGCTACGCCCGGATGGGCGTCGTGGTGACCCCGCAAGAAGAACGTTCCTTTGGCGTGAGGCTGCACCATGGTTTCTAAGTACCCGCAGGCGGCATCGCCTTTGTTCGCCGGCACCCCTGAGGCGATCGCGTCCAGTGGCGCGGCCGCACCGGCGTCGCCGCTGCGCGCCGAGTTCACGCGCCGCGGCGTGCTCGCCGCCGGTGCCGCGCTGGCGCTCGGCGCCGGCGCGGCCCGTGCGCGCTCCGCCGACCTGGCGCCGGTGGACGTGATCGTGCTGGGCGCGGGCATCTCCGGCCTGCACGCCGCGCGCATGCTGCAGAAGGAGGGCCTGACGGTGAGCGTGCTCGAAGGCAGCGCACGCGTCGGCGGGCGTTGCTGGAGCGGCACCGACGTGCCGGGCCGGCCCGAGTTCGGCGCCGGCACGGTCGGCGCGGGCTACGGCCGGGTGCGCGCCAATGCGGCGGAGTTGAACGTCGACCTGGTGCCGCCGCCGCCGGGATCGCGCGACATCGTCGTCAAGGCCGATGCCGGCTTCAGCGTCTACGGGCGGCCGGTCGCGGCGCTGCCCTGGGCCGATTCGCCGCTGAACCTGCTGGCCCCGCAGGAGCACAAGATGGCGCCCTCGACCCTGCTGTCGCACTACCTGGCCCACGATGCCGGCCTGGACAACCTGACCGACTGGCTCACGCCCGAGTTCGCCTGGCTGGACAAGCTGTCGCTGCGCGAGTACTTCAGCTCGCTGGGCGCCTCGCGCGAGGCGCTGCGGCTGATGGAGGCGCAGGCGCCGGCGGCCAACCTGGACGAGGCCAACGCGCTGCACTTCGTGCGCCGCACCGTCTACTACGGCTGGGAGGCGCGCGCCGGCCGGGCCCACCGCGTCAAGGGCGGCACCAGCGCGCTGACCGACGCCATGGCGGCCTCGCTGCGCCAGCCGGTGCAGCTTAATCGCTTCGTGCGCTCGATCCGGGCCGACGCGAAGTCGGTCGAGGTGCTGTGCGCCGACGGCACGCGCCACCGTGCGCGCAGCGCGATCTCGACCATCCCGTTCGCGGTGCTGAAGTCGCTGCGCGTCGACGGCGCGGTGCCGGCGGCGCAGCGCGCCGGCTGGAGCGCGCTGCGCTCGACCGCCGTGGTGCAGGTCTACATGACGGTGGAATCCCCGTTCTGGGAGCGCGACGGCGCCCTGGCCGACATGTGGAGCGATTCGCCGCTGTCGCGCGTCTACCACCTGCCGTCGGCGACCGACCCGTGCGGCATCCTGTGCGGCTGGATCAGCGGCGACGCCGTCAAGGCGCTGCCGTCGACCGACCCGGCCGCCATCGGCCGCTGGACGGTGGCCGAGCTGGCGCGCATGCGGCCGGCGTCGACCGGCCAGGTCAGCGTGACCCACGTGCACGACTGGCGCGCCCAGCCGGGCGAGCTCGGCCACATGGCGAGCTACCAGCCGGGCGACATCGGCCGCTACGCGCAGGCACTGCAGCAGCCGGTGGGCGCGCTGCACTTCGCGGGCGACCACCTGGGCCGCGTCCACGTCGGCCTGGAGGCAGCCTGCGAAGCCGGCGAGCATGCGGCCATGGCGGTGATGGACCGGCTGCTCTAGGACTCCTGGCGTCCGCAGGACGCGGCTGCGACGCCGGCCGCGCATTGCCCGCGCGCGGCGAGAACTGCTTGGCAGCAATTCGGCTCGAATCGGCCCGGCGCGCGCCGATAGCCTGGGTATCCAGTGTCCGCTGGACGTGTCCAGGCGCCGTCGCGGGGCCGCGGTCGGGTCGTTCGAGGACGGCGGTGTCCGCCACCGGCGCGGTGATCGCTGGAGGTCCGGCGGCCGCCGTCCGGAGCTTGCGCGAGGCTTGCATCGCGCGTGCTGGACAAGGACTCCCGACAGCCGCCGCGCCGCAAAGGCTTGATAGTGCTCCCTCGCAGAACCCGTGTCCCGGAAGTGCATCCTGTCGATGAAATCCTTCGCGATGCCTGCGTGACTGCCCGCGCCGGGTTCGCACGCGGTGCCGCCACGTGGCTGCCGCGCCGGCGGGGCCGCCTCGCCGCGCTGCTGGCCTGTGCCGTCGCCGCCCTGGCGCAGGCGCGCGAGCTGCCGCCCGCAGTCGACGCGCCGCGCTGGGTCGCCCAGGCCGACACCGTGTTCCGCCATTTCCCCGCCAACGAGATGCAGTACGTGCAGGCGCTGGCGCAGGACGGCCAGGGCTTTCTCTGGCTGGCCACCGAGAGCGGGCTGACGCGCTGGGACGGCTACCGCTCGCGCACCTACCAGAGCGACCCGCAGGACCCGTCCGCGCTGCCGGACAACCGCGTGCTGGCCCTGCTCGCGGATCCGCGCGGGCGCCTGTGGGTGGGCACCGGGGTCGGCGGCCTGGCCCGCTACGACCCGCGCTGCGACTGTTTCTCGATCCACGGCACCGGGCCCGCCGGCCTGGCCAATCCCAGCGTGTCGGCGATCGCCGCCGACGGCCGCGACGGCCTGTGGGTGGGCACGGCCGCCGGC
>Ga0302323_100003228_pt1 | contig 13249 bp, 14 predicted proteins | sample Fen_T0_3_FD_201950 | JGI IMG/M metagenome (GOLD analysis project Ga0302323, IMG submission 201950) | Peat permafrost microbial communities from Stordalen Mire near Abisko, Sweden - Fen_T0_3 | ecosystem: Environmental > Terrestrial > Soil > Wetlands > Permafrost | place: Sweden: Abisko... | reverse complement strand
GAAGTGGATGATGGCCGCAATGGCATGGGCACCCTCGGCGCCCTGTCCTTCATCATCGAAGCCGGCGTCCATCACCACGCAGCCGAGCCCCAGGCGGACCTGGGCGAGCGGGTGGATGGGTACCGCATCCTCTACCGGCACCTGCTGGGAGACCGGGCCTGGCGTGACCGGATCCGGAAGCTGGCAGAACAGGCCCGCCGTGAGCCCCTGCCCCCCTTCATCGCCACCAACACGTTCTGGGCGAATGTCGGCGGCAAGGTCAGTGCCGTGAAGGTCAAAGAGGTCGCCACGGGTCGCGTGCTCGAGGTGCCGACCGCCATGGCGATGACGGACCTGGTGATGAAGAGCAGCGTGCCCACGCCGAAGGCTTATGCCATCGAGGCTGCTGCGGCCGCGCGCTTCATACCGGTACTCGAGGCCCAGGGCCTGCGCTGGGAGACGCTGACAGCGCCGCGTCGCGTCAAGCTCGAGCGCGTCACCTTCCTTCGGATGGAGGAACCCTACGACGAGCTGTACCAGCGCTACAAGGATCGGCAGATCGTCAAACGCCAGCCCCAGGCTGATTTGGACCTGCCTGCGGGGACCCTGATCGTCCCGCTGGATCAGGAGCTGGCCCGCCGCGCCATCCAGGTGCTTGAACCCTGCCTGCTCTATGGGCTGTACGGTTACCCGGGGTTTCGTGACTGGGCCAAACCCGGTGTCGACCTGCCTGTGTCCCGCCTCTTCTGAATCCGCTCCGGGCCCCATCGGGTCCGGCAGGAGATCCCATGCTGCTCTTGATCAAGAATGCCGATGTCTACGCCCCGGAGCCCGGGGGTCGCTGCGACCTGCTCATCGGAGGCGGAAAGATCCTCCGCATGGAACAAGACATCCGCCTCCCCCGCAAATACTGTGAGGTGATCGAAGCCCGGAATCTCAAGGCGGTCCCGGGCTTCATCGATGGTCACGTGCACATCATGGGCGGTGGCGGTGAGGGCGGCTTCGCCACCCGCACTCCGGATCTGCCCCTCACGGATGCCATCCAGGGCGGCGTCACCACCGTGGTCGGCTGCCTGGGCACGGATGGGTACACCCGAACCATGGCGGGCCTGCTGGCCAAGGCCAAAGGGTTGGACGAGGAGGGCCTCAGCACCTTCGTCTACTCGGGTTCCTACGGGCTTCCCCTGCGCACCCTCATGCCCAGCCTGGAGGAGGATCTGCTCTTCGTCGACAAGGTGATCGGCGCCGGGGAAGTGGCCCTGTCCGACCATCGCTCCAACCAGCCCACCTTCGAGGCCTTTGCCCAGATGGTGGCCACGGCGCGCCGGGGCGGCATGCTGTCGGGCAAGGCGGGGATCGTGAATGTCCACCTGGGCGACGGGCCGCGTGGACTCGACTTCCTGCGCCGCATCATCGCGGAAACCGAGCTGTCGGCCCACCAGATGCTGCCCACGCACATCAACCGCAATCCGCGCCTCTTCGAGGAGGGCATTGCCTACGCCAAGGGGGGCGGGTTCGTGGACTTCACCACCTCGACCCTGGCCTCGTACCTCGAAGAGGGCGAAATCCCCTGCGCCAAGGCGCTGCGTCTCATGCTGGAAGCGGGCGTGGATCCCGGCCAGATCACCTTCACCTCCGATGGCCAGGGCAGCCTGCCGGATTGGGATCGCAATGGCCGCCTGCAGGATATCTCCGTGGGCCGAGTGACGTCGCTCTACCCGGCGGTGCGTCAGGCCGTGCTGGAGGAGGGCCTTCCACTGGAAACCGCGCTGCGGGTGATCACCGCCAACCCGGCCCGGATCCTCAAACTGAAAGCTAAGGGTCGATTGGCACCGGGCATGGATGCGGATCTGGTCCTGCTTGATCCCCGGGATTTGGACATCCGCACCGTGATCGCCAAGGGGCGATTGCTGATGAAATCAGGCAAGCTGATGACCAAGGGGATGTTCCAGTGACGGATCCACGCCAGGCCACGGAAACCAAGCCCCCAGTCCCTTCAACGGGACTGAAGATGCCCCATACCCTGGTCATCGTGGGCGCGTTGATTGTCCTGGTGCTGATCCTCTCCTGGCTCGTTCCCTCTGGCGAGTTCCAGCGCATCGAGAAGGTGCTGCCGGATGGCAGCCGCTTGAAGGTGCCCGTCGACGGCACTTTCCAGCGGCTCCCCAAGACTTACCTGGGTCTTCAGACCCTCTTCCTGGCGCCCATCAAGGGCTTCCTGGATGGGGCCGGGCTCATTTCCTTCCTGCTCATCATCGGCGGCAGCTTCGGCATCTTCCAGGAGACCGGCGCCGTGGAGCAGGGCATCAAGCGCCTCACAGTGCACGTGCGGCGCCATCCGCTTCTGGAAATGCTCTTCATCCCCGTGCTGATGACCGTGTTCTCGCTGGCCGGAGCCGTGTTCGGCATGGCGGAAGAACTGATTCCTCTGGTCATGATCTTCATTGTCCTGTCGCGGGCCTTGGGCTATGACTCCATCGTCGGCATCGCCATCCCCTTTCTCGGAGCGGCGGCGGGCTTTGCCTGCGCCTTCTTCAATCCGTTCACGGTGGGTGTGGCCCAGGGCATCGCCGGCGTCCCCATCTACTCGGGTCTGGCCTACCGGGTGTGCGCCTGGGTGGTGGCCACCAGCGTGGTGGTCGCCTACGTGATGATCTATGCCGCCAAGATCAAGCGGAACCCAGAACTGAGCCCCGTCCGCGACATCGATCTGGCCCGCGAGTCCCATGTCGCCAGTGGCTCCGGCGACGACTGGAACACGTCCCACATCCTGGCGCTCCTCACCTTCTTGGGCGCGCTGATGCTGCTGGTGTACGGCGTGCTGAAGTTCCACTGGTACCTGGAGCCCATCGCGGCCCTGTTCCTCGGCATGGGCATCCTCATCGGCCTGCTTTCCCGCATGGGGCCCAGCACCATCGCCAAGCACTTCATCGCCGGGGCCAAGGACATGGTGGGCGTGGTCTTCATCGTGGCCTGCGCCCGGGCCCTGCTGGTCATCGCCAATAGCGCGCAGATCATGGACACCCTGCTGCTCTACGGTTCCACCGCCATCCGCGTGCTGCCCAAGGCCATGACCGCCCAGGTGATGTTCCTGGTGCAGTGCGTGATCAACTTCTTCATCCACTCGGGCACCTCCCAGGCGGCGCTCACCATGCCCGTGCTGGCGCCCCTTTCGGACCTGGTCGGCATCACCCGCCAGACCTGCGTCTACAGCTTCGCCCTGTCCGAACTCATCAACCCCATCCTGCCCACCAGTGCCGTCACCATGGGCGTGCTGGGCGCCGCCAAAATCCCCTGGGAACGCTGGGCCAAGTGGTTCCTGCCCCTGATGCTCATCCTCATGGTGCTGGCCTTCCTGCTGCTGGTGCCCCCGACCCTGTTCTTCCACTGGGGACCGGTGTGAACCGGAAGGCCCTGCCATTCCTCTTGACCGGCATCGCCTTGGCCCAGGGGGTGGGCGATGATTTCCTCCGAGCCACCCCGCCAGTGCCGCTGCCAGCACCTCTGGCGACTGTGGTGGATGGTCTGGATACGGCCCGCATCATCCGACACCTGACCTATCTCACGGATCCAAACCGTGAGGGCCGCGGCCTCGGCACCAAGGGCCTGGAGGCCACCGTCCACTACCTGGTGGAGCAGCTGAAGGCCGCAGGCATCCCCCCACTGGAGCCTTCCTACCTCCAGGCGGTACCGATGCGCGGGGTGCAACCCGGGAAGGGTTCCATCCACCTTCAAACCCCCAATGGCACCTTCGCCTTTCATGCGGGTCGGGATGCCGTTCTTCCGCCCATTGAGCCCGGCCTCCTTTCAGGTCCCATGGTCTTTGTCGGCTACGGCATCCAGGAACCCTCGCTTCAGCACGATGATTTTCACGGCGTTGAGGTGCGCGGAAAGATCGTGATCTTCCTGGATGGCTGTCCTGCGGGCGAGGCCTGGCGGAAACCTGCCCTGGTCGAAAAATACGCCTCCCCCCGACCGGCCGACCGCTATGACTCTCGCCTGGCCCAGCTGGAGAAGCTGGGGGCCAAGGCAGCCATCGCGCTGGAAGCAGGGCTTGACCGGCGCATCGCCGAAGGCAAGGAACCCCCTCTCCCATACTTTCTCGCAGCTCGCGGTGTTCCAGGTTCGGGTGAGCCCCCCCTGGCGCGAGTGGCCTTGACGCCCGCGTTGAGCCCCTTGTTGGCATCCAAGGTCGAAGGTTCGGCCAGGGTGGCCATTCGAGGTCGGACGCGGGTGCTTCAAGGATTCAACGTGATCGGAAAGGTGGTCGGCTCCGACCCGGCGCTGCGCCAGGAAGCCATCCTCCTCGGCGCCCACATGGACCACCTGGGCCTGCCCGGTGGGGTGCTGCATCCGGGGGCCGATGACAACGCCTCTGGGGTGGCGGCCCTATTGGAGATCGCCCGATCGATCGTCGCAAGTCCGAGGCCCCCCCGGCGCACGATCCTCTTCACCTTCTGGACCGGCGAAGAGGAAGGCAAGTTCGGCTCGGGCCACTACACGCGGCACCCCCGCTGGCCCCTGGCCACCACCATGGCCTATCTGAACTTGGACATGATCGGCCATCCCTGGACACCCGCAGACCTTCAGGCCCTGGCAACCGAGGCGAAGGCGCCGAAGGCTTTCCTCACGGGACTTGACCCGGCTCATTTCGCAGAGCCTGGCCTATCGACAGGCCACCGCGACCTCGGCCCCGTCCTCAAGCAGGCTGGGCAGGGCACGGGGATGTCCCTGCACCTGGACTGGACCGATGGCAAGAACGGCGGCAGCGACTATCGTGATTTCGCGCGACTCAACCTGCCCTTCGTGCGTTTCTTCGGCAGCTACTTCCCCGAGTACCACAAACCCGGCGACACCCTGGACAAGCTGGATCCCGAACAGGTAAAGCGCATGGCGAGGCTGGTGCTGGCCACCGCGTGGCTACTGGCAGATCGGTAGGAAGGTCGGCATGGTATTGCAAAAGCATTTTGAAAGCGGAGGACAGCAGAGCGGCTGAGGAAGGCGGAGAAAGAGAAGACCTGCCATTGTTTTTTCCGCTCTCCTCCGCTCCTCCGCAAGCCTCCGCTCATCTACGGCTTTTCTCAAAGTTTCCCGTTACAGCACCACTTCCGCATACCAGCCCTTGCTGATGATCTTCGTGCCGTAGGGTGCCGACAGCTTCTGCAGGAGGGCGATGATCTCGGCGCCCCGCTTGGTACCCGCCAGCTTCGGCACGCCGTAGAGGGAGCCTTCGTCATCGATGGTGACTGGCAGCAGCTGAATCCGCTTCAGCTTCCCCTGGTTCAGAGTCATGCGAACCATCACGGTCTCCATGACCTCGCGGGATTCACGGCGGTCCCACACGGAGACATTGGTGGGCCGGGGCATCTCGATGTCGCGTTGGTGGATGATGTCCGCAGGGATCTTGTCCGGTGTGCGGTACTGGTAGATGAAGTCGCCCAGGCTGTAAAAGATGGGCCGGCCCTTGTAGATTTCAATGCCCCGCAGCACGTGGGGCCCGGTACCGAGCACCATGTCGGCCCCGGCCTCGATGGCGCGATGAAACATGATCTCCTCGTTGGGTGGCGTGGTGTCCTGGATGCCGTGGGCACGGTGGTGGGTCACATCGTGGTTGTGCAGGGAGACCAGCAGCAGATCCGATTTCTTCCTGGCCAGGAGGATGTCGTCCTCCATGACGCTCACGTCGCCCTCCAAGGGGCCTTCCACTTTCTCCACCTTCCCCTCCTTGGCCACAAGAATCACGGCAGGATCGATGGTGGCGAGGGATGGGCCGTTCGGGTCCTTGCTGCGGTATTTGGCGGTCCAGTAGCGCATGTAAGAGAGCAACCCCACGGTGGTCTTGTGGCCCGCGAGTTCGGTCTTTCCCAGAGCATGGGCCTCAGCCAGAGTGGTACCGGCCCCTGCGTGTGTGATGTTGGCGTGATCCAGGGCCTGAAGACACTCCTTGAGTCCTTCCGGGCCGAAATCCAGGGCGTGATTGTTGGCTTGGCTGACCAGGTTGATGCCCGTGCGCGCCAGCTCCCATCGGAAGTCCCGCGGGGCCCGGAAATTGTAGAAGGGACGCTGGAGCTCCGGCCGATCATTCAGCGAGAACTCCATGTTCCCGTATGCAACGTCCGCTTCCTGCATGATGCGGAAGAGACCTGCGCGATCAGGCTCTGTGAGTTGAGTGATGGGCTGGTTGAAGATCAGGTCGCCCACGGCCGTGACGATCAGGTCCCCCGGTTCCTCCTTCAGGAGTTCCCCGATGCGGCCCGGCCAGTCGATGCGCTCAGAGGGTTCGGGTGGATGGACGCGACGCTGATAGATAGCTCTGGGGTCGTCCTTCATGGGGCCGGCAACGGTCTGGGCCCTACCGGGAAGGGCCAGCAGCGCCGCGATCAAGAGGAGGCTTCGATGGACCCATTCCGTCCCGTTCATGGTGTGCTCCTGATGATCGATGAGGGTCGTGCTCAATTTTGTTTCATATTCAATTTTGAAGCAAAGAATTTCGCGCATCGAGCCGCGTGAGGGCAGGCGCTCTATCCTCTAGCCATGACCACTCAGCCCGACTACTGGAACCGCCTCTACGAAGAGGAAGGACGCCCCGGCTGGGACATGGACCGGGCCACGCCCCTGGTGCAAGAGCTGTTGGACCTGACCCATCCTCACGGGCTGCGCACCCAAGGCGAACTCGTGGTGCCGGGCTGCGGCTATGGGCACGATGCCGCCGAACTGGAGGCCCGGGGCTTCACGGTCACCGGCCTGGATTTCGCGCCGCTGGCCATCCTGGGCGCCAGGCAGCGCTACGGTGACCGGGTCGCCTGGTCCCAGGGCGATTGGTTCACCACGCAGCTCGGTCCCTGGGATGCGATTTTCGATCACACCTGCTTCGTGGCCATGGACCCCCCACGCCGTCCGGCCTATGTGGACGCCTGCGCAGAGCACCTGAAGCCCGGCGGATTCTGGATGGCCGCACTGTTCCATGATGTGAAGGGCCAGTCCGGCCCCCCGCACGCCATTGCCATGGCCGAGATGCGGATCTTGGTGGAACCGCGCCTTGAAGTCCTCCACCTCGGCGAGGCCACCCAGAGTCATCCCCGCCGGGCGGGACGGGAGTTCCTCCTGGTGGCTCGGAAGCGTTGATCTCCCGGCCTATTCAGGGGCTTCCAGCTGGATCGCGGCCAGGGCCTGCATGACTTGATCGGCGCAAGCTTGGTAGCGTTCGCGGCCGGTCAAGTCTTCGGCAAGGCCGGAGAAATCCACCGCGGGTCCGGCCACGACGGTGATGCGCCCGGGATGAGGCCATTTCGCCTTCCGTGGCCAACATTCGTGGGCGCCAAACAGGCGCACAGGCACCACGGGCACCTCGCCTTTGGCAATGATGAAGCCGATGCCAGCCTCAGCGGCTTGAAGGGTCCCATCGGGTGAGCGGGTGCCTTCAGGGAAAATGAGTACCCGATTCCCCTCCTTGAGCAGCTTCAGGATGCGCTTCATGCTGGCGAGATCGCCCTTGCCGAGGTCCACCGGCAGGACCTGAATGCGCGGCAGCAGCCAGCCCAGAAAGCCCTTGAAGAGGGACTTGCGGGCCAGGTAGTAGATGGGTTTGCGAAAGCAGGCTCCCACCATGGACGGATCCAGGAAACTCACATGGTTGGCCACGATGAGGGCGCCGCCCGATTCAGGGAGGTGTTCCCGATGCAGGGTCCGGTGCCGGAAGCAGATCCGGCCGACGATGCGCGCGAGCGTGTGGGCAATCCAATAGATCATGGGGGTGGCCATCAGAAAGGAACGACAGGACAGCCTTCCAGTCTAAGGTCTGTTTTCAAAACAAATCCCCGTTCCAATCAGACAATGCCGGGGTTCTCCTGGAGCGATTCGCCTAGAATGGCGTCACCCCTCCGGAGTCAACCCATGCGTGTGAAAGCCCTGCTCTCGCTGCTCGTCTTGTCAACCCTGGCCCTGTCTGCCCAGGATGTGGTGCGCCTGGGCAATCTGAAGTTCGCCCACTACGGGGCCGTGTCCTACATGAAGGAACTGGCCCCGAAGTACAAGCTCAAGATCGACGAGCGGATGTTCGCCAAGGGCATCGACATCAATCCCGCCATCGTGGCTGGTGAGATCGACGCCAGCGCGGCGGCCCTGGATGCGGCCATCGCCGGCCGCGCCATGGGTGTACCCATCTACGTGGTGGCAGGCTTCGCCCGGGGCGGCGCCCGTCTGGTGGTGCGGCCCGATGCAGGCATCAAATCCCTCAAGGATCTCAAGGGCAAGAAGGTGGGCGTGGCCCGGGGCGGCGCCCAGGAGCTGCTGCTGCTGGCGGAGCTGGCCAAGGCCGGGCTTACCTGGGCGGACAAGCCCGGCAAGGACGTGCTGGTGCTCTACCTGCCCTTTGCCGATCTCAACCAGACCCTCATGGCCAAGAACATCGACGCCATGTGCCAGAGCGAGCCCTACAGCTCCCAGGCCATCAACAAGAAGTTCGGTGTCGAGCTGCTGAAGCCCTACGACACCCCCATCGGTGAGCCCATCCGCGCCCTGGTCATCACGGAGAAGCTCTACAAGGAGCGCCGCGATGTGGCCCAGCGCTTCCTGCTCTGCTTCGTGGAAGCCACCAAGAAGTTCATCGACGAGCCCAAGACCGCGGAGAAGTTCGTCCGCGAAGCGATGTTCAAGAATCAGATCAGCGCCGAGGACTACCAGGACGCCATCGGCAACTCACCCTTCAGCTACGACATCTCCGTGCCTCACGTACAGATCACCACGGATCTCATGGCCAAGTACGGCGTGGGCAAGATGGCCAACCCACCCAAGGCCGTCGACTGGGTGAAACTGGACCTGCTCACCGAGGCCAAGAAACAGCTGAAGGTGAAATAGGTATGAAGCGCTATCGTCACGCCGCCTCCGGCATCCTTGTTCCGCTGGCGGCCCTGGCTTTCTGGCAGCTGCTGTCCAGCATGGGTTGGGTGAACGCCACCATCCTGCCCTCGCCCATGCGGGTGCTCATCAAGTGGTGGGCCTACCTGCGGCCCCTGGAGGTCTTCGATCCCGCCCAGGGCTCGTACCTCAAGTGGTGCTTCTCCGGTGAGCTGATCCAGGATGCCCTCGGCAGCCTCTACCGCGTGCTCGTGGGCTTCTTCATCGGCGGCGGCCTGGCCCTGCCCCTGGGCCTGGCCATGGGCTACAGCCGCGTGATGTACGGCCTCTTCAACCCGCTGATCCAGGTGCTGCGACCCATTCCGCCCATCGCCTACATCCCGCTCTCGATCCTCTGGTTTGGCCTGGGCAATCCCCCGGCCGTGTTTCTCATCAGCATCGGGGCCTTCTTCCCCGTGCTCATGAACACCGTGGCCGGAGTACAGAATGTCGACAGCATCTACCTCCGCGTGGGCCGCAACCTGGGGGCCTCGCGGCTCACCCAGTTCACCCGCATCATCCTGCCCGCCGCCACGCCCTACATCTTCACCGGCGCCCGTATCGGCATGGGCACGGCCTTCATCGTGGTGATCGTCTCCGAGATGATCGCCGTGAACAACGGCCTGGGCTACCGCATCCTCGAGGCCCGCGAATACCTCTGGTCCGACAAGATCATCGCGGGCATGTTCACCATCGGCCTGCTGGGCCTCGGCATCGACACCCTCATGAGCGGCCTCAGCTCGTACCTGCTGAAGTGGCACCGCGGCCTGGAGCAGGGATGACGGAAAGCAGCCACATCTCGATCCAAGGCGTGCACAAGGTCTTCCAGAGCGGCGGCCAGGATGTCTACGCCCTCAAAGCCATCGACCTGGACATCACCCGGGGCGAATTCGTCTGCCTGCTGGGGCCCTCGGGCTGCGGGAAATCGACCCTGCTGAACGCGGTGGCGGGGTTCAGCCTGCCCAGTTCCGGCGCCATCACCGTGGAGGGCTCCACCATCACAGAGCCGGGCCCAGATCGCGGCATGGTGTTCCAGGAATACGCGCTGTTCCCCTGGATGACCGTGGAGCAGAACATCGCCTTCGGCCTCCAGATCAAGAAGGTGGCCAAGACCACCATCCAGGCGAAGGTGGACGAGCTGCTCGTCCTGCTCAACCTCCAGGATTTCCGCCGACGTTATCCCAAGGACCTCAGCGGCGGCATGCGCCAGCGCGTGGCCATCGCCCGGGTGCTGGCCATCGACTCGCCCATCATGCTCATGGACGAGCCCTTCGGCGCCCTGGACGCCCTCACCCGCCGTACCTTGCAGGATGAGCTGCTGCGCCTCTGGACGGAGCTGAAGAAGACCATCCTCTTCGTCACCCACAGCATCGAAGAGGCCCTCTACCTGGCGGACCGCACCGTGGTGATGACCTACCGCCCCGGCACCATCAAATGCGACCTGGCCATCGACCTGCCCCGCCCCCGGGATGTCTCCAGCCCCGCCTTCAATGCCCTGAAAAAGGAACTCTCCCAGCTGCTCATGGAAGAGCAGGACCGGCACCAACAGGACGAGTTCCGGGGCGCGGCGGTGGATTAGGGCTTTGGCCTGGAATTAAAAAGCAGGTTCATCCGGGAATTCAGAGCCAACCCTGGTGAATGACCACAAGCAAACGCCGACCGCAGAGGACGCAGAGAAAAAACAACAGACATTCGAGCCGCCGATGATCACCGATGAAAAGCGGATAAAGACCGGAAGGCGCTGAAGCAGGGTGGGGCCGCCCGATTCGTTGGCACAGGCTGCATCCCGGGGGCGCTGGGGTTGCGCTTCTTGGGACGCGGTCCCGGCGCCCCGGGATCACTTCCGGCTGTGCCGGAAGCCGCCTTCGGCGAGCCTGCGCGTGGATGGGTCGGTGCGCCTCTGCGCTCTCTGTGTCCTCTGCGGTGGAATGGCTTTCCGTTGCAACTTTCGCGGCGACACGCCAGAAAGCTACAATGCACGTACACAGGCTCCGACCCTTTCGATGACCGCCATCAGAACCACTCCCCAAGGAGGCCCTCATGCAGATCAAGCTCACCAGCATCACGGTGGACGACCAGGACAAAGCGCTGCACTTCTACACGGCCATCCTGGGCTTCGTGACGCAAGTGGACATTCCCATGGGGCCCTTCCGGTGGCTGACGGTGTCCTCGCCAGAGGGTGTGGCGGGCGTCGAGCTGGTGCTGGAGCCCATGGCCTTCCCGCCCTCCCAGGTCTACCAGAAGGCCCTGTTTGAGGCGGGCATTCCGGCCACGGCCTTCATGACCCAGGACATCGACGCCGAGTACCGCCGCCTCCTGGAACGGGGCGTCTGCTTCCGCGGGGAACCGAAGGCCATGGGCCCCATCAAGGCCGTCCTCTTTGAGGACACCTGCGGCAACCTCCTCAACCTGGTTCAACCTCCGGCCTAAGCCCCTGTCCCATCAACCTCGTAGGCAGGTGATGGGCTCCCTTCCGGTCCTTGGGTGGCATCTTCCGCCCATCGAAGGGTCTCCGGTCTCTCGGATCGCGCTCTCCTGAAAGGATTCACCGTGGTCGATGCCTCCTGGGATAACAGCGGCCTTTCGCCCCAGAAAAAGGGGTTCGGCACGGGCATGAAGGTGCTCATGGGCTGCGGCATCGCGGCCCTGCTCGCCTTGGCCACCTGTGCCATTGGCGGCGCGGTTCTGGGGAACTGGATCAAGAAGGATCCCAAGGCTTTCGAGACCCGCATGGAAGGCTTTGCGAAGGGTCTGGTGCAGAAGGACTGGGAGCGGTTCCGGATCCTGGCGGACCAGCTGCAGACCGACGACGGCGCGAGGATGGTGTACCAGGCCAATCCCAGCCTGCATCAGGCTCATCCTTCTGAGGACCAGTTCCTGCAGGAGGTGCGCACCTGGCGACCCAAATGGACGCCGCTTCCGGTCGAGGCACCCGTGGGCAAACATCGCCGCCGCCACCACAACCGCCAAGAGGATGGGCCAGAACCGGAGGGCCCCCCGGCGACTGAAACCACCCAGGATCCCTCCGTCGACATCCAAAAGATCTTCGGTACCACCAAAATCGGTTGCCGTTACCCAAGTGGGGCAAGGCTATCCGCGACCTTTGACGGTGAGCGGATCCAGCGCATCGAGATGGAGTAGGACCTCGAACCCCGGACCCATCCGCCGTATCCTCATTTCCACCCCAAGGAGGACCTATGGCCCGGCAGATCTACGTCAACCTCCCCGTGAAGGACCTGCCGAAATCCATGGCCTTCTTCACGGCCCTTGGCTTCAGCTTCCAGCCCGAATTCACCAATGAATTAGGGGCTGGCATGATCATCGATCCCGAGCACAGCTTCGTCATGTTGCTGGCCGAAAGCTTCTTCTCGACCTTCACCAAGAAGCCGATCTGCGATGCCACCCGGAACACGGAAGTCCTCCTCTGCCTATCCTGCGCGAGTCGCCACGAGGTGGATGACCTGGTTGCCAAGGCGGTCGCAGCAGGGGGATCTGTCCCCAGGAAACCGCAGGACGACGGGTTCGGGTATGGCCACGCTTTCGAGGATCTGGATGGCCACCTCTGGGAGCTCGTCCACATGACGGGCATGCCGCCCCACGGCTGAGGCCCCCTCAAAAGGCTCCCGGCTCCTGCAGAGGCTGGTACAACTCCACCCGATGACCATCGGGACCATGGATCCATGCGAAGCGGCCATCGTCGTAGCCCTCACGCGTGTCGAAGGGAATACCTTCGGCTTCGAACTGGGCGCAGAAGGCCTCCAGGTCCGCCACGCGCCAGTTCACCAGGCACTCGGGGCGACCCTCCGCGAGGGGCCCCTTGGCTTTCATGAACGAGAACACGATGCGGGCCTTCGTGCCGTCAGGGTCGGTGTAGAGGAACGCCAGGTCGTAGCTTTCCCCGGGCTCCCATTCGATGGAGCTCAAGCCGAAGTGCCGACCGTACCCCTCGGACAGCGACGTGGGATCTTCCACATAGAGGAACACGCCCCGCGGGTCCCTTCACGCCCTCGTCAATTCAGCCTCCTCGGCGGTAAAGGCAACTCCACCTCACCCCGGCCACGGGTGGCCAGCGCCACCGCCAGGGTCCAGAAGGGCGCCAGATTGAGGTAGGGGATCCATTCGGTGAGGAACGAGGGAAGGAAGGCCCAATGAAAGCCCAGCATCGACCACATCACGATCATGGTGATCAGGTCCAGCCCCGCTCCCACGAACCAGCCGACCGGCCCGGCGGCGTCCGCGGGGATCTGAATGGCATCCACGGCCAGGGCAAGGGCCCAAGCCACGCGGATGCGGGTCTTGCTGAGGGGGGGTTTGCCTGCCAACTCGGGAACCATGGCGGAAGTTTACAGGAATGGGCTTCCTGGCTGGATCCTCC
>Ga0302323_100003226_pt1 | contig 13259 bp, 13 predicted proteins | sample Fen_T0_3_FD_201950 | JGI IMG/M metagenome (GOLD analysis project Ga0302323, IMG submission 201950) | Peat permafrost microbial communities from Stordalen Mire near Abisko, Sweden - Fen_T0_3 | ecosystem: Environmental > Terrestrial > Soil > Wetlands > Permafrost | place: Sweden: Abisko... | reverse complement strand
GCGGAGGAGACCCTGGTGTCGCTGCTGTCCTGGATCAAGCGAACCCTGACGGGCGCGCCGGATGCGTCGGCAGCGGAGCCGCCACCGCGCCACGAGCGACGCGAGGCGGGTCGTGAGCGGCATCAGGAGACCGGCGAACCGGCCTGGGAGGAGAGCGACCGGCTCGACGACCCGCCGGGCACGGGGAAGCGCAATCCTGACGCGGCGCCGGAGATCCTGGGCGACGTCTGACGGCGGCCACAGAAGGTACGGCTCCCGTCGGCCCGTCGAGGCTGGACGCTCCGTCAGTCAATGAACGTGGTCACGTTCTTGCCGCCGGCCAAAGCCACGCATCTCGGGGGGTCGCGTGTGAGTCGCCCCGTGCGAAAGAGGCATCGGTCCAAGCGCCAAACGCGGCACGAACAGGTCATGGTGTGCCTTGGTGGCCACCCTCTGTCCTCCCGGTGCTCAGCCTAGCGACACAAAGGAGGCCCCGGGCCGGTTGCTCCGACGCCGGGGCCTGAACTTGCCAACGTGAGACTAAGGCCAGCCGCTCGCAACCCGTTGCGGGCTGGTTCGGTCGCGGCGGCCTCTGAGGCGGCTCGCTACGGCTTGAACTGGAGTTGAGTTCCGTCGAAGGTGCTGACCATCGAAACCATCAACCCGTCGTCGGTGATGTAGGCGTCGGCACCGTAGTAGGGCACCGCCAGGAACGGGGCGTTGAAGACCCACGAAACCGCCACAGTCTCATCGGTAATCTGCATCGACACCGCGGTGAACTTGCCCCCGCACAGCCCGCCGACGGCGTGCGGCTTTACGAACCCGGCAAATGTCGAAGCAGCCGCCAGGCGGCCCTCCACGAGCGCTCCCTTTCCACCCTGTCGGAGTCCGTACTGGTCTGGATACTGCTGCATCAGACCCTTCCAGTCACAGTTGTTTAGGGCCGTGATGTGCTGCTTGTAAACCTTGAACGGCGTTGCCTCGCGGACGAGCTTGCTCGACACTTGGGCGGGATTGTTGGGGTTGGTGACCGAGATCGCCGTGTACTTGTGGCTGTCCTTGTCGCCAGAGCCTGCATACGCCGCCGTAGCGGTTGCCGTAAGCGCCACCACCACGAGTACGGCCACGATGAGCTTCTTCACAGAACGACCTCCCTTGGGGCTGTGCGTATCTGTGAGCCGGTTTCGCCATTGGCTCGGCGCGGTCCAAGCGACCGAGATAGGGCCCGCGCGTCAAGGCCTCCCACATCCTCGGGAGGTATGGTCGGCCGGGCTCGGACCGTCGAGAGCCGAGCGGCCCAGCCCATATGGGTGGTGGCAGATGGGCGGGTCACACACAACCATCTGGATCATCAAGCCCCGCGACTAAGTGTCCGGTCTACTGCGGAGTTGAACATGGTGCTCCAACCGTTAGGTGACTGGGCCGCAAGCCCTGATGCCTGTCCGCGACAGCGGGCAACCTGGCGAAGCCTGCGCCGAGCCGCGAGCCTTCTTCTGCTTTCGGGAGCGATTCTGGGCGTCGCGGGTGCGGCGAGCGGTTGCTCGCAGAGCGCAGCTCCTGGGACCTTCGTCTCCGGTGCCTCGATGGCGGATGCCAGGGAGTGGCATACCGCCACGCTCCTGAAAGACGGCCGCGTTTTGGTCGCGGGCGGGTTGGTCCTGACCGGCCCTTCTCTGGCTTCCGCCGAACTGTTCGATCCGAAGACTGATGCCTTCGCCCGGACAGGGTCGATGAGCCTGACTAGGGATCACTTCGCGGCGACCCTGCTGAATACGGGTGAGGTGCTAGTGACCGGCGGAGACGCGGGCCGAAACGCGAGCGGTGCGCGTAACTCGGCTGAGCTGTACGACCCGAAGTCGGGCACGTTCCACGCCACCGGTTCTATGTCGACAGGACGCATGGACCAGACGTCCACGCTCCTCCAGAATGGCCATGTGCTAGTCGCGGGAGGGCAGGACGGCAAGTCTCTCAGCGACTCCGCCGAGCTCTACGACCCGAAGACCGGCACCTTCCACCCGACGGGTCAGATGACGGCTTACCGCCGAGGTGGCGCAAGCGCGACACTGCTCGCGGATGGCAGGGTCCTGATAGCCGGAGGCCAGGATGCGTCGGGCAGGCTCTGTCGTCCGCGGAGTTGTATGACCCCGTCACGGGTGGATTTCGAGCCACAGGTTCCATGACTTCGATACGGCTGGCTCAGATCGCGGTCTTGCTCCCTGACGGCGACGTGCTCTTGGCCGGCGGGTACGACGATCGTGACAGCCTCGACTCGGCCGAGCTCTACGACCCGGAGACCGGCGTGTTCCGAGCCACAGCTTCCATGGCCTCTGCCCGAGGTGGAGCGAGCGCAACGCTCCTAGCCGACGGGAAGGTTCTGGTCGTGGGAGGCAGCTCGGACAAGAGGTGCGAACTGTATGACCCCAGGACCGGTCAGTTCCACACTACCGGATCTCTTGCCACCGAGCGCTGGGAGTCCACAGCAACGTTGCTTCGAGACGGCCGGGTCCTCATCGCCGCCGGAGCGGCATATGACCAGGACCGCACCCTGGACAGCGCAGAACTGTACAGGCCTTGATTGCGCGAAGACGTCGCTTCAAGCCGGCAGGGCGATCACCCAGCACGATGGTTTCATAGTGGTGCCGGTCACTGCCAACCCGTTGCCACCTCGGCCAACCGTGCGTTCCAAACGGTAGTCCGCAACAACAAGTGGTCGGAATGCGTCGGCTTGATAGTGCGACCGTCGAGAGCCACGGCACCACTACTCGGCCCCGTCGGGCTCGTACGACCGAGATGCCAGTATGCTGCTTTCCGACCTTCATCCTGCGGTCTACGAAGCCCGCGTCGCGCAGCTCCGCCTTGCCCGTCAGCTGTCAGACCGGCGCATGCGGTTCGCGGCGCGGCAGGATCCCGAGCCTCTGCCCCACGTCCTGGTTCGCCACTCGTCCGTCCTCCGCCGGAAGCTCGGCGACGCGGACCCGCGGCTGCAGGAGACCAAGATCGTCAACCTCGGGCTCGCGGTCCGGCCCTTGGATGGCCTCGTGCTCGACCCGGGAGACGTCTTCTCGTTCTGGAACCGGGTCGGCGAGCCGTCGGCCCGTCGGGGGTTCGTCGAGGGCCTGGTGCTCGCGCGCGGCCAGGTCCGCGTCGCCACCGGCGGGGGCCTGTGCCAGCTGTCGAACCTGCTGTACTGGATGGCCCTGCACGCGCCGTTCGAGGTCGTCGAGCACAATCGTCACGGCTTCGACGCATTCCCGGACGACCGGCGCGTGCTGCCTTTCGGTAGCGGGGCGACCGTGTTCTTCAACTACGGCGACCTACGGCTGCGGAACCCGACCGACAGGTCGCTCCAGCTGCACGTCTGGCTGACCGACACCGAGCTCTGCGGCCAGATCCGCGCCGACCGACCGTGGCCGCTGGCGTACCACGTGCAGGAGCGCGGGCACCGGTTCGTCCGCGACCCGGATGGGCGCGTGTTCAGGGAAAACGAGATCTGGCGTCGCTCGGTGGACCGGAGGACGGGCCGCACGCTGAGCGAAGAGCGGATCACCGCGAACCGCGCGCTCGTCACATACGACGTACCCGCATCGAGGTTCAGTCACGCGTGATCCCGCGGGAAGGACATCGTGAACCACGAGCGCCGGCGGAACCTCGCGGTGTGAAGGTCCGAGAGGTGCTCGCCCATGTCGAAGGTTCGCGCCAGCGAGAGTTGCGCTTGGCGATGGCGATGCCCCGATCCCTCGCACGATCGTTCCATCGTGTCGGGCTAGACAACCAGCGTAGCCCCGCTCCGGCGGACGCCTCTCGTTAGGTAGAGGGACTTATGGCTGGGCCGTCGCAAGTGGCTGGAAATCCAGCTCGGAGGTGATGTCCACCACTGTCGAGACAAGGCCTACCCGCCGATCGGCTCCTCCGACACGGGGATCACCTCGGAGGTACAAGAGAGCCAACCGGGGGCGAGGAACTTCTGCACGTCCTCGACGAAATCCGCCTCCAGAAGGTAGTAGACCGTGTGGCGGGAGAAGTCGCCAAACACCCGGTCGAGCTTCACTCCGGCCGCGGCCGCGTCGTACAGAGTCTTGGTGCCGCCCACATCCTTGGGACACCTGTCCGGCGTGTGGACCTGCTTCACCAGGAAGAGCATCTCGCTACCTCGCTTGCCTACAGGGCTCAGCCCCTCGGTGGCGGAGGCTCTCGCCGACTGCGCATGAGGCTACTCCTACCTCGGCGACGCGACTATGCGTGAATAGCATCAACGGAGCAGTCGAGGCATAGTGTCGGCGGAGCGGCGGCTTAGTTCGGACAGTTCCTGTCAAACTATCCGGTGGAGGGTTGCATTTGCCGCTGTTCGGACCGCCCAACGTCGATAAGTTCAAGGCCAACGGAGACGCCCCAGGGCTGCGCAAGGCGCTGGAGTATCCGGGTCACTGGCGGGTGCGCCGGGACGCTGCCGAGGCTCTAGGCCAGATCGGCGATACCGGCGACGTTGCACGCCTCGTAGCCGCGCTTCAAGATGACACCTCGAGCGTGCGCCAGGCTGCTGCGGAAGCTCTGGGCCAGATCGGCGACCCCAGCGCCGTAGGACCGCTCATGGCCCTCCTCAACGACCAGAGCTCGGGCGTGCGCCGGGCCGCTGCGGAGGCTCTCGGTCGGATTGGCGATGCCAGTGCCTTGGAGCCCCTCACGGCTGCTCTTAAGGATGCGAGCTGGAGCGTGCGCGCGGCTGTCGCCGAGGCTCTCGGCCACATTCCTGACCCCCGCGCCGCCGATTCCCTCAGCGCCGCCACCAGAGACCGAGACTTGAACGTCCGCCAAGCCGCCATCGATTCTCTTGCGGCGCTTGACTCTCAGTTCGGTGGCGTCGGGCAGGGGAGTCAGGGCGGGGCAGCAGGGGGCGCCTGATAGCGAGGGGCCGACCCGGGTACGGACGGCTGTCGGCCCAGCGACAGCTCGGTCGCTACCGCTTGCTCGTCCCATGTTCCGCTTCGTCCAGTCAACACGGATATGTCACCGTCCGCCGCCAAGCGGTCGAATGGCTACGAAAGTCGGATTACTCGATGGCGGCAGGTAAGTACGGCCGAGTTGTGACACTAGGGGTCTGGCGCCAGACTGTCGCCCTGGCGACCCTTGGACACAATGCTTCTAGTCCTCGACCCGTACCACGTGCTCCAGGTGACCCCTGACGCCGAGCCGGAGGTGATTCAGGCCGCGTACCGGGCATTGGCGCGGAAGTATCACCCCGACACGGGTGGCTCTGACCTCCAGATGGCGAAGCTCAACGCTGCGTGGGAAACCGTGCGCGATCGTGGGGGGCGGGCACGGTACGACCGGGAGCAGAGGGCAGCCAAAGCTGAGCAGACGGCACAGACAGAGGGTCACGCGGTGCACGAGCGCCCACCCGCGACGGCTGCGTCACCGCTGCGGAGGTCGCCTCGCGCTCGGACTGGCACAGTCCTCGACTTCGGTCGCTATGCCGGGCTATCGCTCGGAGATCTCGCGATCGATGATCCGGACTATCTCGAGTGGCTGGAACGCACGCCCATTGGCCACAGGTTCCGGCCCGAGATCGAGGCCCTTTTGGCAAGATCACGGCCAAACACCTCTCCACCGGAGCGCCCCCGGTCGCGTTTCTCACGCCGTCGCTAGCTGGTGGGGGTACCCGATTGGGCGCTGGGCCTCAGGCTTCGCTGGACGCCGCCCAGAGGTTGATCCCGCTCTCCGTCGCGTGGCGGTCGATCTCGGCGAGCTCCGTCGCTGAGAACTCGAGGTTCCCGAGCGCGGCGAGGTTCTCCTCGAGTTGGGCCACGCTGCCCGCTCCGATGACCGCCGAAGTCACGCGCGGGTCGCGGAGTGTCCAGGCCAGCGCCATCTGCGCCAGACTCTGACCTCGGCGCTTCGCGATCTCGGCGAGCGCACGGACCTTGGCCAGGGTGTCGTCGCCGAGCAAAGTCGACGAGAGGGAGCCACCTGCCGCGGCACGCGAGCCGGCGGGGATGCCGCCAAGGTACTTGCCGGTCAACAGCCCTTGCGCCAGCGGCGAGAAGACGATGCAGCCGACCCCCTCTTCGCCTAGGACATCGAGCAGGCCGCCCTCGATCCAGCGGTTGAGCATCGAATAGGACGGCTGGGCGATGACCAGCGGCGTGCCGAGCTCACGAAGGATCGCGACTGCCTCTCGCGCGTGCGTCGGCGAGTACGACGAAACCCCGACGTAAAGGGCCTTGCCCTGCCGGACTGCGGCGTCGAGGGCGGCCATCGTCTCCTCGAGCGGCGTCTCCGGGTCGAACCGGTGGGAGTAGAAGATGTCGACGTACTCGAGGCCTAGCCGAGCGAGGCTCTGGTCGAGGCTCGCAAGGAGGTACTTGCGCGAGCCCCAGTTGCCGTACGGTCCGGGCCACATGTCGTAGCCGGCCTTCGAGCTGATGATCAGCTCGTCCCGGTAGCCGCGCAGGTCCGTGGCGAGAATTCGACCGAAGTTCTCCTCCGCCGAGCCGTACGGCGGGCCATAGTTGTTAGCCAGGTCGAAGTGGGTGATGCCCAGGTCGAAGGCTCGCTGGATAACGGCCCGCTGGCTGTCGATCGGCCGGTCGTGCCCGAAGTTCTGCCACAGTCCAACCGAGATGGCGGGCAACTGGAGCCCACTCCTCCCGGACCGCCGGTACTGCATGGCGTCGTAGCGGTTAGAGGCGGGAAGGTACGTCATAGTCCCATTATGGCCTTGCCCGCCCGTTCCGCGGAACTTGGCAGAAGGCGAGTGTGCCAACCAGGACCATCGCTGGGCTTCCGGGCCTAATGGACTCGCCGACGCGCCTCCGGGAGGTCGCATTTCATCGTAGTTTCGTCGGGCAAATTGATAGCTTTTGCGGACCGTCCCTCCTATGATCGGTGACGCAGGTCGGGTCCGCGGCCGTCGCCCGGATCGCCCGCATGGGGGTGATCGAGGCGATCGCCCTGGGGAGGTGGTCATGCGATTCCGATTGGCGTCGCTCTTGGCCGGTGCGGCCGTCCTAGCACTCTCGGCGGGCGGAGTCCTCGCCGGATCTGACACCAAGGACCAACACCAGGACACCGATGTTGCAACTTCCTGGGACGCGGGTGACAACGCGACAGCGCAGACGTTCACGGCAGGCATGTCCGGCCAGCTCGACAGGGTTTCGCTGTACGGAAGGCCGGGAGAATGGCACACGATGTCGGTGGAGCTGCACGATGGCGGGCCGAGCGGCACGCTTCTGGGCACGGCCACGGACGTCGCTCCCGCCAACGGCGCCTGGTTCGACGCAGGATTCTCGCCGACCGTGCACGTTGACTCGGGCCACGCGTATGCAATCGTGTTCGGCGGCAGCAGCTATGTATATGTCGGCGGGACTTGTACGACGCCGTACGCGGGCGGCGCGGCCTTTGTCTACCGGGCGAATACCTGGCAGCTTATTTCAACTGCGACCGGTGTCGATTCCTGCATCACCGACCTTGCCTTCCGCACGTGGGTCGCAGCTGCCGCAATCGCGCCGCCGACAATCGGCGCGGCCTTTGGTGCGGCGTCGATCGCGCTGAATGCGAGCACCTCGCTCACCTTCACGATCACGAACCCCAACTCCGCAAGCGGGCTGACCGCGATCGGCTTCACCGATACATTGCCCGCGGGGCTCGTGATCTCGACCCCCAACAACATCGGCGGCAGCTGCGGCGGTGCCATCACTGCGACTGCCGGCACGAACGTCGTGTCGATGACCGGACTCACGCTTGCCGCTTCGGCGACCTGCGCCTTCGGGATGGACGTCACCGGAACAACGGCGGGAACCAAACATAACGCCACGTCGGCGATTACTTCTGCCGAGGGCGGCACAGGCAGCGCCGCCTCCGCGAATATCGTCGTGATCGACCCGAACGCTTCGCCCCCGCCCACGGGCACGGTCGATAGCCGTGGTTCGGGCGGTGAGGCGCCCCTTCTGCCTCTCGTGGCATTGATCGCCATTACCGGTTGTGTGTTGATCGGGCTCCGCCTTCGACCCGAGGCCAGAGAGCGCCGCCGCTAGACTCGCGACCCCAAGGTTCGGACGGCGCCCGGTCCGGTTGGTCGGGCGCCGTCCCAAGAGCCCGCTCAGGGCCTCAGATTGGTCGCTGCCCATAGCCCGGACACCACATGACCGCGCCCAGGGGCGTCCTCTTCAGTTCGATCTCCTGTGCAGGGAAGATCGACCCTGGGGAAAGGGGAGCCAGAGATGGGCAGGACCCACTGGATCGGCCGCGTGCCGGCCACTTCTAGTTCGCTCTCGCAGCGGTGTCGCAGCCCGATTCCGAGCGTCGTCGCCCGCGGGCTCGCCGTCGGCCTCCTTGCCTTGGTCGTCGGCGGTTGCGGGGCTCTGAACGGCAGCGCCCAGGCGACGACATCGCTATCGACCTCAGCGGCGATCACCACGACGCCCTCGGCCTCCGCGACAAGCGCAACTCCCACGCCGACCGCCACTCCGAGCCTCATGCCGACGATAACGGCCGCGGTCGGCACGCAGCCCGTCGGGCGGACGGCCGAGCCGTCGGCGGTCGACCACTTCTCGCTCACGGGCGCTATGACGACGGCTCGCGTTCGCCATACCGCGACACTGCTACGGGACGGACGCGTGCTGATCGTGGGTGGCAGCGCGGGCGGTTGGGGCAGTGCGAGTCTCAAGTCCGCGGAGATCTACAACCCGACCACGGGCAAGTTCAGCGCCACGGGATCCATGCAGATCGCCCGCGCCGGCCACACGGCCACCCTTCTCAACGACGGCCGCGTCCTCGTCGCCGGAGGTCACTCAGCCGACCTGGTCGGCCTGTGGCTCAACCCAAAGAGCACCGCTCCCGATATGGGCCTGCCGCTCGGCTCCGCCGAGATCTACGACCCAGCGACCGGCAAGTTCACTTCGACCGGATCGATGATCGCGGCTCGAGATTCCCACACCGCGACCCTGCTTCACGACGGGCGAGTGCTCATCGCCGGGGGTTTCGATTGCACCAACGTCACGTCGTGCGAAGGCGTCGGCTCGGCGGAGCTGTACGACCCGGCGACCGGCCATTTCAGCCTGACCGGATCGCCGCAGGAATTCGTCGACGCGACCGCTGCCGTCTTGCTCAACGACGGGCACGTCCTGGTGGTCGGCAACAGCGAGATGGGGATATTCGATCCGGCGACCGGCAAGTTCAGCGGGTCGGCGGAGCCCCCGCTCACGTATGGGCCGGTCAGCCTGCTCAAGAACGGCCGAGTGCTCCGGTCCGGCGGCCTCCAATCCACGCCCGGCGGCTCGCCCGGGTACGCGTTGTTCGCCGCTGCTGAATTGTTCGACCCCGCCACCGGCAAGTTCAGCCCGACCGGTTCGATGGCGAAGGCACGCGCCGGCCATTCCTCGACGGCCCTATCCGACGGGCATGTGCTCGTGGCCGGGGGCGGCGACATCGTCCGGTGCCGGACGAATCCTTGCACCAGCGCCGACCTCGGCACAGCAGAGATCTACGACCCGGCCACCGGTCGGTTTTCGCCCGCACAGTCGATGAAAGTGGGCCGTTTCGACCACACCTCGACCCTGCTCAAAGACGGTCGAGTGCTGATAACCGGCGGCCGCGGGGGAACCGTGAACGGCCAGGCCGTCGCTTCAGCCGAACTGTACGGCCGCTAGGGGTTCACGAACGGCTGGAGGGCGCGAGGCGCCGGACTCAGGCGGCTTCGCTCGTCGCGATGTCCAGATCGTCGACGTTCACGAGCACGCGTCGATCGCGCACCCATCGCGTCGCCCAGATGATGAACAGCGCGAGCGGCCCCGTGACGAGGGCGATAGCCCCGAAAAGCCGCAAATTCGCTACCCGACCACGCGCGGCGACGGCCGCTACGTTGTCTCGCAACTGGAGTCTCGGAACCCGGGCCAGGCGTTCGCTGATGCGGCCGGAGAGCGAAGGCTTGCGGATCTGTAGCTTGATCATGGTTTGCACCTCGGGGGTTGGGCTCAGTCGGGGTCCCGACGCGGCCCGGATTCGATGACCGTTGTTGGCGTGTTGTGTACCGCCGTGATGGCGGGGATCGTGCCGAGGCGACCGGCCTGGTAGTCGGCGAACGCCTGCATGATCTCCTCGCGTGTGTTCATCACGAACGGACCCATCCAGGCGACGGGCTCGCCGATTGGGCGGCCGCCGAGGATGAGGACGTCGAGGTTGGGACTGCGGCTTTCCTGGACAGGTAGGGCGGCAACTGTGAGCGAGTTGCCGGGCCCGAACACGGCCAGCTGGCCGGTCTGGATGGGGCGGGCTTCCTCGCCGACGGTGCCGAGCCCCGCCATATCGTAGACGAGGGCGTTGTAGTCGGCTCGCCAGGGCAGGGTCAAGCGGGCTCCCGGGCTCAGGGTCGCATGAACCAGCGTCATCGGCGAATAGGTCGAGCCCGGCCCTTTGTGCCCGGCGACTTCGCCGGCGATGATGCGGACCAGAGCGCCGCCGTCGGGGGAAGACGCGATGGCCACCTCACTCGCTCGCAGGTCCTGGTAGCGGGGCGGCGACCATTTTTGGGCGGCGGGCAGATTCACCCAGAGCTGGAACCCATGGAAGAGGCCGCCGCTCGTTACGAGCCATTCCGGCGGCTTCTCGATGTGCAGGATCCCGGCGCCGGCGGTCATCCATTGCGTGTCGCCGTTGGTGATGACGCCCCCGCCGCCGTTCGAGTCCTGATGCTCGAAAGTCCCGTCGATCATGTAGGTGACCGTTTCGAACCCGCGGTGCGGGTGCCAGGGCGTGCCTTTGGGCTCGCCGGGCGCGTACTCGACTTCGCCCATCTGGTCGAGGTGGACGAACGGATCGAGGTCGGCGAGGTCGACTCCGGCGAATGCGCGCCGGACGGGGAAGCCTTCGCCCTCGAGCCCGTGCGGGGCGGTCGTCAGGCTGCGCACGGCGCGCATGCGGGCGACGGTCGGGTCCGGCTCCGGGATTCGGGGCAGGACGGTGATGTCGGGGACGGTGATTGCAGGCATGGTTCGATCCTCGTCGGTTCTGACGCCGCGCGCGTCGTGGCGCGCGACAGATCGATGATGGGCCTGGTTGCCGGTGGCGGTGGCTCGCGGGCCATCGCGGCACCGCCTGGTGGTTCGGCCGGGCGTGCCGGTGGGCGAACCAGCGGAAACCAGCGGGAAGCGTGCCATTTTCAGGATTCCTGCGGGCACGAACTGCCATAAACGCGTAGCGTGGTGTGGGCGCCTCGCATTCCTGCCCGCGCCCGAGCCCTCCCGTGGACGGGGGGGGCGGTACCGAGAGGTGTTCGAAATGACGTCTTCCCACTCGCGTTTGCTCATCATTCCGCTGGTCGGGGCCCTGCTGTTTGCGGGCGTGGCTTCCGTCGCGTTCGCTCTGGGCATCGCCTCGAGCGGCTCGCCGGCTGCCCAGGCCGCGCAGGCCACGACGATTCCGGGCCATCCCCAACTCGGGGCCGGCTGGTACGCCCCCGGCTTGGTCCGTGGCGGGTCGCAACAAGTAGCGATCTCGATCACGAAGATCGACGGCAGCAAGCTCTCACTCCAGACGACCGACGGCTGGACCAGGACGATCGACGCAACCGGAGCCGCGGTCACAAAGGGCGGGAAGACGATTGCGGTGACGGACCTCAAGGTCGGCGACCAAATCAGCTTCCGTGAGGCTCGCCAGACCGACGGCAGCTACAAGATCACGACGATCCAGGTTGCCGTGCCGACGGCCTCCGGGACGGTCACGGCCGTCGCTGCCGGCTCGGTGACGATCAAACAATTCGACGGCTCTGCCAAGACACTGACGCTGACCGGATCCACGACCTACTCGCAGGGTGGCGCAACGGTTACCGCGAGCGCGCTCGTCGTCGGCGTGCGAATCTCCGCTCAAGGTACCCTCGACTCAGCCGGCAACTTCACGGCCACCGCGGTGACGATCGCGCCGTCCACCGTCCAGGGCACTGTCGCCAGCAAGACCGCGACTACGATCGTCGTGACGGTCGGCGCCGGCAAGACGGTCACTGTGGACGTTTCGTCCACGACCAAGTATTCGGTGCGCAGCATTGCGTCCGCGACGCTTGCCAACGTCGCCGTCGGTGACCGGATCGCGGCCCAGGGCACGCTCAACGCCGATGGCTCCCTCAACGCCACGGTGGTTCAGTCCGCCCCGAACGACCAACCCGGTTTCGGCGGCGGCGGGCGCGGCTACGGCGGCGGACCCGGTTTCGGCCGGGGCCACGGGTTCATCGGTGGGAGCGGCCTCCCAATGCCGATCCCGATCCCATCCGCCGGCGCATCGGGTTCGAACGTCTAGCGCAACCCGCCCAGCCGCGACCCGTTCCGCACACAAACCTGAGCGTTGTCATCGGCCTGTCATGAGCCGGTGCCAATATCGGCTGCCGGGCCGAGACGATGCTTTCGTTGACGCCCCTCGGATGCCGAGGTACTACAGGAACCCATGCTTCTCCTGATCGCGGTCGCCTTCGTCGCCGGGCTCGTGACGGCCGTCTCCCCGTGCGTGCTGCCGATCCTGCCGATCGTGCTGGCAACCGGGGCGGATGGCGACCGGCGTCGGCCCTATCTGGTGATAGCCGGGCTCATCGCGAGCTTCTCCTTCTTCACGCTCGCCAGTGTCCAGATCATCCAGGCACTGCACATCCCCAGCTCGACGTTGCGCGATATCGCGATCGCCATCATTGCGATCTTCGGATTGACGCTGCTCGTCCCTGCGCTGTCGCGGGTCTTCGAACGGGCGACCGCGCGGTTTCCGGCAATGGGCGTCCGGCTCGCGACGCCCGGCGTCGCCGGCGGATTGATCACCGGTGTCGGTCTCGGACTTGTCTGGACTCCCTGCGCCGGACCTATTCTCGGGGCAATCACGAGCCTCGCGGTTACGGCCCCCGGCTCCGCGGCAACCGTCGCCCTGGTGATCTCATATTCGATGGGCGCCGGCCTGCCCCTGCTGGGGATCGCCCTGGGCGGGCGCGCGGCGCTGGCCAGGCTCCGCCTCCGTTCCGCTTCGGCGTGGGCGAGTCGAGCCCTCGGGATCCTGGTGCTCGTGACCGCGGGCTTGATGGCCGTCGGCGCCGATACGGCAATTTCGGCGGATCTCACCAATGCCCTGCCCGACTGGACCGGCACGCTCCAGGCGCTCGAGCGGACCGGGCCCGTGCAGTCGGCTCTCGGAAGCCTCGGCACCGGCTTGACCACCACGCGGGCGGGCGGCCCGACGGCGCCCGAGTTCACCGGCATCGACAACTGGCTCAACACCCAGCCGCTAACGATGGCGAGCTTGCGGGGAAAGGTGGTCCT
>Ga0302323_100003225_pt1 | contig 13264 bp, 13 predicted proteins | sample Fen_T0_3_FD_201950 | JGI IMG/M metagenome (GOLD analysis project Ga0302323, IMG submission 201950) | Peat permafrost microbial communities from Stordalen Mire near Abisko, Sweden - Fen_T0_3 | ecosystem: Environmental > Terrestrial > Soil > Wetlands > Permafrost | place: Sweden: Abisko... | reverse complement strand
GAAAGATATGCGTACGAAATCGGCTCGTTCTGACGCGGAGCGCATCCGCGCCTTCCGCGAGAAGCTCAGCCAAGCGTCGATCGTAGAGATTGACGACGCCACGCTGTACTGGCTTGAAGACCAAGACGGACGACGGATCGGCGAGGCGTCCCCAACAAGCGAGGCGCCCCTGCTGGCGGCGTTGGCGGAAGTCCGGCGAGGCGTGGACCCGATCGGCCTGCGACTGCTCTGCGACGTTCCCGACGATGGTGCTCCTGATGATGGCCGATACGTCATAAGCACCGGCCTGGGTCTCCTCGACATGGCCGAGTGGGCTGCTGGCCTACCGCCGCGACCGCGTGTCCCTGCCGCCGGTGAACTACCCGGATACGACGGCGATCGGCCGTTAAGTCGCCATGTCGCCAGCGGAACGGCGCCGGCACAAAGCGGCCCATCTACCTCGAAGTCGGGGCGTACCGAAACGCACTAACCGGCCAACTAATCTCCGCACGGCGCGCCACGAAGCGCGAACTCAGGTTCGCCTGGTAAGTGGCCGTGCAGAACGCGTCGCTAGGCTGCGTTCGTGCCAGAGCTAAGCCGCTTCTTCGGTATCGTCGTCCGACTTCACTATGCGGACCACAATCCGCCTCACTTCCACGCGACCTATCAGGGGCAGCGATCCTCCACGGCGAGATCCCGGCTCGAGCTCTGGGCCTCGTCATGGAATGGGCGGCAGAGCATCAAGCTGAGCTAATTGAGGATTGGCGCCGGGCCTCGTCGGGCGAGCCAATCGTCAGGATCGCCCCCCTCTCATAGAATGTCCGCACCATGCTGTCCATTCGATCTGTTGTAGTCGCCGATGACTACTGGCTACGCCTGAGATTGTCGGACGGGACCACGGTCGAGCGAAACGTCCGCGAGCTGCTCTGGGGTCCGGTCTTCGAGCGGCTGCGCACCGACTACGCCGAATTCCGGCGCGCCCGCGCCCGACACGGAACGGTTGTGTGGCCGGGCGATCTGGACCTGGCGCCTGAGTCGTTGATCTGGGACGGCCCAACCCCGGACGGAAACTCCGGCCCGCCGCCGGCTCGGCTGGTGCTCCGGCATCCCGCGGGGCACGTCACTCGCTGAACCCGGCTGGGGCTCGATGGCGCGCGTCGAAACATGCGCGCGGCCAGCTGATCGGCCTGGCTCCCCAAAAAGCTGCGCGCCGGGGCCCCTCACCCCGGCTCGCGCGAGGCTCTGCTAGAGCGACTTGCCGATGATGCTGAGGATCTTGGTGATCGTGCCACTGAGGAATAGCAGGGCAACGACCGCGGCGATGGCGATGAGTGCGAGGATCAGGGCGTATTCCGCCAGGCCCTGCGCCTTCTCCGAGCGGAAAATAGACATGAGGGTCAACCTGCTAAATGAGTTCGCCTCAATATGAGGTTCGCTTAGTCTGAGGGCTGACCGTTCGAAACACCATGGCAGGATCGTACTGGGATCGCCCCCGTCAAGACGACGAGGTCGTCGCATTGCGCGAGCGGGGCCTCGGCGACCGCTCGGTTCCGTAGACTGTCCGCCTGAGCGGGCCATGGAAGCCGGCCAAGCGACGCGGGAAATGGAGTTTCGAGGGGATGACACGACTATCGAGACTGGTGCTGGCCATCGGCTTCGCCGGCTGCCTCGCAATCCTGCCTCTAGGTCTTTCGGCCGCGGGCGCCTCGCCGGCTCCGAACGCAGGTGGGGTCGTCGCGTGGGGCAACGACGACGATGGACAGACAGAGGTGCCGAGCGGGCTGTCCGGCGTGATCGCGGTTTCCGTGGGCATGCGCTCCGACATGGCCCTCAAGAACGACGGCACGGTCGTCGCCTGGGGCGACGGCAGATACGGCCAGACGGATGTTCCGGCCGGACTGTCCGGCGTAATCGCGATTTCGGCCGGATACCACCATTGCCTGGCGCTCAAGAGCGACGGGACGGTAGCCGGCTGGGGAAGCGCCTCCTCGAACGAGATCAGTATTCCGGCCGGGTTGTCGGGCGTGGTCGCGATCGCGGGTGGAGACGGCTTCAGCCTGGCCGTGAAGAACGACGGCACGGTGGTGGCCTGGGGCCTTGCGACCGAAGGGACGCAAGATCTCAAGGTTCCGGAGGGTCTGTCTGACGTCAAGGCCGTCGCCGGCGGCTGGGGCCACGCTCTTGCGCTCAAGAACGACGGCACAGTGGTCGCCTGGGGAAACGATATGGACGGCGCGACGCAGGTGCCGGCCGGCCTGTCGGGCGTGACCGCAATATCCGCGGGCTTCAACTTCAGCCTGGCGCTCAAGAGCGATGGAACGGTCGTTGCATGGGGTTATGACAAGTACGGCCAGGCCACCGTCCCGGCGGGCCTGTCGGACGTAGTGGCGATCTCGGCCGGCGGCGAGTTCAGCCTCGCGCTCAAGAGCGATGGAACCGTCGTCGAGTGGGGTGAGAACGCCGATCACGAGATGGACTTACCTGCCGGTCTGTCGGGCGTCTCCGCGATCGCCGCCGGGTCGGCCACCGGCCTGGCGGTCGGGCACGCGAACGCGGTCCCGACTTCCTCGGGGGCATCGATCGCGCTGATCGCTCTGGCGGCGCTGGCGATCGGCCTGGGCGCGCTGGCGATCTGGTATCGCCGCCGGCTCGCCATTGCTGCGGCTTCGGCCTCGATCACCTGGGTGCCGCCGTCCCCGACCTCGACCTCGACCCGGCCCGGCAAGACGGCTCCTGGGTGCTCCTGGCCGGACTACACATGGGCCAGCGTGAAGGTTCGCTATTTCGCAATTGTGATCGACGTCGTGCTCCTGTATGTCCTGTACATGATCATCTCGGGCCCGGCCAGTCCATTCGGGCTGGGGATGGATCGGCGTGGGAACGTCTCCCCGGCGTCGTGGGCCGTCACATTTCTGCTTGTGGTCGGGTACTGGCCGATCTGCTGGTACGCCTTCCAGCGGACACTCGGCCAGGCGTTGATGCGGCTGCGCGTTGTCAGACTCGCCGACGGGAAGGCCCTGACCGTCGGGGCCATCTTGATCCGCTCAGTGGCCGTGCTGGCAGGCATGTGGATTTGGCCCCTGGGGGGTTATTGGGCAGGCGTTGCCCGGAAGGATCCACTCGGCCGGACCAAGGTTGACCTGGTCTCGGGCTCGGTCGTGCTCCGCAAGGTCTGAGGCGCGGGCGCGGCCGTAGACGGACGTCAGGCGTATCCTTCTCGCCTATCCGGCAACCCGGCCTCCCGGCCCGCGTCCTCGGCCGGTCCGCCCTCTTGTTCGGCCGCTTGCGCGATGGGACGAATATCCTGACCGCCACGAAGAAAGGCGCTGGGACGCCGCGGGCTTCCGCGATCGCGCGATGATCGCGACGCCTGCCCGCGACCCAGAGGTCACCACTGCCGAGGTCCATGCCGGCGAGCACCTGGCCACGCCGTGGACGCTGCATGCCATCTACACGGCGATCGGCCTCTCGACGGCGTCGCTGGTCACGTTCGTGCCCGTGATTCTCAAAGCCCGCGGCCTGGATCCGGCCGCGATCGGGCTCGTGGCTTCGCTGGCGGCGCTCCTCTCCACGCTCGTCGTGCCGTTGTGGGGCCACCTCGCCGACGCCGTCGTGGGGCAGATCCGCGCCTTTCGAATCGGGTTGATCCTGTCCTCGGCGGCGGCCGTGGGACTCCTTCTCGATCTGCCGCTCGTGCTCATCGCCGCCCTGCTCGCGACCTTCACGATCTACGCGAGCCTCTTCATCGGGCTGGCCGACTCGCTGGCGGTGACCGTCCTGCCCGACCCCGAACGCCAGTACGGGATCTGCCGAGCCCATGCCAGCCTGTCCTACACGGTCGGAATCACGATCGTGGGATTCCTCTATACGTGGGCCGGCTATGGCCTGGCGCCGGTGGTCTTCATGGTTTGGGCCGGCGTGCTGTTCGTGCTCGTCGGTCGCATACCGGATCGGGCGAGAGCCGCGAAGGCACGAACCGACCCCTCCGCCCCCTTCGATCCCTCCGCCCCCGCCAGACGCCGATCGATCCGTCTTGGCTCGCCCGGTCGGGCGATCGCTGTCCAGCCGCGCCTGCTGACGATCCTGATCGTCTTCGCTTTCGCCTTCACCGGGATCCAGGGGGCGCTGACCTTCATCGGCATCCGGATCATCGACCTCGGCGGCCAGCCATCCGACGTGGCCCTCTCATTCGGAGTCGCGGCGATCGCCGAAATCCCGGGTCTGATGGCGGCCGGTTGGCTGGGCCGGCGGATCGGACTGCGGTCGCTCCTGGTCGTGTCGCTGGCTCTTTACGGGCTGTGCATCGCATCGTGGGGCGTCCTGCCGTTTGCGGTCGCGATCAACGCCACGCGCGCCGTCAGCGGTCTCTGCAACGGGGCGCTCATGGCCGCCCGGGTCCTGCTCGTCCCCCGGCTGCTGCCGCGGTCGCTCCAGGCCACCGGGCAGGTTCTCTTCCAGGCCTCCAGCCTGGGTTTCGGCAGTGTCCTGGGGAGCGTGGTCGGAGGGATGGTCTACAGCGCCTGCGGCCCCGCGATCGCGTTTGCCGCAGCAGGGGGCGTCGCGATAGCCGGCGGCGTGGCGTCATGGTTCGTCCTCGGGGGCGCCGTGGGCGGCAACCTCACCGGAACCACGCCCGATGAGCGGCGCCTGCAGGATCCACTGGGCTGAGTTCGTCGGGCGAACGAGCCGGTCAGCCGGCCGATGACGCCTTCAGTCGGCCCCTGAAGTAGGCGGTCAAGAGCGCGCCGTTCGCGATGAGGGCCAGCCAGCACACAGACAGGATGACGACCTCGAACCGGTCCTTGCGATCGATGCCGAACGCGACCCAGTAGCCGGCCAGGGCCAGGAAGGCGCCTCCGAAGGCGGCTCTGAAGATCCAGCGGACCCCGGCCGCGAGACGCCCGCCGATCTCGAACGCGGACGCGACGAGCGCGAAAGACACGGCCATCGCCAGATATCCGAACTCCTCGAGCGCGATGAAGAGGCCGTGCGGGTTGTACTGGATCAGGAGCGGCAAGCCGTCGGTCTCGTTGGCCTGCAGGCTCACCGGCACGACGGCGAACTGGATGTAGTAGTCGAGCGCCAGAACCGTCGCCGACACCAGCGCGAGGGCCACGGCCGCAAGGCTGAGGATCTTGCGCTCGGCCGGCACCGCGTAGTGGATCGATAGCATCAGGGCGAGGTAGCCAAGCACGAACAGGATCGCCGGCGGCTGCCAGAGGAAGTCCTTGGGCCATTGCCCGGCCGTGCTCATGTAGGGATATGGAACGCAGTTGGACGGGCAGTTGGCCCCTGCCACCGGAATAGCCGTGATCGCCAGACCAAACGCCACGATTCCGGCCAACGCCGTGAACGCAGCCGCGTACATGCCGAACCTGTTGGCCGTGGATGTGTCCTGCATGTCGGTCCCCTGGTGACGGCTGGGCTTCGATGGAGCGCCATCGTATTGGCCCGACTCATCCCGGGTCGTCCGTCGCCGGCCGGATCAGAGCTCAGCCTTGCGGAGGATTCAGGGAACCTTCGGCCCCTCGTCCGCAGATGCGCCGGCACGCATCTGCGGAAGTGGCTCAGACCCTACTGGACCTTATTGGCCTGAAGCGTGATGGCGGTCTGGGCCAGTGCTCGACCGTTCAGAACTGCGCCCGTACGTAGCGCGATGTTCTTCTTGTCCAGGATGTTCCCGTTGAATGTCGAGGTGGTCCCGAGAGTCGTCGTTCCGGCGACCTGCCAGAAGATGTTCTTGGCCTGAGCGCCGCCCGCGAGGATTACCTTCGTGGCCGAGCTCACGGTCAGAGTTCCGGCGATCTGGAAGATCCAGACGTCGTTCTTGCCACCGGAGAGGGTGACGTTCGTCGGAATGCTGACGCCGGTGCCCCACTTGTAGACGCCGGGGGCGAGCGTCCGCCCACCGATCTTTCCGGCGCCAAGGCCTGTGACGTTGGCAGGCCGCCCTGCCGCGTTGGTGTAGGCGGTCTCCATGTCCTTCACGGCCACGGTCAGCGTGTTCGGTGTCGGGACCGCGTAGTTGGCTGCGTAGACCCGGCCGCTCACGAGCGACGATCGCGAGAAGGCACGTGAGCTATCCTGCACCAACCCAAATCCGGTCACGGCGGTCGCGGCGATTGGGCTCACCGCGATATCGCCGGTCACGTGGGTTGCGCCGGTCGTTGAGACTCCCGTCTTGGACAGAAGAACGTAGTTGCCGGCCGTTCCAAGGTCTACTGCTGCCGGCCCGGCGTGCGCAGCAGGTGTGCTGGCGGGAGCAGTTGGGCTGGCGGTAGCGGTGGGGCTTGCTGTCGGACTGGTCTCGAGCGTCGGACTCGGTACGGCAGATTCGAGCGCGGTCGAGCTTGCCGAAGCGCTTTGGCTCGACTGCGCGCTCGACCCTGGACTCGTGGACGCCGAGCTGGCGCAGCCCGCTGCCGTAAGGCCGATGAGCAGCCCAACGGCTGCGAGTCTTGTAAGAACGACGGATGGGCGATTCACTGGTTTGTCTCCTTGCCCACTTTTCGTGGGCTGACGATGAAGAGCTCGGGCCGCGGCCGTCGGGCAGTTCGGGGTGCGGGGCGAGGCAACCAGGCCGATAACAGGCGACCTGGTCTAGTTGGGGGGCTGTCGTCGGCGGCTCGTGCTCGGGCACGTCCGATGGCCTGGTCCACCGCCGGGACAATCTCCGGCCAATGCTGTCACTGACGGTAGGCTGGTCCCGGGCCGGCCGCGAGGATGAATACCCTGGCTCGGCTACTGTTCCTAGACCGCCCCTTGCGCCAGTAGCAAAGTGCCCGCCGGGCCCGCCATGCTTCCGAGCGCGGCCGGCACAAGAAACAGAGGATCGGCGTGTTCCGGCAGGCCCGGGTAGCCGGCAAGTTGAGTGACGAGCTCTGCATGGGCGGCCGAGGCGAGACCGGGCATCAGTCCCACGCCACCGCCGATGACGATCCGCTCGGGGGCCATCGAGTAAACCAGCGACCGACAGCCGTTGGCCAGGTAGTAGGCAACGAGTGCCGTCGCCACGATTTGGCGGGGGCCGGTGAGAGTCTCGGCGCGCTGGCCGAAACGGGCTTCGAGCGCCGGTCCACTGGCCATGCCCTCCAGGCAGTCACCGTGGTACGGGCAGATGCCGGGATACTCGTCGCCCGGCCGGCGGGCAACGGCGATGTGGCCGATCTCCGTGTGGCCCAGGCCGTGGATGACGCTACCCGCGATCACCGCTCCGCCGCCGACGCCCGTGCCCAGCGTCAGATAGACGTAGCTGCGCAGGCCCCGGGCAGCTCCCCAACGTCCCTCTGCCAGGGCCGCGGCATTCACGTCGGTGTCGAAGCCCACGGGCAAACCGAGCGCGGCTACGAATCTCCCCACGACGTCGGTGTTGATCCAGGCGAGCTTGGGCGTGGTCGTGATCCAGCCGTAGCGTGGGTGCTCGCGTCGAAGTTCGATCGGACCGAAGGACCCGATGCCGATGGCCTCGAGCTTGGTGCCGGCCTCGATCGCACGACGGAAGTAATCCAGCGCGGTCTCGATCGCGTTGTCCGGATCCCCCGCCGGGATCCGTGTGGAATCGAGGATCTCGCCGGACTCGTCGCCGACAACGCAGATGACCTTGGTGCCGCCTATCTCCACGCCACCGAACATCCGCTCGCCTCCTGCAAATAGTCGGCCCGACCGGGAGCCAGAGACGAGGATAGCGAACGGCCGGCGGATCGGCCGGCGCGCGCAACCTGTGCGTCGAATACACTCGCCGCAGTCGCATCGCCGGAGCAGCCAAGTGGGAACCCCACGATTCTGGACTCGGATCCCGTTCCTTAGCCCGCTCGCCAATCCACCCGCCGACAGGGAAGCTTCACCGCACGAGACACAGGCGAACGCCGTGCTTCGCCCGATCGTCTTCGGGGCGAATGACGGGTTGGTCAGCAACCTGGCTTTGGTCATGGGTGTCGCAGGCGCAAATCCCGCGCCGGGGGTGATCGTTCTCGCGGGCGTGGCCGGCCTGCTCGCCGGCGCCTTCTCGATGGCCGTCGGCGAGTTCATCTCGGTCCAATCGCAGCGCGAACTCCTCGACCACCAGCTCGCCTTCGAGCGGGAGCAGATCCGCGACACGCCCGAGCAGGAGCGCGAAATCCTTTCCCGGGTTTACCGGCGGCGCGGGTTCACGAACGAGGAGGCGGCCCATTTCGTGGACCGGGTCTTCGCGGACCCAGAACATGCAGCCAAGCTGCTCATATTCGAGGAGGTCGGGCTCGACGCTCGCTCCATCGGATCACCGGCGGCAGCGGCGGCAAGCTCGTTTGTCGCGTTCACGATCGGCGCGCTCGTGCCGCTCATTCCGTACGTCCTGCTCGCCGGCGGAACCGCGTTTGGGACGAGTCTGGGCGCGAGCCTCGCCGCTCTCGCACTGCTCGGCTACGGCATCAGCCGCCTGACTCACCGCCCGCCGCTCTACGCGAGCGTGCGCCAGGTCTTCCTTGGTGCCGCCGCCGCGGCCGTCACGTTCGCCGTCGGAACGATCATCGGCGTTCAGACCGGCGGCTGACCCAGGGCTCGCGCCTACGGCACAAATAGCTCGGCGGATGCCCGGTCGGCCGCTAGCTCCGCGGCCAACGAACTGGAGGAAGTGGGCGGCGCGGCTCCCATCGGATAGACCGGCATCTGGTTGCCGGTGAAGAGAACGCGGCCATCAAGAAGCAGGGTCTCGGTGAACCCGGATCGGTATCTGCTCATCCGCGGGCCGGCGGTGAACTTCGCGGTCGCGGGGTCGTAGAACTCCACAGATCCGAATGCGCCTTCAGACCCGTCCGGGCCGACGTCGGGAACCATCACACGTCCGTCCGCCAACAGCGTTGCGGAGGTGCGCACGTCGCCGATGGGACCCATGATGTTGCTGGGGTGGATCATCGACCCGGTCGGGGCGAATTTCCTTGTGGCGGGGTCGTAAATTTCGGCCGCCGACCACATCGGCGAAGTTGCCTGATCACCCCATCCGACGATGAGGACTCGGCCGTCTCGCAGCAGTGTTGCCATATTTATGTTGAGCAGGCTCTTCATCGATCCGGCCCGACTGAACTTCCCCTTCGCCGGGTCGTAGAGCTCGGCAGAGGAATCCTCCCCGGAACCCAACATCAGCACACGACCGTCTTTGAGCAAGGTGGCCGAGTGACACCAGCGTGGTGTCGTCATCGAACCGGTGGGGGTGAACTTGCCGGTCGCAGGATCGAAGATTTCTGCCGTGGCGGTGGCCGTGGCGTTGGGATTGTCGTTAGAGCCGAGCGACCCGCCGGCAATGAGCACCCGACCGTCCAGTAGCCGCGTGGCCGAGTGGGAGAACCGGGCGTGCGCCGGGGATCCGGTCCTGGCAAACGTCCCCGTCTTCGGGTCGTACAACTCCGCGGACGCCGACAGAGTCCGATTGCCTGGGTTGAAGGTCTCCCAGTTGCCCCCCTTGATGAGCGCCCAACCGCCCACGAAGAGAACCCGGCCGTCGAGGAGCAGCGTGGCCGTGCCAAGTACGTGGGTTGTGGCCATCGAGCCCGCAGGCGCGAACGTGCCGGTATGCGGGTCGTACAAGTCGGCGGACCGCGCCTCATCGTAGCTCTCACCGCCGGCGATCAGAACCTTGCCGTCCAGGAGGAGAGTTGCGGTGTGGCTGTCTCGGCCCATCGTCATCGAGCCTGTGGCCTCGAAGTCGCCTGAAGGGCTGTGGCTGCGGGACGGCTTTGGAGAAGCCGTCGCCGCGCGCACCGGCGACGCCGAGCCCGAGGGCGTCGCGGAGGCATTGCATGCGGCAACCAGCGACGCGGCGAACACGCCGGCAAGGAAGACCCGTCCCAGGTGGTGATCGCTTGGCCTCATCCCGCCTCCCTCAAATGCTCGTCGGTCTAGGGCAGATACAACTCGGCGGAGGCGCGGTCGGCCTCTATCGAAGCGGCCAGCGAAGCGGAGTTGGTGGGAGGGGTGACGTCCATCGGATAGACCGGCTTCTCGTTGCCGGTGAAGAGAACGCTGCCATCGCCGAGCAGGGTTTCGGTGAACCCGGACCGGTACCGGCTCATCGGCGGGCCCTGGGTGAACGTCCCGGTGGCGGGGTCGTACAGCTCGACCGATCCATTGCCGCTGCCCACGCCTCCGTAGACGACGTCGGGAATCAGGACGCGGCCGTCCGCCAGCAGCGGCGCGGAAGTGAGTAAGCCGCCGATGGGTCCGGAGAAGTTGAGGCTGTTGATCATCGCCCCGGTCGGGCTGGATTGGCCGGTAGCGGGGTCGTAGATAGCGGCGACCATTGCCTGTCCGCCCCATCCGACGACGAGGACGCGGCCATCTCGCAGCAGTGTTGCCATGTTGATGTTTTGCGCTATCGATCCGGCCGGACTGAATTTCCCCTTCGCCGGGTCGTAGATTTCGGCGGAGCCGTTGCTCCAGGAACCCAACATCAGCACCCGACCATCGTTGAGCAAGGTGGCCGAGTGAGACTCGCGCGGTGTCGTCATCGAACCGGTGGCGGTGAACTTGCCTGTCGCGGGATCGTAGATTTCGGCCGTGGCGGTAGCCGTGGCGTCCGGATTGTCGTTGGCGCCGAGCGACCCGCCGGCAATGAGCACGCGACCGTCGAGAAGCCGCGTGGCCGTGTGGGAGTACCGGGCCTGGGCCGGGGATCCGGTCGGCGCGAACTTCCCCGTCTTGGGGTCATACAACTCCGCGGACGTAGATATGTTCCGGAAGCTCCCGTTCCACGGGTCCCAGTCCGTCCCCTTCTCGAGATCCCATCCCCCCACGAAGAGAACCCGGCCGTCGAGGAGCAGCGTGGCCGTGCCGAGAACGTGGCCCGTGACCATCGAGGCCGTAGGCGTGAAGGTGCCGGACTTGGGGTCATACAGCTCGGCCGACCGCGACTCATGGAAGGTCTCACCTCCGGCGATCAAGACTTTGCCGTCCAGGAGGAGTGTCGCCGTGTGGCTGTCTCGGCCCATCGTCATCGAGCCGGTCGGCAAGAACTCGGGCGAGGCGCCATGGGTCCGCCGAGGCGTCGGGGACGGGCCGCGCGTCGGAGTCGCCGTCCCGGCGTTACATGCGGAAACCAGAGATGCTGCGAATGCCCCGGCAAGGAAGACCAATACCAGGCGGTGGTCTATTCGTCTCATCTCACTCCCCTCCAGCGGATGCGCCTGATTCGCGACGATCTTACACAACCGCCTGCACGGCGAGGGTCAGCAGCGGCGCGATCAGGAGGGCCGGGAGCATATCCGCGACCGCGATCTGGCGAACCTGCAGCAGGCGGAAGCCGATCCCGAGAAGCAAGACGCCGCCGGTCGCGGTGATCGCAGCGACGAGTGCGGCGGGTAGCAGCGAACCGGCGAGCACAGCGGCAAGCGTCCACGAGCCCTGCCAGACGCCGACCGGGATCGCCGACGCGGACACGCCCCAGCCGAGCGCCGCCGCGAACCCCATGGCTGCAAAGCCGTCGAGCACCGACTTGAGCGCCAGCTGATCGATGCCGTGGCCGAGGCCGTCCGAGAGCGAGCCGAGTATCGCGAGCGGGCCGATGCAGAACAGCAGCGAGGACGCGACGAAGCCTTCGATGAATCGGGCTCGCGCTTCGTCCCCGGTCTCGCCGGCCAGGCGGCGCTGCAGCCAGCCGCCCAGAACCTCGACCCGGTTCTCGATGCCGACGAGCGAACCGATCACGCCCCCGATGAGCAACGCGCCCAGCACGATCAGCAGCGGCGCGGAATTGCCGACTGCCGCCGTGAAGCCCGGGTCCTGGACGGCGACTACGTTCAGCCCGCCGATGACGAGCACGACGAGACCGAGTGCGTCGGTGACCGTTCGATGCGTCCGCTCCGGCAGCCGTGCGCCGAAGAGCACGCCCGCGGTCGAGCCGACCAGAATGGCGACGATGTTGATGAGGGTTCCGAGCCCCGGCACGCGACCTCCTTGTGGAACCGAGATCCTACGCCTCGGCGGCGGCGGCCGGTCGGGCAACGGACGGGATTCGGCGCGCATAGAATGCGTTGGTTTCGGCCCATTTGGCCCGTCAGGATCACAGGAAGAGGAGGCGCCCATGACTGCGCGCGCGAACGTTGAGCTCGTTCAGAGCATCTACGCCGCCTTCGCCCGTCGCGACATCCCGGCCATCGTTCAGATGCTAAGCCCGGACGTCGTGTGGGGCGAGCCATCCAACCCGTTCAACCCGGCGGGCGGTGTGCGGCATGGCCACGACGGTTTCCTCGAGTGGGTCGAGATCGGCCGCCGGTCGGAGGACATCCTTGTGCTCGAACCTCGGAAGATGCTCGTCGATGACGACTCGGTAGCGGTCGTTGGGTTCATGCGCTGCCGGGCCATCGCGACAGGCAAGGAATACCAGTCCGACTTCGTCCACGTGGTCACCTTCGCTGGCGGCAAAGTTACGAGGTTCCAGGAGTTCTTCGATACTTACGCCGCGGGTGAGGCATTCCGCTAGCGTCGTCGCCATTTGAAAGGGCAGACTCGCATGGCCATGACGAAACATAGGATCTATTCGACGAGCTTCGCGAGCGTGTATCCCCTGTACGTGGCCAAGGCCGAGAAGAAGGGGCGCACAAAGACCGAGGTAGACGAAATCGTCCGATGGCTGACCGGATACAGCCAGGCGGAGCTGGAGGCGTGCCTGGCGCAGCAGACGGACTTCGAGGCCTTCTATGGGGAGGCCCCTCGGCTCAATCCTTCGCGAACGCTCATCACGGGTGTTATCTGCGGTGTCCGGATAGAGGCGATCGAGGAACCGACGATGCGGGAGATCCGCTACCTCGACAAGCTCATCGACGAGCTTGCAAAGGGGAAGCCCATGGAGAAGATCCTGCGGCAGGGGTAGCCGGAGCGACCACTCCGTCACTTTCGAAGCGCCGGCACTCCCCGTCGCGCACAAGTCGCCACGCAGTCGGTACCCTTGACGCGATATGCCACCTGAATTCATCTACACCTCGTACAAGCTTGCCCGGCACTACCCACCGGATCGGACCGTGCTCGAGGACATCTCGATCTCGTTCTATCCGGGCGCCAAGATCGGGGTCATCGGTCCCAATGGCGCCGGCAAGTCCAGCCTGCTCAAGATCATGGCCGGGCTCGACGACGGGTTCACCGGCGAGGCGCGGCTCACGCCCGGCTTCACCGTGGGCTACCTCAGCCAGGAGCCGCAGCTGGACCCGACGAAGAACGTCAAGGGGAACGTGCTCGACGGAGTCGGCGAGGTCGCGCACCTGATCGACCAGTACAACGCCGTGATGGCGAAATGGTCCGAGCCGGATGCCGACTACGA
>Ga0302323_100003224_pt1 | contig 13272 bp, 12 predicted proteins | sample Fen_T0_3_FD_201950 | JGI IMG/M metagenome (GOLD analysis project Ga0302323, IMG submission 201950) | Peat permafrost microbial communities from Stordalen Mire near Abisko, Sweden - Fen_T0_3 | ecosystem: Environmental > Terrestrial > Soil > Wetlands > Permafrost | place: Sweden: Abisko... | reverse complement strand
CGGGAAGCCGGTCAGATTCCCCCGCCCAGGTCCAGGTCGGCGGGCGGCGGCTCGACCGGGGCGGTGGGCTCGGCCTCGGGCTCGGACGCGCCGTTCGGCACACGGTAGCGCGACAGGTTCGATCCCGACGGCTGGATGGTCGGCCGGTCCGACGGTTCGACCTCGACCGCGGGGGCCTGCGGCGGTGACTTTGGCGGTGCCGACTCCTCGGCCTGCCGGATCGCCCGAAGCCAGGCGGTCGGAAGCTCCTGCGACGGCAGCGGCGCATAGTCGGCCGCGGGCGCTGGGCTCGGCGCTGGCGCGGGCGCGGCGGGCGCAGGCGCGGGCGCGGCGGGCGCAGGCGCGGACGCGGGCGCAGGCGCGGACGCGGGCGCAGGCGCGGACGCGGGCGCGGGCGCGGGGGTCTGCACGGGTGCGGGGGTCTGCACGGGTGCGGGGGTCTGCACGGGTGCGGGCGGTTGCGCGGGCGCAGGCGGTTGCGCGGGCGCAGGCGAGGGCGCAGGCGCGGCAGCGGGCGGTTGCGCGGGCGCAGGCGACGGCGTTGGCGCGGCAGCGGGCGGTTGCGCGGGCGCAGGCGACGGCGTTGGCGCGGCAGTGGGCGCGGGCACATAGCTCGGCGCTGCCACGGGCGGCGCGTAGGCAGCCTGCGCGGCGGCGTCGCGGGCCATCGAGTCCGCGTAGGCCCTTGACCTCGAGTCGGCCAACCCGCCGAGAACCCATGCCTCACGGGTGCGCTGGCGGTTCGAAAGCCCGATCGTTATCTGGGCGAGCAGCAGCAGCCCGATGCCGTCGGCAATGAACTGCACGATCAGGATCAAACCCGAAATGATGCGGCCGACCAGTTCGGTCTGTGCGGCAGAGGCCGGCTCGAGTTCCGTGCCCATGACCCTGGCCACGATTCCGACAAACGCCAGCACCAGAACAAATATGAACACCAGGGCAGCGACGGCGTACTCGACGCCGCGGGCCGCGCCCCAGGCCAGCGACCACAGGCTCACGATGCGTGAGTCGGACGAGCCCGGCACCGCCATCCGATCCCACAGATCCTGGAGCAGGCGCTTCGGCTTGCCGAGATTCGTTATCGGATCGCCGAGCACCCAGAAGGCGCAGACCGCCCAAACGACACCGACCGCGAGGCCGAGAATGATCCCGCCGATGAAGAGACCCGCAACCGCGAGCATCGGCGGAACGACAAAGGCAAGCCCGCCGCGCAGGGCCCACAACGCGCTCTCGATCCACCAGACGGCCGCTCGGAATGGATCGAACCTGGGCGACCCGGACCCCAGCGCGGGAGCCGCCATCGAGGTCAGGCACAGGAACGCGCTGTGGACGACGACCATCGACAGTCCGAGGCCGGCCAGCGCCAGCAACGCAACGCCCAGGATCGCGACCGACGCCGAACCGGTGCCGGTCGCCGCGGTGCCGGTGAAGATCAGCAGCGCGCCGAGAGCGGTGGTGAACGTTGTGACCGCGAGCGTGATCAGGATCAGTCCCGCGGCGAAGTAGCCGAGCTTCCAGGCCGAGATGTACTTCTGCCTGTACATGAGCGTCCAGGCGACTTCGCGATGCTCCTCATCGAGGCCCGGGGTGAGCACCACGTCCTGCGATTTGTGGACGACCGTGGCGAGGGTCGCCTCTTCCTTTGGGGCGCGACACTTGTAGCAGCGCTTGTCGGCGCCCCGATTCATCGACTTGCAGCCGGAGCAGAACCAGAACTCCTGCATCGTCCCTCTCGCCCCCGCCGTAAGTTCCGCCGCGCGCCGTCGCGGCGCCGCCAATCGTAGCGGAAGGCGAGTCGTCCCAAGAGCCGCGGAGGCGACAACGAAGAGCTCGGCCGCCCGGCACCCAACCGGAACTGCGATCGCCGGCCGGCGAGCCGAGATCGAGGCGGAGCCGAGCACCGCAGCGAGCGCACCTGAACGTGCGTGAGCGAGGCGCGGAGGCGACAACGAAGAGTTCGGCCGCCCGACGGCGACCTCCTTAGTCGTAGAGGCGCTCGAGGTGCCAGCTGTCATCGACCCGATCCAGATAGACCAGGGCCAGCCAGTTGCCACCGGCAACCTTGAAGTAGTCGCGGGCGATCGGCCGGCTCCACCAGGCCTCGTCGACGCGCCAGCGGTTGCAGACTTCGACGCGCTCGCGCCGGCCGTTCCAGCGGAAGGCGACGAGCTCGCCGGCGGGTCCGAGCTCGACGTCGATCGCCGGGTGCTCGCGCAGCAGCCGCGTCATCGCGTGCCTTCCGATCGGCGCCATTTCCATCGCGTTTCGGGCAGGGCCGCCTCGACGTCGTCAAGCTCCATCCAGCCGACCCGATCCTCGCCGAAGCGCAGCCCGAGCCTGGCCAGCTGCCAGCCCAGGCGGCCCGTCCGGCCGGTCTGCGGCGTGAACGGCGAGAGTTGCGTGCCGGCGGCCGGAGCCACGTCGTCGATTTCGAGTTCCAGCCGGGAAACGGGCGCCCGCGGCGGCGCCGCTTCCAGGCGGGCGATCAGCAGGCGCTCGATGGCCAGCCCTTCCGACGTCGGCTCGGGCAGCGGCTGATCGATCGTGATGCGGGCCGGTATGCCGTCAACGGCAAACGCGAGGTCCAGCTCGAGAGTCATCCGGGCCCTGGACGTTGCCGCGCCGCGCGCCTCCAGCTGATCGCCGAATGCCGCGGCCAGCCGGTGCAGGACGAACCGCAATCCCTCCACGTCCGACACGGGCGGGTCTATCGGCAGTGACATCGCCATCCGCTCCGGAGCCCGGTACGGCCGGAACGGATCCGTTTCCTCGCCGCGGGACCGGGCATGCAGCAACTCACCCTCCGGCCCGAACCGGGCCACGAGCGCAGAGCGCGGCAACTCCGCGACCCGGCCGATGGCGCGCAGCCCGAACCGGGCGAGACGGGCACGGACCTCCGGGTCGCGGCTCAGCATGACCGTGGGAAGTGGCGCCAGAAATGCCGCGTCGCCGCCACGCTCGACGATGAGGAGCGGGACGGCGGCGGCGCCACTCGCTGTTGTCGCGCCACGGGCGGCGGCCCCGGCGGCAGGACCACGGCCCGCGCCACTCCCCGTCGTCGCGCCACTCCCCGTTGTCGCGCCACTCCCCGCCTTGCCCGCCAGCGCCGCTGCCACGGCCGCCGCAAACCGTGTGCCCCCGATCCCGGCCGACGGCGGCCCCGGCAGGATCGCCGCCAGCGCCTCCCCGATCAAGCTGACCATCGCCGCCTCCGGACCCCACAACCGCTCGAGGCCGTCGAGCTGGACCTCCACCCGCCCAAACCCGGGCTCGGCCGGATCGGTCTCGGCCGCCACACCGGGGCTGAAGCCGGCCAGCCGATCGAGGGCCGCCTTCAGGGCCGCGGCGTCCTCGTCCGGATTCGGGTCGAGGAATAGCGCCTCGGGAGCGAGCCTATGCGCCGCCCCGAGCGGCATCCCGATCCGAACCCCCAGTTCGAGCGCCGACCGGCTCGCGTCCAGAACCGGGGCGTCCGTCCACGGCCTGCCGCCCAGAACGATCGGTACCGCCCCGAATGGCTCGGAGGCTCTGTCCCGCGCCAGGCGGATGAGAAGGTGGGGCCAGTGCAGATGGAGAAGTCGCATCGTGGAAAACCGGTATGGTCGCGAGATGGAGGGGCGGCGACGGCCGAGCCGCCGGGTTGAGAGCGCTCGGCCTGGAGACTCCGGGAGGCGGCGCCCCGGCGTGCGGGCCGGCCGCGGCTTGCGGCGCGGAGCCGGCGGCGCTCTCTCGCAAGAGCTCGCTCCGAGCCAGACACGCGTCGCGCAACCCGCCCTCCGCGTACAGGATCCGCAACTCCGCGACCCGGCCGGGCGGGCCGAACCTGTCCCTCGCCACGCGGACCTCGGTCCGCTGACCCACGATGTCTCGACCGAGTCGAATCCACGCCCGGCGGCTCAGTTCCAGCCTCAACGCCGCGACCTGGGCGAGGGCGTTCGCCAGAGCGGGAGGAAGGCTCGGTGGCTCGATCACGATCAGCTGCACGCCGGCCCGCCGGGCCAGAGCCGCCAGCCGCCCGAATCGCTCGGCCAGAGTCGCCGCCGAAATTCCCGCACCTTCCAGAGGCCGGGGCGGCAGATCGAGCAGCAGCAAGTCGACCGTTCTGTCCTGAAGAAGCATCGCCGCCATCGACAGCGCTTCCGTGAGCGAGCCCGGCGTCAGAACCACGAGCCAGTCAAGCCGGACGCCCCTGGCCACGGCCTCCACAGGGTCCAGACTTCTGGCCAGGTCCAGATATGCCGCAATGCCGCCGGCGGCCTGTGTTTGAGCCACGGCCTGGAGCGCCAGGGTCGTCGCCCCGCTGGTCCCGTCACCGTGCAACGCTGTGGTCGCGGCGCGCGGCAGCCCGCCCAAACCCAGGATCGCGTCCAGCGTCCGAAAGCCTGTCGGGATCGCCCGATCCGACGCAACCGGCAAGCTCGACGGTGCGCCGGGCACGCCCGACGGGAGATCGGAATCGTCGCCGGGGATCGGCCGCGGGGCCACCGCCAGGGCTCCCACCACCTCTACTCCCCAGCGCGGAGCTGCCCCACCCCAGCGATCCCGGAGGGTCGCCAGAGTTGCCTGAACGGTGGGAGAAGGGGTCGTCATCGGACCCGTAATGATAGAACAAACGTTCTAATAATCAAGCCCCCAGCGGCGCCTCCAGACGTCCCCCGACACAACTGTGCGAGGCTCGCTGCGCGGGGCCTGTGCTAGACTCCTCCCTCGCGTGGGGATGTAGCTCAGCTGGAAGAGCACCGCGTTCGCATCGCGGGGGTCAGGGGTTCGAGTCCCCTCATCTCCACCAATTCCCTCGTCCTGGAATTGCGGCCCGCCTACCTAGTTTCGCGATGGCTGGCGTCTACCGCCCGAGCGACCGCCCGACTGAGAGCCTCCAGGTTGAACGGCTTGGGCAGGATCTCACCGGCCACGCTGAGGTCCGGGCTTCGATCCAGGTCAACCTCTGCATAGCCGCTCATGAACACCACCCCCATTCCGGGCCAGCGGGCCTGGATACGCGCCGCCAACTCGGGCCCGTGAACACCGGGCATGATGACGTCGGTTAGCAGCACGTCGATCATTTCTCCCCGATCCTCGCTTGCCTGCAGCGCCTCATCACTCCCGGCTGCCACGAGAACGGTATATCCCGAAGATTCCAGGCTACGGCGGGCGAACTCCCGAACCGCGGGATCATCCTCTACGACAAGGACGACGCCCGACCGACGGGGCGCCCGCTCGGAGGGCGGTGGGACGGCAGGCAACACGGCAGTGCCAAGACGCGGCAGATCGACATAGAAAGTCGAGCCCTTTCCGGGGGCGGTTTCGACCTGGATCTGCCCGCCTGACTGAGCGACGATGTCGAACGCTGTGGAGAGCCCCAAACCGGTGCCTTTGCCCGGGCCCTTCGTCGTGTAGAACGGGTCGAAGATCCTGGCCTTCGTCGCCTCGTCCATGCCGATCCCGGTATCTGCGACGCTGATCCTGACGAAAGGTCCGGCGGTCAAGTCGGGGTCGGGGCGATCCGGGTCGATCGACCCGAGGTCATGGACCGCAACGGACATGGTCCCTCCGGCCGGCATCGCATCACGAGCGTTGACCGCGAGATTGATCATGACTTGTTCGAGCTGCGTGGGATCCACCCGAACCCAGCCGTGCTCCGCTTCCACGTCGACCACTATGGCCACGTCATCGCCCATCAGCGGCTTGAGCATCGGAACCAGATCGGCGATTACCTGCGCCGGGTCGATGTCCACCGGCACCAGCAACTGCCGGTGGGTGAAGGCGAGGAGCTTGCGAGTGATGGCGCTTGCCCGCCCGGCGCTGGCCAGCACCTGGTCCAGATCCTCGTGAATCGGGTCGCCGTCGGGCAGGGCTGCACGGGCCAGTTCGGCGAAACCCTGGATCGAAGTCAGCAGGTTGTTGAAGTCGTGGACGATACCGCCGGCAAACTGACCGATGGCTTCCAGGCGCTGGGTCTGGACCAGCTGCGCGTCCATGCTCCGCTTCCCGGTCACGTCGCTGACGTTGAGCATCGTTCCGACGAAGACGCCCTCGTCGGTCATGATCGGGCTCCCGGCCACGATGCCGAACAGGTCGCTTCCATCGGCCCGGCGAAGCCGGAGTTCCATCCGTTCGCCGGCGTGTTTCCGCTGGCGCGCCAGAAAGCCCTTGACGTCGATCCATAGGGGCTCGTCGAGGAAGTCGGTGATCAGGCGACCGTGCATGTCTCCGGGCGTGTATCCGAGGAGCCCGGCCATCGCCGCGTTCGTGTAGGTCGTCCGACCGCTGGAGGCAACGAGCCAGACGCCGTCGAACATGCCATCGAAGATCGATCGGAGCCGATCCATCGGCACCTGGCCGACGGACGTCTTGCTGACTGGATGGTCCCGAGTCTCGGCGTCCAAGAACACTTCCCGGCCGTGTGCCCTACCGGAGTCAGGGGCGAACACGCACCCCCCTCATCTCAGTCTAGTCTTCAATCGGGCGACATATGCTGCCGACGACGTTGCAGTTTGCCTAACCCACATCCCTCGGGTCACCGGGCCATGCGACAATCGGCCCACTTTGAGCGACGAGCAATGACGATTCGGTGGGTCATCTCGAGGGCGGGCTTCGTCCTCGGCGCCGCTCTGGGCCTGGCGTTCATCGCGAGTTGGACGCTGCTGCTGGACGGCGGCAACGCCTACGACCTGCACGCCTACTGGGTCGTCAACCCCGTCGCGCCGTACGCCCATCAGGGGTTGGTCGGCGACGCCTTCCAGTACACGCCGGCCGCGGCCTGGGTCGGTGCCGTCATCCACCTGCTCCCGTTCGGTGTCGTTGCCGTGCTGTGGCGGCTCTCGCAGCTCGGCGTCATCCTCGCCGCCGCGGGCCCCTTCTCCATCCTGGTTCTGCTCACGGTCCCAGTGGCCAGCGAGCTGAACCTGGGCAACATCAACATCTTCCTCGGGGCGGCGGTCGTGGTCGGGTTCCAGTCGCCCGCGGCCTGGGCTCTGATCCTGCTGACGAAACCCACGGCCGGCATCGCCCTGCTCTGGTTCGTTGCCCGGCGCGACTGGCGATCGCTCCGAATTGCGATCGGGGTAACGCTGATCCTGGCCGCCATCTCCTTCGTGGTGACGCCGCAGGCATGGTTCGACTACGTCGCCTACATGCTCAGCCGGCCGGCCCCGAGCGTGCAGGGCTGGCCGGTCCTGTGGGTCAGGCTTCCGTTTGCGGCGCTCGTGGCGATCCTGGGCGGTCTGCGCGGCTGGCGCTGGACGGCGCTCGTGGCCGCATGGCTGGCCCTGCCGGTGTGGTGGGACGTCAGCCCGTCGATGCTGGTCGCGGGCCTCGCCTTCACATGGCGGTCACCGCTGCTCGGCAAGAACTACGCCCGCTGGCCGGTCCTGTGGCGGCGGATACCAGGCCCGCCGCCACCGATGCCGCCGGCGCCAGGCAAGGAACAGACCGAGGCGCCCGCCTGACCCTTCGTCAGCAGGTCGGCTCGTCAGCCGACCGGCCGAACCCAGTGGGGCCACTCCACCAGCGGCTCGAAGCCGGCCCGGCGATACAACCCCAGCGCGCGCTCGTTCTCCGCCTCGACGCTGAGCTGGATACGGCCGGCGCCGCGGAGCCGCAGTTCGGCCACTGCCCAGCGCAGCAGCTCGCGACCCAAACCGCGGCCGCGCCAATCGGGCAGGACGCCGATGAGACGCACGTCGCCGACCGGCAACGCGTCGGGCGCGCCGTCCTCGCCGTCCTCGCCGTCCTCGCCGTCCTCGCCGTCGGTGTCGTCCTCGGCCGGTCCCAGCGCGATCCTGGCGAAGGCGATCGGGTCGTCCGGCCGCTCGATCGGCGCGACGAGCATCGTCGTGGTGGGGTCGTAGTCCGGGCGGGCGTGATGGCGCTCGATCTCCTCGATGGTCCACGAGATCGGGCTGGGGTGGTCGGCGAATGAGGTGTTGAGCAAGTCCACGTAGCGCGGCAGCGGCAGCCAATCGCCGAGGGGGCGAACGGCCACGTCGGCGGGCCACTCCGGCGCCGGAAGGTTCGAACCTGCCGCCAGGCCGAACCGCCACAGGCTCGACCGATAGGCCATGCCCATAGCTCGGGCGAAGGCGAGGGATGCGGTGGTCGTTGGGACGTAGAGCAGGATCTCCGCCAGGCCGGCGCTCGCCGCGATCTCCAACCCGGCCTCGAACAAGCGCCGGCCGTGGCCGCGGCGGCGGTGAGCCGGGTGAACCGTGAGCCGCTCGTGGCGCGGAGCGACGATGCCGCACACCACGCCATCTTCGAGGGCCAGCGCGGCGGCGTCGGGCGTGGCGACGATCGAGTCGGCCTCGCTCGACAGGTCCCAGGCGGTGTGGCCCGGGAACCGGTCGAAGGCGAGCGAGGCCTCCATGACGCGCCGGAGGGCGGGCTCGTCCTCGGGGCGAAATGGCCTGATGTCGGCGCTCACCGGCGAATGCTAACCCGACCTGGCAGCGGCCAGTCCCTCAATGCGTTTCGAACTTCGAGGAGAACCACAGCAAGCAGCCCAAGAGGAGGGAGGCGACGCCAACCCCGAAAAGCGCTTCAATCGCCCTCTCGTATGGGAGCGCACCGCTGGCATTGTCCATGTACGTGATCGCGGTCGCGACGAACCATGCGAGTGCGAAGAACCCAACCACGAGTGACGTACATCCGACGGCAAACGATGCTCGCGCAGCGGTCTTGCGGCCGGACTCCGGCTCACCCGGGTCCGATCTGTCTCCGCCCGGGTCGTGGCTTGGTTGACCTGGCTCCAATCTTCTTGATCCCCTGCGACTGTGAGCTCGAGTTTCAGGCTAACAGGCGACCGAACGGCTGGAACGTCGGCCAACCGACACAAGTCAAGCATCCGGACAAAAGAAGAAGCCCCGGATTTCGCCGGGGCTTCTTCGATCATCCGCGGGGTCTAGCTGGGGATGGAAGTCACGTTGGTCGGGGCGGCGATCACGTTGGCAGCGGCATCGTTGACATGCGTAATGTCGAACGAATAGCCGTAGCCACCGGCCTCGCCCTTGGCGGAGCCGGTGAAACCGTAGAAACCGCTGACCGGGTAGTTGCCGTCCTTCGCCACCCACAGGTCGGCCTTGAAGGAGCCGGCCACGCCGGCCAGAGCCCCGGCCGCGCCGAGGTCGTTGCTGCCCGAGTAGTGGACGCAGGCGACGCCGTTCTTGGTCTCGTCGCCCTTGACGCTGAAGTTGCTGGTGCCGCCCCCGAAGTCCTTGCCGTAGATCGAGGACGGAAGCAAGTCCTTGAGCGACGAGCTGTCGGACGAGTAGTCGGTGCTCGCCGTCCAGCTGGTGCCGTCGAAGGAAGTCCAGCCCTGGGTGCCGATCACGATGATCTGCATCATGCCCAGATTGTTGACCTTGTAGGCGGGGGTCGGCTTGTTTACGACGGTGCCAGAAGTAGCCAGCGAGCCGGTTTCGGCCGATGTCGCGGTCGTCGAACTCGTGCTCAGCTGCCACGAGAACTGGTAGCTGTCGAGCTTGTCCAGGTTGGCCTCGAGTCCGGAGACGACCGCACCGCCGTTGCCGCCGTTGCCGCCGTTACCGCCGTTACCGCCGTTACCGGGCACGGTGATTGGGTTCGAATTGCCGCACGCGGCGGCGACCAGGGCCATCGCCAACCCTACGGCGATCAGGCCCCGAACCTGTCTCTTTGATGTAGTCATTGCGAACTCCTCCACGGCAAGCCGTCTACTAGAACCGATCACCCTCATCGAAGACCCAGGGACTGTAGGCCGATGGTCCGTCCCGATCGAGCGCCCGGTAACTTCGTTCCGCCAGGCAACATTACCAGCAGACTGAAACGCTGGCCTCTCAGGTCGGGTAGGCAACCACGTTCGCGGGCTGGACCAGGGTGTTCGCCGCGGCATTGACGTCCGTGATGTCGAACTGGAAACCCCAGCTCCCACTGCCGCTATCGCCGGAGGTTGGTGCCGAGAGGCCGAAAACGCCGCTGACGGGGTAGTTGCCGTCCTTGGCAATCCAGACATCCGCCCGGAATTCCGCCACGTTCGAACCGCCCGCCATGCCGGCGTACATGCTGCTCAACGCCGAATTGCCGCGGTAGTGGGTGCATGGAACGTTGTTCTTGGTCTCGTCGCCGACGACCTCGAAGTAGCTCGCCTTGGCATCGAACCAGCTCCCGTATTCCCTGCCGGGCAGGACGTCGGTGGCGCCCACGGCCTGGGGATCGATGGCCATCCAGCTCTTGCCGTCGATGGATGTCCAGGCGGCGCCGCCGATGACGATGAATTGCGCGCCGGCCTGCTTGATCGACACGGACGGCACGGGCGAGTTCACCACCATTCCCGCAATCGAGTACGAGCCGCCGCCGGGCGAGCCGCCGTTCGAGGCGACGAACCGGTAGCTGGTCAGATTGTTGAGGTTGGCCGCGAGGCCGGCCGCCAGCGGTCGGGCGGCATCGGCGCCGCTTCCCACGGGGTGCGATCCGGGCGAGACGGTGGGCTGGGCGGGGCCACCGCAGGCCGCGGCCACGAGGCCGATCGCGAGACCCGCCACAGCCAGGCGCCGTCGGGCGGTGAGAGCCATGTCGGGCGAACCGGGCCGGTTAGGCACCCGTGACGTTGGTGGGGGCGGTCACGATATTGGTCGTGGAGTTCACGTCCTTGAGGTCGAAACTCCGCTCGTAGACCACCTTCTTGTCGGTCGCCGAGGTCGTCCCGACGATCGAAATGCTGACCGGATAGCCGCCGGACGTGGCGAGCCAGACGTCGGCCGTCCACGCCCCGGCCTGGACACCCGCCACCGCCGCGAACTCGGCCAGGGCGGAGTCGCCGGCCTGGAAGTGAGTGGCCGCGACGCCGTTCTTCGTCTCCGGACCGACCGTCGTGAAGGAGCCCGAGAAGTCGAATGACGTGTAGATCGAAATCGGCGACAGCTGGTCGGGCAGGGCCGAGCCGTCGGTGGCGCTTGGGCTCTCAGTGAAGCTGCCGGTCAGTTTGCCTCCTTGATCGGCGACGTCCTGATAGTCGTTCCCGCCGACGGCTACGTCGTGGAGGGTGTTTGCCACTGTGATGTCGGCGGCGGCTTCCGGCTTGACGACGTACGTTCCGCTGATGCTGAACTTGCCATCCGCCGGCGCATTCGGTAGTTGAGACAGCGTGTTGTCGCTCAAGTCGCCGCCCACTACCGTCATCGTGAACTTGTAGCTCGTCACAGCCGACAGAGCGGCGTTGGCGCCGTCCAGAGACGCGGTCGAGTCGGAAGGCTGGACGCTGGCACTGGGCTGGCTGGTGTCCGTGCTGCCACTGTCGGTCGCGGTAGCGCCCGGCGACGCCGTGCCGGTTCCATTTCCGCAAGCCGATAGAGCGACCGCTGCCACGGCGGCGAGGATCAGCAGAACGCGGCTGTGTCGCGGAGCAACCTGGAACACGTCGACCTCCATCAGTCCTGGGCGCGCTGGCACCGCGTTCAAGGTATCACGGCGCCAACACTCGGCCAAACGCGCGCCGAGAGCAGGTCGACGTCTCGGCCGGCACGGGAGCGACGGCGACCGCGACCCGTCGCGCGGAGTGGGTCCACGGCGCCGCGCCGGGGGCCATCCTTGACGAGTCGGGCGGCGGCCGGTCATCATTCCGCCATGAATTCGCGCCACTTCGCCTGCTCCTGTCCCCAGCGGCCCCGCCGCAGGAGGTAGCCGGCTGAGTCGCGCTCCCGAAAGGGAGCCCAACGAGTCGCTCAAGGGGTCGCGGTCCTGGTAAGGAACCGCGGCTTTTTTGTTACTTCCCACCGGGCGCGCCGCGCAACACACAGGGCGCCCCTCCGGGCGCTTCCCTCCCCCACCCGAGCAGCCCGCGTCCCTCCCCGCCGCTCCCGTTGCCCAAACAGAGGCATGCAATGGTTCTCCCGCTTCGATCACTGAATACCGGCAAGGCCGGCCCGGCTCCGACCGACCCGCTCGACAGCCTGGCGTCGCGGCTCCACGGCGTCCTCGCCGAGGGCAACGGCCACCGGCTGGCCAAGGCACGCGTGGCGGCGTGGATCCGGAACCTGCTCGACACGCTGCTTCCGCAAGCCGCCGAGCAGACTTACGCGACCGCCGGCGAGGTCCGCGACGCGCTCGACGCGTCGGAGACCGAGCTCCGCGCGCTGCTCCGACCGCTCGAAGACGCGATCGACGACCCGAGCGAGATCGCCGGCCGGTTCTTCCGGTCGCTGCCGGAGATCCACCGCCAGCTGATGATCGACGCTACGGCACTCGAGCGCGGCGATCCCGCGGCCGAGAGCGTGGATGAAGTCATCCTGGCCTACCCGGGCTTCCTGGCCATCGCCGTCCACCGCATCGCCCACCGTTTCGTGGAACTGGGCGTGCCGATCCTGCCACGCGTGCTGTCGGAATGGGCTCACGAGCGGACCGGCATCGACATCCACCCCGGGGCCACGCTGGGCCACCCCGTGATCATCGACCACGGCACCGGCATCGTCATCGGCGAGACCGCCGAAATCGGCAACAACGTGAAGCTCTACCAGGGCGTGACTCTGGGAGCGCTTTCGGTGGCCAAGACCCTGGCGTCGCACAAACGCCATCCCACTATCGAGAACGACGTCGTCATCTACGCCAACGCCACGATCCTGGGCGGCGAGACCGTCATCGGCCGGGGCAGCGTCATCGGCGGCAACGTCTGGATCACCAACAGCATCCCGCCCAATTCCATCGTTTACCAGCGCAGCGAAGTCCACGTCCGGCAAGGCCGGGACGACTTCGAGGCACCCGACTTCGTCATCTAGCGGTCAGCCCCGCCGTCGTCCCACCACAAAGGAGATCACCGTGGCCAAGTTCAACAGCATCCTGGAACTCATCGGCAACACGCCCGAACTTCGCATCAACAAGCTTTTCGACCCGCGCGTGGAGGTCTGGGTCAAGCTCGAGCGCCAGAACCCCGGCGGCTCGATCAAGGACCGCATCGGCCTGGCCATGATCGAGGATGCTGAGAAGCGCGGCCTGCTACGGCCGGGCAGCATCATCGTCGAGCCGACGTCGGGCAACACCGGCGTGGGCCTGGCCCTCGTCGCCGCGATCAAGGGCTACAAGCTCATCCTGGTCATGCCCGAGTCGTTCTCGATCGAGCGGCGCAAGCTGATGGCGGCCTACGGCGCGAAATTCGAGCTGACGCCGCGCGAGCTGGGTATGAAGGGCGCCATCGCCAAGGCCCGCGAGATCGTCGCCGAAACCCCCAACGCCTGGCTGCCGATGCAGTTCGACAACCCGGCCAACCTGGAGGTCCACAAGCGGACCACGGCCGAGGAGATCGCC
>Ga0302323_100003223_pt1 | contig 13273 bp, 9 predicted proteins | sample Fen_T0_3_FD_201950 | JGI IMG/M metagenome (GOLD analysis project Ga0302323, IMG submission 201950) | Peat permafrost microbial communities from Stordalen Mire near Abisko, Sweden - Fen_T0_3 | ecosystem: Environmental > Terrestrial > Soil > Wetlands > Permafrost | place: Sweden: Abisko... | reverse complement strand
ACCTTCAACGCCATGGTGGCGGACCTGGTCGGGCTCATCGAGGTCGTCCGGGGCACGACGCCCACTTCCCGCGACGGAGCGACACGCATCTGGGGACCGTTTCCCAGCGACAAATATCCCGCCTGGGAGATCCGCGTGGTCATGCAACGGTCGACGGTTTCCTCGTCGCTGCTCCACATGGACTATCGCGTTCAGGTGCGACCCGCTGCCCAAGCCAGTTCGACGTGGGCCGATTTTCTCACGGGGGACTACACGTCGGCGGGAAGCGCGCGCACGGGCACGGGCAACATCCATCTGCTCGCTGGCGTGGCGCGCGCCGCCCTCTATCCGGTCGACGACGATCCTGGCCTCCGCGAGCTCGATCACCTGGACGTCACCTACGTCAACGCCACCTATCCCATCACCGTCACGATGGCGATCCAGAATCTGGCGACGGCGAAGGCACAGTCAGGCACTTACGCCTATGCCGAGAATCAAGATGGTTCGGGCCGCATGACCTTCGCCTGGCAGGGCACGACCGATGCCGGCCTTCCCATCACGGCGACCATGACGGCGCAATGGCTTGGCTCGGGCGCCGGCCGCGCCGACCTGACCGCCGATGTGACGCCCAATCTGCCAAAGCAAACGACCCTCGGCACCGATTGCTGGGGCGTCGACACGGTGGCGACCTATTCCTATCGCCTGCAAGGCAACACGACCGCCGGATCGCCGACTTCGTGTCTATTCTAGGTGCGCCTGGTGTTGGCACAGCCCGGCTTGGCTGTGGCAAAGCGTCGTTGCCTCTGGGACTGGCACGCGCTATGGGACGCCGATGGCCATCACGAACAGGATTTCCCTCACGTCGCAATTGACGGCCGCAGCGCGGGCCAGGGAAAGCCGCCGGGCAGACCGACTGTTCGAAGACAAGCTGGCCGAGGCCATGGCAGGTCCAGAAGGCATTGCGCTGATGGATCGTATCGAAACGGCGGCTCGCCCCGCCGGCTCGCATGCGCCCCTCGATAATCCCTATATCGCCATCCGCACACACTTCATCGACGAATTCATCGCGGCCCAGCTGGCAAGACCGGAACTGAGACAAGTCGTCCTGGTCGCAGCAGGGCTCGACTGCCGGGCCTTCCGCCTGGCTTGGCCGCCTGGTCTGCGCCTCTTCGAGATCGACCTGCCCGAAGTGCTGCTGGCGAAACAGGTGATCCTCGACGAGCTCGGCGCACGCGCGGACTGCGACCGGCGCCGCGTAGCCATCGATTTGGCCGCGCCGTGGGATGGGGCCCTTGGCGAGGCCGGCTTCGATCGCCGCGAGCCCATCCTGTGGGTCATCGAAGGATTGCTTCCCTATCTCGAAGAGGAAGCCGCCCACGCGGTCATCGCGAACTGCTCGTCCCTGTCCGTCCCTGGCTCGCACCTCTTCGCGGACGCCGTCAGTCGGTCTTTCATCGAATCACCCTGGACCCAGCCCTACTTGAAGGCGCTCGAGCACGAGGGGGCGCCCTGGAAGTTCGGCACCAACGAACCCGAAGCGCTGTTCGCCCGCCACGGCTGGCACGCCACGGTCCTTCGCCCCGGCGATGAAGGCGCAAACTATGGGCGTTGGCCCTACCCTCGACCGCCACGCCACAGCGCGGACCTGCTGGAAAGCTACTTGATCACGGCGACGCGCTCGTGAGGGCGCTGGTCGAGTCCTCCACGCAAGGTCCCCACGCGCGCTACTTCGGTCCAGCGCCGCTTTGAATCGCCGTCTGCAGCCCCGCCGTTCCGTCCGACGTGTACGTATAGGGAGGCGTCGTGAACGGCGTACCGCCACCACCCGTGGCCTCGGTGCCGCTGGCGCCAGAATAGAGGTTGCCCTTGGACGTGATGTAGGCCGTGGCCTGGTCGGAGGTGCTGTTGAATTGGGCGGGATTCTTCACGCCCACGAACGCATTGTCTTCAAGGAGAATGTGGGCCTGGATGCCGGCGCGTACGCAGTAGTTGTTTCCCGCCGCCGTGTACAAGTTGTTGAAGATGTGGTTCTGCCCAAAACGCACGCGCGGTTGCCGTTCCACGACGTTGTCTGCCCACCAGTTGTGATGCCAGGTGATGCTGAGCTTGCCCGCGTCGCTGGTGGTGCCGTCGTCACCGCCAACGAGATTGCTGTAGCGGTGTCCACTTGCCCCCGTCGAGTCGCTACCGCTGCTGTCAGTTCTGGGCGAGTAGTGGAACTTGGTCCAGGATACGGTGACGAAATAGGCGCCGTTCGTGATGTCGAGATTGCCGTCGGTTCCGTCGGAGATATCGCAGTGATCGAACCAAACGTTGTGGGCGCTCTTCTGCAGCGAGATGGCGTCATCGCCCGACGAACACCCCACCGACGAGTCGTAGCCCGGGTCGAGCGAGCAGTTGCCGACGGCGTACCCGACGATCTTGATGTTGCGAATGATGACGTTGACCGAACCGCTCATCTCGATATGGCCGTGGATCTCGGCACCGCACAGGCCGGCAATGGTCTTGTTCGACCCGACGGTCACCTTTCCGGCGGCCAAGACGCCCTTGACGTAGATGACGGCCGCTCCCGTCCCCTGGACCGCCGACTGCAAGGCGGAAAGCGTCGTGACGGTGACGGGCGCCGCGCTGCCGCCGCCTGTCGTGCCAGTCCCCTGGGTTGCCCAGCCGACGAGCGGACTGGGGCTGGGCGGTGCCGTGCATCCCGTGCTGATGGCGCCACCCGCGCCGCTGCTGCCGCCCGCGCCGAGGGCGCCGCCCGGTCCGGTTCCCCCCGTGGCAAGCCCTCCCGCCGAGGAGGTTCCGCCGGCTGAAGTCCGTCCTCCGGTAGCGGTTTCTCCGGCAACGCTACTTCCGCCAGAGCCGACAGTGGTCCCGCCACTGCTCTTGGCGCCCCCGCTTGCCGAACCACCTGCGCCGCCCATCTGGACGCCAGCTCCGCCGGAAGCAGACGTGCCGCCGGTGACAGCCGATGCGCCCCCAGCGGCTCCGCCCGTCGACGCCAAGCCTCCGCTTCCGTTGCTTCCGCCAGCAGCCACCGCACCGCCAGCGCCAGCCCATGCGTCCGCGCGAGTCACCGCACTATCCGGGCGCCCTGCGGTGGAACCATCGTCTTGGCAAGCGGCGAGGACGCAGAAACACGCGGCAACTACTGGGTATCTGAACATGCTGCTTGACTCCTTCGACGTACTACCTGGTGGTGACGCCCCGATACGCCCGACGCCCCTCGCCACCGCCTGATAGAGCAGTGGGTGTTCGACCGAGGAAAGGCTCAGCCTTCCGGCCACGCCAACTATTGGCAGACGTCGAATTCAGAGATCGTCGTTTCGACGACGAAGTCCGAACCGGTCATGTGCCGTTCGGCGAAGAAGATGTCCATTGCGTAGATATTGCCAGGCACCAAGCCTAGACGCTTTGCCTCGACGTCCAGGTTGACGGTCTGAGACAGGATGTCGTGTATACCGCCGAGATCGATAGCCAATTTGCGATTGATGAACACGAAGACATCGTCGTCGCCCGAGAAGGTGAAGGTCTCGCCGCCGCTGTAGCGAAAGCGCGTGGCGACTTCCGCTGTGAAGGCATAGTTGTGGGGCTGCCCCTCGTCGCCGAAAAGCTGCCCGTCGATGGGAAAGAAGGCGTTGTTGTTGTAGGTGTAGACGCCCTTTTGCGCGCCAGACGCCGCCAGCGGGATGTCCATCGTCGTCGACCAGTTCGTACCGGGGACATCGCGGTACCACTGGTTGAAGGTGTCCGGCCCCACCACGGTCGAGGTCGCGCCAGGGTGCGCGTAGACGGGCTTGTCATCGCTGCCCAAGGTGTCAGCGACGATTCCGGTTTCGGAGATACCGTCGTGGTTCATGTCGGGGAAGGTAATGTGGAAATCGCGAATGGTCGCGGTCAACTTGGGCTGTTTGGGTTGCGGCGCCGTACAAGCATGCCAAGCGTTGTCGGAACAGGTCTCGGTGCCCACGCCGCACATGCTCGAACACGCGCGCACCAGCGGGTCGACCTCGCAAATCCCTTGCACCTTGTTGTCCTTGCACAGCTGCGTGCCCGTGCCACACGTGTTGCTGCACGGTAGGCGCGTCGGCTCTACCTCGCAAAGAGGTTCCAGGTGATTGTTCTGGCAAAGCTGTGTGCCAAGTCCGCAGGAGTTGGCACAGGGTCGGCTTACCGGCGGAACCGCACAGGCCGACCAAGTTCCTTTGGTGCATGTTTTCACGCCATCGCCGCAAACCGCTGTACACGCGGCGGTGGTCCCCTCCGTCGAGCACGGCGAAATGCGCAGCGTTGCCCGACCTTCGCAGGCAGCAACGAGGGCGAAGCACAGCGAACCCCAGATCACACGTGTAGCCGTCATGGTGTGTCCCAAGGCTACGCTTCCCGACCACCGACAACAAGGCGCCTTTCAGCCGTGCCCGATCCGGCAGCTACCGGCTGTAGCTTGGTGTCCAGGGGGCGAGAATCGTCGCCACCGAATAGTTTGCGGCTTGGCTGGCGCTCAGCTGGTACGACGAGCGCGACGAGTTGTTGGCGCCACTCCCGGTGCTCTGGTATTCATGAAAACGCGCGCTTTGCGGCTGATTGCCAGACATGGCAACGAAGCCCGCGGCGAGGATGTGAGCACCCAAATCGACGCCCAGATACGCTGCCGCACCAGCCGCACCCCAGGGACGACCAAGCGCAACCGAGCTCGACTTGACGGCCGACACCGCCGTGAATTTTCCACCTAGGAAAACGATCCCGTAGGTCGTGGCGGCATCGGTGTTGGGTGCGGCGACGGCAGATCCGCCCTCCACGTTGCGCACCTCGCAGTTCTCGAGGACCGCCGTTGCGCCGCCAAAGACGTAGTCGGTATTGCCCTGAACGTAGCAGTTGCGGAAGTACTGCGTGCCGCTATGGGTGTACAGCGTATCCTGATAGCCCACGAAGCGACAATTCAGGAACTGCTGGCGTTGCCCCGTCGTCCGCAGCGCCACGGCCTGCGAGCCAGACCCGAAGCTATTCTGAAACGTGAGGTTGGCGGCCGAGAAATCGTTCGCGCTGATATGGACGCTCGCGCTCACGCTGGTGCCGCCTGCCGATGCGTTGCTGTCGCCGTAGGTGAGAATCGTGTTGGTTGCAGCGGTCCCGACGAGACACAGATTCGTCCGACTGGCAATGGTCAGCTTCTCCGTGTACGTGCCGGCCTTGATGTCGATGCGGACGTGCGCGGAGCTGCCGCTGGCAATCGAATCGACGGCCGCTTGCACCGTCGAGAACTGTCCACTGCCATCCTTCGCCACGGCAATGGTCTGGGTGATGCCGGGAGGACACAGCGCCGAATCGCCTCCGCCCGTCGCCCCGCCCGTCGCCGTCGCACCGCCAGTGCCTTTGCCTCCCGCATCCCCGGCCGCACTGGTGGCTCCGCCGCTCGCCAAGCCGCTCCCTCCTCCACTCGCGCTCCCACCGGCACCGGTGATGCCGCCTCCGCTTGTGCCTCCAGTCGTACTTCGGCCGCCCATCGCGCTGCCGCCGTCGCCGCCGCCGCTAGCGCCGGTACCGCCACCCTTGCCTGCGCCGCCCCCGTTGGCGTCCACTCCGCCATCGGCCAGCCCGACACCGCCAGTGCCACCAGATCCAATGGTGGTCGCTCCGCCTATATTCGAAGATCCTCCCGTGGCCATCCCTCCCCCCGTGCCCGTCAGGCCGCCGGAACCCATCGCGCCACCTCTACCCACCGCTCCGCCTGCCAGGGGCAGACCACCTGCGCCAGGCGACCCACCTGTGCCTGATGAGCCCGAATCACTGGACGAGCACCCCATCGCGGCCGACGAGGCGACGAGCAGGATCAAAATGGTACCGGGTCGAGCTCGCATGTTCCTTCGTGCCTCCAGCAGATCCAATCATAGAGCATCCCCTCGACAATGGGTGGCCCCATGTTCCCCGCCCGCAGCGATGGGGCTCCGCGGGCCGGGCCCGACCCATCCTCGAGCGATTTAGCCCGCTTCTTTTCTGCAGACCTGGCGTCTGTGCCGTTGCTGCGCCTTGCAGGCCGGGCACCCCGGCGGCCGAAACATTTCTGCCCTTCTGACCGGCGGAACTAGCCTTCTCGATTCGTCATCGATAGGTGTTTTCCCCATCATCAAAGGAGGTTTCCCAATGGTCCGTCAGACTCCGTACGAAAATAGTGTGTTCCGGCTCATCCTGATGCCGGCCCTGGCCGTAGGGTTGGCCATCGGCTGTAGCTCGTCCAACTCGGGCGGCGGTAGCGGTGGCAAGAGCGGCTCGGGCGGCAAGAGCGCCTCAGGTGGCTCGGGTAGTGGTGGCTCCAACGCGGGCGGCACAGCTGCCGCTGGCGGAGCGAACGTCTCCGGCGGGTCGAACGCCGGCGGCTCGGGCAACGGAGGATCTGCCGCCAAGGGCGGTAGCAACGCTTCCGGGGGATCTGCCAGTGGTGGCTCGAACAACGGCGGCAGCAATACGGGCGGCAGCAGCGGTTCGAACAACGGCGGCAGCAACGCCGGCGGCAGCAGCGGTTCGAACAACGGCGGCAGCAATGCAGGCGGCACCGGCGCGGGCGGCAGCAGCGGTTCGAACAACGGCGGCAGCAACGCGGGTGGCAGCAGCGCCGGCGGCAGCAGCGCCGGCGGCACCGGCGCAGGTGGCAGCAGCGACGGTGGATCGACCGGCGCAAGCGGCGACTTGAAGTGCACCGACCCCGTGTACGGCTCGGTCAACATCCCCGCCGCAGCCGTCATCTCGGACTTCGAGAACAACTCGCTGATGCCTTACGCTTCCGAGGGCCGGGCCGTCGGAACGGTCGAAGGATGGCGTGGCTGGGCCAGCGACAATGCCTTCAATCCAGAAACGTCGCCCAACACCTTCAAGATAGATACTTCGGTGCATGGTCCCTGCAGCACCAAGGGTGCGCTGCACATAACATCGGCTGGACCGGACAAGACCAATGCCTATGCGGCCTTTGGCGTCGACATCATGGGCCGAACCGCAGACAAGAAGAAGCAGTCTTGGGATGCCTCGAAGTACACCGGGGTGGGCTTCTGGGCCAAGTGCGCGAGCGACCTGCCGTTCGCGTTCCTCAAGACCGTGGACGCCAACCAGGACGGCGACATGCCCTCGGCCACCTGCTCGTACAGCGATTCGCCCAAGTGCGTTCAGCACGGCGTGAAGAACGCTGTCATCACTAAGGACTGGACCTACTACAAGCTCTACTTCGATCAGGTCCTGCAGGATCCGAATGGCGGAACCTTCACGCCCGCTGCCTTCGACAAGTCCAAGTTCGTAGCCTTCCAAGTCAACGTCAATCCCTACAGCCCACGTTCAGGCACAGCCAGCGTGAACAAGTTCGATTGCTACGTCGACGACGTACACTTCTTGAGCGAGGCGGCTCCGAAACCGGCGGCCGAAACCGTCACCTGGTCGGTCGAAGGCACGAAGATCAAGCGCAACGGCAGCGCGTACAAGCTGCGCGGTCTCGTACGTCCGTCCATGGAATGGGACTGTGCCGGCTTCGGCGTCACCCGCGAGGACGCCCAGCGGATCAAGGCGTGGCATCCCAACGTCGTCCGCCTCGCCGTCAAGGACACCCTGTGGAGTGGAGCCTCGACCGGCGGCTCGACCTGCAACGGTGCCGCGTACCAGAATCAGGTCAAACGCGCGATCAACTGGTATTTGGAACAGAAGCTGGACGTGATCTTGGATTTGCACTACGTCGGTGGTTCGCCCGGCGATGCTCACGCCAAGTTCTGGGACACGATCTCGAAAGACGCCTTCTTCAAAGACGGTCGCATCATTTTCGAGCTCTACAACGAACCCACCGACGGCGTCGACAACTTGCGCAAGTGGGCGAACAGCACCATTGCGACAATTCGAGCAAACGGCGCCAAGAACTTGGTCCTGGTCAGCGGTCCGGACTATACCTACGACCTTTCTGGCTACGTTACGACGGGAGTCACGGACTCGGCCAGCGCCGCTGCCTACGCCGTTCACCCGTACATCTTCAAGTCGAGCCCCGACTCATGGAAGGACGCTTGCTCGAAGCTACCGGTGGTGGCGACCGAGTTCGGCGATGCCAACGTGCAGGAGATCGGGCACAGCATCCCGGCGGATAAGTGCGATGCCAGCATTTACTCGAGCTACATGAGCTCGTTCGAGAGCATCGGCATGAGCTGGACCGCCTGGGCCTGGATCGTCGACGAATGGGGCTGCGGCTTCCCACAGATGATCGCGGACTACAGCGGAACGCCGAACGTCATAGGAACGCCAGTGAAGGAACAGCTGACCAAGCTGAATCCATAAACAGGCAGCCAACGGTTGATGAAAGGGGCGCCCAAAGGCGCCCCTTTTTTTTGAGGGTCTTTTCAGCTGCAGCGCCATGCGGCTTCCGGCTTCAGGCTGTGGGGGTGAACTTTCTTGGACCGATTTTCGAACTCCAAGCGTCTGCCGGTCAGTATGCAGGCACAAGGTCTCTCCAGCCCGAGGAGCACATCAATGAGAACACGGCATCTCTCAGCCATGCTAGGTACCGCGATCGTGAGCATTGCCATTGGCGGCTGTAGCAATTCCGGTGGTCAAAACGGCAGTACTGGCGGAACCCCCAATCCTCCCGGTGGCGCTGGCGGCCGGACCGTCGCAGGCCTGGGCGGCGCCGCGGGCAGCGGCAGCTCCGCTTCAGGCGGCACGGCGGGGGCCGTGGTCACCGCGGCTGGTGGTGCCGCGCACACAGGAGGCACCAACCCTAGCAGCACAGCGGGGTCCGGCGGCCTGCCGGTCTCAGGCGGCACCCAGGGGTCCGGAACCACGAGCACAGGAGGCGGCATCTCCGGCGGCGCGGGCGGTTCGTCGACACAACATGATGGTGGTCCGGTGGACGCCAATGGCCCCGCGAGCGCCACCGGAGGAACGGGCACGGGGGGCGGAACTGGAACTGGAAGTGGAGGTCATAGCGGCGCCGGTGGCACGACCGGAGCCGGAGGCACGGCTGCCAACAGCGATGCCGGCAATTCTGGGCCCTGCACGCCATCAAAGTCCGTGAGCATTAGCGCGTCAGGCAGTGGCCCACACAAGGTGGTCGTCGAGTCGAACTCCGACGCGGACATAAGCTGTGGCACCATCTACCGGCCTGCGGACCTGGGTGGCTCCGCCAAATACCCGATCTTTGCCTGGGGCGAGGGCGCCTGTACCAGAAGTGGAACGTCGAACACGGCAGCCATGGCCGAGATCGCCTCCTACGGATACTTCGTCATCGCTGACGGTCCGGCGAACGGCGGCGGCAACTGCCCCTCTATCTCGATGTCAACGGACTACGTCGGCATGGGAAAGCCGCTCCTCGGCTACATCAGCTGGGCCATCGCCGAGAACGACAAGTCGTGTAGCGCGTATCACCAGAGCCTCGATACCACGAAGATCGCAGCCGACGGGTTTTCCTGCGGTGGGCTGATGGCCGCGGGCACCTCCGGCGATCCCCGCATGACGACCTACGGAATTACCAGCAGCGGGCTGACCGGTCCGGACCAGAACTTTTACAAGAAGATCCACACGCCGGTGAAGATACTTCTAGGTGGCTCTGGCGACATCGCCTACACCAACGGCGAGCGGGACTACGACAGCATCAGCGCCCTCGGGATTCCGATCATCCTTTTCAGTAAGGCTGGTGCCGGCCACGGAGGGGATCTGGGTGCCAAGAACGGCGGAGACTTCACCAAGGTGAATCTGGCCTGGCTGAACTGGCAGCTAAAGGGCGACGAAACAGCAACAGGGAAGGGCTTCCTGGTTGGCTCGGCCTGCACTTTCTGCTCAAACAGCACCTGGGAAGTGAAGTCGAAGAACCTTCCGTAGCGAGCAGGGCCGCCTGCAAGGCGCAAACAGCGCCAAGGCCCTGTCTTGGGCCTCAGCGGAAAGAGGCCGCCTTGGCGGGGACCATGCGGCGGCTACCAACCCAGACGCGTCTTGAGCTCGGCGGTGAGCAGCGTGGCCATCTTGGCGTTGGTGGCCGCGCTGGGGTGCCAATCGCAGCCGTAGCCGTCAGCTGCGCTCTGAACCGGGAATTCGAGGAACGACAGCTTGCTATCGCCCTCGGTCTTGCGCGTCGCAATCACGTTTTGAATGTGCCCTTTGATGGCGGTCAAATTGCTACCGTCCAGCATCGGACCAATGGTCAGCACGAAAAAGGTATCCGGATACTTCTGGCGCAAGGTACGCACGAAGCTGAGATAGGCCGTTTCGTAGGGCGCGCCAGGGTCGCCGCCGGTAGACGCGTCGTTGGTTCCCAGGTTGATGACCACTGCGTGTGGCTTCCAAGTGCCAAAGTCCCAAGCGCTAGCGGCCTGATTGGGCAGCGTGCGCGCATAGACGTACGGCATGGCGTCCGACGAGGCTCCCGACACGCCGTAGTTCCGGTACATCCCAATGCCGGACCAAGCGATGGCGTGAAGCTCCGCGCCCAGGCTCCGCGACGTCAGGGCGCTGTAAGAGGAATAGTGGTTCTCGGTGTCGGCCGAAAACGAGCAGTTCGGCCCCACGCCGTCCATGCCATAACCCGCGGTGATCGAGTCGCCATAGATCTCGATGCGACGGTCAGGCGTCGCCGGAGGCGCTTGCAATTGCCCCCCGGAAACATCGAGCCCAAGGAAGCGGTTTTCGCCCTGGTTGCCTTCAGTCCGCTTCCACACGACCACGTCGTGCACGCCGGAAGCGAGCCCGGTGGCCAGCGCATATTGGCTGGTGCCGCTCACCACCTTGAGAACCGACGATACCAGCGTGCCGTCCACCACCACCGCAAATTGGTTGGGGCTGCCGTCGATACGCAAGGTCGCGCCCGTGCCCTGAAAGCGTGCGACCATCGCACTGCCCGACCATCCGAAGGACGGCTTCGCGGCATCGGTCTTGTCGAATCGGCCTTGCAAGGCCACGCCAGCTTCACCCGTACCTGTCGTTCCGCCCGTGTTCGCGCTGCCCCCAGCGCCCGTCGCGCCCCCAGCGCCCGTCGCGCCCCCAGCGCCCGTCGCACCGCCAGCGCTCGTCGCACCGCCAGCGCTCGACCTGCCGCCCGTACCAATCGCGCCTCCCGCGCTCGACGTACCGCCCTTGGCGGTCGCCCCTCCCATAGCCGACGCACCGCCCGTACTGGCCGTGCCCCCGGCGCTGGTTGCGCCTCCAGCGCTCGATCTACCGCCCGTGCCGGTCGCGCCCCCAGCGCTGGTGCTGCCGCCCGCGCTGATGCTGCCGCCTGCGGCGCTGTCGGGGGCTTCGCTCGAACCGCCGCTATCACATCCTGCGAAAGTCGGGACGACGCCCCAAAAGCCAACGAGGGCCACGCACGCCTTGGCCAGGGCTGAACACTTCATGTTGTCCGCTCCTTCACTGATCGAGCGTATCGCGATCTCCAGCCCAAATGGAAGGAGATGCGACAAATGGGCCGACGGGGGAGTATTCCAACGCGTTCAGTCCGAAATGAGGCGTCAGACGACCTGGCCTCCCCGGTTGCCCATATCGAGGCCGTTGGGTGTGTTAATGCCGGCGACTTTGCGAGGGACCAACGGGGGCTATCGCTTTTTGCAGGAAGGACCGCACCATGAGACCTGGATGCCCGAACCGCTGCCCCCTGGCAGTCTTGTTAATCCCCAGCTTCTTCATCGCATGCAGCACAGCAAATTCGGGAGGAGGCGCTGGCAGCGGGGGTACTTCGGGTTCAGGCGGTAAGAGCGGAACCGGCGGAGTCAGCGCCTCGGGTGGCGCATCCGGTTCGGCATCCGGTTCGGGTGGTGCTACCGGTTCGGGTGGTGCGGCCTCGTCGGGTGGTGCGGCCGCCTCTGGGGGCGCGACTGGCTCAGGCGGCAACGCTGCCGCTGGAGGCGCGCCCCGTGCGGGCGGTAACGGCGCAGGGGGCACGACCGCTTCGGCTGGTGCGACCGCTTCGGCTGGCACGATCAGCACCGGCGGAACGACACCAGGCGGGATGACGGCCACGGGCGGGAGCAGTGGCGCGGGCGGAAGGACCGGCGCCGGCGGCAACAGCAACGCGGGTGGCGCGGTTGCGGCGGGTGGCACGAGCAACGTCGGCGGAACGGGAAGCGGTGGAAACACCGCCAGCGGCGGGACAACCGACACGGCGGCGTGCACCGATACCTCGACCAAGACCTACAACTTCACCAAGCAATACGAGGACGGTTCGATCACGGTAACCAACTCGACCAAGACCTATTACACGATGACCAACTGGTGGCACAAGTTCGGAGGCCAAACCGTGACCATCAACGGCCTGTCGACCAAGCTTGGCAATCCGCAGGCTGCCTCGGTGCCATCGAGCGACGGCAATCCGATGGGGTTTCCTTCGATGTTCATCGGGACGTACCAGAACAAGGCCACGGTGGGCAGCAACCTGCCCAAGAAAGTCTCCGACATCGCATCGGTGCCGACCATCTTCAACACCAACGCCAGCTCGGTGGACACTGCGAACCTGAATGCCACCTATGACGTGTGGTTCACGGCCACCAGCGCCCCGCTATCGAGCACCATGGCCAACAACCCGGGCAAGGGTGGCGCGTACCTCATGGTCTGGCTCTTCAAGCCCGACCAACGCCAGCCGCGCGGTGGCTCGCAGCAGGCCACCGGTACCGGACCGAACTATGCAGCCACCACCGTCAGTGGCATCCCCGGCAAGTGGGACGTGTGGGTCGACAAGTCCGATCCGCTATGCATCTCGTACGTGGCTTCGGATCCGATAGACGGCCTGACCTTCGACCTCAACAACTTCATCCAGGATTCCGTAAGCAAGCAATACGGCATCACGACGTCGATGTATCTCAGCATCGTCTTCGCCGGCTTCGAGGTCTGGTCGGGTGGCGATGGCCTCGAGTGTAAGCAGTTCTGCGCGCAGGTGAATTAGGGGGTCTCCCCTCGATGGCCTAGGAGCCTGTCGCGCCTGACGGTAAGCCGACTCGCCGCTGGGCTCGTCCGTGCGGCCCAGGGACTGACCGGCGCCGACATCGCCTATCTCTGCCAAAGGACCGCGATGTTCTGCGTGAAAGACGCCGAAGGCCCGTAGGTTACCTGGGTCAGTGCACCAACGCGCGCGCTTGCGGGTCGTGCTAGGAGCCATCGACGGTGTGGCTTCGCACACAAGTCGCAGGCACAGATTCGCCTGCTTTGGTGGACGAGAGGCGCGGTGTCGGATTAAATAGAGCGATGACATCGACATCTTCCTTCGAGGGTAAGGTCAGGCAGACGTTTCTTGCCATGCTGCTTTGCTCGGGCTTGCTGCTGGCCGCGTGCGGAGACAATTCGACCGCGCAGG
>Ga0302323_100003220_pt1 | contig 13278 bp, 10 predicted proteins | sample Fen_T0_3_FD_201950 | JGI IMG/M metagenome (GOLD analysis project Ga0302323, IMG submission 201950) | Peat permafrost microbial communities from Stordalen Mire near Abisko, Sweden - Fen_T0_3 | ecosystem: Environmental > Terrestrial > Soil > Wetlands > Permafrost | place: Sweden: Abisko... | reverse complement strand
GTCGAGTTCTTCGAGGCGCTGCCGGTCAACGAGCGCTCGCGGGTGGACTTCGGGACCGTCCGCGGCACCCAGTTCCTCCTGCCGCTCTTCGAGTTCCCGGGCGCGTGCGCTGGCTGCGGGGAGACGCCGTACATCAAACTGCTCACTCAGCTCTTCGGCGAGCGTGCGACGGTCGCGAACGCCACCGGCTGTTCCTCGATCTACGGCGGCAACCTGCCGACCACGCCGTGGACCAAGAACGCCGCGGGTCGCGGGCCGGCCTGGTCGAACTCGCTGTTCGAGGACAACGCCGAGTTCGGTCTGGGACTGCGGCTTGCCGCCGACCTGCACACCAAGCTGGCCCGCGAGCGGCTCAGCGAGCTGCGTGATGTGGTCGGCGCCGAGCTCGCCGACGCGATCCTCGACGCCCGGCAGGTGCGCGAGTCCGAGCTGCACACGCAGCAGGAGCGGGTGGCTGAGCTGACCCGTCGGCTCGAGGACCTGACCGGCCCGGCCGTCGACGACCTGCGCAGCGTGGCCGACCACCTCCTGCGGCGCAGCCTGTGGATCATCGGCGGCGACGGCTGGGCCTACGACATCGGGTCCGGCGGGCTCGACCACGTGCTCGCCAGCGGGCGCGACGTCAACGTGCTCGTCCTTGACACCGAGGTCTACTCCAACACCGGCGGCCAGTCGTCGAAGTCCACACCGCTCGCCGCCGTGGCCAAGTTCGCCGCGGCCGGCAAGACGGTCGCCAAGAAGGACCTGGCGCTGCAGGCGATGGCCTACGGCAACGTCTACGTCGCGCGGGTGGCCATGGGTGCCGACCCGCACCAGACGCTCACCTCGTTCCGTGAGGCCGAGGCCTACGACGGGCCGAGCCTGATCATCGCCTACAGCCACTGCATCGCCCACGGCTACGACATGCGCAAGGGGCTCGACCAGCAGTACAAGGCCGTGGCCTCGGGCCACTGGCCGCTGGTGCGCTACGACCCGACGGTGCGGGCGCAAGGAGGCAACCCGTTTCAACTGGACTCGCCCCGGCCGCGCATCCCACTCGCGGACTATGTCTACAACGAGCTGCGCTACACGGTGCTGCGAAACAGCGATCCGGTCGAGGCCGAGCGGCTGTTGGTGCTCGCCCAGGCTGCGGTCGACCAGCGCTGGCAGACCTATGAGGAGATGGCCACCCGCGGTGCGCAGCGCTTCCCGACCGATGCCCGCGTGCGGGGCGCGGACGCAGGAGTGCCGGCGGTCTCCGGGCGGACGGCATTCGACGCCGAGCCAAAGGGTGTACGTCCGGTGACCGCGGCAGACCGAGGGGAAGGGGCGGCGCAGTGACATCCTCGACCACCCTTGGCGGGACCGACGGCCAGACCGGCGGCCGACCCGGCGCCGCGACGCTCGGCGGGGCCTTCGGCCTGCCGCTGCCCGTTAGCCTCGCTACGACCTACCTCGGCCTGCCGCTGCGCAACCCGCTGGTTGCCAGCCCCTCACCCGCTACGAGCAGCGTGGGCAGGGTGCGGGCGCTCGCCGACGCCGGTGTGGGAGCGGTGGTGCTGCCCTCGCTCTACGAGGAAGAGGTCAACGCCGAGGAGTTGCAGGAGTTTGAGCTCACCGAGCCGTTTGAGGACGCCCACGGGGAAGCGCAGGGCTACTTCCCACGCCTTCCAGAAACCTCGCTGCCCGGAGCGACATCGCGCTACCTCGGTCTCGTCGAGCAGGCCGTCCGCGCCGTCGACATCCCGGTGATCGCCAGCCTCAACGGCAGCACGGTCGGTGGCTGGATCGACTTCGCCCGCCGGATCGAGACCGCCGGTGCTGCCGCGCTCGAGCTCAACATCTACTTCGTGCCTGGGGACCCCCACACCTCGGGCCGGACCGTCGAGGATCGGCACGTCGAGATCGTGCGCCAGGTCAAGTCCGTCGTGTCGTTCCCGGTTGCGGTCAAGCTCAGCCCGCACTTCAGCTCCACCGGCGAGATGGCGTTGCGACTGGACGCGGCAGGCGCCGACGGCCTCGTGCTGTTCAACCGATTCCTGCACCCTGACGTCGACCCGGAGACCCTGGTTGTCGCGCCGGGCGTCGGGCTGTCCACGCCGGAGGAGGCGCGGTTGGCGCGGTCGTGGATCGCGATCCTCACCGGGCACGTGCGCGCCTCGCTGGCCGCGACGACCGGCGTCGAGGACGCGCGTGACGTCGCCGCCTACCTGCTCGCCGGAGCCGACGTCGTCATGACCGCCTCCGCCCTGTTACGGCACGGGATCGGGCACGCGGAGGTGCTGCTCGACGGGCTCACCGAATGGCTGCGGCGCAAGGGTTTCGGCTCGGTGGCCGAGGCGCGGGGCCAGCTCGCGGTGCCTGCCGGCGTCGACGCTGACGCCTACCATCGCGCTGGCTACGTCGCCGCTCTAGACACCGCGCGACGGACCTACGGGGCGCTGAACGAAACGTAGATGCCGCGCGCCCCTTCCTGGCCGCAGTACTCACAGACCACGCGACTCCGCATCGGAAAACGCGAGGATCCCCGTGGTCGTCAACGGTGGGTGTGGATGGGCAACAGCGCCCTCTAATCATCACCGGGGTCGGCTGCCCCGGTCACTGTGGGCACTCGGGCTGGTGTCTGCACACCTCGGTGTGCGGCAAGCGTCACATGCCGTCGGCTGTTGCGTCGATGGCGGTGGAGTGACGCGCTCCCCGAGAGTGGTGGGCGCGGCAAAGTCGAGACGTCATCCCGCCTGCTCGGCCAAGCTCAGATCGACCAGCCACTCCACAGGGGCGCGGTCGTCGGTGAACACCTGACCGCCGGTCAGCGCCGGGGCGAGGCGATCGGCGGCGGCCGGTACCAGGAGCGCAAGGTCTGCTGGCAGACCGGCGGCGGCCGCGCGAAGCCGCGCGGCCGGATCGGTCGACGTCGTGCCGACGAGCATGGTGTTGATCCGTTGCGAGGGGTCGCGCCAGACCGCGTTGGCCCCGAAGGTCGCGCGCATCGTGGCACTCAGCACCCTCTCCAGGGAGGTGGACCCCGGTGGTTGGGCGACGTTGACGATGACCAGGCCACCTGGCTCGAGGTGGTCGCGGACGAGCGTGAAGAACTCTGCGGTGGTGAGGTAGAAGGGGATGTAGGGCTGGCGGTACGCGTCGACCAGGATGACGTCGAACCGACGCGTGGACGCATAGAGCCACGGTCGCGCGTCCGCCGTGTACGTGTGGAGGTTCGGGCCGCGCAGGTCGAAGAGCTTACGGCCGACCTTGGTCAGCTCGCCGTCGAGCTCGACGGCGTCGATCCGGGTCTGCGGGAAGTAGTGGCCGAGCTGTCGGGCCGACGTGCCGGCCGCGTCGCCGAGGATCGCGACCGACCGAGGCGGTGCGTGTCCACCCGCGAGTGACATCGCGAGCATCTCGTCCCAGTAGTTGCCGGTGAGCCAGCGGCCGGGGCGGTACACCGAGTGGACCGCATAGCCCTCGTCGAGCTCGAGGGTTCGCTCGCCGTCCGGCGTCTGGAGGACCCGCGCGTACTGGTAGTCCGTCTCCGCCTCCCAGACCACCCGTCCGTCGCCGGTGTCGGCGGTCTTGATCGTGCCGGTCGGAAGGGCCAGGAGGCCTAGGATCGCCACCGGTACGACGGCAGCTTGGACCCGCCAGCGCGCAACCTGTGGCACGGCGGCGAGGGCCATCGCAGCCGCGAAGATAAGAAACGTACGTCGTGTCCCGACGAGCGGGATGAGGAGCAACGCTGCCAGGAACGTGCCGACCAGCGATCCCACCGTCGAGATCGCGTACAGCCGGCCAGCGGTGCGCCCAGTGGCGTCGACTGTGTCCACGGCCAAGCGGAGAGCGTAGGGCGAGACCATCCCGATCAGCAGGAGCGGGATGGCGATGAGGACGCCGACCCCGACGAGCGACCCGACGAAGATCGCCGCGCTGAGCTGGTCGACCGCCTTTGATGCCAGCCGCAGGAAGGGGCCGCTCACGAACGGAACGATCGCCAGCAGCACCGACGCGGTCAGCACGATCCGTGCCAAGCCCTCGGGTCGAGGATCCTTGTCGGCCAGGCGACCGCCGAGGGCATATCCCGCCGACAGGGACACCAGCACGATGGCGATCGTGTTCGCCCACACGATCGTGCTCGCCCCGAACCACGGCGCCATGAGCCTCGCGGCCGCGATCTCCGCCCCCAGGGCTCCCGCGCCGACCGTGAACACCAACAGCTCGAGAGAGCGGGATCGGATGCCCATGGTCGCAACCTACGCGCGCTCGGCGAGCAGACCCATGCCGGCCGCGTCCATCACGGGAGCCTGGTGGGTCACATCTTCTGCGACCTGGCTTTCTCGTCGAGTCAACCTGCGTCTATCTGGGCGGTAGGCAGCGGGTCTGAGGACGCAAGGTAGGTTCGCCAGCACTGGCGCGGATGCTTCCGGTCGAGGCAATGACACGTGGAGGCGGTTCGCGTCGGGCGCGCGGCCTTGCACTCTCCCTATCGCATGTTGTCCGGAGATGGCATAGGGATATTGAGTGCCTTGCGAGGCGCTGGGGAGGTGACTTCAAGGAGCCGCCCACGGTGGGCGGGCCTCACCAGTTCCGGGGCTGCGACCCTCAATCGGTGGTCGGCCACTCTTGGTAGGCCTGGATCACCGCGGCAGGCAGGCGACCGGCTTCCTTGACGTCCATGCCCCGTTGCTTAGCCCAGGCGCGGATCGTGTCCGCCTGGCCGGGAGGAGCGATGTTTGAGGTCGGGTTCGTCGAACGGGTGGACTTCGTTCCATTGCGTGCCGCAGCGCTCTTGGCCGGCGCCCTCTTCCGAGCGCTCTTTGACCGAGGAGCGTTTCTGACGGCGGCTGCCTTCGACGTGCTGTTCGCTACCTTCTTCGCCGGAACCGGTTGCCGAGACGTTTCCGCGGAGGGTGCTGCGACGTGGGTCCGGCTGGCAGGGCCAGCGGACACCTCCGCGGCACGGGCAGAGGGGCTGGCGGGGACAGTCTTCGTCGCGGCCCTCTTGGCAGGAGACTTGGTGCCGGGCCTTGCAGCCGGCCCCTTGCGCGATCCGGCTGGTTTGGCTATGTGGCCCATGGCCGCCGGCGGTGTTGTCGCGAGGGCAGCGGGCGCTGACTGTGTCGTGCTGGACCCGAAGGCCGCGTGGACGGTTGCCAATGCCTCCTCCAATGAGTCGTGGCGGGTGTCAACCGTTACCTTCATGCGATGCTCCTGGGCCGGGGAGAGTGGCGATGTCAGATCGCAATGTCCGACCCGAGGTAGACAATGCAGCCTGGACTTTAGCGCTGCTGGACGGTGTGAACGTGCGCTTTGTGGCATCACGCGGCTGGGGTTCGCTGTCCCGGGGTAGGTGCCGTCTGGGTCCAGGTGCACACGCGGCTCAGTGAGGCACCTCGAATGATGGCCCATCGACTGCTCCGCCTCCTGCGGCGAAGATTGAAGTGTGCCAAAGATTGTTAGCTGGAATCTCGCCGAGGCGGGCGGTGCTCGACCGCTCGCCTGGGAGTTCCTCCAGCGGAGCCTGAATCCAGATCTTGCGCTTTTGCAAGAGGCCCGGGTGCCCCAGGGCGTCCCGCGAGGCCGAGTTGTTTGTCGCCCGAGCGGAATCGCCGGACGCGACGGCAGCCGACGCCCGTGGGGTTCGGCCATCGTCGCGTTGAACGACGCCATCGAGATCACTCCCATAGGTTTGGCCGAGGGCTGGTGGCGAAACGGCGGGATGGGGCTGGCGCCGATTGACGCCGTCAGCCGGGGACACGTGGCGATTGCCCGGGTGAAGTTGGGGGACCTGGAGTTCACGGCCATCAGTGCTTACGGCCTGATCGAGTTCGGCTATTCCTCCGGGACGATGCTGCGACTAATCGCGGACCTCGAGCCCCTGTTCGATGACCGACAGTTCGGCGACAAAGTCCTTCTGGCGGGCGATTGGAACATCGGCACGTGGTGGACAGAGAGCGACTCAAAGTACGCGCGACGCGAGGGTGCGATCTTAGATCTGCTCGGGGCCTACGACCTCATCGACTGCCTCGACCAGTTCCTCCCATCTGACCGCGGGAGGCTGCCTAACTGCGCATGCGACTCCGAGGAGTGCCGCCACATTCATACCCACAAGAAGGCCGGCAGCGATGTGGCCTACATGGATGACTACGTGTTTGCGACGGCTGGACTGGTGAAAGCCGCGGCCGCCGCGACCCCGTGGGATTGGGAGGGCTCTCCAAGCGATCATCTACCCCTCGTCGCAACTGTTTGAGGTCTTTGTATGACGAGCCCGCTAGACGCCAGACCGGGATGCGCACCAGTCAGAGTGCTGAAGGGGCGGCGATCGACCGAGGTTGCGCAGGGTGGACCCGATCCGAGGCCCGCAGACGACGGAGTGACCTGGTCGATGGCGCGGGCGGTATGCCGAGTTCGCTGAGCAAGTGCCAACGCGTGCTTCGCCGGTCGGGTCGGAGTTGCGAGTACGGTCATCGACGTGAAGCTGCCAATCTCCCTGCAGGAGGAATCGAACGAGCGGGCCGTCGTTCTTCTGACGACCTATTACTCCCCACTGGATGGCCGAAATGCTGGCTTTACTGGCGGACGTTTTGACGCATTCGATCCGAGTTCTCGTCGCTCTGCGTCAACCAATACCTTCACCTCGGACGATCTGCTGTCGCTGTCGCTGTCGTTGCTTTCGACGCCCGTCCCTGGACGAGCGGCTTTGGAGCTGCTCGACCGTCAACGGAGAAGGTTCGAGTGCTTGCTAGAAGATCTCGGCCCCGATCGGGACTTGGTCACTGAGGCATCGGTGTCCGAAGAGCAGTTCGCGCCCGCCTGGGCCCTTTGGCGCGCACTGGATGCACTGCCTGGAATGGGGCCCACCCGCGTATCGAAGTTGATGGCGCGCAAGCGACCGAGGCTCATCCCAATCTTCGATGACGTCCTCGCCGGAACCGTCTTCGCTGGCTCGGCGAACCAGTGGCAGGACCTCTGGTGCAGTCTCAGGGACTCAGGGTCTGCCCTGCACCAACGCCTCATCAATGTCAGGGGACAGGCCGACCTCGACGCATCAATCTCACCCCTGCGCGTCTTCGACGTGTGCGCTTGGATGGACGGCACCAAGAACGGAGATATCGCCATGGCCAGGTCGACCTCTCCATAGGTCTCAGATTTGCGATCGGTGCACTCCTGACGCGGCGCCATGGGATGGCGGCATCCGTCCTCTCCTTCGCTGCCAGCCTGACGCGGGGGCGTGGCGGCGCGGTAGGGCCGAAGGACGCTTTCCGACATCCGCTCTATGCCGCTCAGTGAATTGCCCTGGGGGCAGACCCGCCTTCGTTGCCGCCCCGACCCTCAGGTGGGCCGTGTGCGTTATCTGGCCCTGAGCAACGCCAGAACAGCCAGTACGCGACGGTTGACGTCGGGATCCGGCTCGAGAGAGAGCTTCCGGAACAGCTGTCCGCAGACGGACTCCACCGTGCGCTCGCCGATCCCGAGGTGGTGTGCGATCGCGGCGTTCGACTGCCCTTCGGCCATCAAGCCGAGCGTTTGATGCTCGCGTGGGCTGAGCGCCGCGAGTGGCGAATCGTTGTGCCCGAAGTCGAGCAGGCGCGCCACGATCGTTGGGTCCACGACGCAGCCGCCCGCTACCACACGCTCCAGTGCATCGAGGAGCACGGCCGGGTCCGATACGCGCTCCTTCAGCAGGTAGCCGAGGCCCCCCGGTTGATCCGCGAGCAGTCGAGCGGCGTACCGCGGCGCCAGATACTGGCTGAGCAGCAGCACGTTGGTACGCGGATAGCGATCTCGGATCGTTCGTGCTGCGACGAGTCCCTCGTCGGTGTGTGTCGGCGGCATCCGGATGTCAACGATCGCCACGTCCGGATGCTCTAGCGCCACGAGCCGGAGAAGCTCGGCAGAGTCGGAGGCCTCGCCGACGGTGGTCACGTCTGCAGAGGCGAGCAGATGGACTAGACCCGCTCGAACGATCATGACGTCGTCCGCGACTACGACGCGCATGGGATCCTCACGGTCATGGTCGTCCCGTCTCCCGGCCGGCTGACCAGCTCGAACGCACCGCCCAAGGCGCTGACTCGATCAGCGACATCGGTGAGCGACGGACCGAAGCCGGCGCCGCCTAGGCCGTCGTCGGCGACTTGAAGGAACATCGTGTGGTCGATGTCGTCCACGGTCACGCGTGCGAGGTCGGTGTCCGCGTGTCTGGCAACGTTGTCGAGGGCGGCTCCGAGTGCGAATAGTCCCGCACTTTCGATAGGTGCCGCGATCGGGTGGCCGGACAAGGCCACATGCTTCTCGACGCGCAGATGGCTGGCGGCAACCACGTCCTCGACGGCGGCCGCCATGCCCTCCGTGGCGAGCACCGAGTTCAGGGAGTCGTGCGAAAGTTCTCGCAGCGCCGCTAGCGCTCTGCGTACCTCGATTCGCGCGTCCTCGAGTGATTGACGAGTCGAATCATCGGAGCGAGGGGTTGCGACGGCCAGATGCATACCGACGGCGACGAGGCGCTGCTGGGCACCATCATGTAGGTCGCGTTCGATTCGACGACGTTCCCCGTCGGTGGCTTCGACGATTCGTCTTTGCGAGGCCTGAACACTTGCCAGCAGGGATGCTGAGGCCGCGCGGAGGCGAGCGTTCTCGAGCACCAACCGACCAGCCGGGGTGATCGACGAGACGACCTGCTCGGAGCTCGCCCACCGGCGTAGTGAGAGACGCACCGAAGGTCCGGCATCGTCTGCCATAAATGCGGCGTTTGCAGGCTCGCCGGCGATACGTTTCCCGTCTCCGTCGACCCATCGGCCATCGGGCGGTACAGCGAAATGGACGGCCTTCACGGATCCCGATCGGTTAGGTCCGTTGCGGCGGTCTCCGACCCGCTCGACCAGGGTACGCAAGTCACGGCGGATGCCCTGGGCACGTAGGGCTTCGCTCAGCGTCGCGAGTGTGATGACGGCTATCCCAACGCTCTCGAAGGCGTCAGCCAGAGCGGGCGCAGTGACGTCACCCCATCGCCACCACGGCAGGACGGCCGCGCCAAGCGTCAGGGTCGCAGCCATCAGTCCCGCGAGGCAGATGACTGGGGAAGCCGTTCGAGACAGCACGATCGTCGTCACGCAAGCGACCGCAGCTGCGGCAGTCAACACAAGCGAAATACCCAGTGCCGCGCGTGCCCCGACCGCATCGACGAGGTGCGCAGGGGACGATTCGCAGGTCCGACTGCAGCCCGGGTCCAGGAATGGGTCGTAGCCGAATGCGTGCGCCGCTGCCGCCAGTACCGAAAGGACACCAGTCGCACACAACCAGGCCCAGTGAGGCGTCTTGCCTCGCCAGCCAGCGACCAGAAGGGCGAATCCGAGGAAAGAAAGCGGCATCGAGGCGAGGAGTAGCGCTCTCGTTTCGGCAGTGAGGAGTGGCCATGCTGCCAGTGCGGCAGCAAGCCAGGCGACACCGGCGACCGACAACCCGACTGCGGACCTGGGAGCGGCCTCGACGACAGACCAGCCGGCGGTCACCAGCAGCAGCAGCAGACCCAGTGCGGGCGCGGTCAGCGCCACCGGCAGCCCGGTCAACCCGACGGGAGACGAGGGCATCAGCCCGGTCGAGATGAGGCAGGCGATCGATGCGACGGCGGTGAGGCAGCTGACAGCGCACATCGCAGGCCACGGGACGAGGGCCCGCTCACCCCGGCTCAGGGCACCGTATGGCGTCATTCGCGCCATGGTCGCAGCGTACTGGCGGTTCCCTCGAACCGCGAGGAGGATTGCTACTACCGGGTTAGCACGGTGTCGCGCCCGCGGAGTCGCTCCTAACGTGGCTGTCGAGAACACCGGGAGGCAAACCGTGACTGAGCCCTTTCCCTCACGAGCCGCCATCGGCATCCTCGCGTTGGCGTGCCTACTCGTCTCGGGCTGTGCCGGTGGCGAGTCGACCGCAGGGTCCTCGTCCAACCACGGCGCTTCGACGCCGGTCAGCTCGGGCGCTGCCGCGCACGCGACGGCATCCGCCGGCCAGCCAACCGACGTCCCAGCACCTGTCTCGGACTTCCCGGAAGGGGTGTACCGAACCGAGCTCACGGTCGAGAGGCTGCACAACCTGGGCCTTGATGACCCGTACAACGCCGGCGTCTGGACGCTGACGATCAGGTCTGGGAGATACGAGCTGGACTGCCGACCGATTGCTGACCCTGGTGTCGACTGCGGTGGCTCTGATCCGGGCGATACGCTCGGCGAAGTCGGGATAGTGCGCGGGAGCGCACCAACCATCTGGTTCGTGCACGACATGGCGCTGAAGTCTCGGCTGACCGGCTGTTCGGTGGCGAACAAGGGCTGCGGGCCGGACGGCGGGTACCACCTGGACTGGAGGGTCGTCCCGCACGGGGTCGCCTTCAGCAACTTCGTCGGGCTGGGAGACGAGGCGATCGAACCTGCGTTCAGCACCTGGACCGTGCAGCCGTGGACCAAGCTCTCATGATGTGGGTGCACGGCCTCGTCGCAAAGAGCGTGCAGCCGCGCGGCGCACTTGTCCTCGCGATGTGTCTTAGCGCGATGTGTCTTAGCACTACGGCTTGCGGCTCCGCCGGAGTTGTGGACAAGACCGGCGGCGGGGTCCTCGAACTGCACTTTGCCACGATTGACAACCTCGACCCGAATGGTCAGTCAGTGGCACCGGAGGTCTTCATCGACTCGGTCGAACGAATGTCCGACGGCCGCCTCCAGGTCACCGTCGAGGACAACTTTGAGAACGGCGCAGTCAGCGCGGAGACCGACATCGTCAAGGCGATCGCTGATGGCCGTATCGATGGTGGGTGGCCGAGCACGAGGGCATTCAGCCGGGCAGGTATCCGTGGCCTCGAGCCGGTTGAGGCTCCGTTCGTGGTGACCAGCTACGCCGCCGAAGCGGCCTTGGCGACGGGTCCCGAGGCTGCGACCTTGCTCGGCACGCTGGAGGGCTCTGGCATCGTCGGCCTCGGGCTTTCGGTCGGCCCGTTGCGCCGACCATTCGCGCTCACCAGACCCCTCATTGAGGTGCCGATCTGGCGCGGGATCACGTTTCGGTCATTCAACTCTCCCGTTCAGGAGGACGTCATCCGAGCACTTGGCGCCGAACCCGTCCCCGCAAGCTTCGGGTTCCCGGAGCTGGTCACGTCCGGAAGTCTCGAAGGGGTCGAGATGGACCTCGCCCAATATGAGCACAGCGCCTACGGTGACCTCCTGCCCGATGTTGCGGCCAACGTTGTGCTGTGGCCGAAGATGCCAGTCCTTGCGATCAGCCGGGATACGTTCGACGCCCTGACGGCCGAGCAGCAGGCGTGGCTCGTTCAGGCAGCACACCTGGCTGTGCGAGCCTCGGTCAACTTCGACTACGACGACTCCAGTCTCGCGCGGCGCCTGTGCCCATGGGGCGTACGGTTTGTCGATGCCGCGCCGGAGCAGATGGCTGCGCTCCGACGGGCGGTTCAACCCGTCATCGACGCCATGGCTGCCGACCCGTCGACTGCGCCGTCACTTGCCGCAGTGGAGCGTGCGGTCGCCGGGCACACCGAAGCCGATGCGTTGGACGTACCGGTCTCGTGTGGCCGACCGTGACGGGAGGTCACTTGCGGCTGGGCACGGACGCCACAATCGTCGTCCCGTAACCCCGCGGGCTTGTGATGACGAGTCGTCCACCTGCCGCCGAAATGCGATCAACCATGCCGCGTAGTCCGGATCCCGTCGGATCCGCGCCGCCACGGCCGTCGTCGTGGACGGTCAATTGCGCGTCATCGCCACTTGCCGTCAGGTCGACAGTCACATACGTCGCAGCGGCATGTTTCGAGACATTGGCCAGGGCCTCGGAACAGACGTAGAACAAGGCCTTTTCGACGTCCGCGTCTGCAGCAGCGTCTCCGGAGCTCGTCAGGCGGCACGGGACACCGAGGCCAGCAACCAATGAGTCGAGCGCCGCTGTCAGCCGGCCGCCGCCCAGTTGTTCGGGAGGTGCGCCCGAGACGATCCGCTCGACTTCTTCGGCCGCCATCGCGATCTCGGTCGCCGAGAGGACGATCACGCCGTCGACATCAGAGTGCAGTGACGCGGCCGCGGCCAGAGTCTCATGAGCACGGCGCAGACTGGGGCCTACCTGCAGCTCAAGTCTGTGTGACACCCGCGCGCGCTCGCGGTCCGTGGACGCCAAAAGCCGAGACCTTGATGCCTGCACGTCCGCCACTGCTTGAGCAGTTCGCGCCAGCAGACGGTCGTTCAGCACCGCGAGACGAACCGCATCGACAATCGCTGCCCTCGTCTGCTGGTCCGAGGCAACCACCGAGGTGGTCTGCACCCGCGCGAGCGGCTCCCCGTGATCGGTGACACTCAGAACCAGCGCTTCGGCCGCGCCACACGATCCGCCCTCGACGTTCGCGTACGAGCAGGTCTCCGGATCCCATACGTCCAGCATCAGGCGTGGGTCCTTGACGATCTCCGCCAGAACGAGCCTCAGTCCCGGGAGGCCGACCAGTCGTGCGTCCCCTATGACGCGGTCGGCAAGCCGGGCTCGCGACGAGCGGACGAAGTGGCACGCCACCGGAAACGCGATGGCGACCCCTACGAGCGTTGAGCCGTATACGACCAGCGATGATGGGTGCGAAGGCTGGCGGACATTCCACCAGGAGTAGATCAACGACGCAGCGACTGCAGCACCGGCTGCGGCCGGGAAGGCTCGGTCGGCAGGTTCGGCGTCTCCGCTGACTAGTGCGACGACGGCGACGAGGCAGAACAAGGCCGCCACACCCAGCTGCGGTACGACCTCGAGTACAACCAACGCCGCGCAGGCGACCAACGCCCACCTCACCACGCCGATCGGGCGCCCGGTCGGGAACGCGGCGAGGGCGAGCAACAGCACACCCTGGTGCAGCGACAGCGCCGAAACTGATAGCGAGCCGGCCAGCCAAGCCGGTCCGATGGCACCGAACTGAACCCGCTCCATGGTGTCGCCGCGTGCGACGGCCGCGGCAAGCAGGAAGGCAGCACCGACCACGAGGTCGAGCACGGTCAGGCCGGTGGACCCGCCAATGGACCGCTGGTCTGCTCTGAGCGCGAACCAGCCGAGAGCAACCACACCCACCAGCGCAGCGCACACAACCGCTCGGCGAAGGTGGGCCCGTGTGCCGCGGTCGGCCATACCGCGATCATGGCCCAATACCGCCATCTGCGTGTCAGCACGGTACCCGGCTGCGGCTCCATCGCCCATCGTCAAGGGACGCCTCACTTCGCCTGGAGGCACCGGATGCCGACAGTTGAGGAGAACGAGTGATGTGGAGAAGGCTATGCACCT
>Ga0302323_100003218_pt1 | contig 13286 bp, 11 predicted proteins | sample Fen_T0_3_FD_201950 | JGI IMG/M metagenome (GOLD analysis project Ga0302323, IMG submission 201950) | Peat permafrost microbial communities from Stordalen Mire near Abisko, Sweden - Fen_T0_3 | ecosystem: Environmental > Terrestrial > Soil > Wetlands > Permafrost | place: Sweden: Abisko... | reverse complement strand
GCTACGAGAATCGACCGATTGTGGTGCAGCGGCCGACAAAATACGTCAGCCGGGGGGCTGATTCACGTCCGAGACCCGCCAGGAGTTGACTTGCAGTCACACGGCGCTTGCATCAAACCTATTGCGACGAACCGTCTTGCGTTCGCACAGGCCGCTGGGTCTTGTTTTGGGAAGGTAGCGGCAGTAGACGACGATACTCTCAATGCAAATAGGTACTAATGTCTCCTTGACGTACTGACGAATGTGCTGAACCATATAGCCAATAAGTTTTATCGCACGGTCGGTTTCGCCCCTTCGTTCTTACTATCCGGCCACACCACTTACTAGCCTTGTGGGCTTGTGAGTTGGAGGTTAACTTCAAGAGACCGCAATATACAGAAACCAGTACCCTCCATTCATGGACAAGACCGAAGCGTCTACTGCTATTTCCGTCGCCACACCGGTCACCGAACACATTCGGGTGTACCTGTTTGAAGCGACACAAATGTCCTGCGAACTCTTGTCCCATGCTCTCGAAAAGTCACGGTATGGCCTCAAGATTGTTGGGGCGGGCGTCAGTCTCACAGGCCGGGAAGATTTCCAACTGATTCAGTCGGATGTAGTCGTCATCAGCTCGACATTGGAGGACGGGCCTCTTTCCGGGTTCACCCTCTTGAGATCCCTGGCCAAAACGAATCGAGATGCGCGATGCGTAATGTTGCTCGACCAGGGGAACCGCGACCTCGTGGTAGAGGCTTTTCGTTGCGGAGCAGCTGGAGTGTGCGAACGTAACCAGTCTTCCGAGATGCTTTGCAAGTGCATTTATAGCGTGAGTCGTGGACAGGTATGGGCAAATAGCCAACAGCTGAAATACGTTATGGAAGCGCTGGCAACCGGGATGACCGGTCGGGTGACCGATGCGCGAGGTCAACTCCTGCTAACCCGGCGGGAAGACGAAATCTGTTCTCTCGTAGCGGAAGGATTGAAGAACCGCGAAATTGCCAAGTTGCTAATGCTAAGCGAACACACGGTCAAGAACCACCTGTTTCGGATATTCGAGAGACTGGGAATTTCAAGTCGTACCGAACTTATTCTCTATGTCTTGGGGCAAAGAAGCGCATCAGCACAAGGAAACAAGGATCCGTTAATCGCTTAGCAGCAATTGGTCTTGAAATGCCCCAGCTTTCCCTTCTGTACACTTTTCACCGGCGGAGATGTTTGTGTTCGACGACGCGGCAGTTTGTGGTTCGTCCGTCGCGAATGATGTTGGCTGCTTCGACTGCGATCGGTCGCGAGATCGCGATGACGGTTCTAGTCCTTCACTGCGGTTCTTCTGTGACCAGCCTCTCTATTTGTCGCCAAAATGAAGAGGTCGTTGGGGGAGTTTAGAAAGATGTTATCGAGTAGGAAAAATGTCTCATTTCTAGTAGAGCCATCGGTTTAACAAGCTACTTCCGTGGATGATAAGAGGCCCTGAGGTATCAGCCTCAAACACCGGCTAACTTTGTGCTCATTGCAAACGGAGTCTGAGTCGCATACAGTCCAACAACCAGAAGTATGCAACCGAAGCCTGGCCGATTAGGTTGACAGCACGCTCCCCCGTGTTGATAAAGCCTTCATTATCGTCCGCGTGAAGGTCTTCTGGAGACGGTCGAGTTTCTCACCCAACGAAAAGTTTTCCACAGTGACTCTGTGTAAGTCACCTTCGCGAAGCGTTGCCCAAAATCGCGACCAGCGGAATCCAGGAGAGCTAATGAGCTTTGTAGGGAATCGTTTGCCAGACGTGATGACGGCGCCAGTTACTACGGGTGCTCCCCGCTGGTATGCGGTATATACGTATCCGCGACATGAGAAGGCAGTAGTCGAGCAACTGGAAACCAAGCGCGTGGAAACATTCTTGCCCACCTTTGCGAGCCGTAGCCGATGGAAGGACAGGAGCGTGGAGATCTCTCGCCCTTTGTTTCCTGGTTATGTTTTCACGCGGATATGTTTGGGAGATCGAACCAAAGTTGTCAGCATTCCTAGCGTTGTCCGAATCCTATCATTCAACAGTCGGCCTGCCGAAATCTCAGACCAAGAGATAGAGAGTATCCGACTTTGTGTGGGAGGCGGTGCCACACTAGAGGCCCACCCAGTTCTCGAAGTAGGCGAGCGTGTGAGGGTTTGCTCAGGCGCTTTTGAGGGGGTGGAAGGAATTGTGGTCAATCAGAAAAACAGTTGCAAGTTGATCATTTCCATAAGCTTGATTCACCAGGCTGTGGCGCTTGAGATTGACTCCAAGCACTTGGAGCCCGCGCGTTCCGCTTCATCTACCCTACCTACTGCGCGGGCATACGCCCCACTCTTCACTTGATTCGTAAGATGTCTGACGAGTAGTGATCTGAAGACAATTGGAGTCAATCTAGATCGTGTTAGCCCCCACCCACTCTTTCCACACAAGCGAGGCCTTATTACGACTGAAGAACCCAAACGCCACAGTCAGGAACGAAGGAGTGCCCATCGTTATTTGGTCTCCGCAGATGCTTACTATGCGTGGCAGGACCGCGAGGGCAGATACTTTAAGGGCACAGGATCGACCCGTGACATCAGCAATCGCGGCGCCTTCATTCAGGCGCTTAGTACTCCACCGGTGGGATCTGACATATCGGTAGTCCTAACTCTGCCCAGCATGATGAGCTACACCCCGAAGAAAAGCCAGCTCCGAGGCCGCGGTACAGTGGTTCGCGTGGTTCCAGAGCAAGGATTTGTTGTCGACGTAAGTTTTCGAATCCTCAGGACTGAAAGCGCGGACATGAACGCCGGCTTCGGTCTTATCTGCTAGCTGGCAGCCACCCACTGAACCAGAGTCCAACGTGCAATCTTTTGCTACCCGGTAAAAGTAAAGGGTGCCAGCCTTTCTGGGAGGAACCAAACGGCTAGTGTATTGAGGTTTACATGCGTCTAACTACCTACATCCCGACGGTAATTGCGACGTTCGGTCTCTGTCTAGGATCTCTCGCACAGTCGACGCCGGCATTTCCGGCCGCAACCAGCATGAGCGTGAGTAGCTTAGATGGGGCTAACACCAGCCCTGTCACGACTCCTGACTATCAAATCGGGGCAGACGACATTCTGGCGATCAATGTCTGGAAAGAGCCGGATTTGTGCCGGACTATTCCAGTGAGGCCTGATGGGAAGATCACAATGCCACTCATCGGTGACTTGCAGGCGTCCGGAAGAACACCGCAAAAGCTGCAGCAGGAGATACAACAAGGCCTCCAAGCCTACGTCTCAGTGCCGGAGGTCACTGTCACGGTGCAAGAGGTGAGGAGCCTGAAGTTCAACATCGTGGGCCAGATCATGAAGCCTGGCTCCTATCCGCTTAGCGAGTCCACGACTGTGTTGGATGCGATCGCCCAAGCTGGCGGACTGGGCATTTATGCCAAGAGCAATGCTATTTATGTCCTGCGGTTGCGACCAGATGGCTCATCAGTGCAGCTTCCCTTCCACTACAAACAGGTGCTGAAGGGTTCAAATCTTTCCCAAAACATTAAGCTCCAGCCCCGCGACACGATTGTTGTGCCCTAGCACTGAGATGAGACGCGTCTTCAACACAGTTTGGCTCGTGGTGCTCTTGGTGTCGATGCGCTCGGTAGCGCAAGTCGCAGTTGCGCCAGAGGCGTCGGCGACATTCGGAGAGCCGTCGATGAGTCAGCAGGCGCCAAATATCCTTCTGCTCGGTTCGGGCACGGGGATCAATTACGATTCGAACGCGGTGAACAGCCAGCCAAATAGAGCAGGCGTGCAATACACGTTTTATCCGCTGATCGGGCTCAAGGTGGCGAGACCGAGGTGGGGAGCCGTATTGAGCTTCGCGCCGGGACTGGCTTATAGCAGCGCCAACCTGCCGCAGTACCAAGGGGTTTCGCTGACATCGAGTGCAGCGTTGACATACCAGGCATCAGCGCGGCTTTCCTTTGATATCTCGAGTCATTTCGTGTCCAGTTCGAATCCATTTGACAGCTTAACGACGAGCTCGACGACGGGACAGGGATCTACAAATGCCGGATCGTCGCAATCCGCGAACTACCTGCCGAGAACAAACGCACTGGCGGTCGTAGACGCGGCATACGGTCTGAGGGCCAGGACGTCGCTGGTGGCCTCGACGTCCTTCAACTACATCAGCTATCAACACAACAGCGACATACCCGATTCCGCTCAGCCTTTCCAGACCTCGACCTCGACACAGGCATCAGTGGGCTTGAGTTATAGCGTAAGTCCGAAGTATTCCGAGAGCGTGCAGTATGTGACGCAATTTCTTTCAGCCGGACAGGGCGTGATCAAGACGGTGGGTCAATCGATCCAGTATGGCTTTGTGTATGCTCCGAGTTCTGGGCTACGGGTTTCGGGGATGATCGGGCCCGAGCACGTACAAAACACGTACGCTTTCGCGGCGAACAACGGTAATATCGCGAGTCTCATTCAAGAAGACGCTTCGGGATGGACATGGACGGGGAATCTGGCAGCGGGCAAGACGGTGGGCAAGAACCAGGTGTCGGCCAACGCATCCACGCAGTTAACTACCGGGACTCAATACCAAGGCAACGTGCGACAGACGACGTTCGAGGCGGCCTTTAAGAGGCGCCTGGCGGTGAACACCGACCTGGTTGTCTTTGGCTCATACAACATCAACAAGCCGGTTTTCCTAGCTCAATCAGCTCCGCGATTGTCGAATGACTACGCTTCGACAGGAGCGACCCTCAGCAAGACGATCGCTGATCACTGGGTAGTGAGTTGCGCGTACTGGTACCTCTTCCAAAGAAGTCCGCAAAGCGGGCAGCAGGTTTATTCCGGCGATCATAATCGAGCAGCGATTTCGTTGACCTACTCGCTGACAAGGTCACTCAGACAATGAACAACAACAAGAGAAGCGGCACGGAGTCAGCGCGGTCGTCGATGGGCGGATTGCTGCAGCGGTTCTTCGAAAAGCGTTGGATGATCGTCGGCTTTTTGGTGGCAGGATGGGCGCTTGGAACCGCCGTCAGCTGGATTCTGCCTCCCAAGTACCGTTCGGAGACAGTGATCCTGGTAGAGCAGCAGAAGGTGCCAGAACATTACGTGGAGTCGAATATTACTACAGATCTGCAGCAACGGTTGCAGAGCATGAGCGAACAGATCTTGAGTCGGACTCGGCTGCTGACGCTGATCGACAAGTTCAACCTGTACGGGGGCAGCTCGGGACAGCGTGACCCGGATGCGCTGGTGGAACGGATGCGGAAGGACATCACGATCGAGATGATCACGGCCGAGGGCCGCCCGGACCAGCTATCAGCCTTCAAGGTGGCGTATTCGGCGGCGAAACCGCGACTGGCAAGGGACGTTACGCAAGAGCTTACGTCGCTGTTCATCAACGAAAACCTGGAGAACCGGGAGCAGATGTCGGAAGACACGACATCGTTTCTGCAGAGCCAACTCGATGAAGCACGGCAGAGCCTGACAGAGCAGGAGGAGAAGCTGCGGCTATTCCGGACACAACATGCGGGGGAGCTGCCGGAGCAATTGCAGAGTAATTTGCAAATCCTGGGCGGACTGCAGATCCAGTTGCAGGCGGCGAACGACGCCTTGGGCCAGACGGAGCAGCGGAACCTGTATTTGCGGTCGCTGTTGCGCCAGTATCAGACGACGGAGGCACCACCGGCGACAACGGAGGGGGAGCAAGCGGAAGCGCCGCAGACGACTCAGGCAAAGCTGGCCAGCTTACGGGCTCAGCTCACGGAACTGCAGGGAAGATACACAGACCGATATCCCGACATTCTGCGCGTGAAGCAGCAAGTCGCCGAGTTAGAAGCTGAGCAGGCGAAGGCGCCGGCAGCGAACTCGGATGTCAATGCGAATGCGACGAGATCGGCGAACGAAGAATCATCGCCGGTGATTCAACTTCGCAGCGAATTGTCGGCCAACGAGTTCCAGATCCAGAACGAAAAGGCGAAGATCAAACGCCTCGAAGTGCAAGTGGAACTGTACCAAACCAGGCTGAATGCGACGCCTGATCGCGAGCAGCAGGCCTCGGCGGTGACCCGTGACTACGATCAATCACGGACGTACTACGAAACCCTGCTTAGCAAGAAGCTGCAGTCGGAGATGGCGACCAACCTAGAAAAGCGGAGACAGGGTGAACAGTTTCGCATGATCGACCCACCCAGCTTGCCGGCGAGACCGTATTGGCCGAACCGATTGGCGTTTTCGCTGGGTGGACTTGCGCTGGGGCTGGCGCTGGGCGTGGCAATTGCAACGCTGATCGAGCTGATCAAGCCGAGGATTTACGACGCCAGCCAGCTAGTCGAATTCCTGGGTCCGGGATACGTGCTGGCTCTTCCAGTTTTCAACTCGGCGCAAGAGACGGCGCGGCTGAGGCGGCGGCGGATGCACGAGGCGATCGCGGCCGGAATCCTGGCGCTGGTGATTCCCGTGATCACCCTCGTAGGCACCCTGAAGCACTGAAGATTGGCGCGGGCGAGACGCAACACGCCATCGCGAAGCGGTGGTACAAGGTTTGGACCCAAAGCATGTTTCGAACATCGGAAAGCAGTCCATTACAGTCGATTCGTTACTACCCCGACCGCGGCAGTTCGTCCGCGGGAACTGGCGTTCCTCATTTGGCTGACGCCCTCGATAATGAGTTGGCAGCGCAGCAATTGTTCAGACTTCCGACGGAGCCGGACGGACGATTGGTGTCAATCAACGAACCGGGATCATTCGGGGCGGAGTTGTTGCGAACGCTGGCAGTCCGGTTGAGGCAGGTGAAGAAGCGGCACGGAATCAAAAAGCTTCTGGTAGCGAGTACGGTGCCGGGCGAAGGGAAAACCGTGATCTCGGCGAACTTGGCGATCACACTTTCGCTGCACCATAACAGAGTCTTACTGATCGATGGGGATTTGCGACGAGCGAGCCTTAGCCGCTGGTTTGATATCGCGGATGACTCGTTGGGGGCAAACTGGCGGGAGCACGGGTCACACCGGTTGCCTGTGCTGCGCAAAGCAGAGGGAGTGCCCCTGTGGGTGGTTCCGGCAGGCGAGCCGGTGGAAATGCCCGGGGACATTCTGCAATCGGCTGAGTTTGGAGAAGCGCTGGCAGCAATCGAGATGGAATTCGATTGGATAGTCTTCGATTCGCCGCCGCTGGTTCCATTCGGGGATGCCACCATACTGGCCAGCATGGTCGATGCAGTCGTATTGGTGACCCGCAAAGGCGTTACACCCAGGAATGAGCTCGAAGGGGCGCTGAAGGTATTTGACTCAACCAAGATCGTGGCGACCATACTGAATTGCGCCGATGTAAGCAGCCACAAATACTACCGCGACTACTATGCTCACGTCCGCGGGGCCCTACTTCCCGCGAGCGTCGGCAACGAACCGATGATTCAGTCCTCAGGAGCAAGAAAAGGTCGCGACGATGAGGGCCGAGCGGAATGAATCGTCTGCGTACACACACAGTGTACCGCCCGGTGCATGACTCCAAACCGGCAATGACAGTGTCCCTGTTCCACCACTTAATTCCATAACCAGGTACTCAGACGGAGCTTGGATTCCTGAGCCTGCGATACCAGCTGCGGCATGGCTCCAGCGCAACCACTTAGTTATCAATAAAGTTCACCCGCCCGCACCCGCCGAAGGCGGGGATCGCCGAAAGCAAGGTTGACCATGAGTCGCATGGCTGTCAGCAAATTAGAGGTATGTGCAGAGCCAAAATTGACGGAGAAGAACCTCGCTGTGGCGCCGGGAGGCAAGGTAAATGCTAACGTCGCCCCGGAGAGCGCTTTTCTGCAGACGCTGCGCAGGGAGGTGAGGCGCACGGAGCGCTCGGGACGGCCCTTTGTGCTAGCACTCGTCAGGGGAGACGCTTTCGGGGAAGAGAACGGGTGGAGAATCGTGCGCAACTTGGCGGCGGCGATTGCATCATCGACCAGGGAGACCGACTGGCTGGGATGGTATGAGCAAAACGAGACGCTGGGGATTGTGCTGACCGAGATCGGCGAAGCGAACGACTCGAAGCTCGAGTTGCTGGCGCAGAAGATTTCGTCGGCCATGCAGCAAGCCGTGAGCGAAGAGGAGTTTGCCAGCTTGCGGTTGGTGGTCCGCTGGTTTCCGCAACACTCGAACAGGCGCGAGGATGACGGTTGGGAAGGCGATGTCTATCGTGACCTGCATCGCCGGCAGGGGCCGAAAGCGACGGAGGATCTGGCTAAGCGGGCGATTGACGTCGGGGGAAGCTTAGTCGCGCTAATGCTGCTGGCACCGGTATTTGCTGTCATTGCGGTGCTGGTCAGGCTGACGTCTCGAGGGCCAGTGTTCTACTGCCAGAAGCGGGTCGGACAGTACGGCAAGCTGTTCAACTTTTACAAGTTCCGCTCGATGTACTTGAACAACGATCCGGGATTGCATCGAGAGTACGTCACGCAGTTGATTGATGGTGCCAAGCACGTACAGCAGCCGAACGGAATGTACAAGCTGGTGAACGACCCGAGAGTGACACGCGTCGGGCGATTCCTGAGGAAGTCGAGCCTGGACGAACTGCCGCAGTTCTTCAACGTACTGCGCGGGGACATGTCACTGGTGGGACCGCGTCCGCCGTTGCCCTATGAGTTCGAGCGTTACCGCACGTGGCACCGGCGGCGAGTGCTGGAGATCACGCCGGGACTGACCGGGTTGTGGCAGGTGAAAGGGAGGTCGCGAACCACGTTCGATGAGATGGTACGGATGGACCTGCACTACGCCAGAACCCGTTCGCTGTGGATGGACATCAAGATCATCCTGCAGACACCCGCGGCTATGTTCGCTGGCACCGGCGCTTCATAGGCGGCGCCAGCGCACCCTGAGTACTTCGCCCACGATTTGCTCGTAAGCCTGTAAAGCCGTGCCAGAGACCGCTTGCGATCGAGTTTTTAGCAGCCAGCAAAGTAACCTACCAATTCTTCAAAAGCAATGCTAGAGGGAGTCGAGGAAAGGACCATGCTCAAGATTGGCGTGATCGGCTACGGATATTGGGGACCGAACATCGTGCGGAATTTCCATCGCGGCCCGGATTCACGGGTCGCGATGGTATGCGACCAGAGTCCGCGGATGTTGGAGCGAGTCAACCGGGCCCACCCGGATATTAAGACCACTTCGGATTTCATGGAGATCATACAGTCGCCCGAGATTGACGCAGTGGCGGTGGTGACTCCGGTGTGGACGCACTACAAACTGGGAAAGCTAGCCCTCCAGAACGGGAAACACTTGTTCATCGAGAAGCCGTTTACCTGCGATGTTGAGCAGGCGGACGAGCTCATCGAACTGGCGGCCAGCAAGGATCTGCTGATCATGGTCGATCACACGTTCTTGTATACCGGGGCGGTGAGGAAGATCCGGCAGTTTATCGACGACGGGACGCTGGGAAGGCTCTATTACTACGACTCAACGCGGGTAAACCTGGGACTGTTTCAGCACGACATTAACGTGCTGTGGGACCTGGCACCACATGACCTGTCAATCATGGACTACCTGATCGACGAGAAGGCAGAGGCCATTTCGGCGACAGGGCAGAAGCACCTCAACGGGCATGAAGACGTGGCTTACATGACGGTGTACTTCCCCAACAAGGTCATTGCTCACATCAACGTGAACTGGCTCTCACCAGTGAAGGTGCGTACGACGCTTATCGGGGGTGAGAACAAGATGCTGGTGTGGAACGACCTGGAAGCCGACGAGAAGATCCGGGTGTACGACAAGGGGGTCAAGATCCAGAACAGCGCCAATGTGTATGACCTCTTGGTGAGCTACCGGTCGGGCGATATGTGGGCGCCACAAGTAGAGCGGATCGAAGCGCTGGAGGAGGAAGCGAAGCACTTCGTGGATTGTGTCTGCAACAACAAGAAACCCGCGAACGACGGAAAAGCGGGGCGGAGAGTGGTGCAGATGCTGCAGGCGGCCAGCCAGTCGGTGCAAAGCCGCGGCGAGGCGGTGGCGCTGTGAACGACATGCTCCGCGTAGCACCAGACGTGAAGCTCGGCAAAGACGTGAAGCTTGCCGGCTTCATCAATCTCTATGGATGCGAGATTGGGGATGGCACGAAGATCGGCACGTTTGTTGAAGTGCAAAAGAACGCGGTCATCGGGTGCCATTGCAAAATCTCCAGCCACACCTTCGTCTGCGAGGGAGTGACCATCGAAGACGACGTCTTCATTGGTCACGGCGTCGTGTTTATCAACGACTCCTATCCCCGCGCAACCAACACAACGGGGGCACTGCAGACCGAGGCCGATTGGAAGGTCGAGCGCACGGTGGTGAAGACAGGAGCGTCGATCGGTTCAGGCGCAACGATTCTTTCCCAAGTTGTGATTGGCGAGAATGCCATTGTCGGAGCGGGAAGCGTAGTGACCAAAGACGTTCCGGCGAACGCAATCGTTGTGGGGAATCCGGCGAGACTTTTGAGGATTTTGGACAACAAGCTTTCGGGGGCGCACTGTGACTAATTTCACCGCAATACCATTTCTCGATCTAGTGACGTTACACGCAAATTTGGAGGACGAATTCTGCAACATTCTCAGGCAAACCGTCCGCACCGCAGGATTCATTGGCGGTCCGATGGTCGAAGACTTTGAGGCAGAATTCGCGAAGTTCTGCGACGCGCAATGTTGCATCGGGGTTGGTAGCGGAACTGACGCGTTGCGGTTCGCACTGGTGGCAGCGGGCGTGGGGCCAGGTTCGATCGTAGTGACGGTTCCGAACACCTTCATCGCAACCGGGGAGGCGATTACGCAGGCGGGCGGCATGCCGCATTTTGTCGACGTCGACGAGTGCACGTACAACATGGACCCAGAAAAGCTGCGGGAGTTTCTAGAGACAGAGTGCGCGCGCGATGCGATCTCGGGGCGAACATTCCACAAGGTTAGTGGAGCTAAGGTAGCTGCGGTGGTACCAGTGCATCTTTACGGGCAGATGGCTGACATGGACTCGATTGTGGAGCTGGCAGAGCAGTATCACCTTGAGGTCGTCGAGGACGCGTGTCAAGCCCACGGGGCACAGTATTTTTCCCAGAAGGAACAACGGTGGCGGTCGGCCGGGTCGATCGGTAAAGCCGCGGCATTCAGCTTTTACCCGGGGAAGAACCTGGGAGCGTGTGGTGAGGGCGGCGCGGTAACGACGAACGATACGGAGCTGGCCAAGCGAGTACGCATGCTGCGCGATCATGGGCAGTCGAGGAAGTACTTCCATGACATTGAGGGTTACAACGGCCGATTGGACTCGATCCAAGCGGGTTTTCTCAAGGCTAAGTTGCGGCACTTGACAGAGTGGAATGCACAACGACGGGCTCATGCAGGTAGATACAACCAGATGCTGGCACCGCATGCTGATTCGATCGCTTTACCATACGAACCTTCATCTTCTCGGGCGGTTTATCACCTATATGTTGTGCGGGTGGCAGAGCGGGACACGGTCCAGCAGAGACTCGGTGCTGCAGGCGTTGGGACGGGCATTCACTACCCGATTCCGCTGCATCTCCAGAAAGCGTACCGGCAGCTGGGATACGAGCGGGGCGACCTTCCGATTGCCGAGGCGGTGGCGGACAGGATTTTGTCGCTGCCGATGTTTCCGAGCCTCACGGATGAGCAGCAGCGCAGGGTAGTGGACGAGCTGGCAGCGGCGGTGTCACAGGTCGCGTTGGGAGATTTCGCATTGGCTGTTGAGCCGAAGTAGGGTCGCCCCACCGACTAACGTCTGATCCGCACTTCGAGAGGCAGAAACGCCTACGGTGCGACTAAGGCCGTGCCTTTCCAATCATCGCTGAACGCAGGTCGCCGGAAGGCATGAAAGCTGTGGCGTTTCAAAGCAAGACCTATGGTGAAAGTGAATGGCTGATCAAGAAGTTGTACCAATCTCCGAATTTAGCGACTGGCAAGTGGCGGCGACGTTCGGGCGCCGCGAGTTGCGCCACGACCCGGCATGGGCATGTGGCTTCGCTGAATCCTTGAGCAAGGCAAACTCGAAAGAGGAACTGCACGACTTGTTCGGCCGTTTTCGATCCGGCGAGAGCACATTCGATGTGACAATGCGGCGCGTCCTGATGCGCGCAATGTGCAAAACGGTGGGCCACGACCTGCAAATTGGGCCAAATGTAGTGCTGAAGCATCCAGAGACCATGGAATTCGGTGACTGCGTCTTCATCGGTGCACAAGCCATGATTCAGGGACGATTCCAAGGCAGATGCAGAATCGGCAGTCACGTGTGGATCGGTCCACAAGCTTATTTTGACGCGCGCGATCTGGTTCTGGAGGACTATGTCGGCTGGGGCCCGGGAGCGAAGGTGCTGGGCTCGATCCACACAGGATTGCCTCTGGACGATCCAATCATAAGCACAGACCTTGTGGTCAAACCGGTGATGGTCGGATTCGGAGCCGATATCGGAATGAATGCATGCATCTTGCCGGGTCTGCACATCGGGGCGCATTCCATCGTAGGGGCGGGAGCAGTGGTGACGCACGATGTTCCGGAATACGCCGTTGTGGCTGGCGTGCCCGCCCGGGTGATTGGTGACCGCAGGGGAGCGTGAAGTGTTGTCCGGAGGCGAAATGAATAAATTAGCTGGTGCACGATGCTGTATCACCGGCGGCGCCGGTTTCGTAGGCAGTGCCATCGCCGATCAGCTTGTGGCGGCCGGCGCGGCCGAAGTACGAATCATCGACAACTTCGTGCGCGGTAGTTGGAGCAACTTGGCCTCGGCGATGGAACAACCGGGCGTAAGTGTGGTCGAGGGCGACATTCGCGACCGAGGGCTCGTGGGGCGACTGATCGAAGGCACGGACTATGTGTTCCACCAGGCGGCGTTGCGGATTACGAGGTGCGCAGACGCGCCCCGCGAGGCGGTGGAAGTACTAATCGACGGGACGATGAACGTACTTGAAGCCAGCCTGAAGTACGGGGTGAAGAGAGTAGTGGCCGCGTCGTCGGCTTCGGTGTACGGAGAGCCGTCGTATCTGCCGATCGATGAGAGCCATCCCTTCAACAACCGCACAATGTACGGCGCGGGAAAGATTGCCATGGAACAGATGCTGCGGGCGTTGCACACCACGTCTGGAATGAACTACGTCGCCCTGCGCTATTTCAACATTTACGGCCCGAGGATGGATGTGACAGGGGTGTACACCGAGGTGCTGATCCGGTGGCTGGATGCGATCGAAGCCGGGACTCCTCCCCTCATTTTCGGGGATGGAGAGCAGTCGATGGATTTCGTTTATGTGGATGACGTGGCGCGGGCCAATCTGCTGGCGGCGCAGAGTGATGTTACTGATG
>Ga0302323_100003216_pt1 | contig 13286 bp, 6 predicted proteins | sample Fen_T0_3_FD_201950 | JGI IMG/M metagenome (GOLD analysis project Ga0302323, IMG submission 201950) | Peat permafrost microbial communities from Stordalen Mire near Abisko, Sweden - Fen_T0_3 | ecosystem: Environmental > Terrestrial > Soil > Wetlands > Permafrost | place: Sweden: Abisko... | reverse complement strand
TCTCATTGCCGTGCTGCCAGACAAAGAGGTGCGCTACGCCGGCGTGCGCGCTCTCTCGGCGATAGGTCCCCTCGCCGTGGATTCTCTCGTCTCAACCTTGGGCGATCCCCAGTGTGCAGACCCGTGTTGGATCATGCGAGCGCTCGCAGCCATCGGAGACGTTCGTGCCGTCGATCCGCTCGTGGCACAGCTCGAGAATGACTGGCGGAGCGACTGCGCCGTCAAGGCTCTCTCGGATCTGGCGCGCGCAGCCACTGAGCCTCTCATCGCTGCACTGAGCGCGAAGAAACAGAAAGTCCGCGCGAGTGTGGCCGAGGCCTTGTGTGCGCGCCACGACCCGCGCACTGTCGAGGCCGTTCGCCGTGCCCTGAAGGACCAGCGACTCAGCGTCGAAGGGGCGACGACTTTGGCACAGATGTGCGACGCCGCTGTCGGGGCAGAGGCCGCCGCGTTCGTGCGCGAGGCAGTCAAGAGCCGGGACCCTCAAGTGCGCGTGGCGGCGGTCGAGGCACACGTTCGTGACGACGTTGCCGGGCAAGCCGAACGCCGCATCGAAGCGTTGCGAGACAAGGACCCGTTGGTGCGCGAGGCGGCCGCGCGTGCCCTGCATGATGCCAGAGAAACGAACGCCGTGAAGGCACTCGTCACGGCACTCACGGACGAGAGCTTCGCCGTGCGCAGTGCGGCGGAGGACTCCATCACAAAGCTAGGCCAGGCAGCCCTCGATCCCCTGCGCGCTGCGTGTGCGGCCGGACACGCTTCCGCATGCCGCCTTCTCGGCCGGCTCTACGAAGGGGGGCGGGGCCTCTCGGCTGACAAACAGGAAGCCGCTCGAGCATACCTGCGTGCTTGCGACGGAGGAGATGAGGACGGCTGCTTCAGGTGGGCCGAAGCACTATTCTTCGGCGACGGCGTTGAGCGCGATGCTGCGCGAGCGCTTCACGTCTTCTCCGCCTCCTGCGAGCGTGGACATCAGCGATCGTGCGTCAGCCTCGGCAACCTCTACTACAAAGGTGAGGGCGCGCCCCGCGACTGGGAACGCGCGGCAGCGCTATTTCAGAAGGCCTGCGACACCGGCGTTCTCTCTGGATGCCTCGACCTGGGTCTGCTGCTCGAGCGTGGCCACGGCGTGGCGCACGATCGCGCAAGGGCGGTCGAGCTATTGATCAACGCGCTCGGTGCTGACCAACAGCGCGTGCGGCGTCAAGCCGAGACAGCCCTGGTGGCGATCGGTTCTGAGGCCGTCGATCCGCTCCTCAGCGCGCTCAGCAGCCCCACATCAGCGTCACGCCGGCAGCAGGCCGCACGTATCCTGGGCCAGGTCAAGGACCCGCGCGCCGTCGAGCCACTGGTCTCCGCGCTGTCCGACACGGACTCCGACGTCCGCATCGAGGCTCGGGACGCCTTGGTCGAGATCGGAGCACCAGCAGTCGAGCCGCTCATGCGCACGCTCAGGAGCCCTGGCGCTCAGGCTCCGCGCCACGGCGCTGCCCTCGCGCTGGGCAAGATCAAGGACCCACGTGCCATCGCTCCCCTGATCGAGGCCTTGAAGGGCTCGGCACCGACTGCTCCGTACGAGACCGAATACGCACGGGCACTTGGCCAACTCGGAGCTGTCACTGTCGAGCCCCTCATCGATGCCCTCGCAGATCGGAGAACCTATGTGCGCTATGGCGCCGCCGACGCTCTGGGCCTCACCAAGGATCCGCGCGCGATTGAGCCGCTGGTTGCCGCCCTCGGGGATCAGGAGTACAACGTGCGCGTCGCTGCTCACATCGCATTGCAGGGCATGAAGGCGCTGGCCGTGGATTCACTAGTGCGCGGTCTTCACAATGGGAATGCGCGCGCGCGCGCCGAGTCCGCCGGGCTACTGGCCGAACTGGGCGAGTCGCGAACTGTCGCACCTCTCGTAGAGGCGCTCAAAGACCAGGAGGAGGAGGTTCGCAAACAGGCGGCCAAGGCCTTGGGTCACCTCAAGGATCCGCTGGCCGTAAGACCCCTGATTGCCGCACTCGAGGCTCCCGGGAGCGGGAACGCGGTCGCCGACGCATTGGGACAGTTGGGTGCATCGGCGGTCGAGCCGCTGATCAGTGCGCTGGAGCAGGGGAACGAGCGCGTGCGCGGGTTCGCTGCGGACGCGCTCGGCCACATCAAGGATCCGCGCGCCGTCCGTCCTCTGATCGCGGCGCTCGGCGACTCGGCCGGGCGCCTCCACGGCGTCGTTCCGGCGTTGGACAGACTCGGCGAGCCGGCCCTGGAGCCTTTGCTCGCCGCACTCGCCGATCCGAACGAGACCGTGCGCAAGAGGGCGGCCAAGACCCTGGGCTATTGCGGAACCAGCGGCAGATGCGAGCAATCCGCGCTGGACCGCCTCGTCGCATCGTCCAAGCACCAGGACTGGCGAGTGCGCGCAGGCGTGGCCGAGGCGCTCGGAGACACCGGGGCCCAGCAGTGTCGTGATGCCCTCGTCTTCTTGCTCGATGATCCACGGGTGGAAGTGCGCCGCGCTGCGGCTGTGGCGGTTGTCAACCTCGTTGTCCCGATCATTGACAGGGCCTCACTGCCGGAACGCGCCCTGGGCTTCGGCGTTCTCCGCGGAACGAGGACGATTCCCGTGCTGATCGACGCCCTCCGGAATGGAAGCGAAGCGGCGCGCAGCGAGGCATCGGGGGCCCTCGGCCGCATTGGGAGTCCCGCGACCGACGCCCTGGTCGCTGCGCTGAGAGACGATGATCGCTATCTGCGCGAGGAGGCGGCGAAGATCCTGGACGACACCAAGGATCCGCAGGCTGTCGAACCGCTGGTCGCGGCGCTCAACGACCCCGTAGAGGACGTGCGCGACGCAGTCGTCGATGCCCTCAAGAGCATCGATCAGCCGGCCATTCCGCCGTTGGTCGAAGCAAGCCGGCGCGGCGACGCTGCGATCCGACAACGTGCCGTCGCCACTCTCGCCGAGCTCGACCACGAGACGGCTACGGCGGCGCTGATCGAAGCACTTCGCGACCTGGATGCCAACGTGCGAGTTGCGGCTGCCAATGCGTTGCGGCACACAAGGGACCCGCGAGCCGTCGAGCCGCTGGCCCGCGCGCTGGCCGACCCGCATCTGTCATACGACGCGGACGAGGCTCTGCACAGTATCGGCGACGCGGCCGTCGATCACATCCGCGCTGCTATCCAGGATCGATCGCCTGAAGAGCGGGCTCTCGCTGCTCAGGCGCTCGGTCACGTAGGCGCACAATGCGGTCCGGACGTTGTCAAGGCACCGAGCTGTCTGGAGCTTCTCGTTGGCGCTCTTCACGACAGCCACGCGCCGGTGCGGCTAGCAGCGGCCTCTGCGCTCGAGTCCCTTCGAGACCTGCGCACGATCGAGCCGCTCATCGGCGCGGCCAGCGACGCCGACGCCGGCGTGCGCGCGGCAGCCGTCGAGTCGGTCCGTTCCCTTCTATACGAGAAGGACTATCCTGGCGCAATAGATCTATTCTTGCGCAGCTGCGGCGATGGCGACCCTCGCGTGCGCGCGGTGGGCGCGCGCGGTCTTTCGGGCTCGAAGGACCCGCGTGCCCGGCCGGCCCTGATCGCCGCGCTCAAGGACGAGAGCTGGGAGGTGCGCCGGGCCGCCTGTTCGGCCTTGGGCGCCGACGGTCGGCCTGCCCAAATGGAGATGCTGGTCCAGGCGCTGCGGGATGTGCGCTCGGCGATCCGCGCCGAAGCGGCAGCCGAACTGCGGGGGTTCGCAATCGAAGAAGACGCGCACGCGGTGGAGTCTCTGATCGCCGCCCTGAGCGATCAGGCCGAGGCCGTGCGCGGAGCGGCCATGCAGGCGCTCAACCATCAGGATGCCCGCCTCGTCGAGCCACTCGTCGCTGCTCTCGACGCGAAGGAGGCGAGGGTACGGCAAAGCGTCATCGAGCTGCTCGGGAAGCAAGGCGATTCCCGCGCGGTCAAGCCACTCCTGGCCATGCTTCGCGACCCAGACAATGGCGTGCGCGACGCAGTCGTTCTGGCGCTGGGCCGACTCGGAGCACCGGCGGTCGAGCCGCTGATCGACCTCGTCGGCAAGGGCCGCGAGCTTGAGCGCATCGGAGCCGCCCGGGCCTTGGGAGCGCTCAAAGATGTGCGCGCGCTGGACACGCTCGTGGCCGTGCTTAAGGACACCAGCCCCGAGGTGCGCGGCAGAGCGGCCGAAGCCCTGGGGCAGATCCGGGACGCCCGCGCGACCGAGCCATTGATCGCCCTGCTGAAGGACCGGGACTCGCTCGTGCGTGCGCGCGCGGCCGGCGCTCTCGTCGCCAGCGAAAGCCAGTTGCCAGTGTCGCCCTTCATGGCTGCGCTCTCTGACGAGGACGCCGAGGTGCGACGCTGGATCGCGCAGGGCTTGTCCACTGTCAAGCTCAGCGAGCTAACAGCGCCTCTCGAGAAGGCCTTTCGGGACCCGAGTCCCGCCGTCCGCTTCTGGATCGCTCGGACGATCAGCACGATCAGTACCTCTGGCGCTCGGGCGATGATCATCGACGCCTTGTCGAGAAAGGACGTCCCTGCGATCGCGGGAGGCCTCCCTGTGCTGCTGACCATTGCGCCGTATGGGAGCGACGAGCTCTTCGCGCAGGCGATCGAAGGCTACGCCGACCGCGAGCTCATTCGAGCGGTGTGGAGCTGCGGAAACAAGAGAATCGAGAATGTCGCAGGCCGCTGGTGGGGCCGGTGGCGACAGGCGCATGGCTACCTCGAGGACTCGGTTGTGGCCCCTTGAGCCTTCTCCACGGCGGCGCGAGCGATGAGGTAGCGGTCGGCACTCGCTGTCACACCGAGGCCTCCGCGGGGTATCAGCAACAGGAGGTGGGCAGCCATGCTGTTCCTCGTGAGAGTCAGGGTGAACGTGTCCCGGATGACGGAGTTTGGCCAGAGACTACAGAGTGGGCAACTCGATAGAAGCGCCATCAAGGGGACGTACTGCCTTCGGGCGGATCCTGCGGTCGGCCTGGGGATCTGGGATGTGGTCGACGAAGAGGAGCTCGAGAGGAAGCTCAAACCCTGGAGGGAGTACTACGAGAGTGTCGAAATACAGCCAGTCATCACACCAAACGAAGCCATGGTCTTGCTCTCGCCGCAACCGGTAGCACGGTAGCGAATCGACCTGCTCATGCCCGCAGAGCTGAGAATTGCGAACCCGTTCGACGCGGCAGAGGCTCGAGACGCTGAGGACTGCGACCTGGTGACCCAGGCGCTATCTGGCGACCGCGGAAGCCTGGAGGCGCTCGTCCAGCGCCATCAGCCGTGGATCTACAACGTCGCCTTCCGCATGGTCATGGTGCCGCAGGACGCCGAGGACGTGACGCAGGAGGTCCTGATCAAAGTCCTCACGAAGCTCTCCACGTTCGATCGAACCCAGGCGGCCTTTCGCACGTGGCTCTACCGCATCGTGGCGAACCACGTCATCAACATGCGCCAGCGAGGCTACGAGGCGGCCATCAACCGCATCGAGGACTACTACTCGTTTGTCACGCAGGTACCGGATCAGGAGCCTGACAGCTCGCCTGAGACGCAACTGGCCGTGACCGACATCAGGAACGCCTGCGTCATGGGCGTGTTCCTTTGCCTGGAGCGCCAGCAGCGGCTGGCCTTTGTCTTGACCGTCGCCTTTGACGTGACCGATGCCCAGGGCAGCGAGATCCTGGGCATCACGCGCGCCGCGTTCCGGCAGGTCCTCTCCCGGGCCCGCGCGCGGCTGCACGAGTACGTGCAGGGCAACTGCAGCGTGCTAAATCCAGCCGCGCCCTGCCGCTGTGCCAAGAAGGCGCGGCACTTCATGCGCGAGGGCGTCTATGACGCGCGCCGCGGGATGTTCGTGCAACAAGATGCGCCACGACTCGCCGACGTGGTGGGCGACAAGCTGCAACGCTTCGACAGCGAGATCTACGCAGAGTACGCGCGCGTCGTGCGCGACCAGCCGCTCTTCCGGCCGCCGGAGAGGACCGCATGGCTGCGCGACCTCACGCAGCGGCCGGAGTTCCGCCAGATCTTCGACCTCGATCGAGCGGGCCAGGGCTAGCGCGCCGACACTCGTCTTCGTCGTCTCTTCCAACGATCCGCGAGCAGGGTCAGGATCATCAGCGGGCCCCAGTAGAGCGCCGTTGCCGCGGCCGTGCCGATGTTCTTCGTCTGGCCAAAACTCACGCCCAAGGTGAACGCCTCGTCGTTAATCAGGTAAGTCCAGGTCGAAGACGGGCCCTTGAGGTGCGCCAGATCCGCGTCCGCGGCGCTGCCCTTGTCGATCAGCGCACTCATCTCGGCCACAACATCCTGTTCGATTCGGCGCTGGAGATCGAGGAACTCAGCCGTGGCCTGCTTGCGGAACTCGTCGAGCGGCGCCATGCCTCCGAGGCGCACGAGATGGATGCTCTCGCGCGTGTCCTGCAGCCACGCCAAGTGGTCGGCCCACGATCGGTCCAGGTGGAAGAGCGTGACGCGTCGTTCGAGCGCTGCGAGTCGCACCACCCCCAGGCACTCCCGGCCGCGCGCGTGGAGCTCCGGATCGAGCGCGGGGAGCGCCCCTGGACCCTCCTCGTCCGCCTTTGAGGGGTCCATTGCCAGAAGCGCGTCGCGCCGTTCCTGCGTAATGCGGCGCTGGAGCTCGGCCAGCGCGGAGTACTGGGTGAGCCGGCGGCGGATGTCGAAGTTCTGTCCCTCGATCACACGCTGGAGGTGCTCGATCTCACGCTGGAGCACGCGCGATGACACCTCGTCTTGGCCCGACACGGACGCGCCGTGTCCACGGAGCTCCTGCGTGAGGCTGTAGTGCTCGAAGATCTCGTCGTCGAGGCTGACAAAGAAGCGCGTCGAGCCTGGATCGCCCTGTCGTCCGGCACGGCCGCGCAGCTGTCGGTCAATGCGCAGGCTCTCGTGGCGGCAGGTGCCGAGGACCAAGAGGCCGCCGAGGGCAACGACTCGCGCGCGCTCGCGCTCGTCTGCGCCGCCCAGCCTGATGTCCGTGCCCCGGCCCGCCATGTTGGTCGAGATCGTCACCGCTCCTGGCAGACCGGCTTCGGCCACGACAGCGGCCTCGCGCTCGTCGTTCTTGGCGTTCAGCACGACACACACAACTCCGCTGGCTGCCAGGTCGCTGGCCAGCTCCTCGGACTCCCTGACACTCGAGGTGCCCACGAGGACCGGCCGGCCCGTGGCGTGCACATCAGCGATTCCCCGGACGAGCGCCTGCCTCTTGGCCTGACGGTCCACGAACACTGCGTCGGGCTCGTCTACGCGGCGACTCGGCACGTGCGGCGGCACGATCACGGTCTCGAGACCGTAGAACTCAGAGAGCTCGTCAGCCGCGGAGTGCGCTGTGGCGGTCATGCCTGCCAGGATCGGATACAGGCGAAAGAAGTGCTGCAGCGTGATCGAGCCCAGAATGCGGCCGCGCGAGCGCCGCGCGATGCCCTCCTTGGCCTCTACGGCGGCCTGCAGACCATCGGGCCAGTGGCGCTTCTCGACCACCCGGCCTGTCCACTCGTCCACAATCTCGACCCGGCCGTCGCGCACGACGTAGTCCACGTCACGGCTCAAGAGGGCCTCAGCATGCAGCGCGCTGTGCACGGCCTGCAGCAGGGCCTGGCCATCAGCGGCGTAGAGGTCTCGGCCAAGCGCAGACTCGACGCGCTCGATGCCCGGCTCCAGGAGGAAGACGTTGCGGTGCTCGGCGTCGGTGTCAAAGTCCTGGCCGCGCACCAGTGCCTTGGCCAGATCCGCCAGATCGCGCGTCTTCTCCTCAGCCTGTCCTTCGAGCTCAGCGATGACCAGCGGGATGCGCGCCTCGTCGATCAGAATCGAGTCAGCCTCGTCGACCAGCGCGCAGTGGAACGGCCGGTGCACGAGGTCCTCGACACGCCAGGCCAGGCGATCGCGCAGAAAGTCGAAACCCGCCTCCTTGGCCGTCGCGTAGGTCACGTCGCAGGCATAGGCGGCGCGCTTCTCGACGGACGAGAGCCCCTCGCGCGCACAACCCACGGAGATGCCCAGGCGCTCAAACACCGCCCCCATCCAGGCCGCGTCGCGCCGCGCCAAATAGTCGTTGAAGGTGAGGACGTGGACACCGCGACCGTCGAGAGCGTGCAGACAGGTGGGAAAGACCGCTGCGAGTGTCTTGCCCTCGCCCGTGGGCAGCTCCACCATCCGGCCGCGCGCCAGGGCCAGACCGGCGATCAGCTGCCCGTCGAAGGGCTCCACGTCGAGCGACCGGCGCGCCGCCTCGCGCACGAGGGCGAACGCCTCGACTTCACGCTCTGGCGCCGGCCGCGCACGCAACGCAGCCGCGCGCTCGCGTAGATCTCCGTCTGTAAGTTGGGAGCAGCGGCAGGCGCGGATCTTCACCAAGAGCGCCTCGTACTGACTCAGGTCACTCTCGACAGGATCAGCGATCGATCGACGGAAGAAGGAGCGGCTGGCGCGAATCAGGTGCGAGAGTGCTCGGGCGCTGTGGGGCGCGCGGGACGACGAGAACGAAATGGACCGGGACATGCGGGACCTCCTGAGAAGAGCCGAAGAAGTGACGGTGAACGGGAGGAGGTCAGCGAGTCGGAGGGCCGCGCAGCGTGAGCCGGCGGGTGCAGGGCCGCCGGCGATTCGCAACGACCGGAGCCGGCAGGCACGCGCCAGCCGCAGCTGCGACTGTCAGGATCAGGGTGAAGAGCAAGGCGAGGACAAGCGGCGGACACAGAAGGGCGCAGGCGAGCGCAACGACGATCAGCCACCCACTGGTGCCTGCGTCGAGGTCTCGGAAGACGACTGGAAGCAACGTTCGGTCCACCGTGTCAGCCCTGATGCGAGGCTAGCATCTCCGGCGCAGGTTTAAAACCCACCCCTGCACCGATCGGTCGTCTGGAATACGATACGCGGTCTGCGCGGGAGGGCCTGACGCCCTTCTCATGACCCAGACGCAGGGAGGTCTTCATGCCGTCCGAGCTGGGCGTTCATGCTACCTATCGCAGTGAGATGCACATCACAGGGCAGGCCCGTGACCACGTGATCGAGATGGACTATCCGATCCGGCCGAGCGGAATGGCCGGGCCAACTCCGCTCGAGCTGCTGCTCGTCAGCCTGGCCGGCTGCGCCGGCAATGCCGTGGCGGTCTTGCTGCGCCGCTCATCGCAGCCTGTGACCGGCATCGAGGTAAACGCGCGCGGCCAAAGGCGCGACGAGCACCCGACGGTCATCACCGAGATCGCGCTCGAGTTCGTCGTGCGCGGGCCTGGCCTGGACGAGGCGGTCGTGGCGCGCGCCGTCTCCCAAGCCGAAGAACGGGTGTGCCCGATCTGGGCCATGCTCAGGCCTGGCACGCCAATCACGTCGTCGCTGCGCACCGAGCCGGCCTGAGCGCGAAAGCGGGCCGCCGCGCGGCCACGGCATGCCCCGACAGCGGCCGAGCGCCTCAATCCACCGCCACGCGCCGCACGTAACCCAGGCGTCAGCCCGAAGCGGCTGGGGTGTTTTCGACGGAGGTGCAGAGATGGCGGTGAAGCACATTCCTGAGGGCTATCACGCGGTGACGCCGTACTTATTCGTTCAGGGCGCTGCGAACGCCCTGGACTTCTACAAGCGGGCCTTTGGCGCGGTCGAGCTACTGCGCTTCGAAGGACCCAACGAGACGATCGGCCATGCCGAGATCAGGATCGGCGACTCGCCGGTCATGCTCGCCGATGAGGTGCCGGAAATGGGCGCGCGCAGCCCGCGCACCTACGGCGGATCACCCGTGGGCCTGATGATCTACGTCGAGGACGTGGACAAGACATTCCCGCAAGCGATCGCGGCTGGCGGCAAAGAGCTGCGACCGCTCGCAGACCAATTCTACGGCGACCGCTCCGGCACGCTGACCGACCCCTACGGCCACATCTGGACGGTGGCGACGCACAGGGAGGACGTCTCGCACGAAGAGCTGCGGCGTCGGTCCGAGGAGCAGATGCGCAGGAAGTCTGCCTAGCGCGGCGAGTCTCAGATGGCCTGGCTGGTCAAGACAGAACCAGACGCATACAGTTTTGACGACCTCGTGCGGGATAAGCGCACGGTGTGGGACGGCGTGACCAATCCGCAGGCGCTCAAGAACCTGCGGGCGATGGCGGTCGGCGAGCGCGTGTTCGTCTATCACACCGGAGACGAGCGGCGCGTGGTCGGGCGCGCCGAGGTCGTGCGCGACGCGCAGGCGGTGGCCGGCCGGGGCGTGCTGGTAGAGTTGAAGGCGGTCAGCCCGCTCGAGACGCCCGTGCCGCTCGCTGATCTCAAGACTGACCACGCGTTCGCGGAGAGTCCGCTGCTGCGCCAGGGCCGGCTCTCGGTGGTCCCGCTGACAGCTGAGCAAGTCCGCGCCATCGAGCGGCACAGCGCAGGGTAGCGCCCGGATCACGATGGCGAGATCGCGGTCGATCTGCGGCGCTACTCGGGACGCGCGCGATCGAGCGCCTCGCGCACGGCGCGCGCGAGCTGGTCGACCGTGAACGGCTTCGTGAGCAGCATCACGCCCTCGCCCAGAACGCCGTGGTGGGAGATGGTACCGTCCGTGTAGCCGGACATGTAGAGAACGCGCATCCCGGGTCGCAGGGCCGAGAGCTGTCGCGCGAGATCTGCACCGCCAAGTCTCGGCATGACCACGTCTGTCAGCAGCAAATCGATTGCGCCCTTGTGTTCATGCGCGAGCGCCAGGGCCTCGTCTCCGTCGGATGCCGGTAGGATCGTGTAGCCGTACTGCTCGAGCGTCTCACAGGTGACCTGCCTGAGCGCCTCGCTGTCCTCGACCAAGAGCAGCGTCTCGTGACCGCCAGGAGCGCTTGCGCGCGGGGCCGCTGCTGTGGCTGCCTCCGGGGCCTTGTCCAGCCGCGGGAGATAGACCTTGAACGTGGCGCCACGACCCACCTCGCTGTAGACCCAGATGTACCCGCCGCTCTGCTTGACGATGCCATAGACGGTGGCGAGCCCGAGGCCGGTCCCCTGGCCCTCAGGCTTCGTGGTAAAGAACGGCTCGAACACGCGGCGCTGCGTCTCCTCGCTCATGCCCGCGCCGGTATCGGAGACGGCGAGCAACACATAGCGGCCGGCCCTGGTCGGCGGCCGCAGAGCGGCCTCCTGCTCGTTGAAGTCGACGTTGGCGGTCTCGATCGTGAGCGTGCCGCCGGTGAGCATTGCATCGCGCGCGTTCGAGGCCAGGTTCAGAAGGATCTGCGAGACCTGACCAGGATCGGCGAGCACGCTCCCGAGATCGGCAGCCGGACGCATGACCAGCGCGATGTCCTCTCCGATCACCCGCCCAAGCATCTTGTTGGTGTCAGCGACCACTTCGTTGAGGTCGAGCACCTTGGGCTGCAGCACCTGCTTGCGGCTGAAGGCCAAGAGCTGATGCGTGAGCGCGGCAGCGCGGCCGGCAGCGTTCATGATCTGGTCCACCCGGCCGCGCACCGGGTGGCCAGGACGCAACTGGAGCTGCACCAGCTCGCCGTGACCCATGATGATGCCGAGGATGTTGTTGAAGTCGTGCGCCACGCCTCCGGCCAATCGGCCGATGGCCTCGATCTTTTGCGATTGCTGCAGCTCGGCCTCGAGCCGCCTGCGGACCGTGACGTCGATGCCCGTCACGATGCAGCAGGTCACGCCGTCCAGGACGATGCGCACGGCAACGAAATAGTACGGCGTGCGCCGCCCGTCGGCCGACGCCAGGTCGACTTCCACGTCCCCAGCTCCGGTCGCGAACACCTTCTCCAGCGCTGCTGCGGCCCGCGCGCGGTCTTCGTCGGCCACAAGATCGAGCGCTGGTATGCTGGCCAGCTCCTCAGCCGAGCGCCCCGTGACCGTCTCAAACGCTCGGTTCCACCGCCGCAGCCGTCCGGCTTGCTCCACAAGATAGAAGACACCCGGGAGGCTGTCGACGATTGCCTCGGAAAAGGCCCGCTCTTTGAGCGCAGAGTCTTCGGCGCGCTTGCGCTCGGTCACGTCCTGGCCGATGGCGACAAAGTGCGTCACGCGGCCGGCGGCGTCGTGGGCCGGGCTCACCGTCAGCTGCTGCGTATAGGAGCTGCCATCCTTGCGCTGGTTGACCAGCTCACCGTGCCAGTCACGATTGGCCTGTGCGGCTGCCGCTAGCTCCGTGTACGGCGCCAGACCCTCGAGATGAGCCGTGAACGGGCTGTAGCTAGAACCCACGACTTCGGATGAAGTGTAACCGGTGATCTGCGTGAAAGCCGGGTTGACGTACTCGATGCGGCCCTCGGCGTCCGTGACAACGACCGAGACCGGCGCTTCATCGATGGCCTTGGCCAAACGCAGACGTGCGCCCTCCAGCCGGCTGAGCTCTACGGCGAAGGAGAGGTTCAGGGCCAGCTCGTCAAGGAGTTGCAGCTCCTCGACGCCGAAGGCGCCGGCATCGCTGGCGTAGAGGTTGAAGGTCCCCACGGTCTGGCCGTCGATGACGATCGGAAACGCTGCTGAGGCATGGTAGCCACGCGTCAGCGCGTCCGCGCGCCACGGAGTCATACGGCCATCGCGCAGGATGTCGTTGCAGACGACGTGCCGGCCTTCTCGCGTGGCAGTGGCCGTGGGTCCGAGAGAGCGCGGGCCGTTGTCGAGGGATATTTGTAGGCGCTCCAGATAGCCTGCGGTCGCGCCGGCATGGGCGACAGGCTGAATGCGCCGGGAGGCTGCATCGAGCAGCCCGATCCAGGCCATACGGAAGCCGCCCTTCTCGACCGCGATGTGGCACGCCTCAACCATGAGGGCCTGCGGCTCGCGCACGCGCACGATGGCCTGGTTGATGCCGCTGAGCACAGCGTAGATGCGATTCAACTGGTGGATGCGGGCATCGGCGCGCTGGCGTTCGGTGACGTCGTTCACGATGGCAAAGAAGACCAGGCTGTCGCCCGCGTCGACGCACTGTAGGTTGATCTCGACGGGATACTCGCTCCCGTCCTTACGACGCTGATGGGTCTCGACGACCTGAACCGAGCCCTCGCCGCTCATGAGCGGTGCCAGCAAGGAGCGGAAGCCCTCGGGCGTCAGGCCGGGCGAGATGTCGAGCGGCGTGAGCTTGGTGAGCTCTTCCTCCGTGTAGAGCAGGTTCTCGCACGCGCCGCGATTGACGAAGAGGAACCGCAGAGTTCGGGCATCGAAGACGTAGATCTCGCTGAGGCTGCGGGCGACCGCGTTGCGCAGCCAGGCACGTCCACGCTCGGACTCGTAGCTCGCGCGAAAATGGCGCAGGCGTTGCTCACGCCACAGCAGCACGAGGCCAGCCGCAGCCGCTGCCAGGAGAC
>Ga0302323_100003214_pt1 | contig 13288 bp, 9 predicted proteins | sample Fen_T0_3_FD_201950 | JGI IMG/M metagenome (GOLD analysis project Ga0302323, IMG submission 201950) | Peat permafrost microbial communities from Stordalen Mire near Abisko, Sweden - Fen_T0_3 | ecosystem: Environmental > Terrestrial > Soil > Wetlands > Permafrost | place: Sweden: Abisko... | reverse complement strand
ATATGGGTGTTAAGCTGGCTGTTTCTATGGGTGCAGATGTTACCATGCTGAGTCATACGGCTTCAAAGGAAAAAGATGCGGCAAGATTGGGAGCACACCATTTTGTACTTACCAGCGATGCTGAACAGGTTAAAAAAGTGATGGGTAGTTTTGATTTTATCCTCGATACTGTTTCTGCAGATCATGATTATAATTTTTACCTGGGCTTACTAAAAGCCAATGGCGTAATGGTTTGTGTAGGTGCGCCTCCCTCACCGGCACAAATACCTGCCTTCAATCTTATTTTTGGACGAAAAAGTATTGCAGGTTCATTGATTGGTGGTATTGCCGAAACGCAGGAAATGCTTGACTACTGTGCCGAACACGATATTGTAAGCGATATTGAACTGATTGCCATGAAAGATATTAACGAAGCTTATGAAAGAATGTTGAAGGGCGAGGTGCGTTACCGCTTTGTAATTGATATGGCAACACTGTAGAAATGGGTAATAAGCAAATGCGTAAATTTGCAATGAAAAAGAACGAACATAACAATAAAAAAAGCCGTCTGGTTAAGACAGCTTTTTTTATTGAACCTTTGTGGGTTCATTTGAAAACATGAAGCAGTAGTTTCGGTTTACTTTTAGAAACTTATTTTAGTAATTTTTGTGTAAATAATTCTCCGCCGGTGTCTAATTGCAGTAGGTAAATACCCCCTGCAATTGGTTTATCAATAGCTACAGTACCTTTTCCACTGTATAATTTTAAAACTCTTCCCTGCATATCAATCAGCCGGTAGGTAAAAGCCTCGGTGCAATTGAGCTGCCAGTAAGTTCCAAGGTCCTGGATAACCCAGCTGTTCTTACCGCTCAGGTTCACACTTCTGATGCCCAGTTGTTTTTTGTTACCATCAATATCTTCCTGCGTAAGCCTGTATAAGAAAATTCCTTTAAGCCCCGGATCGTTAATAAAATTATACGTAGCTCCGTTTGATGCAGAAGTGGCAGCAACCGTTCCTACCTGTGTGTAGTTTGTTGAACTGGTACTTATAGCTCTTTCAATAATAAATTGTTTGTTATTTAATTCCTGTGCGGTTTTCCATTGTAGTAAAGCTTTACCATTCTCTGGCCTGGCATTATACCATAAAAGCGTTACAGGTAATCCCGGGCCGTTTACAACAATATAATTACTCATGGCATTTGCAACAGTGGCACAGGAATAACTGGATGTAAGCCTGCATGAATAAGTCTCAGTCAGGAATACATTTGATGCATTTAATATTGCCGAAGTCGCTCCATTGATGGGTGTTCCGTTTTTAAGCCATTGATAGCCGGGAGTGGCCCCGCCATTGGTTGCCGTAGCTGTAAAAATTGCAGGGCTGCCATTTCCCGTTGGATGAGTAGGAACTGAAGCAATTGTTATGTCTGGAGTTAATACCGGAGACACAATTAAAGTAACTGTATTGCTCGTTGCCGGATTTGGTGTAGCACAGCCGATGCCGCTCGTCATCACTACTTTTACCTGGTCGCTGTTATTTAAACTACTGCTGCTGTATGTTGGGGCATTGGTTCCAATATTTACATTATTCAGTTTCCACTGGTAAGTTGGCGAACTTCCTCCGTTAACCGGTATGGCAGTAAAACTCACCGTATTGCCGCTGCAACTGCTGGTTGCAGATGCAGACAGATTTACTGAAGCCGCGGCTGTGCCATTTATCATGGTAACAGCATTACTGGTTGCTGTTGCAGTGCTTACGCATGGCAGGTTGCTGGTCATTACCACCGTAATCACATCATTATTGTTAAGCGAATTGTAAGTGCAGGTGGGAGAGTTGCTTCCAATATTACTGCCATTCTTTTTCCATTGGTAAGATGGAGAGCTTCCGCCATTTACAGGGGTGGCTGTAAATATCACCGTCTGCCCCGTGCAGAAAGTGTTTGAAGCAGCATTAGATGAAATGCTTACTGATGGCACTACTGTGGAAGTGGTTCCATCATTTATCCTGATGCCTGCAGTAGTAGATGTATAGCCTGTTACAGCCATGATGTTTATTCTGGCTGCACCTGTATTGGCCCATGCAAAACCAACTGAATTGATAACCTTGCCCTGGTTAGCACCTGCAATGGATATTGGTAATTCAAATAAGTTAAAATCGTAGCGGGTATCATATACACCGGTTGTACGGGCAATTCTTTTTAGTTTGATAGCCGATTGTGAGTTGGCTCCAACCAGGTACCAGTCGGCAAAAGTGAGCGTGCCGGTTGCAGTCGTAGCATCGGCAAAATTAATGGTATAATTTACCGTGCCTGTTCCTGAGCCGGTTGAGGCTAAAACATACAAAGTATTATAAGTACCGCGGTACTGATTTTGAAAAGACAGTGTACCGGAAACTGCGCCACCATAAGTTGTTGCGGTTGATGAACGCAATAACAAAGCATTGCTGGCACTGTAAGAGGCCAACTGATAAATGCGTGCTGCACTTTGCGTACTGGCAAAATTTCCTGTAGCAGGCAAACCGCCGGGTGTTTCTGCAACATTTGAAGCGTTGGTATAACCATCGGCATACAATACATTTCCATTTCCATCATCAAAAGCCTGCGATGTAGTGGATGCAGGACTAACGTTGGTACCATTGGCCACCACATCTTCATTAAAACCGGTAAGGCCAATTGATTTTATTTGCTGAGAAACAACGGGAGTAGTTGTACAACCATTGGCATCTGTTACTATAAGGCTATAATTACCGGGTGACAGGTTGCTAAGATTTGCGGTAGCCGCAAAAGCCGATCCGTTTTTTGTCCATGCATAATTGTATGGTGTTGTTCCGCCAACCGTATTAATGCTGATACTGCCGTTGCCGCCACCCGAACACGTGACATCATTAGCCGTGTAAGTAACTGCAAAAGCTGCAGGTTGTGTAATGTTAACATAAATTGTTTTGATACAGCCTGAGTTGTCTTTTACTGAAATGGGATAAGTAGCTCCCGCCAATCCGCTGAATGTATTGTTGCTGCTCCAGGCACCTGCGCCTGCTTCAGCAAGCTGATATAGATAAGGTGCCAGCCCCCCCGAAACAGTAACAGTTACTGCGCCATTCGTACCATTGTAACAGGTTACATTGGTAATTGAAGAATTAACGGTCATTCCGCATTGAGCATTTGCCGGTGAGTACAAAAAGCTGAGAAGACTTATGAAGTAAAGAAGAAATGCATACTTCATTAGGGGCTGAAGATGATTTTTCATGATTATCTGGATATTATTCTACGATAACGTAGAATTAATTCTATTAGTATCTGACCGAAGGGAATTTATGCTGTATAAATACGTTGATATAAAAAACAACCTTCGTAAAATTGCTAAAAACCAAAAGGACTATTTACGTAATTTCACGTATGACAAAATGTAAAGTGCTATTTTTCATTGCTTTAACGATCACTTGGGGCTGTTCTCCTAATCCCTATAAGGTATCAAACCGCAGTTATAAGCAGCAGGCAAAAACTTTTGCCAATGAGTTAAAAAAACAACCTGCCGGTATTGACAGCTCCATGATGGCAACACAATGGGCCGGCACCACCAATTTTGGAATGCGTAAGCCAAACTTTGTTATCATACACCACACCGCACAAACAGCCTGCGATACCACGCTTAAAACTTTCACACTTCCCCGCACACAGGTGAGTGCTCACTATGTTATTTGTAAAGATGGCACCATCAATCACATGCTGAACGATTACCTGCGGGCCTGGCATGCCGGTAACAGCAAGTGGGGTAATGTTACTGATGTAAACAGCATAAGCATTGGAATTGAACTGGATAATAATGGCTTTGAACCTTTTTCTGATGCCCAGATAAAAAGCCTGCTGGACGTACTGAAAAAACTAAAAAAGGATAACAATATACCTACCGCCAATTTTATTGGCCATGCCGATATTGCACCCAGGAGAAAAGTGGACCCCAATAAATATTTCCCCTGGCAGCAACTGGCGGCCAATGGTTTTGGTTATTGGTATGATACGGTGAATGTAAAACTGCCCGAAAACTTTGATGCCATGCAGGGTTTACGCATTATTGGCTACGATACCAGGGATGCAGCTGCAGCCATCCGGGCTTTCAAGTTGCATTTTGTGCAAAACGATTCGACACCTGTGCTAAATGACGCAGACAGGAAAATTATTTACGACCTGTACAGGAAATACTAGCAGCTAACTTCTCCGGTAAAAAATAACAATAAGGTATTTTTACTGATGAATGAATGTATTGGTCTGAATAATCCTTTAGTTAACTTTGGCATCTAAAATAAATACAATGTCCGGAAAAATTATTTTCATTTCTTTTCTTTCACTTATTGTAATTAATGCAACTGCACAAAAAACAGTAACACTTCCAAACGGATGGTCACTTTCTCCCGCCGGCCGAAGTTTGCCACTTGGTGATCTGCCATTGAATATGGCAGTAAGCAGTTCAAAAAAATGGATAGCAGTTACCAATAACGGACAAAGCAAACAAAGCCTGCAACTCATCGATGTTAAAAAAGAACTGATACTGGATAGCATAGAAATTGCAAAAAGCTGGCTGGGCCTTAAATTCAGTAGTGATGAAAAATATTTGTTCGCCGGAGGTGGAAATGATAACTGGATCTTACAATATGCCATTGTGAATAATAAATTAAAATTAAAGGACAGTATCAAGCTGGGTAAAAAATGGCCAAACAAAATTTCTCCTGCAGGTATTGATATAGATGATGCAAAACATTTGTTGTATGTGGTAACCAAGGATGATAATTCACTGTATATTATTAACCTGCTTACAAAAAGTATCCTGCAGCAGGTTAAGCTGGATGGAGAAGCATATACATGCCTGCTATCGGCTGATAAAAAACAACTTTACATCAGTTGCTGGGGTTGCGATAAACTGATTGTGTTTAATACAGAAGACCGGAAAATTGCCAGACAAATTCCTGTTGGAGATAACCCCAATGATATCTGCATTACCAAAGACAATAAAATTTTGTTCGTTGCAAATGCTAACGATAATTCCGTTTCTGTAATTAGTTTAAAAGAAAGTAAGGTAGTTGAAACCCTTACTGCTTCTTTATTCCCCGATGCCCCTCCCGGTAGTACCAGCAATGGACTGGCTTTAAGTGAAGATAATAAAACACTTTTTATAGCAAATGCAGATAATAACTGTTTGGCCGTGTTTGATGTAAGTAATCCGGGCCTGAGTTTATCAAAAGGGTTTATTCCGGTGGGTTGGTATCCTACCTGCGTAAAAGTAATTGGCAAAAAAATATGGGTAACCAATGGAAAAGGCTTTAGCTCTTTCGCAAATCCTGATGGTCCAAATCCGGCAAAGAAAAAACAAAAGGTAAATTACCAGAGTGGAGAAAAAGAAAAGGAAGTACAGTACATAGGTGGATTATTTAAAGGCAGCATGAGTATTATTGATATGCCTTCAGAGCAGCAATTGGGTATATATGCCCAACAGGTTTATAATAATACACCTTACACAAAAGAAAAAGAAACCGGTAGTTTGATAGAAGCGGGAAACCCGGTACCGGCAAAACTGGGAGACCCTTCACCTATAAAACATGTGTTTTATATTGTAAAAGAAAACCGCACTTACGACCAGGTATTAGGTGATGTAAAAGAAGGGAATGGCGATACCAGCCTTGTTTTGTTTGGTGAAAATATCACCCCCAATCAACATAAGCTGGTAAAGGATTTTGTGCTACTTGACAATTTTTATGTAGACGGAGAAGTAAGTGCCGATGGGCATAACTGGAGCATGGGTGCTTACGCAACTGATTATCTTGAAAAAAACTGGGTGACCAGCTATGGCAGCCGTGGTGGTGGTTATGATGCCGAAGGAACCAGGAAAATTGCAAATAACAAAGGGGATTTTATATGGGGAGCCTGTAAAAAAGCAGGAGTTAGTTACAGAACTTATGGAGAGTTTGTAGAGGACAAAAAAGCAAATATTTCTGTATTGGACAATCATTTTTGTCCCTATTTTGTTGGATGGGATTTGAAGGTACCGGATACTGCCCGCTATTATCAATGGGCACATGAATTTGATTCGCTGGTTACAGCCAATGCGCTACCGGCTTTCATGTCGCTACGTTTTCCCAATGACCATACTGCTGGTTTATCAAAAGGAAAGCCTACTCCTTTTGCTTTTGTTGCAGATAACGACCTGGCGGTAGGGATGTTTTTGGAGCACCTGAGCAACAGTACCGTTTGGAATAAGAGCGTTGTTTTTATTTTGGAAGATGATGCACAAAATGGCGCCGACCATGTAGATGCTCATAGAAGTACAGCTTATGTTGCAGGCCCGTTTGTGAAACATAATTTTGTTGATCATACTGCCTACACAACAAGTGGCATGCTGCGTACAATTGAGCTTATACTGGGCATTGCGCCCATGAGCCAGTATGATGCAGGTGCAACGCCTTTGTGGCGGAGTTTTACAGCCACACCTGATTATACTTCTTTTAAGTCCCTGCCATCGAACATCAATTTATCTGATAAGAACTTGGTGTGGAACCAATTATCTCAAAAGTCGGCAACTTTTGATTTTACAAAGGAAGATAAAGTGCCGGACCTGGAATTCAGTGACCTGATCTGGAGAGCTGTTAAAGGTTTAAACACTACAATGCCTGCGCCCAAAAGGGCAGCTTTTGTAAAGGTTGTTATCAATGATGATTAAACTATTGATCAGTTATCATCCAGGTAATATCCCCTTTTAATAATTGAACGGGAAAAGGCCTGGCTATACTGCGTTTAGCAACTATCTTTTTTAATACTTGTTTTTTTTCTTCACCTGAAACCAGCAGCAGAATTTGTTTTGCCTGGTTTATTAACGGAAGGGTAAAACTGATACGGAACATGTTTTTCTCCTGTACAAAAACTTCCTTCACCAGCCGTTTTTTTTCATTTAGTATTTCGTTACCGGGAAATAGAGAAGCAGTGTGGCCATCGGCACCCATACCAAGTAAGATAAGATCAAAAGCAAATTTTTTATCGCCGGTTATTCCTTTAACTGCAGCTTCATAGGCAAGTGAATCTTTTGCAGGTGTGGAAGAAACCGGTATGGCAAAGATATTTTTCTTCGGTATAGAAATATGATCAAGCAATGCTTTTGCAGCCATGTTGAAATTACTTTCAGCATCGTTGTGCGGCACATATCGCTCATCACTAAAAAAGATGAATACTTTTTTCCAGTTGATGTTATTGCCGAATTCAGGTGTTGCCAGTAACCCGTACAATCTTTTAGGTGTATTGCCGCCACTTAATGCTACGGTAAATTTGTCATGCGCTGCAATACTACGTTGGCAGGCAACTGTAAAGAAATGTGCAGCAGCAATACTCAGGGATTCGTATGAATTGTAATGAAGCATAATTTTAAAAATTATACTGTCAGCCTGAACTTGTCGAAGGCGGGTTTGCAAACAAAAAAGGCACTTTCCGTGATTGCCCCGGTTTCGACAAGCTCAACCTGCCAGCTTTTTATTAATTACTATTTAATGTCTGTTAGTTTACAGATACCATTTTCTGCCATCTTTTTTTAAAAGTTCATCTGCTGCTTTTGGTCCATTGCTTCCTGCAGCATAAAATTTAAGATCGGGCTTAGTTTGTTTTTGCCAGGTATTAATAATAGGCATTACAATTTTCCATGCCGTTTCCACCTGGTCGTTGCGCATGAACAGGGAAGGGTCTCCGTCCATAGCATCCAGTAGTAAGGCTTCGTAGGCTTCGGGTAGTTGCTCTGTGTAACTCTCCCGGTAGGTAAAATCCATCTCCACATTTTTCAGTTTCATTTCCAGTCCGGGTACTTTGCTTTCAAACCAAAGGCTTATCTCATTATCGGGCTGTATGGAAATGATCAGCCTGTTTGGGTTACAATCATCTTTAAATATTTTATGTGCTGTATTTTTAAATTGCACCACAATTACCGAGGTTTGTTTGGATAAACACTTGCCTGTACGCAGGTAAAACGGAACACCCTGCCAGCGATCGTTATCAATAAAAAATTTACCCGCAAAATAAGTTTCGGTAACAGAAGCCGGTGCTACATTTTCTTCTTCACGGTAAGCAACCTGTTTTACATCTTTTACGGTTCCCTTTGTGTATTGTGCCCGTACTATATTTTTTGTTGCTGTTGTTTTTGTAAAAGGCCTGATGGCTTTTAGTACTGCCAGTTTTTTATTTCTTATTTCTGCAGCATCCAGCTTTTTGGGAGCTTCCATGCTTACAACGCAAAGCAGTTGCAACAAATGGTTCTGTATCATATCCCTGATGGCGCCAGCCTGTTCGTAATAGTTTGCACGGGCACCAACAGCAACTGTTTCTGCTACAGATATCTGCACATTATCAATAAAATTTTTATTCCACAACGGTTCAAATATGTAATTTGCAAAACGAAACACCATCATGTTCTGCACTGTTTCCTTGCCCAAATAATGGTCAATGCGGTAAAGTTGCCTTTCTGAAAAACGCTTCTGTAAAAAACTGTTGAGTTTTTTCGCCGTTTGCAAACTGCTGCCAAAAGGTTTTTCTATAATGATGCGGTCAGCTTCTTTTTGAGTTGCTATTTTGTTTTTATAAAGTTCTTCACTGATGGCTTCTATAAAACGCGGTGATACGGAATAGTAGAACAAACGGTTAAGTCGCTGCCCGGTTGTACTATCCAGTTCTTTTAATAATTTTTGAAGTGCAATGTATAATGCGGAGTCGGTGAAATCGCCCTGCAGGTAATGAATATGACTGCTGAATTCTTTCCAGGCTTTTTTATCCGCCTTGCCGGAGCGGCTGAATTGATTGATTCCGTCCAGCAGGCGTTTATTATAGGCTTCAGCCGTTACCTGGCCATGATCAACAGCTGTAATAAAAAACTTTTCCGGCAGGTTATCTGTCAGGTAAAGATTGTACAAAGCCGGAATGAGTTTGCGCCAGCACAGATCTCCGTTTGCACCAAAGATGATGATTGATTGCGGGGTTATATTCTTTTTTTGCATGGTATTATTTATTTCCAGTCTGTATGAAAGCTGCCGGGTGCATCTGTTCGTTCGTACGTATGTGCACCAAAAAAATCACGTTGAGCCTGTATTAAATTAGCAGGCAAAGTTTGTGAGCAATACGCATCAAAATAATTCAGCGATGCTGCAAATGCTGCAACGGGAATATTGTTTTGCATCGCTGCGCTGCAAACCTTTGTTACAGCCGTTCTTAAATTTTTCAAGACATCAATAAACACAGGTGAGTGAATGATATTGTTCAGGGAACTGTCTTCCACATAAGCCTTGCGTATCTCATTTAATAAGGAAGAACGTATTATGCAACCTCCTTTCCATATTCTTGCAACTTCTGCAATATTTACATTGTAATTATAAGCTGTTGAAGCTTCGTGTAACAAATGTAATCCCTGTGCATATGCAAGGATGAAAGCAAATTGAAGGGCTCCTTTACAATCATTTATTAATAAGTCTTTATTAACTTCAATTGTATTTTTTACTGAAGCATATTTTTCCGCGGCTGCCATTCTCTCTTCTTTCATAGCAGAAAGATAGCGCATGCTTACAGCCGCATCTATCATTGGTATCGGAACGTTCAGGTCCATAGCACTCTGGCTGGTCCACATACCGGTGCCTTTTTGTTTGGCTTTATCCAATATCATGTCTACCAGTAAAGCCTCAGTTTTATCATCCTTCTTCAAAAAAACATCCGCCGTAATTTCCATTAAAAAGCCCTGCAATTCAGTGTGGTTCCAGTCTGCAAAAGTTTTTTGTAATTCTTCATTGGATAAGCCGCCCACATTTTTCAATAACCCATACACTTCACTTATCAGTTGCATCATGGCATATTCAATACCATTGTGCACCATTTTTGTGTAATGACCGGCTGCACCATTTCCAATGAAAGTAACACAAGGGCCATCTTCAGTTTTTGCGGCAATACTTTCAAGTATATTTTTTACTGCATTAAAACTTTGTTCGTTGCTGCCCGGCATCATACTGGGGCCAAAGCGGGCACCTTCTTCGCCGCCGCTTACGCCCATACCCATAAAATGTATGCGGCTTTGCTGCAGTTGTGTGTATCTTCTGTCTGTATCCGTAAAATGAGAATTGCCGCCATCAATAACAATATCATCTTTTTGCAAAAGCGGCACCAGTTCTGTAAGTACGGCATCCACAATTTTGCCGGCTGGCACCAGTAACATGATCTTTGCAGGTTTCTCCAGGCTGTCAACCATTTGTTGCATGCTTGCCGCTGCAGTAACCGGTTTACCAGCTCCTTCTGTTATCAGGCGTTGTTGCTGTGCCACATCACGATCGTAACCGCAAACCGCAAAGCCATGGTCAGCTATATTCAGCACCATGTTTCTTCCCATAGTGCCCAGGCCAACCATTCCAAACTGCGCTTTGTTCATAAACAAAAATTTATTTGTTGAAATATTTTCCAATAACCGGAAGCTTTGCAAACTCCTTTTTCTCAACCTGCGAAATAAACCACATGAATGCCGCCAGTAAAACAGCACCTGCAGCAAATTGAATAACCAGGTTTTCTGTAAGTGCAGTTACCCCCTTATGAATAAAAAATAAGATCACAGCAATCACCATGTAAGCAACCAGTTTTTTCCAGGCGTATGGTATGCGGTAAACTTTTTGTCCCCACACATAACTCATTACCATCATCGTGCCATAACAGAAAAAAGTAGCCCAGGCACAGGCGATATACCCAAAACGTGGAATAAAAAGATAATTGATGGCAATAGTCATCAACGCACCTGTAATGGTTATGTAAGCACCCGGCGAAGTCTTGTGTCCCAGTTTATACCAGATGGATAAATTATAATAAATGCCTAAAAACATATTTGCCAGCAACAGTATGGGTACAACCACTAAACCTTCCCATAGTTTAGATGCAATAAAATATCTCCATACCGGCAGGAAGAGTGCCACTACCAAAAACATAACGCTGATGATGATCACAAAGAACTTCATCACCCGTGCATAGGTACGTTGCTGATTTTCGCTGCCTGCCTGTTTAAAAAAGAAAGGCTCAGCACCCATTCTGAAAGCCTGTATAAAAAGGGAAATTAAAATAGACAATTTATAACAGGCACTGTAAATAGCAACCTGTTGTTCTTTAAAAATCTCATTGCCCGGCACCCACCATTTCAGCATGATCCTGTCCAGCGTTTCGTTAATAACACCACCCATGCCTACAATGATCATGGGCATGGAGTAAACCATGATCTGTCGCCAGAGTTTAAAATCTATTTTAAAGCGAATGGCCAGTACTTCTTTATACAAAAATAAAAAGGTGATCACTGCTTGTATAAGATTGGCCACTACGATATAGTAAACAGGATTTTTATTTACATCAACAATGCTGTTCCAGAAAGACCCGGGGTTTGCTTTTGCCTTTACATAACAAACTGATAAAAAGAAAAAAGTAAAGAACAGGTAGGCAATAATGCCGGAAACCTTTGCCAGCGCATATTTTCGGGGCCGACCATCAAAACGAAGTTTGGCAAAAGGTATTACGGCCAGGGTATCTATCATAATGATGATGATACTCAGTTTTATTAACTCAGGGTAATTTGTAATGCCTGCAAATGTTGCCAGTTGCTGGTGAAAAAACAATAAGACAGCGCCCAGTAAAAAAGTACTGATAATTATAGAAGTGGCTGTTGTATTATAAATAGTGGCTTTGTTTTCTTCTTTATTGGAGAAGCGGAAGAAAGCCGTTTCCAAACCATAGGTAAACAATACATTTAAAAAGGGTAGCACAGAATATACCAGGCTCATCTTACCATAATCTTCACTTAATAAAACATTGGTTAGATATGGAGTAACCAGATAGTTTAAAAACCTGGCGGCGATGGTACTTACACCGTACCAGACTGTTTGACCCGCTAATTTTTTTATACCGCTCAATTATCTTTTAAGTTTAGGTGCAAATTTACCTTTATAATTTTTAAATACAGTTGTGCAATTATTCAATTACCGGCCCGATGGTGGTTGGTGGAAACAGCAACCTCGGCTGAGGCCGCCATGGCTGCTGTCCTCAACGGCCACGGTAGCTGAAAGATGATTATTTTGCAAATCTCGGGTTCTTCGTCATGCTGGTATCGGTAAGTGTATTTAAAAAATAGATCAATTCGCTTTTTTGTGCATTGCTGATATCTATTTTTTTTGTCAGCAAAGAATCTAAAGTTGGTTGTGGGCTGATGCCATTACGGTAATGTTCAATCACTGCACCCAGCGAATAAAACCTGCCGTCGTGCATGTAAGGAAAACTAACCGCCACATTACGCAAACTGGGTACTTTAAATTTCAGCGAATCTTCCGGTTTACCCGTGATCTTCATTCTTCCATAATCTTTCAGGTATTCATTAATGGGAAGGCCATTATTTCGTAAACTGTTATCGGTAAACAAAGGCTCTTTGTGGCAGGCGGCACAATTTGCTTTAAAAACAGCATAACCGTTTTCTTCGCTGTAGGTAAATTTTGCTTCGCCCCGTAATACCTTATCGTATTTTGAATTGGCCGAAACAATGGAACCGGTAAACTGTGCCAATGCTTTTAACATGCGCTGGCTGTTAATTTCATCAGTGCCAAAAGCAGCTTTAAACATTGTTGGATACGAAGAATCTTTTTTCAATTTTGCTAAAACATTTTCCAGCGTTTCGGCCATTTCGGTTGGCGATGTGAGCGGAGACAAGGGCTGCACTTCAATATGGTTAATACCACCATCCCAATGGTAGTTTGTCATCCAGGCCAGGTTGAAAAGGGCCGGTGCATTGCGTGTTGTATGCTGATCGTTCTGCCCATGACTAAAATCGTGATCATACGTTGCAAATGCAGCAAACTGCTGGTGACAGTTTGCGCAGGCAATATTGCTGCCATCTTTACTCAGTCTCGTATCGTAAAATAATTTTTTACCCAGTTGAAAACCCTGTTCGCTTAATTTATTCTTTGCAAAAATATCCTTCGCAGGTTTTGGCCAGCCCGGCGGAATTTTAAATTCAATATAATCGGGCAGTTTTCCATCAGCAAAATTTATGGCTGCATTATCTGCAGCGCCTATAAATAATGCGGCAAGCGAAGTACATACACAAAGCAATATGATGATCCGTAACCTCACCCCAAGAGCTACGCTCGTTCCTTTGCAGGAACTCCAAAGAGGGGCTAAGAACCTCCGGACGAGAATAGCTTTTGTAATTGCCATCTGTTTAATCGTTAATTTAAAATATCTTTTACGGTAAACATTTTACTGTAGTTGTCTGCAGTTTTTTTTGCCAGCGG
>Ga0302323_100003213_pt1 | contig 13288 bp, 14 predicted proteins | sample Fen_T0_3_FD_201950 | JGI IMG/M metagenome (GOLD analysis project Ga0302323, IMG submission 201950) | Peat permafrost microbial communities from Stordalen Mire near Abisko, Sweden - Fen_T0_3 | ecosystem: Environmental > Terrestrial > Soil > Wetlands > Permafrost | place: Sweden: Abisko... | reverse complement strand
GGCAGCGCGAACTCATCATCCGCCTCCGCGTCGGACTCAGCGGGGCGAGCGCTCGCGCGGCCGCGCGTCTCCTCGAACGCGACCACGAAAGCGTGGCCCGCGGCGGCCTCGGCCAGCGTATAGCGAACGCGGAGCAGGCGTCGCCCTTGCTCCAAAAACGTAAGCTCGGTCAGGCCCGCATGCTCGTGCCGCACCAGCTCGAGCGAGGTCGTGAGCGGAATACTACGAAAGCTGCCGTCACTCTGCCTGACATGCAAATGCGCATCGCTGAGCAGCACGAGCCCTTCCGAAAAGCGCTGTGCGTCGTCGATGTCCGGGCGCAGAGTGCTCAAGAGACGCTCGTTCGGCAACAAGCTGAGCCCAGGGAATAGGGCGGGCAGCGGCGGAGCAGAGGAGGTCATGACGGTATCGCGCGGCACTCTAGCCCGAATAGTCGAGAAACAAGCGCGCTCTTCAATCACCCGCTGCCCCGAGCGAAATGCGTCGCGATACGGCCTGCGTGCTCGCGCTCCGCGCTCCGCGCGCAGGCGCCCCCCGGCGTCCGGCCTGCCGCCGGAGCGGGGGCGCGAACGTTGCGGCCGGCCACGCCGCCCATCCGCCTCCGGCGAGCCATCCCAGGCCCGAGCGCCGGCCCGCTCAGAGCCAACGCATCAATCGGCCGAGCCTCGGAGGTTCAAATCGCCCCCGCGCAACCGCAACGTGGACGCGGAGTTAGCTCTTGAAAAGCTAACTCCGCTTTTTTCGTTTCCGGGCCACTCTTGGGCCAGGCGACTTCGACCGTCGCATCCTGCGCTACGCGCTACTGCAGCGAGTCGCAGTCGGCACTGCAGGAGACTGGCGACCTTGCTCGGAGCAAGCACATGGTCGAGGCCAAGCTCACCAAGCACGGCGACAAATTTCGGATCGGCTGGGTCGATGAACGCGGCAAGCGGCAGAGCGCCGTCTTCGATGACTGCAAGCGCCCAGGCCGAGCTCAGCCGACGCCAGGTCGAGGTCGAGTAGATCCGGGGTGGCGTCCGAAGCGCCCCGCCACCGGAAAAAGAACCCTTGGGAACACGGAGACGCGAATCGCAAACTCGCCCGTGGCTCCGCGTCTAGTCCGCTTGTGGTGCACGAGCGCGCTGGTCACGTTGGGTATCGCCAGCAGGCGATCCAGTGCCGTTTCATGACCAATGCGACTTTCAGGTACTTGCTCATACGGCGCCTTCAAGGAGGTGCAGCAGCACCAGCGCCGCTCGCCAAGATCGGTCCCGACGAGGGCGTTATCGCGACTGGAACACAGTTCGACGCTAGTCCCGAGCGGTCGCGTTCGTCGCGAATGACGTCGAACACCGTTCGGGCGACCGCGAGTCGAGCTTCGCGCGTGGCATGCTTGGTCTCGACCCGGAGGCAGCCCACTTTCGGTCGGTCCCAAGAGCAGGGCTCTAGATTCACGACGTCAAGCTGTTCAACGGACATCGGCAGGCCGGCGCGCACGGGCTCGAGCAAATTCATCAACGACTGAAACTCGTAGTCGGCCCCAGGGACTTCGAACACGATCCAATTCGGCGAGAGCTTCCCCTGAACACAGTGCTCGTACACGCGCAGCCCTCGTCCGTCGTCCTCCAGGAGAACGCGCCCATAGCTGCCGGGCAGCAGGCAGTTCGGAGCCTTGATCCCCTTCTCGCTCTGACAGGCCGACGCGACCTGGGGGACCACGGCGCTCGACGGCGCGGCAGTGCACGATCCTAGTGGGATCGCCAACACTCCCAGAAACAGTCGCTGGCGACTCCTCCGACCCATCGCGAACCCGAGCCTATCATCGACCAGCCCTACAGTGCGTGTTAAACGTTCGTCCGTCGGCGAGCCCAAAGGTAAAGGTTCGCAGTTCAAGCCACCCGCACCTCGATCGGCACCGTCAACCCAGTTGTCCACGTGTAGTTGCGCCCCCGCGCAACGACTGAACCGCGGAATCGAGAACGCCTCGATTCCGCGGTTCTCTTTTGTGCTGACGTTTCGCGGTATTCAGCGCGCGTTGCGCCCCCGTGCACCTGAAAAAACCGTGAAAACCGAGGCCATTCGGTTTGTTACTCTGCCGCATTTGGGTGGGCACCTCCGTCCCGTCTTTGGTCTTTGGCGCGCGCGCGCTGCAAATGACGTGCGTCGCCGCAAGCCCGGGCAGATCCTAGCCGACAGGCCTCGTCAATGAACGCCTTTCCTTTGACGGGATCTTTTTGGCCTCCCAAGCCCTCACGGAGCAGATACCCATGGATGTAGCAGCCGTCCGCGTACTCGCCTCGGCAACCCGCTTCACTCAGTGTTCGCGCGCGAGGGTAGTCAGCGGGGACGCCGCGCGCGTCGACCAGGAGCCGAGCCAGCCTATCGCAACCTAAGGCGCTTCCGCGCGTGCAGCCTTGGTCGTAGAGACTGGCGGCGCGCGGCAAGTCGGCCACGACTCCGCGGCCTTCTTCGTACGCGATTCCGAGCCCAACACAGGAGTCTGCGTAGTGGAGCTGACAACCCTTGTCGAAAAACGGGACCGAGCTCTTTGCGTCCTTCATCTGATCCCGATAGACCATAGCGGCGTCGAAGCAGCCGTACTCTTGCCCCTCGCTGCAGGACCGCAGGAACATCTCCATCGCCTTCGCGAGGTTCAGCGGCACACCTAAACCGCGCTCGTAAGCTATGCCAACTTGAACGCACGCGGGAATCAACCTCGCGTGGCAGGCGCGATTAAACAGGGCAAAGGCCGCTTCAAGATCGCGAGGCACCGCCTTCCCTTCGGTCAGCAGCTCGGCCAGCCAGGCGCACGCGTGTACGTCGTTGCGGTCGCACATGGCGCGGAGTTCGTCACAAGCATCGCCGAGGCCATTCGAACAGGCGTCTTTCAGGAGCTCAGCATTGTCGTGCCCTGATGCCATTATGTTCCCCTTCGGCACGCCCGGAGGGGCAGGCTGTGCGGTCGGCGCCCGAAGTGCCGAGGGAGCGTGCCCCGATCCGGCGCCGCAAGCAGATGTCCATGAAAACCCGGCAAGAGCCAGGAACTGTATGCTGGCGCGCAGCATCCCCGACCAGAGCATTCCGAACGCGCGATGGGTCACGTGACTGGCCTACGTCCCTTTTTTCCTCAAACGTCGAGCCTGCTTCCTCGCGGCAAGTAGCCGTCAACGAGTGATCGGCTCTCGCTTCTGATGATAGATCCGAACCACTCGGAACGACGCGCTGTCCCGTTGATAGTAGATACGAAACGGTTTCAACGGCCAGCCGTGCACTACATCGCCGTTTTTCAGAACGTGGCTAGGCCCCAAGACAGGCTCAACCGCCAGCCACTCGATCAGGCTAAGCACGCTCGCAACGAGTCTTCGCGCCGCAGCAGGATTCACTCCGACCAGATAGGTGACCGCGTTTTCGAAGTCGTCGGCGGCTTCGGGAGACCATATGATCTTCAAGTTGCGATACGCTTCAGCACTCGCGCACGCACATCGTCATGATCGATACCGCGTCCGGCGCGAAGGGAGTCGAGAGCCTGAATCAGCCCGTCTTCCTCTTCCGGCGTCAGTGAGCCCGATTCATCCAAGGCTTCCACGGTGTACCGCCCAGCAGGCAGTGGGCGCAGGGCGTCGGGCAGGTCGCTGCCATTCCAGTTGATGATCGCCATCGCCCAAGAATACCCGGAGAGGTCAGGCTTTGCCAGACGGGCACGGCTTGAACGTCCAGGGCCGCTCGCACTTTGGGCTCAGATGATCGTTCACGCAACCAGGCGACGTTCAAACTCCAATGATATCGCGGTATACAGCCCGCGTTGCGCCCCCGCGCAACTGAAACCCCTGAGTCAATAGCGCCCCTTGAAATCAACGCGATGCCTACGGCTTGCGCGCGGGTCCTCGAAATGACCCCGCTTTCCTGTTCGCGAATGGAAACATCGACGCACTCCGGGCTTCACGCTACGAGTGGAAGGACGAACTCCAAACTACCCTCATTTGCTTCCGCTCGTCTGACCGAACGAGTGCTCGGCGATAGCCGCGTCCAACCTTCGCGATAGGATGGGGCACGTGAGGCTCTCTCTCCACTCGCAACGGATGAAGCAGCGCGCGGCCCGCATCGCCATCGCGCTTGTCGCGTGCGCATGCTCGAAGGGTTCGCACGGCCCCGCCCCGAGCGAGACGACCCCGGCGAGCGCAGCAATGACTGCGAGCGTGCCGACGACTGCCAGTGCGACACCGTCACTCGCAAGCGCGGGCGGCCAGCCGGCGCTTCGTTCGTTCGGACCGCCGCAGAGCGGCAATGCCGTCGAGCTGTCTCGCGAAGCGGATGAGCTCTTCGCGAGGATGGCGCGCGACGACACGAAGGCGCTGTCCGAGCTGCTTGGGAGTCCGAATCGCTACTTGCGCGCAGGCGCACTAGTCCGGCTGCGCGCGCGAGCATCGCGGCTTTCGGCCGAATCCCTTGAGCGCTTGGTCGCGCTGCTCAACGACTTCGGCCGAATCACCGACGGGGAGTGTCTAAAGTACCAGGGCGTCGAGCCAAGGGGGCAAGGGCTGATGTACTTCGCAGCCGACTGCTCGCACAATCATACCCACGAGGTTTCCGAGCGCGCCCGAGAAGTGCTGCTCGAGGTCGACGCCCCCCTGCTCGGTAAAGCGTTGGTCCCTGCGTTCGCGCGCGATCCGCATCTGGCCGACTTGCTCTTCACGCTGGTCGGTGCCCGGGCCAAGGAGCTCGCGCGTCCGCTCCAGGACGAGCTGGTTCGAGCCGAGCAGAGCGGTCGCGTGGGCGAGTCGGACGCCGCGGTTCGATTGCTCGCCCACGTCGAGCTCGGGAGTGGCGAGCCGGGAGCGATCGATGTCCTTTTGCAACTCACAAAGCAGCGGCGCAAGCTCCACGCCGTGCGCGCGAAGTGCGTCGTGCTGGCGCTCGCGTACAAGGACGTTCGCAGCAAGCCCCCGCAATGGGTCGAGGAATCCTATGCGGATCTACGCGCCGAGCTGAAGCGCGCCCCCACACCTGCCTGCGCGCTCGATGCGGAGTGCGTCTCGGTTCAGGACGTCCTCATCGAAATCCGCGCCATGCGCGAGTCCGCAGCGCCGCTATTGCCCGAAGTCGTCAGGCTCCTAGACTCGGACGACGAGTGGTTGAGCTTGCTCGTCCTCGCCCAGCTGGGCGAAAAAGCCCGACCGGCCGTGCCGCAGGTCCTGAGGCTGCTGACGCGCAAGCCAGTCGCGCCGGATGACTCGGGCGCCGACGTACCCCCTCTGCTCGAAGTGATCGCCGCGGCACGGCCTCCAGCGGCGCGCGTCCAGCGCCCGATCCTGGCGACGCTGAGGACATATCCGACGCACCTTCGAGAAGTCGCTCGAACCTTCGCAGAGCTCGGTGTTCGCCTGAATCCGTCGGACCGCCGCTTCGTCCACCAAGCCTACGTGGAGCAGTGCGCCGACGCCGGCTCGATCGCCAACTTCAGCTTCACCCACGAAGACCAGTGCGGCGAGCTTGCTGCGGATTTGAAGAAGATCGGGATTCGGCCGTAGAAAAGACGAACGACGGTGACGCAGCGCAAGGCACGATGCCGCCCATGGCTGGAGTTTACTTGGCCCCGAGTACGCGGTCATCCAGCTCCTGAAGCTCTAAATCGGCCGATTTTCGATACGCCTCGGGGTGAGCCTCGTTTCTATTTTGGCCGCGGGTTCTCCCTTCAGGCGCGGGTCGTCGAGCGCCTGTGCCCGCCCCTGGCCACTCGGGCGTCGGGACGGGTCCCTAGGCCACCCGCACCTCGATTGGCACCGTGACGGCAGTTGTCCACGTGTGGTTGCGCCCCCGAGCAACGACTGCACCGCGGAATCGAGAACGCCTTGATTCCGCGGTTCTCTTTTGTGCTGCATCGGCGGTGTATAGCGCGCCACGGCGCGAACTGTCTTAGGGCAGCAATCCTACCGGAACGGCAGGTAGTGGACCTGATCGCGCCAGTCTTCCGCTGAACTGCACTCCACTATGAAGACCAGGTCCTCGATGACGACCCCCGCGAGTGTCGACTGCGCCACCGCAATAACGCCGGGCATCGGTTCTGCCGCTTCCACCCGGCGGTAAGCCGAGGCTACGAGCGTCGAAACGTCATGCGTCAGCACGACGCGATTTTCGGATGCGGCGAGGGCGAGCACCGTTTCGTCGCTCACGCCAGCGAGGCCTAGTGCCTGGATACGCGGAGCGTCGACATCGGGCAACCGCCGGCGAAGCCCCCTCAGAATGTCGTTGTTGAAGTCCTCGTCGACGAGGAACCGGATCATCCGGGCGAAGCCTTCTTGCTTCGCGCTAGAAGACGATCACGAAGGCCGTGCGCCGGCCAACGCTTTTCGATTTGAGCGCGCAAAGCATCCGTTCCTTGACGACGCAGGGCAACGTACTCGTCGACGCTCTGCCGGTTGTCGAGCGCGTACGAGATCACCGCATAGACGTTGCTCAATGACAAGGTTGGATACTGCTCGACAATCTCTTCCGCAGAGCTTCCAGCGTCGAAGGCGTACACGATTGTCTCGAGCGACACGCGAGTGCCAGCGACTCGGATGACGCTGTCCGGCCCGGTCGTGAGCGGCGGGAGCCTTGGTTCGAACGCTTGCATCAAGTCAACGATAGCGGGAACCACGGCCCTCGGCCAGTCCACCGAGGCCGGGCGTGCATGGCAGCCCTTCCCGATGCACCGAAACCAAGTTGCGCTAGTTCGTCGATGGAGGGTGACGTTTTGACGGGGGACGCGAATCAAGCCGCGAGCTCCACGCGAATCTCCGCAGAAATCTCGTGGTACATCGAACGAATCGCCCCCGCGCAACGACCTGAAAAGCCCCGGTAAAACGGGGCTTTTCGCTTTTGTGCTGTTCGCCCTCTTGTCGAGTTTAGCCACGAGCTGGCAGAAGCTAATCGAGGGCAAAGCGGCGGCGGGCATGTGCACCATGTTGACCGTGTTGTTCAGGTACCGCGCATGGCATCGAGCTAAGTGTCCAGCCAGCGCTTGGGCCTGATGGGCCGATGCGCCGGGGGTGGCGAGCACTTGCGAGTAGGCCCGGCGCCTGCTGTGGAAGCCGACCGTCCGGGTGTGCGGGGTCTCCTCGAACAGCGCGCTCACGCGGTGAGACTCTCGATCCGCCGCGAGGACGAAGGGAAGGGTAATCGGGTTCTGACGTCGACACTGAACACCCCACCAAGTGAGGCGGGACCTCGCGGAGGTCATCGTAGGTCGCGCGTCGCCGGGCGGGGCCGGCCATTGCCCGCCTAGTCTAGCAGCGGCCGCCGAAGCCAGCACGAAACCAATTCCCGCGTCGGCGCTTGCGGTACCCCGTAGACTGCGGCTGTTGGCCGCGGCCGCTTGCTCGACGCGCCATCCGCTACAAGAAGCCCATCGTAAGACGCAAAGTCTTCGACGCCCATCTGGAAGGCCGAGAACGGCGCTCCGAACGCCGCGAGTGCCGCGTAGACGCGTGACCAGCATTTTCTGGCTCCCCGCACAGCTGGCCACGCGCACGGAGTACTTCGAGCGGCAGGCAAACGCCTCGTGCTCCTTCACTCGGGCTATCGGCCCTTGCCCGCGCGTCGTCGCGAGGGCGATACTGACCTTGTGAGCGTTTCTCAGCACGCACAGCCCGGCGCACCGCATTCGACTCTGACGGTGGTACGCCCGCGGCGGCTCCTCGGCAGGGACCGCGAGATCCGGGACGTCAGCGAGAGCGTCACCTCCGCTCCGGTCACGACGCTGGTTGGACCGGGAGGCGTAGGCAAGACCGCGCTCGCGATGACGGTGGCGGCGGCGTGTTCCGTGGATTTTCCAGGCGGAGTGACCGTCGTTTGGTTGGGCGCGTTGCGTTCGGTCGATCTCGTCGCGGCTGAGGTGGCGACCCAGCTCGGGCTGCCGCGGTTGGGCGGCCAGTCCTACGCCGACGCGCTCACGGGCTGGCTTTCCGAGCGCGTCGCGCTCCTTGTGATCGACAATTGCGAGCACGTGGTGTCTGCCGTCGCCGATCTCGCCGCCACGTTGACAGCGCGACTCCCCCACCTTCGAGTCCTCGCGACGAGCCGAGAGCCGTTGTGGGTCGACGGCGAGGCGACCTACCGACTCGCCCCACTGACCGTGGTCGGGCCGGACGCGAGCCTCGATGAGGTCACGGCAAGCGCTGCGGTTCAGTTGTTTCGAGAGCGCGCCGGGGCGCACGCACAGGGAGCGCCCGACACCGAGCGCACCTGCCGCCTCTTCGCAGAAATCTGCCTCCGCGTGGACGGACTGCCGCTCGCGATCGAGCTCGCGGCAGCGCGCGTGGCCGGCCTCGATCCGGCGGACATCGCGTCGCATCTCGACGATCTGTTCACCCTGCTGCCGCAGCCCGCACGGCGCGCCGACGGTGCGCAACGTTCCCTTCACGCCACCGTGGAGTGGAGCGATGCGCTCCTCAGCGAGGAGGAGCGGCGCCTGTTCCGCCGCATGGGCGTGTTCGCCGGCGGATTCAACCTCGCAGCGATCAAAGAGGTCTGCGCGAGCGACGGCCAAACCGCCGCGCGCGTCGCGGACCTCACGGCCAGGCTCGTCGAGAAGTCACTCCTCACCAAGCTCGGCGACAGTGGGTACCAACTACTCGAGACCATCCGGCAGTACGCCGTCGAGCAGCTCACCGCGGTAGGCGAAATCGACGGGGTTCGCGAGCGTCATGCGCGCTTCTACCTCGGCGTCGCCCTTCAGGCGTGCGGCGGGATCATGACCGGGAACGAGCGGCCGCACCTCGACGTGCTCGAACGCATCGACGATCTGGAGCAATGCGCACGGGCGAAAGAACGTCGCGCCGGCACTCCAGAAGACGCTGACGGATCTGGGCCTCGAGTATCTCGACCTGTACATGGTCCACTGGCCGATCGCGCTGCAGCCGACGGCGGTCCTGCCGGGCTCTGCCGCGGATTTCCTGCCCCTGTCGGAGGCGCCCTTGCACGAAACGTGGGCGGCGCTGGAAGCCGCCGTGGACGCGGGCCTAGCTCGTCATCTTGGCGTGTCGAACTTTTCGGTCAAAAAGATTCGCGAGCTCTTGCCGCACTGCAGGATCAAACCGGAGGTCAACCAGGTGGAGCTGCATCCGCTCCTGCAACAGAAGGAGCTCGTCGCCTATTGTACCGCGCAGGGCATTCACGTCACCGCCTACGCGCCTCTCGGTTCAGGCGATCGGCCGGCGTTCGTCAAGGCACCCGACGCGCCCGTGTTGCTCGACAGCCCAGTCATCCGCTCGATTGCCGCGGCGCACGAGCGGACTGCCGCCCAGGTGCTGCTCGCCTGGCACATCCAGCGAGGAATATCGGCGGTTCCGAAGTCTGTCACTCCCGCGCGACTCCGTGAGAATCTCGAAGCCGCCGAGCTCACGCTGACCCCGGCCGAGCTCGAACGCATCGCCGCGCTAGACCAGGGCTATCGCATGATCGCCGGTACGTTTTGGGCCGTAGCAGGCACCCCCTGGACGCTTCAGACGATCTGGGACGAACCGTAGGCGCGGGCGCGGGCAGTCGTGTCCTAATCCGCATCACGCCACGAGCCTTCGCTCAAACCCCAACGATATCGCGGTATACAGCCCGCGTTGCGCCCCCGCGCAACGACCTGAAAAGCCCCGGTGAAAACTGGGGCTTTTCGCTTTGTATTTCGCGATTCTTTCCGACCAGGCCAGAGCTGAGCTACTTCGAGCGGAGGCGTTCTAGCTCCTCCACGTCGGCGAGGTCCTTGTGCCGACCAGCCGATTTCTTGTTGGCGATGAGGGCGGGCTTGCCGATGTACGGAATTGCGTACCCATCCAGGTCGAACGTCTTGGCGTCTCGAAGAGCCTCGTCGAAGGACACGCCGCTGATCTTGGTGAGGACCTCAATCTTGAGCGGGGCGATGCCGAAGCGATACGCATCGCCTTCCGTCGCGAAGTGGCCCGGCGCAACCGCGTGTGCACGAAGCGGCGCGCCAAAGGCCTCGAGTGCGGCAAACACGCGCTCGGAATTTGTGCGCGAAGGCCTGACGAATACGTCCATGTCGTCAGTGGCACGAACGTGGCCGTAAAGGATCACTGCCCAACCGCCCACTAAAAGGAACTCCGCGTTGGCTTCGCAGAGCTCTATCAGCAAGTCCGCAAAGTCCTGAGGAAGTTTAGCCAAGCTCCTCACCGGCAATCACAACTTCACCGGGCCACGCCGAGCGCGGAATGTTGGAAAACCCGCCACGAAGCGCCTGATGATGTTCGATCAGTCGGACAGCAGCAGCAAGCCTCTCTTCGGGCGTGCTGAAAGCGTACGGTGACGGCTTGAAATCGCCGAGCGCAACGACCTCGACCGTCATGCGCCCAGCCCGAGCGGCGGCTCTGAGCTTTCGTTCGGCGTTCCGAGCCTCGGCTTCGTCCGGCATTAACGTATGGTACCATACGACGCTCGGTGTTTCAGGCTGCAATCCGAACGCGGAAAGCCGCAGAAACCTCGTGGTACATCGGACGAATCGCCCCCGCGCAACCCCGAGAGCTGCTCCCAGGACGGGGCAGAGAGAAAGGCTACAAACCAGGTGACCCGCAGCGCCGGATTCCGCGGTTCAGTCCAATCAACCAGTCGGCTTCGCTACGGAGAGCGCTGGTCAGACTCGGGCCAAGATGAGCTCAGGTCGGGTGGCGCGCGCGGATACCGCACCGACGCCAGTGACCGGGATAGGCGAGGATCCTCGAGAGTTTCGCTTTGAACGGCCGGAGCTGGACGACGCATGCCCCAACCCTGATGTGTTAGCGTGGCGAGCGATGTGGAGTCACGGCAGGATCACCATTCCGGGCAGCGTTTGCGCCCTGTTGCTGATCGGTGCTTGCGGCGGCGCGGCGCCCCCCGGGGCGAAGGGCTCGGGCGAAGGTAGCGACGGGGAACAGCACGAGTCGAGCGCCGCGCCGTGCGCACAAGAGCGCGCGCGAGCCGTGGCTCTCGCCCAAGCCGTTGAAGCACTCGGGCCGCCAGACGTTCCTCCGCCTGGCGGCAAAGCCGAGTCGCTAGCATTCATGCAAGGGCCGCTGGCCGATTGGGTGAGGTCACGTCGTGCGGCAACCCACGAGGCAGATCAGGCGCTGGCGGCGGTGCTGGCCTGCACCCCGAGCGCGGAGCAAAGCAGTTGGCTTCTGCAACGCGGACGGCTGCAAAGTCACTTTGCGACGGCATTTTTGCGCGTCGGGGTTGCGGCCATGCCGACCCAATTCAGCGCTGATCCACCGATGAAGAAGCTCATGGTCGATAGCCTCGTGGAAGCGGTGACGCCGCAGCTCGAGCGTGCACGCAGCTCGTTCGAGGCGTGCGTGGCCTTGGGTAGCAAGGCACAGGCTTCGGATGTCTCGGCGTGCGCTGCAGAGCTTAGGGAGCTGCCCGGATCGTCAAATCCTGCTCCGCAGATCTCCAGCACCGGCTCGACTTCCGGAGAGCTGAAGATGCCGCCTCACCTCGCTTACCCTCGGCCTTTCGTGACCACGTCCCAGCCCAAGCCTTGCGCCTTCGCGGGGACGCTGAAGCTGTGGCGGCCCACGCTGAAGATTGGTTCGCGAGAGGTGGCTCGCGTGGAGCAGGTCGAGGTGAGTCGTCTGAGCTTGCCGTCAGCTCGCTCAGGAGCGTTCGTGGTCCAAACGGCTTGGCCCATTCGCGGCACCTTCACTCTGGAAGCGAGTGCGCTTCCGCTCAATCTGCGCTCACGAGTCGAGCTGAGCGGCAAGCACGTGTGGCTGTCGCGGGGCGCAGCTGTCAGCGCCTCTGAGGTGGGAGAGGGCAAGGCGCTCGCCTATCGCCCGCTTGGCGAAAACGCGCATGTAACGCCTGACCCGGTCGCCAAGGTCGCCTGCTCGGAGCTGGAGCTAGCTGGCGCAGCCCCGCCGCAGGCCGAGGATGAAAAGCGAAGCCGCGTGAACTTCAAGGGGGCGCTTCCACTCTCGGAGGCCCCTGGCGGGCGGTCGATTGGCAACTTCACTCTGCGTGAGCCCGAGGCTTTCACGCTATTAGAGCGCCGGAGTGGTTGGCTCCACATTCGGAGTTCCTCGACGCCGATCCGCGATTTCGGTCAGCGCGTTCCCTATGATTTCGAGGCATGGACCCAAGCTCGCCCCACCGACGAGACTGGCTGGGGCATGATTGGCCTGCTCAACGAAGCGACGCCAGCGACGCACGAGTCGATCGCGGAGCTCGCGTTGTTCGCCGCCCCATACGCTCGAGAGCCGATCGGCAAACTGGTCAAAGGGGTACCGCTGCTCGTGGGCGAGACGCGCCAAGGCTTCGTGAACGTGGTAGTGCCAGGCATGGACGCTGCCGCCGTCGAAGCATCAGGTTTTTGGGCGGAGAAGCGCGCCTTCGACGCCAGCGTGCGCGCGCTGTAACGATCGCCATGCGGCGCTTCGTCGATGCGACAATTGGTTGTCAACCTTCCTGCAACGAGCGTCACGTCACCCATTGTTCCGTCGCGGTCGAAATCGAAACGGGGGTCATCGCCGGGTACTACACCCTTGCTGCCGCGAGCCTCAGAGCAGCCTGATCGCGCCGAGCTCGCGGGCCAGCGCGTCGTCCGGAGCCTCCTCGCCGAGCCTCCGCCTCCCCCGCGGGATTGTCGCCTGGCTGGCGCCTCAAGCCACGAGGCGCCGTTCGAACCCCAATGATATCGCGGTATACAGCGCGCGTTGCGCCCCCGCGCAACGACTGAAAAAAGGCTGCTTCGACAGCAATGTCGTGGCGCTGCAGTTTCCCGGCCAAGGTCCTGCGGCACAGGCTGGCACAATGAGGCGGCGAGCGATCGCGGTTGTAGGGTTGCGTGGGCTGGAGTGTACTTGGGGCGGGGCTCCGGAAGTTCGCGCCTGAGGCCGGTATTTTCGTTGGTGAACGTTCGCGCCAAGCAATGGCACGAGGATTGCTGTGACCGGGCTCGGATGATCTCGCAGTCGCCCCTTGGCTCGGAGCTCTGTTCGCCGCCGCGTGCTTGCTCGGCTGCGCCGGCAAGTCCCAGGCGGGGGGAGTAGCTGCGGCGGGGGGGGCGCCGAGCGCAGTTCCGAGCGCGCTGTTGACGCAAGGGGGCTGGGACGTCACGGCAGCCCTGACCGCGAAGGTGCCGGGCACGACGTTGCCGCTAGAAACGCTGTCGTTCACCTTGGACGTGCAGGGGGATCTTCAGGGGCTTTCGGCGATCATGGGCGCGGCGGGCAGGGCCGTCGCCCTTCCGCTGCAGCGAACGAGCGGCAGCAGTGCGAACGCGACGAGCACTGACGGCGTGAGCCTGATGTTGGTTGGTGCTCCGAACTCGGTCCTCGGCCTCAATTTT
>Ga0302323_100003212_pt1 | contig 13289 bp, 10 predicted proteins | sample Fen_T0_3_FD_201950 | JGI IMG/M metagenome (GOLD analysis project Ga0302323, IMG submission 201950) | Peat permafrost microbial communities from Stordalen Mire near Abisko, Sweden - Fen_T0_3 | ecosystem: Environmental > Terrestrial > Soil > Wetlands > Permafrost | place: Sweden: Abisko... | reverse complement strand
CTTGGCCATCCGGAGGAACGGGGTGCGCAGGCCGCGGGTGGAGACCAGCTCGTCGACGTCGTCGAGCGAGAGCAGGTCCGCGAACGTGCCAGCGCCGCGGGTCGCCGGGGTCAGCAGGGGTGCGCTGGACCAGTACTGCTGGGCGAATTCAATCGAAGGGATACCGATGCACCGATCCAGTGCGGGGGTCGGCACGGGGTCGGGACCGGCCTGCGGCGTCGGTTCGGCGGTCGGCTGAGGGTCGGCAAGCGTGGTGAATCCGTTGTCGACATGACCGTTGCCGTCCGGCTGCGCGGGCCGGGGGCGCCCGGTCGACCCGGACGCCCCGCTCTGATCAGTACCGAGCATCAGCTGTCTGCGGCCCCGTCGGCGCCGCCGTCGGCCCCACCATCAGCGCCGCCGTCCGCACCACCATCAGCGCCGCCATCGGCACCACCATCAGCACCACCGTCGGCACCACCATCAGCACCGCCGTCGTGCACGCCCGGGACGCCACTTGTGCCGCCGTCCGCCGGGCCCTCCGCCCCGCTGTCCGCTCCCCCGTCGGCTCCACCATCAGCGCCGCCGTCCGCTCCCCCATCGGCACCGCCGTCAGCTCCCCCATCGGCGCCGCCGTCGTGCACGCCGGGTACGCCACCCGCGCCGCCGTCCGCCGGACCTTCCGATCCGGACGCACTTGTCGTCACGATGTCGTCGTCGCTCAGGCTCATGGAGACTCTCCTCGAGAGATCGGCGGCGTTCTCGCCGCGCCGCGGTGGATGGTCGGCCAATGATCAGCCGACGCCCACGCTATCGACTCCGCGACGATCTTGCGACGGGGTGCCGCCCGGCCGAACCCCTGCTCGCCGAGCGCAGCCACCGGCACTGCTGGTGCCACATTTCCGTTGCCGACGTGCGGGGCGCCGGAAATGACCGGTCTGTCGACATCACAGTGCCCGTCGAGGTCACAGTGCCAGTCGAGATCACAGCGCCAGTCGACATCACCAGTGCCGATTGCAGCGGAATCTGCCACGGTGCGAACGGTTTCCGAGCACCCGGCGGTCGCTCGATCACCGATGGTTCCGTCGTCCCGTCGAAACGCGCTCTAGGGTCGGCCGACGCCGGGCGCCGGCGCCGGCGCTGTGACGACCATTCCCGTTCGCTGCCCGCCGCCGGCTGCCTCCGGCCATTGCGCAGCCATGATGTACAGCGTGCTCCGGTCACTGCCGCCGAGCATGCAGGCGAAGCACCCTCTGTCGACGTCGACCGTCTGCAGCACCTCTCCGCCCTCCCGTACGCGGACGCACCGCCGATGGGGAACGTCGGCGTACCAGACCGCCCCCGCTGCATCGAGGCAGATGCCGTCGGGGACGCCGTCCCCCAGATCGGCCCACACCCGGCGACGGGACAGGCCTCCGTTGCTGGCGATGTCGAAAGCCGTCAGCCGCTTGGCATACGACTCGGCGACGATCAGCGTGGAGTTGTCCGGCGTCACCGCCATGCCATTGGGAAATGCCACGTTGTCGGCCACCTGCCGCACCTCACCGTCTGGTGTCACCATCGCGATGATTCCCGGACCGACCTGGCCGTCCGGGAAATCGAAACCGATGTTGTTCAGGTAGGCGTTACCGCGACCGTCGACAACGATTTCGTTCCAAGGCTTTTCGGAAATGGCGGCGAGATCGCTGTGGATGACGAGCGAGCCGTCCGGCTCGGTGCGCAGCAGTTGCCGCGCTCTGGCCGAGAGGATGAGCAACCTGCCGTCGGGCAACCAGTCGATGGAGAAAGGGAACGACTGGACAGTGGTGACGACCTCACTCCTGCCTTCGGCGTCGACGGCCATGATCTGCTCGGTACCCCAATCGGCGAACCACAGGCGGCCGTCATGCCAGCGGGGGGACTCACCCAACCACAGATCGGTGAGCAGGACGTGTGGATCGGACATGGGCACTCCTGGATTCGTTGCCACGATCGGGCTCTACACGTAAACGAGGCCAGGCCGACGGAATCGACAATCGGGACGGGGATCTCAGGCCTTCTTCCGCAGGCGGATGGCAGCCATCCGGTACGCCGGAGCGACGGACTGCGGGTTCCGCGCGATCCGATCTCTGGTGTCGGCCCATACCGCTTGCCAGGCGGCGTCGCGCCGGTGCCGCGGCGACGGGACCTCTCCGATGTGCGGTCCCAGCAATGACCGCAACACGCGAACCTGGTTGTCCGCATAGTCGTGGAATCGGCCGGCCACCATCAGGTCCGCGAACGGATCGGCAAGCACCGCGGTACGCGTCTCGACCCAGTCCAGGCTCCCGCCCGCGGAACCTGCGAACGACGGCGAGAACGGCTCGCCGAGTTCCGGCAGCGAGCGGAACCAGGCGGGGTACACCGCGGCGGCGGCCTCCGCCGCGGTCAGCATGCCATCGGCCCTTGCCTGTGCGATCGCCTGCGCCAGGCATCCGAACAGCCCCTCGCAGCCGATCATGCCATCGTCGCCCCGCACCCCGTCGACGACGACAATCCCGCAGCCTGGGGCCAACTCGGCGCAGCGGTGGTCCAGGAAGGCGCGCCAGTCCTGTGCCGACCGGTCGCGGTAGGCCGCCCGGGCCGCTTCGTCGGCCGACAGGTGAACGAGGAAATGGTCGGGGATCGGTGCCGGAGCGCTGCCCATCCGGTGCAGGCTGGACACCGTCCACCCGAAGGCCAGCGACCTCGCGGGAAGTGCCCGCTGGAACGGCGATCGACCGGCGGCGAGCGGGTAGACCCCCTCGTGGCGGGCCAGGTAGCTGTCGGCCGCGCCGCTGACGGCGTCGAACAGCGAGGCGAAATCCGTGTCGGGAGCGTCGCTGTGCACCACGAGGAGCGGCGCGGCGCTCACTCGGCGCTGCCACGATTGAACGGCCACTGTCATCCCGGCGAGCGATCGGTCGCCCGAGCCGGCCCCGAAGTCGGCGAAGATCGACGGCGTGGCACCGTGGGAAGCGCCGGCCCGGAGCGCATCCTCGACGGCAGTGCGCACCATCGGGTAGGCGAAGGCGGCGGCGTCCGGCAGTCGTCGCCCGGGGTGGCGCGCGTCCGTCGAGCCCGCCACCGGGGCCACCGCCCACTCGTCAACCGTGGTGTGCCTGCTCACCGCACCACCCTTCGCTCAGCCCCTGCGGCCAGCATCCGTCCGCCGCCCCGTCAGCGCATGCCGAATTCTGTCACCGAGCGATGCAGTCAGGCTCAGCGCAACCGAACCAGACCCTCCTGCACGGCCGTCGCGATCATCCGTCCATCGGCTGAAAAGAAGTGCCCGGTGCCCAGCCCCCTGGCACCGGATGCGCTGGGTGAACTCGTGTCGTACAGCACCCATTCGTCCACCCGGAACGGCCGGTGGAACCACATGGCGTGATCAAGAGACGCGACCTGAAGGCGGTCGAACTCCGCGGACAGCGCGTGCGTGGCCAGCACCGAGTACAGCAATGTCAGGTCGGACAGGTACGCCAGGATGCACACATGCAGCAGGTCGTCGTCGGGCAGCACACCGTCGGTCCGGAACCAGACCCGGTTGTGCGCTTCGGTCCTCGGCCCGGTGAGCCGCGACTCCCATGGCGGGTCGTCCACGTACCGCACATCGAACGGCCGGGGGATGCGCCCCCACACGGCGATCCGTTCCTTGATCGGGGCAATCCGTTCGGCGTAGGTGGGCAGCGACTCCGGCGGTGGCACGACCGGCATCGGATCGGCGTGGTCCACCCCTGGCTCGTCGATCTGGAACGACGCGGACATGGCGAAGATCGGCTTGCCGTGCTGGATGGCCACCACCCGCCGGGTGGTGAACGTCAAGCCGTCCTTGGCCTCGTGGACCTGGTAGACGATCGGGTTCTTCGGGCTGCCCGGCCGGATGAAGTACGCGTGCAGGGAGTGCACCCGCCGATCGCTGGGCACGGTCCGGCCCGCGGCGATGAGCGCCTGCGCAGCGACTTGGCCACCGAACACCCGGGACGGCGAGATCTCCGGCGAGTAGCCGCGGTACAGGTCGTCCTCGAGCTGCTCGAGGTCCATCAGCTTCACCAGGTCGTCGACCACGGCCTGGCCCCGCGGCACGCCGTCGATGTCCAGCGTCGGCGTCTCGCCGCTCGCCGCCACGCCGAAACCGTCGTCTATTGCCGGGTCCATCACATCCGAGGGATCACTCACGCAGGTCACCGTAGCGGGACAGCCGGTGGCTGCGAACTGGCGGTGTCCCGCTGGTCAGCGCATCCGGGTAAGACAGTGTCGACACGATAGCGGTCGGCGTAGCCTGAGAAGTCTCTCGCCGAGGACCGCAGCCGCCCCATCCGGAGGCACGATGGCGACCCGTGCACTATCCAGGGGTCCGGTACCCACAGACCGACGCCGCGCGGCACCGCAACGTGGCGCCGACGGCGCTCGTTCCTCGACCTGGCTGGGACCGGCATTCCCCGACCGGACGGCGGTTGTCGGCGCGCACCAACTGGTCCGCACCATGCAGACCGCCGCCGGCAATCTCGCCGTGACGATCGCCCTGCAGCGGGCAGGTGGATGGCCCGGCGCGGCAACGCAAGGCCCGGCGTGGAACGACGCCAAACCGAAGGAGATCGGCAGGATCCGCCGGTTGGCCATCGCGGGCCTGGCCGGCGGAGCGACCAGCTCGTTCAAGGGCGGCGACAGCGAGCACACCAAGGAAGCGGCCGATCACCGAGCCATCGTGCTTGTCCCCCAAGGGTTCTCGCCAAAGGACCCGGTCGACGTGCTGCTCCACTTCCACGGCCACACCGAGGTGTGGCGGGGCCGGTACGCCGGCTTCCGGCAGCGCACGTTCACCCCGACCACGGCGACCAGGAAGGCCGAGCTGACCAGCGACAACAAGGTGCGCGACGTCGACCTCGATCAGATCGAGCAACAAATGGACAGCAGCGGCAAACGGCAGACGATCGGCATTCTCGCCCAGGGCGGCGCCCAGCATCAATTCGGCGACATCAACGTGGACGCCTACATTTCCGATGTGTTGGCCAGAACGAACAAGGAATATCCGACGATCCTGACCAAGGTGCCGAAGAGTTGGTCGGTGATCCTCTCCGGGCACAGCGGCGGCGGTTTCGCGGTTCAGGACGCACTTTCGGCCAAGAACAGGCCGAAGAATCTCAAGGGCCTGCTGTTGTTCGACGCCGAGGCGATGCAGCGGGACATGCGCCAGCGCATCACCGAAGACCTGGATTTTCTCGCCGACCTCACTCATTCCGATTCCGACCGCGACACCCGCCTGGCCGGACGCCCGTCCGTCCGGGCGTTCACCAGCGCCGGTTCCCCCTATGCGGCCAGGTACAAGGACATCGTCACCGCAACGATCGAGACCGCGATGAAGCGGATCTTTCCACCCGGCCGAGAGGCGGAATTGCAGCGCCTTCGGACTCGCCAGGCGTTCCAGCCACTCAGTGCGGCCGAGAGTGCCAGGCTGAAGGAGTTACTTCGACGCAGGCCGGCAGATCGGGCCGGCCGGGACGAACTCCGCTCGCTGCGCGCCCGTCAGGCCAACCAACCGTTGCGCCCTGCCGACATTGCCAGGATGGACGTGCTCACCAAGCAGGAAGCCCAATTGGCCGCGGTGACCAGATTCCTGCCAAAGATCCAGCAGCTCTATCAACTCACCGCATTGCCTGCAGGGGTCGGGCACGAGGAAATCATCCGGGGCACCCCCACCGATTCCGGCGACTACAAGGCGGGGCAGGGCAATCTGGAAAAGGCGCTCAGGTCCCTGCCCTGACGTCAATACTTGATCATCACGTTCCGCAATTCGGTGTAGAACTCCAGGGAGTGCACGCCGCCCTCACGGCCGATGCCGGAGGCCTTCGAACCGCCGAACGCGGTTCGCAGGTCGCGCAGGAACCAGCTGTTGATCCAACACAGCCCGACCTCGATCCTGGTCGCCAGCCGGCTCGCCCGGTTGATGTCCTGGGTGTAGATCGACGTCGCCAGACCGTATTTCGTGTCGTTGGCCATCGCCACCGCCTCCTGCTCGGTGTCGAAGGGGGCGATGTGCACGCAAGGGCCGAAGATCTCCTCCTGGATCACCGTCGCGGTCTCCGGCAGGCCGGTCCAGATGGTCGGCTGCACCCAGCAGCCGTCCTTCAGGTCCTCCGGCATGTCCGGGATACCGCCACCGAAGACGATCGTCGCGCCCTCGTCTTTGGCCTTCCGGTAGTACGACAGCACCTTGTCCTGATGTTCCTTGCTGACCAGCGGCCCGATCTTGGTGGCCGGGTCGTCGGGCCGGCCGGGCGTCATCACTTCCGCCTTGGCCTTCAGCGCGGACACGAACTTGTCGAAGATGGGCCGCTCGACATAGACCCGCTCGGTGCCGAGGCACACCTGGCCGCAGTTCTCGAACGCCGACCGGGTGACGGTGTTCACCGCGATGTCGAAATCGCAGTCGGCGAACACCAGCGCCGCGTTCTTCCCGCCCAACTCCAGCGACACCGGACGGATGCCCTCTGCTCCGGCCTTCATGATCGCCGTGCCGGTGCCGGTCTCCCCGGTGAAGGTGATCCCGTTGACCCCGGGGTGGCTGGTCAGGAACGCGCCCGCCGAGTCCGGCCCGAACCCGTGCACGACGTTGTAGACGCCCTTGGGCACGCCGACCTTGTTCATCACCTCGCCGAGCAGGGTGGCGGTGCTGGGCGTCTCCTCGGACGGCTTGACCACCACGGTGTTCCCGCCGGCCAGCGCGGGCCCGACCTTCCACGTCATCAGCAGCAACGGCAGGTTCCACGGGCAGACCACGGCGATCACCCCGCGCGGCGAGCGGACGGTGTAGCTCCGTGCCGTCATCCCGTCCGGGGTGGCCATCTCGAACGACTCGGTGGCCGCGTTCTTGATGGTGTCCGCGAAGATCTTGAAATTGGCTGCGCCACGCGGGATGTCGACGTGCGAGGCGAGGCTGTGCGGCTTGCCGGTGTCGGCCACCTCGGCGGCCAGGAAGTCGTCGAACCGGTTGGTGATCTCCTCGGCCACCGCGTCGAGCAGCCTGACCCGCTCGTGACCGGCAAAGCGCCCCACTCCCCGTCCAACGCCGCGCGGGCCGCGGCGACCGCGGCGTCCACCTCCGGTTTGCCGGCCTCGTACACGGTGCCGACCGGCGAATTGTCGATCGGCGTGCGCTTCTCGAACGTCTTCCCGCTGGCGTTCTTGATGTACTCGCCGTCGACGAAGTTCAGGATGTCGGTGCTCACGATGGGGTTCCCTCCGGTATTGGGGTGCCTGACGCTGGGGTTCCTGACGCCCGGGATGATGACGGCGGCGCTGCTGACGACGGCGCTGCTGACGACGGCGTTGCCGAGGATTGCGCCGCACGTTCGGCGAGCGTGACATCGCCGGCCGCCCAATGCGTCTTGGGTACCTCCCGGATGACCACCCTGACGTTCGCCTTCGGCGCCGCGATGCTCTCGCACACCGCGTCCGTCACCGCGGTGATCAACGCCCGCAGCTTCTCCGGGGGACGACCCTCGGCCAGGGTGATCTCGACGAACGGCATCAGGCGCCTTCCTGCTCGGCGGATCGGATGGCGGATCGGATGGTGGATCGGATGGTGGATCGGGCGGTGGATCGCCGAGCGTGCGCGTGCTGAAGCGCGGTCCGGGGTGGCGAACCCGCGTGCGCTGACGGGACAGTCACGCACGCCAGTCTGTCGAAGGAGCACCCGCGGCCCGGTGGCACGCACGCGGGTTTCCGGCGAGTGGGATCCACCGATGAGAATGACGCCGCTGATGTGGCGCCCCCGGGCGAATGCGCGTGATGTCCGACCAGTCGACGGTCAGGAACTGCGAAACCTCAGTCGTCGTGGCTGAGCCGGTGCACCCTGATGAGGTTGGTCGAGCCGGTCTGGTTCGGCGGCGCGCCCGCGACGATCACCACGGTGTCACCGGGCTGGTAGCCGGGGATGCGCAGCATGGCGTGGTCGACCTGTTCGATCATCTCGTCGGTGTCGTCCACGGCCGGGACCACGAAGGTCCGGACACCCCAGGTCAAAGCCAGCTGGTTCCGGGTGGCCGCCAGCGGGGTGAACGCCAGCAGCGGCAGCGGGGTGTGCAGCCGGGCCAGCCGGCGGACGGTGTCGCCGCTGTAGGTGAACGCGACCAGGGCCTTCGCGTCAAGCCGTTCGCCGATGTCCCGCGCCGCGTAGGACAGCACCCCGCGCCGGGTCCGCGGCACGTGGGTCAGCGGCGGCACCGTCACCGACTCGTCCTCCACCGCCTCGATGATCTTGGCCATGGTCCGCACCGCGATGATCGGGTACTTGCCGACCGACGTCTCGCCGGACAGCATCACCGCGTCCGCGCCGTCCAGCACGGCGTTCGCGACATCCGAGGCCTCGGCCCGGGTCGGCCGGGAGTGTTCGATCATCGAATCGAGCATCTGGGTGGCCACGATCACCGGCTTGGCGTTCTCCCTGGCGATCTGCACGGCCCGCTTCTGCACCAGCGGCACCTGCTCCAGCGGCAGCTCCACGCCGAGGTCGCCGCGGGCCACCATGATCCCGTCGAAGGCCAGCACGATGGCCTCGAGATTGGCGACCGCTTCGGGCTTCTCGAGCTTGGCGATGACCGGGAGCCGGTGGATGCCCACGTCGTCCATCACCTGGTGCACGAGGTCGACGTCGCTGGGCGACCGCACGAACGACAGCGCAATGATGTCGACGCCGAGCGAGAGGGCGAATTTCAGGTCGGCGATGTCCTTCTCGGACATCGCCGGTACGGAGACGTTCATCCCGGGCAGCGAGTTGCCCTTGTTGTTGGAGACAAGGCCGCCCTCGGAGACCGAACACATCACGTCGGTGCCGACGACCTGGGTGACGACCAGCCCGACCTTGCCGTCGTCGATCAGCAGCCGGTCCCCCGGACGCGCGTCCTGGGCCAGCCCCCGGTACGTGGTGGACACCCGGTTCTTGGTGCCGACGATTTCCGCGACGGTGATGGTGACCTGCTCCCCGGTCGGCCACTCGTGCGGGCCGTCCTCGAACCGGCCGAGACGGATCTTCGGCCCCTGCAGGTCGGCCAGGATGGCCAGCGCCTTGTCCGCGGACTTCGCCGCGTCCCGCAGCCGGTGGTAGATCGCCTCATGGTCGGCGTAGTCGCCGTGCGAGAAGTTCAACCGCGCGACATTCATGCCCGCGTCCAGCAGAGCGGCGATTCCCTCCTCGGATGAGGTCGCCGGGCCCATGGTGCAAACGATCTTCGCGCGACGAGTCATGGCGGTTACCCTAGCGGCTCTGAACCGATACCGCCGCGGCGCCTTCCGGACTCGCCGAGCCTCGTGCGGCCGCCGGTTCGCCCGGCGAAACCCGGTCGATGGCAAGGGTCGACGGCGGTGCGAGCAGGTCGCAACGGACCCCCATCCGGCAGCGCTGCCGCATCAGCGGCAGCCGCCTCGGCTGCACGACATCCGTTGCAGCACTGCAGGTATCGCTGAACCTGTCCGGCCGAGTGGAGGCTGTCAGCGCAGCGCGACCGCGGTCGGCTCCAGCGGGTCGGGCAGGAACGACGAGCCCGCCAGATAGGCATCGATCCCGGCCGCAGCGGACCGGCCTTCGGCGATCGCCCAGACGATCAGCGACTGGCCGCGGCCGGCGTCACCGGCCACGAACACCCCTGGCACGCTGGTCATGTATTGGGAGTCCCGGACGATCGTGCCGCGCGGGGACAGCTGCACTCCGAGACCGTCCAGCAGACCCGGCCGATCGGGTCCGACAAAGCCGAGCGCGATCAGGATCATGTCGGCGTCGAGGTGGAAGTCGGTGCCCTCGGTGGCGATGAAACCGCCGGGGATCCGCTTGCCCTCCACCAGATGAAGGCCGCTGACCTTGCCGTCGGTGCCCTCGATCGCGGTGGAGTTGACCCCGAACACCCGCTCACCGCCCTCTTCGTGGGCGGCCGAGATCCGCAGCATCAACGGGTAGGTCGGCCACGGCGTGGACGGGTCCCTGGTGGCCGGCGGCATCACGTGGATGTCCAGCTGGGTGACCGATGCGGCGTTCTGCCGGAGCGCGGTTCCGTAGCAGTCGGCGCCGGTGTCGCCGCCGCCGATGATGATCACCTTCTTGCCCTCGGCGGAGATGTCGACGGCCTCCCGGGTGCCCTCGCAGACCTCGTTCTGCTGCACCAGGTAGTCCATCGCCAGGTACACGCCGTCCAGATGCCGGCCGTCGACGGTCAACTCCCGAGGGATGGTGGAACCGGTGGCGATGACGATCGCGTCGAAATCACCCTGCAGCTGGTCGACGGTCAGGTCGACGCCGACATTGCAGCCGGCGACGAACGTGACGCCTTCGGCCTCCATCTGCTCGAGCCGGCGGTCGAGCACGGCGCGATCCATCTTGAACTCGGGGATGCCGTACCGCATCAGCCCGCCGATGCGCTTGTCGCGCTCGTACACGGTGACGGCATGCCCGGCCCTGGCAAGTTGTTGCGCGGCGGCAAGTCCGGCGGGGCCGGAGCCGATCACCGCGACCGACCTGCCGGTGGACAGCTCCGCCGGCCGTGGGGTGAGCCCGAAGCCGTGGTCGATGGCGTGATCGGCGATCTGCTGCTCGACCAGCTTGATGGACACCGGGTCGTCACCGATGCCGAGCACGCAGGCCGCCTCGCACGGTGCCGGGCACAGCCGTCCGGTGAATTCGGGGAAATTGTTGGTGGCGTGCAGGCGGTCCGACGCCTCCTCCCATTTCCCGGTGCGGACCAGGTCGTTCCACTCGGGGATGATGTTGCCCAGCGGACAGCCCTGGTGGCAGAACGGGACGCCGCAGTCCATGCACCTGGCGGCCTGGATCCTGGTGTCCTGCTCGTCGAACGGCTCGTAAACCTCGTTCCAGTCCTTGAGCCGCAACGGGATGGGCCGCCGCGGCGGGCCCTGGCGGCCGTACTTCAGGAAGCCGGCGGGATCAGCCATGGCTGGCCTCCATGATCATCTCGTCGGCGTCGATTCCCCTGGCGGCCGCTTCCGCCCGCAGGGACAGCACCCTGCGGTAGTCGCGCGGCATCACCCGGGAGAAGCGGACGGCCGCGATCGGCCAGTCGGCCAGCAGCGCGGCGGCCACCGTCGATCCGGTGAGCTTGGCGTGCGAGCTGATCACCTCGCCGAGCCAGAGTACCTCGTCGGCGTCCAGCGGCTCCAGGTCGACCAACTCCGGGTTCACCTTCGCCGGTTCGGGGTCGAGCAGGTAGCCGACGCCACCGCTCATCCCGGCGCCGACGTTCCGGCCGGTCCGGCCGAGGATGACGACCCGCCCACCGGTCATGTACTCCAGTGCGTGGTCGCCCGTGCCCTCGGTGACCATCAGGGCGCCGGAGTTGCGGACCGCGAACCGCTCACCCACCCGTCCCCGCAGGTACAGCTCACCGTCGGTGGCGCCGTAGCCGATGGTGTTCCCGGCGATGACCTGGGTCTTCACCCCTGGTGCCTGGGACGGTGAGTTCTCGTCCGGCCGGACGATGATCCGGCCGCCGGACAGTCCCTTGGCGACGTAGTCGTTGGCATCACCGACCAGCGTGATGGAGATCCCGCGCGGCAGGAACGCGCCGAGGGACTGCCCGGCCGTGCCCGTCAAGTGGATGTCGATGGTGTGGTCGGGCAGGCCCTCCGGGCCGAAGCCCCTGGTGACCTCCGAGCCGAGCATGGTGCCGGCGGTGCGGTCGACGTTGCGGATCGGCAGGTCGATCCGGACCGCGCGGGCGTCCTGCAGTGCGGGGGCCGCCAGCTTGATCAGCGTCGCGTCCAGCGTCTTGGACAGGTCGTGCCGGGCAGGGTTGGTGCAGGAGTAGTCGCTCGCCACGTCCGCGATCTCCAGCAGTGGCGCGAGGTCCAGGCCGCGGGCCCGGTGATGGGTGATCGCGTGCGAGACGTCCAGCATCTCCGCGTGCCCGATCGCCTCGCCGACGGTGCGGAATCCGAGTGCGGCCAGGTATTCGCGGATCTGCTCGGCGAAGTACAGGAAGAACGTCTCGACGAACTCGGGGGTGCCGGTGAACCGCTCCCGGAGCACCGGGTTCTGCGTCGCGATGCCGACCGGGCAGGTGTCGAGGTGGCAGACCCGCATCATCACGCAGCCGGCCACGATCAGCGGAGCGGTGGAGAAGCCGAACTCCTCGGCGCCGAGCAGTATCGCGACGACCACGTCGCGCGGTGTCTTCAGCCCCCCGTCGACCTGGATCTTGACCTGCTCGCGCAGCCGATTCAGCCGCAGAGTCTGCTGCGTCTCGGACAGCCCCAGCTCCCAGGGCTGGCCGGCGTGCTTGAGCGAGGTCAGGGCGGCCGCGCCGGTGCCGCCGTCGTGCCCGGCGACGATGACCTTGTCGGCGTGCGCCTTGGTGACGCCGGCGGCGACGGTGCCGACGCCAGGGGTGGACACCAGCTTGACCGACACGTCGGCGGCCGGGTTGGCGTTGCGCAGATCGTGGATCAGCTGCTTGAGATCCTCGATGGAGTAGATGTCATGGTGCGGTGGCGGCGAGATCAGCCCGACACCGGCGGTGGCGTGCCTGGTCTGGGCGATCCACGGGTAGACCTTGTTTCCGGGCAGCTGACCGCCCTCGCCGGGCTTGGCGCCCTGCGCCATCTTGATCTGGATCTCCCTGGCGTTCACCAGGTAGGCGCTGGTGACCCCGAACCGGCCGGAGGCGACCTGCTTGATCGCGGACCGGCGCACCGGGTCGAGCAGCCGGTCGACATCTTCGCCACCCTCGCCCGTGTTGGACTTGCCGCCCAGCCGGTTCATCGCGATGGCCAGCGTCGTGTGCGCCTCGACGGAGATGGAGCCATACGACATCGCCCCGGTGACGAACCGCTTGACGATCTCGCTCGCCGGTTCGACCTCCTCCAATGGAACGCTCGCGCTTTGATCAACGCGCAGCTCGAACAGCCCACGCAGCGTGCCGCCCTTGCGGGACAGCTCGTCGACGGCCTCGGTGTACCGGCGGAACACGGTCTGCTGCTTGCTGCGGGTGGCGTGCTGCAGCAGGTAAACGGTCTCCGGGTTGAACAGGTGGATCTCGCCCTCGCGTCGCCACTGGTACTGGCCGCCGATCTCCAGTCCGCGGTGCTCCAGGGCGCGCGGGTTGGGTACGAAGGCCAGCGCGTGCCGGATCGCCACGTCCGAGGCGACAGTCTCCAGCCCGCTGCCGCCGGTGCGGGTGGTGCTGCCGGTGAAGTACTCGTCGAGCACCGGCTGGTCGATGCCGAACACCGCGAAGACCTGCGCGGCGCGGTAGGAGCCGACGGTGGAGATGCCCATCTTGCTCATCACCTTGAGCACGCCCTTGCCC
>Ga0302323_100003211_pt1 | contig 13289 bp, 10 predicted proteins | sample Fen_T0_3_FD_201950 | JGI IMG/M metagenome (GOLD analysis project Ga0302323, IMG submission 201950) | Peat permafrost microbial communities from Stordalen Mire near Abisko, Sweden - Fen_T0_3 | ecosystem: Environmental > Terrestrial > Soil > Wetlands > Permafrost | place: Sweden: Abisko... | reverse complement strand
ATGCTGAAACGCACGACCCGCATCCCGAACGCTCGTGCCGCGAGCAGATGCCCCGCCTCGTGCACGATCATCAATAGGGCGAGGCCAAGGATCGCAACGAGCACGAACGTATTCATGAGCCTTCCGTCTATATAGCGTAGTCCCGCGCTACCGCCATCCGTCCCCCGATCCCCGCGCTATCGGCCAGGAAAGGGCGCTCGGACGCCGTGGGTGGCTGGAATCCACGCTGGGGCTCGCGTGTCTATCGTGTGTCTAGGCTACATGAACGAGACGCCGGCCGAGAACGTCGGATAGCCGAGGCGCATGGTCAAAGTCATCGAGTCGGAGAAGTGCCAACGGCCACCGAGGAACAGGGTCGGGTCGACTTTGACCGTGTGATCGCCGGGGTAGGACGTGTAGCGAATTGCCAGGCCGGGCTCACCGAATACCGACCATTGTCGGCTCAGGAAGAAGTTCCACTGCATCACCACGGGAAACCAAAGGTTGTTCACGCTGAGGCTGTTGGAATAGCAACCCCCGCCCGGACCGGTGTTGCAGTAGTCGTTTCGGTGGCTGTAATGCACCCAATCGATGCCGAAGCCGAGGCCGATCGAGTTGTTGATGCTCGGCACGAAGCCGTTGTTGATCAGCACCACCGTACCCCGAAAGCCCACGCCTAGGCCGGTCCCGCTGCCGATGCCCGGCGGGTCGATCAAGCCCAAGAGCAAATGCGGCTCGGCTTCGAAGGCATAGCGGGAATGGTCCCCAGGGGACCGGATGATCAGGGTGTCGGCGTGTGCGCGTATCGTCACCGAAAACGCGAACGCCGCCAGGATTAACGCGAATACTCGTACGGAGATCGACCTGGAACTCGCCATGCGCCGCGACTATTGCCCAGCTGTAGGCGCACTGCTAGACAATCCCCCCTCGATGACTCAACCGACCCCGCCCGGAGCTCCGAACGGCCCTGCCGCCAACCTCAATTTGCAAGGCGGGGCGGCGATCGTCGCGCCGGTCAGCGCTTTCCCCGGCGGAGTGCCGGGAAATGCGCTGATCGTACTGCCGCTGAGCAAACCGAGTGATGAACTCACCGAGCAGCTGAAGAAGGGCCCGCTCGCCCTCGAAATCGACAAGATGTGGGAGCTGCTCGGGTTCAACGGCCCAGCCGTGCAAGTGCAAGACGCCGAAGGCCGCCCGATCGCGATCGGCCTCGACGACCTGCTCTCCGGTTTGGAGAAGCACTGGAGCGAGGACCAGAACGATCTGAACCGCGGTCGCTTGTTCGTCCAAGAGCTGATGAAATACGGCAAGTTCGATCGTGCCGAAAAAGTGATGAGCAAGATCGTCGCCCTCGGCGGCGGCGGTGAAGATTGGCTCGGTCTGGGCGTCGCCCAGCTGCAACAGGGGAAGTTCGACAAGGCGGAAGGCACGCTCAAGGGTGCTCAGAACTTGCTGCCCGACAGTCCGTTCCCCGCGCTCCACTTGGCCAAGGTGTTTCAGGGCAAGAAGGACCTCGCCAACGAACGCACGATGATCGAAGAGGCGATCAAGATCGATCCGAACTCCGTCGACGCCTGGGCTTACCTGTTCACGCACGTCAAGGAAAACGAGAGCGAAGAGGCCGGCACGAAGGCCATCACCGCGTTGGCGGACGCTGAACCGAACAAGAAGACGGCTGCGCCGTTCATTGCGCTCCAAGGCCTCTATTCGGCTGATGAGGCGACGCGCGACAAGGCGCTCGTGTGGGCCAAGAAGGCCGTCGAGCGCAACGAAAACGACCCCCTCGCGCTGATCTGTCTGTCCGCGTTGCACGGCCAAAATGGCGATCTCGATTCCGTCATCGCTTTGTTACAGAAGCACGAGGCCAAGATGGCCAATGACGTCCGCCTGGCGAATAACTACTTCGAAGCGTTGTTCCAGAAGCGGCAGCTCGATCGCGTGACCAAGCTACTCAACGCGCTAGCTGGATCCTCCAACCGCGAGGTCAAGCAGTTTGCCATCGAGCGCTCGCGCGCGGTCGCCCAATTCCTGCAACAGCAGCAACAGCAGCTGGTGGCCGGCGCGCCGCGCGCCTGATCTAGCTGCAATCCGCCGGTTTCAGGGCCGAATGGGGCTCGCTCTCGCATGAGACGGGCCACTCGGCTACGCTCGCGCCCGCGCTCGAGTGACCGCGCGCCGCGCCGATGCTGATCCTCGTTCTCACCGTTCTCGGTTCGCTCGCGATCTCGTTCTGCTGTTCGATAGCAGAGGCGGTGGTGCTGAGCGTGCAGCACGCCCAGATCGAGGCGTTGGGCAAATCGCGCGCGGCCGAGATCTTGCGTGATTTCAAGCGCGAGATCGACCGGCCGATAGCCGCCATCGTGTCATTTCACACGGTCGCGCACACCGTCGGCGCTTCGGTCTGTGGCGCGATGTACGTGCACGCCATGAGCGAGTCCACGCTCTGGGCATTTTCTCTGGCTTTCACCATTGCCGTGCTGCTTTTCTCGGAGATCATCCCGAAGACCATCGGCGTGACCTATGTCGCGCAGCTCGCGGCGCCGGTGGCCTACGGCGTGACCGGACTCGCATTCATCCTCAAGCCGCTCTTGTTCTTGACCAGCGTGGTCGCTAAAATCCTGCGCGGTGACCACGAGAGCCCGGTGACCTCGCTGGAAGAGATTCGGCTCTTGGTCGCGCTCGGCCGGACCGAAGGCGCGCTCGCGGGTCGCGTGGCAGACATGATCGAGGGCGCGACCGCCTTGCGCGAGCTCACCGCCTACGAGGTGATGGTGCCCCGCTCTCAGGTCGTGTTCCTGTCCGGAGAACGCACGGTTCAGGAGAACTTGGATCTGATTCGGCGTTCGCAACACAGTCGCTTCCCGTACACGCCCGACGCGGATCTCGATCACGCCAAGGGCGTGATTCTCGTCAAGGACATGCTGTTCCGTGATGGCGCACTGGCTCTGGGCACGGACATCGACTTCGATAAGTTGCAAACGCCGCTGCTCGTGGTGCCCGCCAGCGCACCGTTGGAGAAGGTCCTCCGCACCTTTCAAGAAGAACGCCGCCACATCGCGATCGTGGTGGATGAGTACGGTGGCACCCAGGGCCTGATCACGCTCGAGGACGTGCTCGAAGAGATCGTAGGCGAGATCGAAGACGAGAGTGACCGCGTCGATCAGCGCATCTTCCGACGCAACGACGGCGTGTTCGTTTGTCGCGCTTCGGCCGAAACCCGTAAGCTTTTCGAGATCCTCGGCATCGACGAAGCCGCCGAGACGGTCACCGTGGGTGGTTTCGTAGCCGATCTGGTCGGCCGCGTGCCGCGGACCGGGGATGTCGTGGAATTCCACGGCTTTCAATTTTCGGTTGCGCGCGCCAGCGCTCGCCGTGCCGAGCGGATCGAAGTGCGGCGGATCGTGGCCCCCACCAAGTCCGACCGCGTCCGCAGCTGAGCGAAACACCTATGCGGGTATGGCCTGCGAATGCTTGACAGGCCTGGCGCCGAGTCCGATCCTTCCGCCTCCAAAGGCGGACAATCATTAATGACTAAGAATATGACGCTCGTGCTCTGCGCTTCCTCGTTTGCCTTGGTTGGGCTCGTCAGCCTGCAAGGCTGCGACGTGGGTGAGACCAGTTCCGGTCCAGCAGCAGGCGCTCCGGCCGCGGGAGCCCCCGCGGCGGGCGCACACAGCGCGGGCGCACCGGGTGCAGGTGCAGCGGGCGCGCACGCAGGCGCTGGTGGAGCAACGGGCGGCGCCGGTGGAGCAATGGGCGGCGCGGGCGGCGCGGCGGCGGGCGCGGGCGGCGCGGCGGCAGGTGCGGCCGGGTCGACGGCGGGGACTGGTGGAGCGACGGCCGGCGCTGGTGGGTCGACGGCGGGGGCCGGTGGCTCGAGCGCTGGCGGCGGCGCGAGTGGTGCGGCGGGCAGCGGCGGTGGCGCCAGTGCGAGTAAGGACTGCACCACGTTCTGTGCAGACGAGATGACTACGTGCACGTTTGGCGCGGCTGCACCAGCCGCGTACACGGATCTAGCCGCATGTCAGACGGCTTGCGGTGCTTACACGACTGGGGACGTGGGCGTGTACCCAGCCGGCCCAACGAGCGGAAACACGTACGCTTGTCGTCGCTGGCACCTCAGCAAAGCCGCAACGGTCAGCGGCACGGACAAATCGGATCATTGTCAGCATACGAAACAGACCTCCACGACCTGCATCTGAAGGCCCAGGAAACCAGCGCAAGGCGGCACGGGGCCGGCGTACTTGGGCTGCGGGCGCGCTATTTCTGTGGGAAGGCCGCGATCCGCCAGTGCAGGGTCGCCCGACCTTGATCTAGACTTCGTGCTCTTGCCCATGCAGATCGCGTCAGCGACCTCCACTCGCGTATTGATTGGGACGACGTTCGCGGCTGTGACCCTCGCTCTGTACAGCGGTTGCGGCGATCAAAGCAGCGAACGCAAGGGTGGGGGCGAGATCCCCGATCTCAACGCCGGTTACGGCCAAATGCGGCCCGACGCGGGGGCCGCCGAAGCGGGCGCGCCAGGGGCCGCGGGGGCCGCCGGGACCGCGAGCACGGCTGAAGGCGGCGCCGCGGGCGCGGGGAGCGGTGGCCTCGTGCCCTGGTGCGATGCATACACGATCGTCAATTGCGTCTGTCAGCAATGCCATCAGAATCCGACGCTGAATGGCGCGGCGATGCCACTGATGACGTACGAAGACACCCAGGCACCGTTCCCGTTCGCGAGTTCGAAGACCCTGGTTTGGGAAAAGATGCAGGCCGCGGTGAGTACAGGCTTCATGCCCTACACCGGCGACTCTTCGATCAAGCCCGCGGTCAAACCGCTGAGCGACGCCCAACGCACGACTTTGCTGGCTTGGTTCGCCCAGGGCGCGCACGCCGAAGGCGGAACCGAATGCCCGATGAGCTGCAATTGGAGCGATGGCTCGCCGGGGCCATGAAGCCAAAACACCCCCCCCTGCCGCTCGTTGGCGTCTCACGCCCGCTTGGCTGCCAGGCTATGTCCGAGCAAGGTGCTCGACGTTTGACATCTGAACAACCGAGCAGTAGAAGCTTGTCACGGGTCGAGTTCAAACCCCGAAAAAGGTCGCACTATCATGGACGAAAAGCCGAAAACCAAAGCGCTCGAACTCGCAATTGCCAGCGTCCAGAAGGAGTTTGGCGACGGCGCCATCATGCGCCTGAAAGACGGCGAGAAGATCGGCGGGGACGTTCAAGTGGTGCCCACGGGTTCCATGGGCCTCGATATTGCGCTCGGCATCGGCGGCTACCCACGCGGTCGCATCGTAGAGATTTACGGCCCCGAGTCGAGCGGTAAGACCACGCTCACGCTGCATGCCATCGCCAACGTGCAACGCCAGGGGGGCGTGGCAGCTTTCATCGATGCCGAGCACGCGCTCGACATCACCTACGCCAAAAAGCTCGGCGTCAAGACGGATGAATTGCTGATCAGCCAGCCTGACTACGGCGAGCAAGCGCTGGAAATCACGGACATGCTCGTGCGGTCCGGAGCGGTCGATCTGATCGTCATCGACTCCGTGGCGGCCCTCGTCCCCAAGGCGGAAATCGAGGGGGACATGGGTGATTCGCATGTGGGTCTGCAGGCCCGTCTCATGAGCCAAGCATTGCGCAAGGTCACGGGCTCCGTGAATCGCTCGCACTGCATCATCATGTTCACGAATCAGATCCGCATGAAGATCGGCGTCATGTTCGGCAGCCCCGAAACCACGACCGGCGGTAACGCGCTCAAGTTCTACGCCTCTCAGCGTTTGGACATTCGCCGCATCGGCGCCATCAAAGAGAGCGTTACAGCGGGTAAAGACCCGGTGGCTGTCGGCAACCGCACCCGGGTGAAGGTGGTCAAGAACAAGCTTGCCGCACCGTTCCGGGAGGTGGAGTTCGACATCCTGTACGGCCACGGCATCAGCCGTTCGGGGGAGATCATCGATCTCGCGTCTGATTTGAACATCATTCAGAAGAGCGGCGCTTGGTTTTCCGTGGACGGTGAACGTATCGGTCAGGGGCGAGACAACGCCCGCACCTACCTCGAGCAGCATCCGGACCTCATGCAGCGGATCGAGCAGAAGCTCTTGCTCCACCATGGCATCGGCACGGCCGGTCCGATCGCAACGCCGAATGTGAACGCCCCTGGGTCCGAGGCGCCGAAGCCAACGGGAAAAGGTGAGGCGGCGGGGCACGCCGCAGCAGCCGACGCTCGTGGCCCGGGGAACAGCGGCGCTCCGAACGGCGCGAGCGGCCCGAACAATCCCAACGCGAAGCGCGGCAACGTCCGTCCGAGCTGAACGCCCCTAAGCACTCCCAGTAGCAGCCGCGCGGCGAGCTGAGTCGTCATGCATCCGTGCAAGCCCGGAAGCACTGCGCTCTGTTCGCCGCGCGGTGTGTTCGTTTGCTGTCGCGGGTTCGTTTTGCCTCACGGTGCGTCTCATCGTGGTGCGTTCGGCGCACCTGAGACCACGTGACGTCAGGTGCGGGGATGTCGGTTCTGGGGATAACTTGTTCGGATTGTTGGGATATTTCCTGCCTTCGGCCCGCGGGCCTTCGTGGGCCATTTGTGGGCGCAAAACTCCTGCCGAGGCTTGGGAAGTCCTGACGGTTCGCGGGGTTAGGGGCGCCGCAGCGGGTGTCGGCAGTTTCGCAATCAAGTATCGGGAACAATTGGACTATTTTCGTTTCCTTGACGCTATCGATCTCGTCCCTTAGTCCCAATTTCACGCTGCTCACCGCGTTCCGTCCCATGGCTCCTCAACTGCGTTTCCCCTGGCTTCCCGCTTCCGTTGGCCGTGTTGGTCGGCGGCGTGCCGCGCGTGCATCCGTGCCGCGCATGGCGACGGCTGCCGTACGCATTCCGGATGGGCAAGCGCAGGTCCCGCTCTACTTCCTGCCGTCGGGTCCGCAGATCTTCATCCACGAAGGCGCACGCCAGCGCCTCGAGCGGCGGCTCGAAGCGGCCTTCGGCGGCCCGGTGCAGCTGGGTGTCACCGACAACCGGCGCCGGATGGTGACGCAAACGCGGGCGCGCGGACGCCTGCGGGTGCGGGTCAACATGATGTTTTTGGGGGCGGAGCCCCGCATCTTGGACGCCCTGGTGGCCTACGTGGTTCACGGTGACCGGGATGCGTCGACGGTGATTGGGGACTTCATTGCCACCAACACGCACCGCATTCGCGCCTCACGCCGCGCCACGGTCAAGCTACAAGCCGAAGGTCACGTGCATGACCTGGGTGAGATCCTCGCCCAGCTGAACGAAACCTACTTCGGTGGCAGCATCGGTGATGTGCTGATCACCTGGGGGCGTCGCACCCGCCCTGCCGGTGACGCCAGGCAGCGCCGCACCATCAAGCTAGGCAGCTACAGTGCTTCGGAGCGCTTGATCCGCGTGCACCCCGTCTTGGATGCCGAATGGGTGCCCCGTTACTTCGTCTCCTACATCGTGTTCCACGAACTCCTGCATCACGTGATGCCGGAGGTCCGGGTGGGCGGCCGTACCCTGATCCACCCGCCAGAGTTCGCCAGCCGCGAACGTGAGTTCCGTTATCACGATCGCGCGCTCGCCTGGGAGCACAAGCACATCGATCGCTTGCTGCGCGCGCGCTGAGCCGCGCATTTGGGGCTATCCCTCGGCAGGCCGGGCTGCGCTACCAGCCGCGCAGCGCGACCATTTCTTTCCAGGTGCGGCGCAGCAGCCAGGTGTCGCCGATGGTTGGCGACTGCTGGCCCGCCACCGAGCCAACGATCATCAACGAGCCGCCCGCCGGGGTCGAGCCGGTCCAGGAGTAGTAATCCTGGAAGCCGAAGCCGTGTCCCATCTCGTGCTCGACGATCAAGAAGCTCGTGTCGGCGAAGTGACTGACGAAGGTACTGACCGGCATGCGTAGACCCCAGTCGCCACCGACGGCTGCGGCGCCACCTCCGCCCGGTAAAGCGTCGTCGAACCAAAGCCAGTAGTCGCTGTGGTTCGCGTCGCCGCCGGTGCAGCCGGTGAACTTGTGGTCCCAATGGACGAAGGACGAGCAAGCATCGGGGCACTTGGGTTCGCCGTCGCCGTCGGTCTCGGTGTAGACGGGGATCGTCGAGTCCACACCAGCGAGCAGCGCTTGCTGTCCGGGTTTCACCGCCCAGCCGGTGATCTTGACGCTGATCCCGCTGCCGTAGGGGAAGCAGCCATAGCTGCCGAGCGCCTTGAACCAATCATTGAACCAGCGCTGAATCGTTTCCGCCAGGTTCATGCGCACCGTCGCCGGAACCGCGGACGTCGCGCCCCAGCGCACGCACAGGTTCAGCGAGCCCTTGTTCAACATCACGTTATCCAGGTTCCAGGCTTCGCGAGTCTTGATGTTGTTGCCCAGCTCAGAACTCCAGCTTTCGTTGACCCAAGCCGTCACGTTCCCAGGGGGCGCAGACCAGTCACAGGCGACGGCTCCGCCCCAGCTGGCGCCCGAATTTCCCGCTCCTCCCGCACCCGCTCCTCCCGCACCCGCTCCCCCCGCACCCGCTCCGCCACCACCGGCATTCGTACCGCCCGCGCTCGCAGCCCCGGCATTCGTACCGCCCGCGCTCGCAGCCCCGGCATTCGTACCGCCCGCGCTCGGCCCCCCCGCTTTCCCCGCTAGCCCGCCGGTGGCCGAACCGCTGCTAACTCCGATCGCGCCCCCGCCTCCGCCTGCGGGCGTCGGCATATCGCCGCCACCGCTATCGTCCCGCGCAGAGCCCGCGGACGAACAGCCGAGCAGGCCGAGGGGCAGGACCACCAACCACGCGCGCGCGACGCTTTGCATGAGCTTCTCCAGCCGGAGTGGGACTCGCTCCGTGCAGGGTCAGTCGAATCGCGCGCACGTCACCAGGCAGCGAGCTGCGCCTGCTGCCGTCCCCTGGGTCAAAAACGACCTCACCCGGGGAGCGGCCTAAAACTCGATTGCGAGGCCGACGACCCAGGTGTTGGCGCCGACGTTCATCCGCTTTGACGAGCCGAAGGCGTCGAGTTCGCTGCCGTACCACTCACCGAAGACATACGAATTGTTGATGCCGAGGCCGTTGTCGGCGTCGCGTGCCGTTTGTTGGTCGAGGATGTCGAGCAGGAACATGCCGCCGAGCGCGTATTGGGGGCCGTAGGAGACGCCTTTGCCTACCACGCCATTCTGAGTGGAGGTCGTACCCCCGTCGCTGGCCCACCAAAGCGCGTAGCCCATGCCCAGTTTGGCGTATGGCACGAGCGGAATGCCGGCCTCACGCATGAAGACGTCGGCCCGTAGCACTGCAACCAAGTAGAACGGCATGATCGAGAGCGCCGTCTGCTCGTCCGAGGACTTATTGGGGTCCGCGGTCAGGCGGGCCAAACCGGTGGCGCGCGTGTAGCCCCATCCGATGCCCGGGCCCAACGTGCCGAGGTGCGGAATGCGGAGGACCTGCCAGTCGCCCTCGAGCCCGAACATGTAGCGGTTGCTCTTGCCGAATACGTCTCGAAAAGGCGTGCCGTTCACGGAGCTGTCGACGCGCGGGTAGTAGGCACCGAAGCGCGCCTCGATCGCGCCTACTTGCGGCGATTCGCCGCGTGCCTGCTCGCGTCGCCCGTAGGCGCCGAATTCATCCACGCCTTGCGCTTCCGCACTTCGCGCGAGACCCAGAAAACCAACTGCCAGTAACAGTGCGAATCGTTTCACGCCGCGCGCCTCCGACGGAGAATCAAGTACGTAACGCACCCGACCACCGCGAACAGCGGGAAGGGCTCTCGCCGCGGAGAGAAGCTACAAAAACCGCCCCCGCCGCGGCCACCTGCATTGCGATAAGCTTTGAAGAAGCCCGTGACCGGCTGTGGGACATTGCAGTCCGTGTCCGAGAGCACGCCGGAATTCCCATACGAGTCGACCGTGGCCACGGCGACGGTGTACGCGACGCCGTTGATGAGCCCGGTTGCATTGCCTTTGTTGGACGACTTTCCGGCGCTGCCGCACAAGTTTTCGCTGTTCGGGTGGGCGCCAGGCGCCAAGACGGTCGAGCCGATGCAGGACGGAATGGGCAGCGGTCCCGCGTCGTCGGGTAATACGCCCGCATCCGCCGCGGCTGCGCTTCCGGGCGCGGGGTCGCAGTACAGGTTGTAGCCGTTGATCGTGGTGTCGCTCGTGTTGGTGGGGTTGAAGCTGATTGGCAACAGGTTCTCCCCGACCCCGGCGTGGACACTGCCCGGCGGCGCCGGGGCCAGCAGCTTGTACAGCAGCGGCCACGTCACGAACGTGCCGACGATGTTGTTGCCAGGGTCGACCAACATGAAATAGACATTGATGGTTTGCGCCGTGGTCGCGGCATTTTTCTGAGTGCAGGCCGCATCGTCCGAGGTCGTCGGAGTGCTCGTTGCACCGGCGACGCTGCCTGCCGTGCCTCCGGTGCCCGCGGTGGCGTCTGTACCTCCGGTGCCCGCAGTGGCGTCCGTACCTCCGGTCCCGGCCGTGCCGGCACTCGTTCCCGTCGAAGCTCCCGAGGCCAAAGTACGCCCGTAAAGGATCCCCTTCACGGGAACCTGAATCGGGGGTGGGTTGTTGGCGGACGGCGAGGTGTCCGCGCCAATCTGCCAGCAATTGAGCAGGTTGGGCTGGATGCGGTTTTGTTGAACCTCGCACGACGACCCCGCCCACGTTTGTAGCGTGAGGCCGGTCCAGCCGCTGAGCGAGACCGAGACGTTGATCGCGTCGTCCAGGTGGCAATCGTCGTAGTTGATCTGCGTATTGAGCAGATTGTTGCCCCGGTTTTGCCGCGAGTGGCTGATGCCGGTCTTGTTCAGGGTGACCGAGGTCCCGGTCGGAAGCTGAGCCTGGCTGTGCCCGGCGACAGCCAGCGAAAAGACCATCACGGCTAGAAACGTGAACACTCTGCGCAGGTTGAACATCTCGCGGGCTCCTTTGAGCACATGGCGTGCCACGCTGCAATTGCCGGAAAAAAGTAGGGTCAAATGCAGTGGGGCAGGGGCTGTGCCCGCCAAGCTGTCGGAACCGCTCTCGGGCGTGTCAAACTGACAAAGATGCTGACGAGCGGTTCACTGGTCGACGGTCGGTTCCGGGTGCTTCGAAATTGCGCTCCCGACGCAAGCGAGATCGCGGTCGTCGAAGACCTGACCAGCGGCCGAACCTGCTGGTTGGTTCAAGTCGCGCTGACGAGCGGCCCGGCGCAACTCACGGAAGCGCTCGAACGTCATGGCCGCTTCGGGATTGGGATCCCCGGTTTGGCGCGCGCCCTGTCGTCTGGGATCGACGCCGGCGGCGGCTACGTCGTGTTCACAGCGCCAGCGTCAGGCAGCCTGGCCGCGGTGCCCATCGCCGCTTGGACCCTGCCTCGCGTCGCGGCTCTGGCGTCGCGCATCGCGGCGGCCCTCGCGCCGCTCCACGATCAGGGTATCGCCTATGGCCTGCTGCTCCCGGAATTGATCAGCGAAGGCCCACAGCCGGAAGCGCTCTACGGCTTTGGCGTCAGCGCACTTGCCAACACCTTCGGTGCCGCGGGCGAAGCCAGCCAACTTCTGCCGCCGGCCCTGCGCGCCCCCGAACTGCGAAGCCACCTCCAACCTCCAACACCGTCGAGCGATCTATTTGCGCTCGGTGTTCTGCTCCGCAGCCTCTTGCCCTCAGCAATTCCCGCTGAGATCGAGGCCCACTTGGCACGCGCCAGCGCGCCCGATCCGAACGCGCGCCCGAACGATATCGCCGCTTTCGCCGCTCACCTCCAGCGTCTCGCAACCGAACGCGCCGCCGCTTCCGTTCTTCCTCCCGCTGCTCCCCCGGATCGGATCGCGCCTGTTTCCGTTCTACCTCCCGCTGCTCCCCCGGATCGGATCGCGCCCGTGCCAGGTCTCGTGCCCGTGCCCATGCCTGGGCCCGCTCTCCCTCCGCAACTTCTCCCTCTCCCCCCCGGCGCGCCGAGCATGCCGCGCTCCTCATTCGTCGCACTTCTGCTGGTGCTCACGGGCTTGGCGCTCATGCTGGGCGGGGTCGCGACCGCTTTGGTCTACGCTACACGCCACGCGCCTCCGCCGCTGCTCGCCAAGAGCGCGTCGACCTCGCCTCCGGTGGCGCCTCTCCCGCCTCCTGCCGCAGCGCCCGCACCCGAGCCGTCGAGCGCGGAGCCCCCGCTCACCTCCGAACCCGAAATTGCCCTGAATGCTCGGCGCACTCGCCACGCACCCATGGTCGCCCCGGGCGCGGGTCCGGGCAGCTTTCCCGACGACGCCCGCGCCGCGTTGCCCGTGCTCGGCAGCGAACCGATCTGGGGGACGCGCAACGCCGTGCTCACTTGGGTCCTGTTCGGCGACCTGGATTGTCCGCACACGCGGAAAGCTTGGCGTGCGCTCGAGGCGGTCAAGGCCAGCTTTGGTGACGACTTGCGGATCGTGTTCCATCACCGCCCACTGCGCGAGCATCCGAACGCGCTCTCGGCCGCGCGCGTCCTTTCGGGCGTGGCGCGCGTGCACGGCGCGTCGGCTTTTTTCGATGTCTTGCACCGCGTGTTGCAAGGCGACGCGAGCCTGACCGCGGAACGACTGACGGCCGAGCTCGAGGCGGCAGGCTACGGCGCTTCCAAGCTGGCCGATCTGTCTGTCGCCGGCGAGGCACAGGTCCGCTCCGATCTGCAATTCGCCGGGCAATTTGCCGTCAAATCGACGCCGTATTCGTTCCTGAACGGTCAGGCCATCGACGGCGAACGCACGGCCGAGGAACTGGAGCAGTTGCTGCGCGACGAACAACGCTCTGCCACTTGGCTTTCGGCGGCAGGCGTATCGCCTGCGGCGCTGTATACGACGCGCACCAGCAGTAACTTGATCGGCGTAGGCACCACCGGCGAGTCGCGTTCCTGCGCGCCGCTCGGAAAAGCAGCGACCCGTGGACCAGCGGATGCCCTGGTGACGTTGGTCGAGTTCTCGGACTTCGAATGTCAGTATTGCAAGCGCGTCGAGCCGACGATTCAGGCGCTGCTCGCGCGCTATCCGAAGACCTTGCGCTTAGTCTGGAAAGACTACCCGCTGCCGCAGCACAAGCGCGCCCTGCTCTTGGCGAACTTTGCCGAGGAAGCGTTTCGGCGTGGTTCGGCGCGCGGATTTTGGGCGGTTCACGACGGGTTGTTCGCCTTGCCCGACGAGCCCGACGACGGAGCGCTCGGCGCGCTAGCCGGCAAGGCCGGCTTGGATGGCGCCCTGCTTTTGATCTCGGCCCACTCGGGCGCGCACGACGCCGCGATTCGCGCGGACATGAAACTCGGCCAAAAGCTGAGCGTCACCGGTACGCCCACGTTCTTCGCTAACGGCCGACGCA
>Ga0302323_100003210_pt1 | contig 13290 bp, 13 predicted proteins | sample Fen_T0_3_FD_201950 | JGI IMG/M metagenome (GOLD analysis project Ga0302323, IMG submission 201950) | Peat permafrost microbial communities from Stordalen Mire near Abisko, Sweden - Fen_T0_3 | ecosystem: Environmental > Terrestrial > Soil > Wetlands > Permafrost | place: Sweden: Abisko... | reverse complement strand
ATTGCAAAAAGTTCGCGTCGACATCGACGCGACATGCGCATTTCTGACGCTCAATCGCCCGGACAAGCTCAATCCCCTGGATCGCGAGACCGTTACGCAATTGCTGGACGCTGTGCTGGGTTTGGAATTGCGCGAGGACTTGCGAACAATAGTTGTCACCGGTGCCGGTCGCGCCTTTTCCGCGGGTGGCGATCTGGACGGGTATGTGTCCCTCTATAAGGACCCGGAGGCCTTCCGGGCTTTTCTCGAGACTTTTTTCTCGCTGCTTGCCACCATCGAAGGCTCGTCGAAGATCTATATCGCGGCGATCAATGGCGCATGCGTGGCGGGCGGGCTGGAGTTGCTTCTGGCCTGCGATGTGGTCCTGGCTGCCGAGTCGGCAAAAATCGGCGACGGGCACCTCAATTTCGGTCAACTCCCCGGCGCGGGCGGCTCCCAGCGCTTGCCGCGTGCCGTAGGCGCCTTGCGTGCCAAACACTTGATGCTGACCGGCCAAATGTGGAGCGCCCAACAAGCCTGCGCCGCCGGCCTGGTGTCTGAGGTCGTTCCCGACGCCGAACTGCGCGCGCGAGCGGCCGAACTGGCGCGATCATTCTCCGCCAAGAGTCCCGCGGGTTTGCAAGGCGCCAAGCATCTGGTCAACCAGGGTTTGAACGGCAGTTTGCAGGACGGACTGCGGATGGAACTGGAGTACGTCCATCACTACGCCACAACTGTTCCAGATGCCACAGAAGGATTGTTGGCGTTCAGGGAAAAACGCGCGCCCCGATTCGGGCGCACCTGAAGGAGTCCCATTGCATGTGGAATCTACGCGACAAATACGCGATCGCCGGCATCGGCCAAACCGAATATAGCCGTGCCTCAGGCCGTACCGTGCTGGATTTGGCAAGCGAAGCCTGTCTGAAGGCGGCCCAGGACGCTGGCGTTGCTTTGGCGGACATCGACGGCATCATCAGCTTCAACTTCAATGACTCGGTCCCGGCCATCGCGGTAGCGTCCAGCCTCGGCATTCCACATGCGATGCATGCGGTGGACTATGCGGCAGGCGGCAACGGGGCCAATCTGATTGTCCTGGCAGCCACCGCTGCCATAGAGGCCGGGTTGGCAAAAAACGTCCTGGTCTATCGCGCCATGAACGGGCGCTCCGGATTTCGCCTGGGTGGCGGCCGCGACATGAACGCGCGCGGCGTGACCCAGTACACCGCGCCGTTTGGCTGGATCACCTATCCCCAGGCAATGGCGATGTGGTGTCGGCGCCACATGATCAAATATGGCACGACGCAAGATCAGCTGGCGGAGGTCGCCATCACGTTTCGCGAGAACGCGGGCCTTAACGAGGCGGCAATGCTGCGCGCGCCCATCACGCGGGACGACTATTTCAATTCACGCATGATCGTAGATCCGTTTCGCGTGCTTGATATATGCCTTGAATCCGACGGTGCCTGCGCGGTTCTGGTCACTGACAGTGCGCGTGCGCGCGACCTCCGCCAAAAGCCGGTCTACATCACCGGTGGAGCGTACGGAGGAGGGCTGCACCAGGGCGACGACCTATTCGATGCCCTGCGCTGGCCGGACCATACGCGCAACTACGCAGCCAGTATTGCCGACGATCTCTGGAAAAGCGCGGGCCTGCGCCCGTCCGACGTGGATGTAGCGGAAATCTATGACTGCTTCACCTACAGCATCATCATGCAACTGGAAGGCTTCGGTTTTTGCGCCGAGGGCGAAGGCGGGCCTTTCGTCAAGGACGGTCATATCAAGCGCACCAGCAGCTTGCCGACCAACACCCATGGGGGTTTGCTCTCGGAAGCGTACATCCACGGCTTCAATCACGTCCTGGAAGCGGTCCGTCAGTTGCGCCATACCGCCGGCGCGCGTCAGGTGCCCGATGCCGAAGTGGCGCTGACCACTGCAGGGGCCATGACCTGCGGAAGTGCAATGTTGCTCAGGAACTGAGGAAGATCGGATATGACGCCCTACAACAAACCTGTGCCGGTGGAAGATCCGGATTCTGCCCCATTCTGGGCGGGTTGCCGCGAGCAGAAACTGCTCGTGCAGCATTGCCTGGAATGCCGTACGCCCCGGTATCCGGCCCGGCCCTATTGCCATCAATGCCAATCGACGCATTACGAATGGCGCGCCAGTTCTGGTCGCGGAAGCGTCTATAGCTGGATAGTCGTTCATCACCCGGTGCCCAAGGAAATCTACGCGGGTGACGTTCCTTACGTGGTCGCCCTGATCGATCTCGAAGAAGGGGTGCGTATGGCCAGCAATATCATCGGCTGCGACCCCGACGCGATCAGCGGCGGAATGCCTGTCGAAGTCCAGTTTGAGCAGGTCACTACAGCGGTGACCCTGCCCCAATTCCGGCCCAGTACTGCCGCCTGATTCGATGTCCGTTGCCACCTCTTCATTTAGCGCCGCGTCCCCGACATTGGCCCGCCTTGCGGCCATGTCACGCGCCGATCTCGAGGCCCTCCAGCTGGCGAAGCTGCGTCGCCAGCTTCATCGTAGCTGGAGCAGCAACCCGTTTTATCGGCGCAAATGGGAGGCGGCCGGCATTCATCCTGACCAGATCCGCACCCTCGATGACTTCCGCGCGCGGATCCCGCTGTGCACCAAACAGGAATTCCTTGAGGATCAGAACCTCAATCCGCCGTTTGGCGAGCGTCTGGGTATGCCGAAAGACGCAGTCGGCCTGATCAGCCTGACCGGCGGTACGTCTGGCCAGGGGCAGGAGTTCTACGGCCGTTGCCAGCACGACGTGGCCATTCAGGGCTATATGCACCAGTTGCCCTGGTTCATGGCCGGACTGCGTCCCGGCCATACAGTGCTCAATTGCGTGCCGGCCGGTGGGATGACGACCGGCGGCTGGGGCCCGGGAGAAGGCATACGGATGGCGGGCGCGACCGGTTTTCATGTCGGCGGCACCCTGTCCACCGAGGCGAAGATCGACCTGATGCTGCGCCTGGGCGAGGTCCACTTCATCTATGCCTCGACCAACTACTTGCACACGCTGACGCAGGCATTTCTGCGTCGCGGCATCGTCCCCGCCGAAAAATTTCCGATGTTGCAGGCCGTGTACATCGCGGCCGAAGGATATCCGGCCGAATGGGCGCATGAGACCCAGCGACTATGGGGCTGTCCCTTGCATGAAGGTTACGGTAGTACCCAGGGGGCCGGTTTCGTGGCCAGTACCTGTGAGCATGGCATCGTCCGCGACGACCGGGAACGCGGCCTGATGCACCTGCTGGAATGGATGAATTTTGTCGAAGTTGTTGATCCAGCCACCGGGAAACATGTTGGTCCAGGGGAGGAAGGCGAAGTCGTCCTTACCAATCTGGACATTGTGGGCTCGCCGGTGATCCGGTTTTCGACCAAGGACCGGGCACGCTGGTATCCGGCCGGCGCCTGTGGATGTGGCCGGCCCTGGGACTGCATCGAGGCTGGCACGATCGGCCGGTATGACGACATGATGAAGGTGCGTGGCAACAACATCTGGCCACTGACCATCGATCAGATCATGTTCGCCCACAAGGAGGTCGCCGAATATGTCGGGCGGGTCTTTGTGGACGCGCAGGAACGCACCGAGGTCGAGATTCGGGTGGCGTTCAGGCCCGGCGCGCTGGCCGGTCCGGACCAGACGGCCGCGCTGATCGGGAAGATCCGCGCACAGCTGAAGGAGCGCACCAACATCTGGGTCCTGATGCGGGAGGTGGAGCGTAGCGAACTGCCCGATTTCACCTATAAGGCGCGCCGTTGGTCCGATGAGCGCAAGGCCGGGTATGGTGCCACTGCATTGCCAGCGTCAGGAACCAGGCCATGAAACGAGAGGATGAGTTGCAGGTACTGCACTCGCTGGCCGCGCAGACGGCCATGCTGATGGAAACGAACGATGCCCTGATGGCGGGCCAGTATAGCCATTTGCATGGGCGCATCACCGCGTTGATCGCAGTGCTGGCGACTACGCAACAAGAATGCAGTTCATTGGAGGAGGAAGCTGGTCATGCCGAGACTGAGCAACAGGGTAGCCCTGATCACCGGGGGCGCATCGGGCCTGGGTGAAGCGACTGTACGCCGCTTTGTTGCGGAAGGCGCGCGGGTGACGATTGCCGACATCAACCGCGAGCGCGGCGCCGAATTGGCACGCGAGTTGGGGGATCAGGCGTTTTTCGTGCATTGCGACCACACCCAGCGCGCCAGTTGCACCGAGGCGATCAGGGCAGCGGTGGACCGCTTTGGCAGTCTCGATATCCTCCACAACAATGCCGGCGGCCCTTTCGCGGGGAGCGTGGAATCTGCCGACGATGCAACCCTGGAGCGGGTCATCGGGGTCAACCTTCTTGGCGTATTCAAGATGACCCAGGAAGCCCTGCCGGCGTTGCGCAAGGCCGCCGCCGGTCGGCCCGGGGGCGCCGCCGTGCTCTTCACGTCCTCGTTGCAAGGCATCAAGGCGCGCCCCAATTACAGCGTCTACACCGCAGCCAAGCACGGGATCGTCGGATTGGTGCGCAGCTTGGCGCTGGAACTGGCGCCGGCCAACATCCGGGTCAACGCCGTATGCCCGACAGTCACGGAGACGCCGATGCTCAAGCAATTCCTGCCCGGCATGGCCGATGACATGGAAGAAGCAAGGCGTCGCTTCCGGGCAACGATTCCCTTGGGACGCATGCCCGAAACGGTAGACACCGCCTATGCCCTGGTGTTTCTTGCGTCCGACGAGGCCCGCATGATCACGGGCGTCGCTCTGCCTGTCGACGGCGGCCAGTGCGCCGCATAGATGACCGAGCCATGGACAGCGTCGATATGCAATTGACTGGGCAGGTCGCCATTGTGACAGGCGCTGCGGGCGGCCTCGGCACCTTGGCCTGCAGGACTCTGGCTGCGGCCGGCGCCGATATCGTTCTGGTCGGACGCAATGCCGAAAAACTGCGCGAGGGCGCGAACCTGATCGAGGCAATGGGGAGGCGCGCCCTGGTGGTGCCGACCGATGTCACGGAAAGTCGCTCGGTCGCCGCCATGGTGGAGACTGCGCAAGCAAGCTTCGGCCGCATCGATATTCTGATGAACAATGCCGGCGTTACCTCGCCCAAGGGCCTGCTCGAATTGACCGACCAAGACTGGCATGAGGTGATGGACACCAGTGCCACGGGCGCGTTTTATTGCGCGCGCGCGGTGGCACCCACCATGATGGCCGCGGGGCAAGGCTCGATTCTGAATATGGGTTCCATCCTGTCGCTGCGCGGCATGGGGCGGCGGGTCGCGTACTCGGCAGCCAAGGCTGCTGTCGCCAATCTCACCCGCGCGCTGGCATTCGAACTGGGCCCGCACGGCATCACGGTCAACGCGCTGGCGCCCACCGTGATAGTGACCGACCTCAATCGTGATCTGGTGGCAAACCAGCCGGATCTCTACAAGGCGATTGTCGACCGTACACCGCTGGGCAGGCTGGGCACGCTGGACGACCTGGCGGGTGCGATCCTGTTCCTGGTCTCGCCGGCGGCCCGCTTCATTACCGGACAGGTGCTGTGCGTTGACGGGGGCTACACCGCAGGTTAAGCGGATTGCAAAAGATGATGCAGACCAATCCCGCCTCCACTTCGCCCAACGTGCTTCAGTCAGCGCTTGTTCCCGAGTTTGACGCCGAACGTTTGGCCCTGTTCTTGGGTTCTCGCCTGGAGGGCGACTGGCAGGGCCTGAAGCTGGAGCGCTTTGTCGGGGGGCAATCGAATCCCACTTACCGCCTGCAAGCAGGCGACCGTGCTTATGTGCTGCGCAAGAAACCACCGGGCACCTTACTGCCGTCGGCGCATGCCATCGATCGTGAGTGCCGGGTTATGACGGCATTGGATGCGATGGGTTTTCCAGCGCCCAGGCCCATCCTGTACGAGTCCGATTCCACGATTATTGGCACACCCTTCTACATCATGCCATTCGTCGACGGCAGGGTGTTCAAGGACCCGGCGTTGCCCGGCGTATCACCGCATGATCGAACGCAGATCTACGATGCGATGGTCAACGCCATTGCGACGCTACACAACATTGATCCGGACCTGGCATCACTGGGTGACTTTAGCCGCCCGGGCGCTTTCTATGTTCGCCAGATCAAGCGCTGGACCGAGCAATATCGCGCGGTTGCGCTTGGCAATGACCCCGCGATGGAACAACTGATTGAATGGCTGCCTGCGCATCTTCCCGCAACCGAAGAACGACGCCTGGTACACGGCGATTTTCGCCTGGAAAACATGCTCTTCCATCCGACCGAGCCGATCCTGCTGGCGGTCATTGACTGGGAACTGGCCGCTTTGGGCGACCCGATGGCCGATCTTGCATACAACATGATGGCCTGGCACTTGCCGCAGAAGGCCTTTGGCGGTTTCATCGACCGGGATATTGTCGGCTCCGGCATTCCGCTGGAAGCGGCCTATCTTGCGAGGTACAGCCAATTGCGGAGCAGGGAGGGCTGCGGCGATTGGGGATTCTACGTGGCGTTTGCCATGTTCCGGCTGGCAGCGATCCTCTACGGCGTGCTACGCCGCGGACTGGATGGCAATGCCAGCTCGCCCGACGCGGTTGAACGCGGTCGGCTCGCCGTCGTTTGCGCGGAAGCGGGTTGCCGGGGTATCGAACTGTCAGAGCGTAACGGCCTGTCACAATGATCACCCAGATCCTCAACGGCCTGGTGTACGGTGGCCTCCTCTATATCCTGTCGGTTGGGCTGGTGCTGATTTTTGGCTTGCGGCGCGTGGTCAATTTTGCGCACGGCAGCCTGTTCATGATAGGCGCCTATATCGGCTACAGCGTGACTGCGCGTGCCGGTTTCCTGCCCGGCCTTGTCAGCGCGGTCGTGGTCATGGCGGCTTTTGGCGTATTGCTCGACGTAGGTGTCTTTCGGCCCTTGCAGCGACATGACCCGCTGCTTACCGTCCTTGTCACCTTTGGCATTCTGATGGTGCTGGAGGACGTTGCCCGCTCGGTTTGGGGCAAGGACTACATTACCGTCGCCGTGCCAGCCGGGCTCGATGGCAACGCTTCACTGTTTGGCGTTGCTTTTCCCATCTACCGGCTGATGGTCATTGCGCTCAGCCTGCTGACGGTATCGGTGCTTGCCATCTGGCTAAAACGTAGCGCGATCGGCTTGTATGTGCGCGCTTCGAGCGCCGACCCCCTGGTGACGGCCATGCAGGGCGTCAATACCGACCGCGTCAGTGCCATGGTCGTTGCCATTGGCGCCGGGCTGGCTGGCATGTCGGGCGTCATTGCCGCACCGCTGATGGCGCTGTCTCCCTCGATGGGCAGCTACATTCTTGTCGATTGCTTCATCGTGGTGGTGGTTGGCGGCCTGGGAAGTTTCGTGGGTGCATTTGTCGCCGCGATGTTTATTGGCCAGATCCACAACTTCGGGATTGTGTATCTGCCCTGGGCGGCGTCCTCCATTCCTTTCGTCATCATGATCGCTGTCCTGATCTGGCGGCCGACCGGGCTTTCCGGCAAGGCGGCGACATGACGACGACGCGGTTGCGGGGCCCCCATGCCGGGCCGTGGGGGCCGATCCCGGCCGCCGCGTTTCTGGCACTGCTTTCCGGTCTGGTCGGGATTGGATTGCCGTTCGTGATTACCGCGCCTACCGCCATGACCTTGATGACCCAGGGTACGATCAATGCCATTCTTGCCACCAGTGTCGGCTATCTGATCCGCCAAAGTGGCTTTGTCAGCTTCGGACAAGCGAGCTTTTTCGGGCTGGGCGCCTACGTCACGGCTCTGTTGATCAAAAGCGCGGCACTTCCCTTTGCCGTGGCGGTTCTCCTGGGGGTCTTGCTACCGACTTTGTTCGGGTTCCTCATTTCCCTGGTGATCGTGCGCGTGTCGGGCGTTGCCTTTTCCATGCTGACACTTGCCGTGGCGCAGGTGTTTTATGAAATTGTCGTCAAGTGGCGGGACCTGGCCGGCGGCGACGACGGGCTGTCGGTTACCCTTCCGGCAACCTTCATCGGAATCCCTTCGTCGGTCTTTCAAACGCCGACGACGATGTTCGCCATTTGCTGGATCACGCTGACATTGATCCTGTTCCTGATGTATTGCCTGTCGCGCAGTCGCTTCGGCATGCTTTGCTCCGCGATTCGGGACAATGAAGAGCGTGCCCGATTTATCGGCTACGGTACGCTGCTTCCCCGCGCGGTGATTTTTGCCATTTCCTCGGCCAGCGGTGCGATTGGCGGCGTCCTGTTTTGCCTGTACAACGGCTTCGTATCGCCGGACATCCTGCACTGGACCATGTCGGGGGCCGCGCTGGTCATGGCGATAGTCGGTGGTGCGGAATTCGTCGTTGGTCCGGCCTTGGGTGCACTGGTCTATCTGGGCGTCAAGGATGCTCTGGGCAACATTACCGAGCACTGGCAGGCGATCGTCGGAATCGCACTGATAATCGTCACCGTCGGTTGGCCAACCGGGATCGCCGGCCTGTTCAATACCCTGTGGAAGCGGGTACGCGCGGCGAGGCCAGCATGAGCCAGATCGCGCTACGTGGTGTCGGTTTGACGCGCCGATATGGCGGTTTTACCGCCTTGCGTGGTGTGGATCTGAGTGTACCTGCAGGAGAGATTCGCGGGCTCATCGGACCCAATGGCGCGGGGAAGTCGACGCTGATCGACGTATTGTCGGGGCGCGCGGCGCACTGGTCCGGCCAGGTATTTGTTGGCGACACCGATGTGAGCCGCCATTCAGTGCAGAAACGGCGGCGCTCCGGCCTGGCGCGTTCGTTCCAGCGAACCAGCATATTCCCGAGCCTTACGGTGCGGCACCAGCTGGAGCTGGCCGCCCAATCCGGGGCTGATGTCGATGAGGTCCTGCTGCAACTCAACCTGGACGCCATGCAGCAAGTCTACGCCGCCGAGCTCAGCTATGGAGACCAGCGCCGCCTGGATCTCGCGCTGGCGCTTATCGGCCGGCCCCGCGTTCTGTTGCTTGACGAACCGGCCGCCGGGTTGACCGTGCAGGAGTCGCTCACCCTGGCACGCCTGCTGCGCGACCTGGTCAAGAACTGGGGCATCACGGTTCTGATCGTTGAACACGACATGGAAGTGGTGTTCTCGATCTGCGATCGGATCACCGTACTGAACCTGGGAGAGTTGCTCGTCGAGGGGACCGCCGACGAGGTTCGCACAAGTCCAAAGGTGATCTCCGCTTACCTGGGGAGAAGCGCAGCATGAGCCTGCTGACGCTCAACCAGGTCGATGCCTATTACGGCGCGGCGCAAATTCTTGACAACGTCAGTCTGTCGGTGGGGCGTGGAGACCGGGTCGGGCTTCTCGGTCGTAACGGAGTCGGCAAGACCACAGTCGTCAATAGCCTGGTGGGAGTGGCGACGATCCGGCGTGGTACGGTCGAGATGGGTGGAACCCGGCACACGCGGCTGCGTCCCTTCGATGCCGCGCATTGCGGAATTTCCATCGTGCCGCAGGGTCGACGCATCATTTCATCGTTGACCGTGCGGGAAAATCTTATGCTTGGTGCCGCAACCCGTCGACCCGGTCGATGGAATGTCGAGACCGTATGCGAGCTGTTTCCGGTTCTGCGTGAACGCGCTAACACGCCAGGAACTGCGCTTTCCGGCGGCCAGCAGCAAATGCTGGCAATTGGTCGCGCATTGATGGCCAATCCCGATCTATTGATCCTCGATGAACCCAGTGAAGGACTCGCGCCTGTCATCGTCGATCATCTGGTCGACATGCTCAAGTCCCTTGGGGAGTCCGGCACGTCGATTTTTTTGATCGAGCAGAACATTGGATTCGTGCAAGAGGTTGTGGAACGCTACTACGTATTGTCAAAAGGTCGGGTTGTAGAAGAAGGCCGGCTGGCTGACGTGTCCAGCGACCAGCTCAGGCAGCATATCGCGGTTTGATTTGCGTTTATCGATCTACATCGGCCCCATAAGCTGGAAGGGAGGTTACTTCAATCATTGCAGGCAGACGATTCATTCCGGATAGATGGCAGCAGACAACCGCCTGAGCCGATCAAGGTCGGTCGGTGGAATCGCATTTCATCACTGAGGAGACAAGCATGAAAAAAGCATGGCTATTGGCACCCTGCGCAGCACTGGCAGTTCTCGCTGCTGGTGGCGCCCAGGCGCAGGAAGCGATACGAATTGGCGTACCGACGTCATTGACAGGCCCGTGGGCCGATCTTGGCAATCAGGTCAAGCGGGCAGTGACGTTCGCCACGGATGAAGCCAACGGAAAAGGTGGGGTAATCGGAAGAAAGATCTCTGTCGAGTATCTCGACAGCGAAGGCAAACCAGAGATCGCGCGCAAGCAGGCTGAGAAGCTCGCTTTGTCCGGCAACAAGATTCTTCTCGGGCTTATTGCTTCAGGGGAGGGATTGGCAATTGCGCCCATGGTCGAGCGTTGGGATGCGCTCTACATCTCAACGATCAACAAGACCGACAAGCTCACCGGCGACACCTGCCAGGCGCGTGTCTTTCGGGTCAATCGTCCGGATGCCGCCGATGCCATTGCTGTGCGGCCGTGGCTGGCGACCCGCAAGGAAGACAAGTGGGCGATCATGGCCAATGACATCGCCTGGGGACGCAATTCCGGCACCAGCTTCTCGAAGTCGGCCACCGATCTGGGCAAGAAAGTGGTCCTGGAGAACTATGCCCCGGCAGGCGCCAATGACTTTGCCCCCTACATCCAGAAGATCAAGGATTCGGGCGCCACCGGCGTATGGGTAGCGCTTGCCGGCCGGGATGCTCTCAACTTCGCCCAACAGGCCAAGCAATTCGGACTATTGAACAGCACGACCATCGCCGGTGTCAGCTTTGTTACCGACGGCACGGTCAATACGCTGGGCGATGTGTCCAAGGGCATCTACGGAATCGTCAACTATAGTTCCACGCTCAATACGCCGGAGAACAAGGCGTTCGTTGACGCATGGCGCAAGGCCTATCCGGGAACCGAGCCGACAAACTTCGAGGGTGAAACCTACATCGGTATGCAGGTATTGATCCAATCGATCCAGGCGGCAAAGAGCGACAAGCCTGCAGATCTGGCCAAGGTGATGCAGGGTATGACGTTTGCCACTATTCTTGGCAAGCAGAAGATGCGCAAGGAAGACCACCAGCTTGAGGCGCCAAATTACTTTGGCATCGTCGCCGAGCAAGGCGGCAAGCTGCGGCCAGTAATTCAGACCACGATCGCGGCTGCCCAGGCGTTGCCGCCGCCTGACCCAGCTTGCAAGTTGCCTATGTGAAATTGTGAAGAAGGCCGGGCCTCAGAATGATTTTGATCGCCATTTCAGGCGAAAATCCGAGGCCCGAGCCATGCAGGCAGATATTGGCCCAGGCATTTACTTTGCCCTGGCAATTATGGTGTCAGGAACAAAGGCGTGATCCTGGCCATTTTCCGCATCGGTAGCCGCCGCGGGGGAGAACGAGCTCTCCCTCGTTGACGCGGCCAACAATCAATCGGTAACCATTCAGCGCTTGCCGTGCCTAAATAGTGCCAAGGCGTACAGGGCAACGATGGCGAGCTGTTCCAGCTGCCCGGCCGGCAGGTCCTCCTGACCTCGCCGCAGTACAGGTCTGGCGCCTTCAATTACCGGTACCGGGCCCGAGGGTCACTCCGGCGGCGGGCGCGCGGCAAGGCGCGTCCGGTTCCATCCCCGGATTGGCCTGAACCGGGCCAGGTACATGCCCCCACAAATGCGAATGCACCCGCCCAACGCGGCTGGCGTGGTGCTGGCGCCGCGCTACGCTTGCGCCGATACTTCATCCATCAACTGCATATCGCGGCTGGTCATGAGTTTTTCGATATCGAGGAGGATCAGCATGCGGTCGTCGATGGTGCCCAGGCCGGTGATGAAACGGGTATCGAGGGCGCCGGCGAACTCGGGCGGTTCGCGCATCTGCTGGGCGGTCAGGGTGATCACATCGGACACCGAATCGACCACGATGCCCATCACCCGCTTGGCCACCGAGAGGATGATCGCCACCGTGGTGGCATCGTACTGGGCATCGAGCCGGAACTTCAGGCGCAAATCGATGATCGGTACGATGATGCCGCGCAGATTGACCACCCCCTTGATGAAGGCCGGCATGTTGGCGATCGCGGTGGGCGCCTCCCAGCCGCGGATCTCCTGCACCTTCAGGATGTCGATGCCGTATTCCTCGGCGCCGAGGCGGAAGGTCAGGAACTCACGGCCCGGCGCTTCGGCGCCAGGGGCCGCGCCGCCCGCGCCCGGACCCGGCTGTTGCATGTTGTTCATGATTGACTCCTATTGACTGTGTGCTTGCCGGGAGGGCTAGAATTCCTTCCAGCCCTCATCCTTGCCGTTTGCCTTGCCGCCGTTCCTGGCCTCGCCCCTGGAGGCCAGCTTGGCCAGATGGGGAGCAGGGCGCTGCCGGGGCAGGGCGGTGTCGGCCGCGGCGGCGCGGCGTGCCGGCGCCTCGCGCTCGCGGCGCGGGCGGGCCGCCGGTGCGGCATAGTCCGCCTGCGCTTGCTCGCCGAGCTTGAAGTTGCCCACCGTCTGTACCAGCTGTCCGGCCTGCTCTTCCAGGCTGGCCGAAGCCGCGCTGGCTTCCTCGACCATCGCCGCGTTCTGCTGGGTCACCTTCTCGAGCTGGGTCACTGTCTCGCTGACCTGCTCGATGCCCTGCGCCTGCTCCCGGCTCGCCGCCGCGATCTCGGAGACCAGGGCGCTCACCTTGTTGACCGAACCGACGATCTCGTCGACGGTCTTGCCGGCCGCTTCGACCTGGCGCGAACCGGCATCGACCTTGGCCACCGAGTCGCCGATCAGGCCCTTGATCTCCTTGGCGGCCGCCGCCGAGCGCTGCGCCAGGCTGCGCACCTCGCTGGCCACCACCGCAAAGCCGCGGCCCTGCTCGCCGGCGCGCGCCGCTTCCACCGCCGCGTTCAGGGCCAGGATGTTGGTCTGGAAGGCAATCCCGTCGATCACGCCGATGATGTCGGCGATCTTCCGGGACGATTCGGTGATGCCGTTCATGGTGCTCACCACCTCGCGCACCGCATGGCCGCCGCGCACCGCGATGGCCGCCGCCTCGGTCACCAGCTGGCTGGCGGTGCGTGCGTTGTCGGCGTTCTGCGAGACCGTCACGGTCATCTCTTCCATCGAGGCGGCCGTCTCCTCGAGTGCCGATGCCTGTTCCTCGGTGCGTCCCGACAGATCCTGGTTGCCCTGCGCGATCTCGCTGGAGGCGCTGCCCACCAGGTCAGCCGCCGCCTTGATCGCGCCCACCGTCTCGCGCAGATTGGCGGCCATCCGGCTCATCGC
>Ga0302323_100003209_pt1 | contig 13291 bp, 13 predicted proteins | sample Fen_T0_3_FD_201950 | JGI IMG/M metagenome (GOLD analysis project Ga0302323, IMG submission 201950) | Peat permafrost microbial communities from Stordalen Mire near Abisko, Sweden - Fen_T0_3 | ecosystem: Environmental > Terrestrial > Soil > Wetlands > Permafrost | place: Sweden: Abisko... | reverse complement strand
ATTCCCCCCACCACCAGCAGCGAGGTGCTGGTCGGAATTTCGACTTGAAACCAGGCATGGGGTTCGGGGCCGTGCCCGTGCGGGGCGACCAACATTTTGCCACCGATGAAAATCAGGACCACGGAGAGGCCGATCTTGAGGTACCGGAAGTACTCAATCGCGCCGGCGAGGACGAAGTACAACGAGCGGAGGCCCAGAATGGCAAACACGTTCGAGGTGAAAACGATGAACGGTTTGGTGGTGACGGCGAAAATGGCGGGGATGGAATCGAGCGCAAACACCAGGTCGGTGGTCTCCACCATGATCAGGACGAGGGCCAAGGTGGTCAGCAGGGTGCGGCCGTTGACGCGGACGAGAAATTTCTCGCCGTGCAACTCGTCGGAGACGGGGAAAACTTTGCGGGCCAGGCGGATGACGGGATTTTTTTCCGGTTCCACGCCTTCGTCATCGGTAAACAGCATTTTGATGCCGGTGAAGACCAGGAAGGCGCCGAAGAGATAGAGCGTCCACTGGAAGCGTTCGATGAGCGCCGCGCCGGCCAGAATCATCGCACCGCGCATGATGAGCGCACCCAGAATGCCCCAGAAGAGCACGCGATGCTGATATTGGGCGGGCACGCGGAAGAAAGTAAAAATCAGGGCGATGACAAAGACATTATCCATCGAGAGTGAGAGCTCGATGATGTAACCGGTGATGAATTCAACGGAGTCCTGCCGTTCCCAGCCGGAGATGAGGCCAGGGCCGGCGAGGAGGCCAAATACAAAGGAAAGAATCACCCAGACGACCGACCAGCCCAGGGCCTCCTTGAATTTAACGATGTGGGAATGCCGGTGAAACACGCCGAGATCCAACGCCAAAAAAAACAGGACGAAGAGGAGAAAACCCGCCCAGTGCCAGGGGGTGACCTGAACTGACGCAAACATGGGATGCAGCATGGAGAATGTCATTTTTAGAGGAACAGGCCGGATAGTTTGAAGGCCTTCCGGTGGCGCCAAACCACGGAGGCCAGGCTGGCGGGGCAGATCGAATGCCCCGCAGGACGGCGGCTGGTTGGAATCAACCGACGGCTTAGCCCCGCAACACTGGTGATCGGCAGGCGAGGATTCACGCTGATTTAAGTTCAGCGTAATTCCCTGCCATCAAAACCAAATCACGACCACAGCCGGCTGGATGGTCTGGCCAGACAGCATCTTCCAGCCAGCCAGCAAATGCCTTCATTTTCATGCGCCTAATTTGACGCCGTCTGCCGTCCGAGGCAAATCAAACTTTTGCCGCCGGGATGTTGGTTACCACGGCCGGGGTGGTCGCCTCGCCGATGTTGGGCCGCTCACCCTTGTGCCATTTGAGGACGATCACGCTGGCGATGTAGATGGATGAGTAGGTGCCGACAATGATGCCGATCAGGAAGGTGAAGGCGAAATCATTGATGACACCGCCGCCCCAGACGAACAAGCAGCCCGTGGCAATCAGCACCGTGCCGCTGGTGATGATCGTACGGCTCAGGGTTTGATTGAGCGCCTGGTTGATGACGTCGCGGAAGGAGCCGCGCACGCCCAGCTTCAAATCTTCACGAATACGATCGAAAATAACGATCTTGTCGTTGATGGAGAAACCGATGATGGTCAGCACTGCGGCGACGACCGTGGCGTTGAACTGGCGGCCGGAAACGGCGTTGGCGATACAGTAGGCGCCGATGGCGAACAGCACGTCATGGAACACCGCGATGACGGCCGCCACGGCGAACGAGAATTCGTAGCGGAATGCGACGTACACCAGGATGCCGAACATGGCCATCAAGGAAGCGACGATGGCCGACTGCTGGATTTCCTTGCCGAGGGTGGCGCCGACCTGCTGGCGGCCAATGGCATGGTATTTCGCATCCGGCAGTTTTTCCGCCAGCAATTTCTCAACCTTGTCCGAGGTGCCACTGGCGGTAGTGACGAGCAGGGTCTCCATGGAGTCACCCTTTTGATACTGAATTTGCGCGTCCTTTTCGCCGATGGTGGTCAACACCTCGCGAATGGCTTTTTCGTCAAGTTTTTGCGCATAGGTAAACATCGTGCTGTCGCCGCCGACGAAATCCACGCCGAACAGTTTGTCGCCGCGGGAAATGCCGAAGCCGATCGAGCCCACGGTAAAGATGGTCGTCGCCAGCGCCAGCGGCGTGGCAATCTTCATGAAGTCCACCTTGGAACTCTTGATGAGGTGGAACATGCTCAGGGACTTGATGAGGTTCCGGTCGAGCAGGAAGTTGAAGATCAGCCGCGTCACGACGAGAGCGGTGAACAAGCTGGCCGCCACACCGATGGTAAGCGTGACACCGAAGCCCTTGATGGAGCCAGTGCCCATGAAAATCAGGATGATGGACGAAATCAGCGTGGTGACGTGGGAATCGAAAATCGTGCCGAAGGCGCGGGCATAACCGGCGTCGATCGCACCTTTCAGCGACTTGCCCTTGGCCAGTTCTTCGCGAATACGTTCATAGATCAGCACGTTCGCATCGACCGCCATACCGACGGTCAGCACGGCGCCGGCAATACCGGGCAGCGTGAAGGTGGTGCCGATCGAGCACATGACACCCAGCAGGATGATGATGTTGGTGATGAGCGCGACATTCGCGGTCAAGCCGGCGAAGCGGTAGTAAATGAACATGAACAGCGAAACGAAGAGCACGCCATACACGGAGGCCTTGATGCCGCTGGCGATGGAGTCTTTGCCGAGCGTCGCCCCGACGTCGCTGGAATAAACGATTTTGACGGGCGCCTTCAGCGGGTTCTGGAGGACGTTGGCGAGTTCCTGCGCCGCTTCGAGGGTGTAGGTGCCGGTGATCTGGCCGCTACCGGTCTCAATCGCGCTCTGGATGTTCGGAGCGGAACACAATTCACCGTCCAGCACGATGGCGAGCCGGTGGCCGATGTTTTCGCGGGTGGTTTCGCCAAAGCGTTTGGCACCGAAATCCGTGAGGGTGAAATCAATCTGCGGGTCACCCAACTGGCTGCGCACCACCATTGAGCTCTTCACGATGTCGCCTGAAAGACCATTCTCGGCCTTTTTCTTGGCAATGACCTGCTCCAGCCGGGACTGGTTGTTGGGGAGCTGTTCGAAATGTTTCAGCAATTCATAGCCGGGCGGAACAGGTTCGCCGTTCTGAATAATGGCATCGCTGTTCTCATGGACCATGCGGAATTCCAGGAACGCCGTCTTGGAAATCGAAGCAATGGCGCTGTCCTTGTCCGCCTGGGAGAGGCCGGGGAGCTGGATGAGAATGCGGTTGCCGCCCGCCGACTGGATGACCGGTTCCGCCACGCCAAAGCGGTCAATGCGCTTGCGCAACACCTCGATGGCCTGCGACAAGGCCGCGCTCGTCACTTCGGATTGCTGCCGGATGTTGTTGGTATCGGCGGCGAACAGAACGTTCGTATCCATCTCCACGAGGAACGAGGAACCGCCCTGCAAATCCAAGCCGAGCTTGATCTTGCCGGAAGCATCGCGCTGGAGGCGGTTCAGGATGAACAGCGTCGGGCGGACCTGGTTTTTGGCCGGAATGAACGGGAAATATTTCTGGATGTCGTTCGTGCCGATGGCTAGTTGCAGCGCGGCGAACTGATTGTTCGTACCCGCCTTCAAGGTTTGCGCTTGAGCCACAATGGTTTTCAGCGTGGCGTCTTGAATCACGGCGCGGCTGGAGAATTGTTCCACCAAATCGCGGGCGGTCGGCGGGTAAACCTGCAAGAGCGACCAGACGACGATGGCGATGACGAGAAGGAAACGACCCAAGTTATTATTACTGTTCATGGAAATTCAGAATCAGGCTGCGGTTGAGGAGCTATCGGCGCTGGCTTCAATGACTTCGACGATGGAAGCTTTGGTGACTTCAAACTTGGCGTCGGCCGAGCGGAGGGTCACCGATTTGTCCTTCACGGAGAGAATGGTGCCGATGAGGCCGGCCGCCGTGACCACTTTATCGCCCGCCTTGATGGCGGTGAGCATCTTGGCCTGCTCCTTGGCGCGCTTCTGCTGGGGGCGGATCAGGATGAAATAAAACACCACCACGAGCAGAATCATCGGCAAAAACGCCACCAACGGGTTCTGCTGCTGACCGGGCTGCCCATTGGCAGGCGGCGGCGTCAGCGCGAGGATTTCAGCAAAGCAATTCATGTGCATATTTCAAAAAAATTGTCGGCCAGCTTAAACAAGCCTCCATCCATGAGCAAGAATTATTGACCGGGCATGAGCGGGCAGCCAAGTCCGGGGAATCCGGCTTGGAGGAAAAACTGAGGAAATTCCCAGGCTGGAGGGGCGAAAGCGGTGAGCCTGAGGGTGGATCAGGGCTGCCAGATCACGCGGCGTCCCACCACGGTGATAGCGCGGCGCGCGAGCGCGGCGACGCACCGGGGATAGAGTTCATGCTCGGCGGCATGGATGCGCTGATGCAGGGTCTCGGGGGTGTCGTCATCCACCACGGGCACGGCGGATTGACCGATGATCGCGCCGGAATCCACGCCGGCATCGACGAAATGCACGGTGCAGCCGGCGACCTTGACGCCATGGTCCAGCGCCTGTTTCCAAGAGTGCAGTCCGGGGAAACAGGGCAGCAGGGAAGGATGGATGTTAACGATGCGGCCCTCGAAGGCCCGGAGAAAGTCGCCTTTCAGGACGCGCATGAAACCGGCAAGGACGATTAAATCCACATTTGCCGCCGACAAGGCCGCCACGAAGGCGCGCTCGGCGTCTTCATCCAGCTTGGTGCGAAATTTGCCGGGGGCGATGAACTGTGCGGGCAGGTTGCGCGTACGGGCGTGGGCCAGAATGCCGGCTTCGGCGACATCGCTGAGGACAATGCCGATTTCCGCTGGAATTTTGCCGGCGGAAATGGCATCGGCAATGGCCACGAAATTGGAGCCCTGGCCGGAACCGAGGATGCCGAGTCGAAATGTATTGCTCACCGCAATTGAAATAGCAGAGCGACCGGCCAAAAAAAAGCGGAAAGGAAGAAAGGCCAAGGCCGCCAGTTCTGGAACTGCTTGGGCGGCGGGGCGGCGACAGGGCACAAAATTTTCCCGCCCGCCATTTGCAACCGCCTGCGCAGGGGTCATTTCAAAGGATCGGCCGCGGCATAGCTGCGAACAAAGGTCATCAGTTCCTTTTCGTTCAAATCGGAAACCGCCCAAAAAGTCATGCCGGCGTCCGACCAGTGGATGACCTGATACCCCTGAATGGCCGTCAGCGGCACGGGCTGGGGATGATTTTCCGAGGCCGGCCAGATGAAAAGGTTGATAATATGTTTCTGTCGTTGAAAAACGAGCGCCGAGACGCTCCGGCCAGCCAGATAGTCCAACCGGCCGCCAATGAGGGGGAAATCCAAGGCGGCCAGGTTTTTAACCGGCGGCGAAAAATCGAGTTTTCCATTAAACCAGGGCTTGACCGTGTGCTGGTCGGTGGAAACGACATCCAGGGCATGACTGGCCATCAGCGAACGCACGTGGCTGGCAACAATTTCCCGGGCGAGCCGTTGCTCCGCCGTGGGCAGATTCAGGGTTACCGTCAAGGCCAGCGCCAGGCAGGCGACGGCGACGCTGGAGGTGGCCGCCGTCAGCCAGTTCCAACTGCCAAAACTCCAGCGCGGCCGGGCTGCCCGTGGCGAAGGCAATTCAGCTTTCAGGCGGCGGCGCAGTTCGGCCGGCGCGGGAAAGAATAGCGCGTCCTGTTGCAGGGACTTTTTCAAGGTTTGCGCGTTGCGCCAGACCTGCGCACAGGCGGAACAGTCGTGCACATGACTTTCCAGCGCCAAAACCCCGGCGGCGTCCAGTTCACCGTCGACGTAAGGAGCAATGAGCGGTCTGGCTTGCTGGCAATTCATGATGGGCCTCCGGGTTGGAATTCGCCGGCGAGCAGTTTATGCAACTGTTTCCGGGCGCGCGAGAGGCGCGACATGACCGTGCCCACGGGCACAGCGGACAGGTCGGCGATTTCTTTGTAACTGAATCCTTCCATCTCGCGTAAAACGACAATTTCCCGGAACTCAACCGGCAAGGCATCAATGGCGCGGCGTACGGCGGCGGCATCGGCGACGCGCAAATTGACTGCTTCCGCGTTGACAGAAACGTCTTCGACAGCCAGCGCCTCGTCGTCCAGTCCACCGACCGCTTCCGCCGGCCGATTTTTCAGCAGCCAGTTGTAAAACGTGTGGCGGACAATCGTGAGCAGCCAGGCCCGCGCGTTATCGCCGCGAAAACCGCCGAAAAACTTGAACGCGCGCAGGCAGGCTTCCTGCGCCACATCCTGTGCGTCGTGGTCGTTGCCGGCGAGCCAGCGCGCGAGGTTGTAGGCCGCATCGAGATGCGGCAGCACGGTTTGTTCAAACAATTTCAGTTGTTCGCGTTCGTCCACTGGAACCAGTTTTCGGCCATCACGTCATATGGCAAGACCAATTTGCCCGGCATTTTATTCCCGAAAGATATTTTATTTCGCGGGAATAAATTCGCGGCGCCCCCGGTCTGGAGCACGGAACACATTAACCTATGCCAAAGAACAACCAAAAAACAAATCCCAGGCGGATCCAAGAAACGCGCTTCCTGACGGCGGACGGCGAACACATTGACCACAATCTCGAAAACGACGGCGTTGACCGGCGGGGCTTTTTGAAATGCATGGCGTGGGCCGGCACCGGCATGTTGTGGACGGTCAGCGGCGGCGTGCTCGCCTCAAAAATTCTGGCCCCGCCCGCGGCGGCCGCGGCCGAAAGCGTGACGGGAGATTTCAGCTTCGTACAAATCAGCGACAGCCACATCGGTTTCAACAAGCCGGCGAACCCGGATGTTGCCGCCACGCTGAAGCAGGCCATCGCCAAAATCAACGCGCTGCCGGTCGCGCCGGATTTCATCCTGCACACCGGCGATCTCTCGCATCTATCAGAGGCGGAGGAATTCGACACCTTGGATCAACTGCTCAAAACCGCCAAAACCGGGAAGATATTTTACGTTCCCGGGGAGCACGATGTGATCAGCGACAACGGCAAGGAATACCGGGCGCGCTATGGCAAAGGCACCCAGGGCAGCGGCTGGTTTAGTTTTGACCAGCGGGGGATTCACTTCATCGGCCTGGTCAATGTCCTGAATATTGCCGAAGGCGGGCTGGGCATTTTGGGCGAGGATCAACTCGCCTGGCTGAAGGACGATGTCAGCCGGCTGGCGAGCAGCACACCGGTGGTGGTGTTCGCGCATGTACCGCTGTGGTCCATCTATCCGGAATGGGGCTGGGGCACCAAGGACGCGGAACAAGCGCTGGGGTATCTGAAAAGATTTGGTTCGGTCACCGTGCTCAACGGTCACATCCATCAGGTGTTTAAAAAGATCGAGGGCAGCGTCACGTTTCATACGGCGACGTCCACGGCTTTTCCCCAACCGGCGCCCGGGGCGGCGCCCAAACCGGGCCCGATGAAAGTTGCGCCGGAAGTGCTGCCCACCGTGCTGGGCATCACGGAGGTGAATTATATGGAGACGAATCACAGCCTCGCCGTAGTGGATGCGAAACTCGGCTGAACCGCGCACGACATGCACATGGATACAGCAATCTGGTCGCGCCTGCATGGTGGCGCGACCCACTTTCCCATCGCCCTGCTGGTCGTGTCGCTGGTTTTCGACCTGGCGGGATTCTGGTGGCAAAACGATCGCCGCCGGCGGGACCTGTGCGCGGTCGGATTTTATTCCCTGCTCATCGCGGCGGCGGCGGCACCCGCCGCCGTGCTATCGGGCATCGCCTTGAGCAAAGGGCAACTTTTAGGTAGCGGCCGGCTGGCGCTGCATCACTATTTCATCTGGCCGGCGTTCGGCCTGCTGATGGGGCTGGCCGCGTGGCGGTTGGTCGTGCGAGAAAAGGCGTCGCGGCGTGCGTTTGGTGGGTATCTGCTGCTGCTGGGCCTCGCCACAGCGGCCATGTTGGGAGCCGGTTATTGGGGCGGCGAAATGATCATTGGTAATTAAGCGGCTACCATGAAGTTACCGCTCCAACTCAAAGCCATCAGTCTGGCGGTGATTTCAGCTTGTGCCGCCCTCTCGCTCGCCGTGGGCGCCGGCAAACTGTTTCAATCCGCACCGGCGTCAGCCATTGCGCCGACCGGCGGCGAAAGCGGTTTGGTGAGTCCACCACCAGGCACACTGGCGGGGGAGGGTTATCAGTTATTCCTGCTCAATTGTGCCCACTGCCATGGCAGCGATGCCCGGGGTGATGAGGGCCCCAATCTGCACGGCGTGACGAAATCCGACGAACGCATCGCCGCGCTGATCAAAAGCGGAATCAAGGGAGAAATGCCAAAGTTTGGGTCCAAACTCAACGAGGCCAACATAAAAGCGCTCATTGCGTTCGTCCGGTTTTTAAAATAGTACACGATTCAATACATTTACAAATGGGGGGCAACGGAGACAGCATAGGCGGCCGGATGCGGCCCGCAGCCGACCAGTCACCGGGGGGCTGCGCGGCTGCCACAACTCCAAACAACCGGGGCATCAAATGGCCGTAAGGCGTAGAAAAATGTCCGTTTTTGCCGCTGGGCGGACATATTATATTGGTGAGCGCATTTTTTTTGAAACAAACCGGTCACGACGGTGTCATATCACACATGGATTCACGTCGAGGGCATAAAGGATATAGAGGGTTCACGTTGATTGAACTGCTGGTGGTCATTGCGATTATCGCGATTTTGGCGGCGTTGTTACTGCCGGTGCTTTCGCGGGCCAAGCAGCGGGCACAGGGGATCATCTGCCTGAATGGCGGCAAACAACTCATGCTGGCCATGACAATGTATGGCGGCGATAACAGTGATTTTTTCCCGCCGAATCCCGACGACGCCACGACGATGCCCGGCTACAACTGGTGCAGCGGCAATGTGGCGGAGGGCGGGCCCTATGAGTTTAATCCCGATGGGCTCAAGGACCCGGCACAAAATCTCCTGGTCACCTACCTGGCGGGCGTTACTTCCATATATCATTGCCCGGGCGACCGGCGCAGCGGAACTTACACGGGCAGCGACCCGAACCTGCAGGGGCATAATGTGCCGGCAGCCAGAACTTTTTCCATGAACCAGGCCGTGGGGACAATCGATCCGGGATTCAATGCCGCCGGCCCGGGGCCGGCCTCGGCCAACACGCACAGCGGCAAGCCGACGCTGCCGGTCAACGGCCCGTGGTTAAACAATAATTATACGCATCACCGCAACTCGCCGTGGCTGACTTACGGCAAGTTCACGAGCATGAACACCCCCGGCCCGGCCACGACGTGGGTCTTGCTGGACGAAGACACTCTAAACCTGAACGATGCGGCGTTCGCGTTTGGCATGGAATACCCTGTCTGGATTGACGTGCCCGGCGCGTATCACAATTCCGGCTGCGATTTTGCCTTCGCCGACGGTCATTCCGAAGCCCACAAATGGCGGATGGGCGGCCGCAAGCAGAACCCCGGAGCGATGATCAGCAATGCCCTGGACAAGCAGGACTGGCTCTGGATGCGTGAGCGCACTTCGGCCGACGCCACGGGCACCATGCCGGCCCCCGTGCTGTAGCCAGGCCGCGCTTTCCGGCCGGGGTAAAATTTCTTTTCGTGATCGCCAGCTGAAGTTACGGCCAGGCTGGCGAAACGGCCAATCCCGCCATCCCCTGCCCCGCAGTCCTGCCCGCCAAGCATTCCTTCTCACGCAAACTGTAATTAGAAATTTTTGTCGGTTTTCGCGCGTGGGCGGCGGCTATATAATAAAGACTCTCATGGAAGACCGCGAATTATTGCAGGAATATGTCGAGCGCCATTCGGAAAACGCTTTTGAGGAACTGGTCAGGCGGCATGTGGATTTGGTTTACGCGACGGCCTTTCGCCAATTGGGGGAATCACAGGCGGCGGAGGATGTCGCCCAGTCGGTCTTCATTCTGCTGGCCCGCAAGGCCAAATTCATCCGCGAGGGCAATGCGCTGCCGGGGTGGCTGTACCGTGCCGCCTGTTTGACCGCAGCCAGCACCCGGCGGACGGAACGACGCCGGTACCAGCGCGAAACCGAAGCCATGAACCAAATTGACGCACCGACGGAGCCCGGCCCGAAATGGGAGGACATCGCCCCGCTGCTCGATGAAGCGATGCAGCGACTGAATCAAACGGAGCAGAATGCGATCGTGTTGCGCTATTTCCAGGATCGTAACTGGCAGGAAGTGAGCGCCGCGCTGCAATTGAAGGAAGACGCGGCGCAAAAGCGGGTCAGCCGGGCGCTGGAGAAACTCCGGGCGCACTTGATCCGCCGGGGCGTGGCGGCCTCCACCACGGTGATCGCGTCGCTCATGGCGGCGCATGCGGTCCAGGCGGCGCCGGCCGGTTTGGTGTCCACTTTCACCGCCGCCTCCCTGGCGGGGGCCACGGCCGGGGCGCCCGGCCTGATTTCAACGCTGATCGAAACCATCCTTATGAAAAAAACCACCTGTATGCTATTAGGAGCGGCGCTGGTCGCCGCCGTCACCATTCCCCTCGTTGTCTCCAAGGCCGGCCCGCCGGGAGCGGCGGCAGCGGTTAGCCCGGCGAGCCTGCGCCAAGGATTGGTGCTGCATTTTGCCTTTGACGAGGCCGAACCGGGGGACAAGGTCACCGACGGCAGCGGCGCGGGCAATGATGGCCGGGTGGTGGGCGCCAAATGGACCGCGGGCGGGAAGCAGGGCGGCGCTTTTCAATTTGCCTCGCCGAACCAATATATCCAGGTGCCCAACCAGGCCTCGCTGAATCCGGCGCAGATCACGCTCGCCGCCTGGATCAAAACCAGCCGCAATGACGATACCTGGCGGCGGATCTTCGACAAGAGTTATACCCATGGATATGCCCTGAGCGTGGGCGGCGGCCACACCCCCGGCTCCCTCTTCAAGGGCCGGGCCGTCATGGAGCTTGGCTGGGACCTGAAAACCGATACGTGGAGCGACCAACCCGTAACCGATGGCCAGTGGCATCACGTGGCGACGACTTACAACGGCACGGAGGAATTCATCTATGTGGACGGAGTACGACAACAGCAGGTGGCACGCTGGCCGGGAAAAGTAACCACCAATGCATTCGACCTGACCATTGGCATCAACCGGGTGAATCCCAATCCCCAGTACGATGAAGTCGGGGCCTCGTTCGAAGGGCTGATCGATGAGCCCATGATCTGGAATCGCGCGCTTTCGGAAACGGAGGTTGCCTTTTTGTTTAATTCACAGAATGGCACGCCCGCCGGAACGGGTTCCCGGTAAGCCGGAACGGCTTTTGGCCCCGGGCAAAGGCTCACTTTTCGAGGTGCCCGGCGGAACGGGGCGCGGCGGGCAGCGGCCCGGGGCAAAGCTGAAAGAATAGTTACCCGGCGAGCGCCTGTTCCAAATCTGCCAACAAGTCGGGGAGCGCCTCGATCCCCACGGACAAACGAATCAGGCTGTCCGACACGCCCGCCCGTTCGCGGGCTTCGGCGGTCATGCCGCGGTGGCTGGACATGGCCGGCCGGGTGGCCAAACTCTCCATGCCGCCCAGGCTGACCGCATGCAGGATCAGTTGCAGCCGATCAAGAAACCGGTCGGCCGCCGTTTTTCCCCCGGCCAGTTCGAACGAGAGCAAGGCGCCGCCGTGCCGCATCTGCCGCTGAAAAAGTTCACGTTGGGGATGCGCGGTGAGTCCGGGATAATTGACGCGGGCGACCTCCGGCCGCCGGCCCAGCCACTCCGCCACGGCCAGGCCATTCTGGTTATGGGCGGCCATGCGCAAAGCAAAGGTTCGCATCCCCCGCTGCACCAGCCAGGCATCCAGCGCATTGACGGTACCCCCCAGATTTTTGTGAATGCCGCGCTGCGCGGCCGAGAGCGGCTTTTGGCTGACCAGACAGCCCCCGATCATGTCGGAATGACCATTGAGATATTTGCTGGTGGAATGAACCACCCAGTCCGCGCCAAAATCGAAAGGCCGTTGATTAAACGGGGTCGCGACCGTGTTATCGACGATCACCGGGGCACCGACGGTTTGGGCTTGCGCCACCGTGGCCCGGATGTCGGTCAACCGCAGCAGCGGATTCGAAGGAGTTTCCAACAACACGGCGCCAGCCCGGGCGACCGCCGCGAGCCAGGCGGCGGAATTGGTGGCATCCGCCACTTCAACCGGCACGCGGTAAATCCCGGCCAGCAGGCGTAATAGCTCGGTGCTCCCGCCATAAATATCCTGGTGGGTGACGAGGGGGCCGTCCCGGCCAGCCAGCGCAGCCGTCACGGCGCACAACACGGCGGCGTTGCCGGAACTCGTAACCAGCGCCCCGGCACCGCCCTCCAAATCGGCGATCGTCCCGGCGAGCAGATCCACCGAGGGGTTGCCAAAACGCGAATAGGCGTACCCTGGGCGGGAGCCCGAAAAAATCGCCTCGGCATCGGCCGCCGTGCCCAGGCTAAAGATCGTGCTTTGCGCAATGGGTTGCTGAAAAGGTTCGTTTGTCCGACCGGTTTGGGGACGGCTCGCGCCGCCATGGGCGCAACGGGTGGCCAACTGGTAAGGGGGAATGCTCATTGGAACCAAGAGTGATTTTGGGGGTCAATCATCGTGCCACGAAAATGCCACGAGCGGCGGCCGGCAACAACAATTATGAATGAACCAACCGCCAAACGACGCCGCTTGACCCGGCGCCGCCGCGACGAGCCTGGCTCAATGGCTTCGGAACGCAGCCCGGAGAAACTAAACCGGCACCGGCAAGTCCAGCAGCCCGGCGATGCGTTTTTCCAGCCGGTTTAAATCGAGCGGCTTGGTGAAAAAATCCTCGGCGTTGAGGCAGGCGGTGCGCCGGGTCACATCGCTGGACAGCGCGCTCATGAAAATGACCGGGATTTTTTTGGTGACCGGCTGGCGCTTGAGGATTTCACAGACGGACAGCCCGTCCAGATCCGGCAGCAAAATATCGAGCAGGATCAGGTTCGGCTTGAACTGCCGCGCCAGGCTCAGGGCCTGCACGCCGTCGCCGGCCACGAGAAACTCGCAGCCCAGACCGGCCAGGCGAAACTTCACCAATTCGATGAAATCGCTCTCGTCATCCACAATCAAAATGCGCGGCAACATAATTTTATTTCCCCATTCTGGCCCGTCGGACAATCGTCCTATCAATCGTTTTACGTAATCGTCGGCTAAATCGGGCACAGCCACAGTATCGGCCAAGCGGGCGGAAGTTCAATGTCAGCCCGGTTAAAGGCAGGTGACAAAACGATGACAAAGAGCAAAAGACCAGGGGTGCCCGGACCTTGCAGCCGTCGCGCTTCAGTTCGTGGCC
>Ga0302323_100003207_pt1 | contig 13291 bp, 8 predicted proteins | sample Fen_T0_3_FD_201950 | JGI IMG/M metagenome (GOLD analysis project Ga0302323, IMG submission 201950) | Peat permafrost microbial communities from Stordalen Mire near Abisko, Sweden - Fen_T0_3 | ecosystem: Environmental > Terrestrial > Soil > Wetlands > Permafrost | place: Sweden: Abisko... | reverse complement strand
CCTCGAGCGGGCATTCACGAGTGGCGAGGGCATCGGTTGGGGCGAGCATGATCCGCGTTTGTTCGGCGGCTGCGCCCGCTTCTTCGGTAGCGCTTACGCGGCATACCTCGAGCACGGCTGGCTGCCCGCCCTCGAAGGGGTGACGAGCAAACTGCGAGCGGGCGCCAGAGTCGCCGACATCGGCTGCGGTCACGGCATCTCCACCGTGCTGATGGCCCAAGCCTTTCCAGCCTCGCTTTTCGTCGGTTTCGACAGCCACTTGGCGTCAATCGAGGCGGCCCGGCAGCGGGCGGAAGACGGCCAGGTCTCCGATCGCGTTCACTTCGAGCGGGCCACGGCCACCGACTACGGCGGCGAGCCTTACGACCTCATCTGCTTCATGGACTCGTTCCACGATCTCGGCAACGCCGTGGCAGCGGCGCGACACGCCGCTCGTCGATTAGCGGATGGTGGAACGGTAATGCTCGTGGAGCCACTCGCGGCCGAACGCTCCGAGGACAACCGAGGACCGATTGCGGCGATGAACTACGCGGCGTCCACCGCGCTTTGCACGCCCAACGCCCTCTGCCACCGGGGCGGAATTGCCCTCGGGGCACAAGCGGGGCCAGTGGCGCTCGAGCAGGCGCTGGCCGAAGGTGGGTTGGGCCACTTTCGGGTGGCCGCCAAGACCCCATTCCACATGGTGATCGAGGCGAAGGCTCAGTGACGTGCTCAAGCAGCGTCGACCAAACGCCGCCCGCGGAACGACGGCGCGGGTGACTCGCGAGAGCGCGATTTTGCCCGCGTTTTCCGCTGGACCGATCTAGGTCACGATCCGAGACGCTCTCATCGCCCGCGGCGGTGGGCAAGTTGACGAGCCCCGCTTCTACCGCCACACAACTCAAGCGCTACTTACGCCGCTACACCGGCGGCACCCGCTCGCCCCTCGGCACGAGGGGCTGAACGGTTACCGCCGCTCCCCTGATTACGCATCGCGGGCACACCGAATGCGGCCAGGAGGCGCCGAAATCGACCGGGGCGCCGCCGACTCAGCTTGAGCTTAGAAGTAAGGGCAGTTTCCGCAAGTCACGCAGCTCACTCTCCCGGCGAAGTCCCCTTGGTTGCTGCCGCCGACCGTGCTGCCGTTGCCGATGACGCCAAGATCTGCCGAGCCGCACTGAACGTCGGTGGTGTTGGTGCTGTAGATGTTTCCAATCATGTCACCCGCGGAGTTGTTACCCGCCCAAAAAGTTCCGATGAGGCTATTGTGGATCAAATTGCCGTCGATGGACACGTAACTCACGTCCTCATTCACCTTGATCGCTGTTCCGCCGCAATTGCGGATATCCCCATCGTAGACCCCATGCACCTCGATTGAGTTCTTTCCGCTCGTGATGATGTCCACGCAGTAGCCGGTCCCTCCGCCGCCGTCGATGTTGCAACCTACGAGCGCGTTCTGAATGCCTTCGAAGACGACGCTGGCCCTGTTGCCGATGTCGGTCGAAAAGCCCTTGCCCTGGATCGTTACGGGCGCAGTAATGAGATACTGGCAAAGGAGCTGTTGGTTTTGCTTGAGAATGATCGGGAAGGCTTCGGTCGCCGGCGAATAAACACCAGCCTGAAGCGCGATCTGCCCCGTCGTGTGAGCCAAGGCGTAGGTGAGGGTCTTGTACCCGCAAGCACCGTAGTTGCCACCGTGGTTCACGTCGTCGGTTCCGTTGGCCTGGTCAACGAAGTGGAGAGTATCAGGCGTCCCGACAGGGCAGGGACCGGCCTCAGCCGTGATGTTCTGCTTGTTAGATGCAATGCCGTTGGCAACGACCTCGAGCCAACTGGCGCCCGCCGGGAGGTTGGGTGGCGCCTGGAAGCTGGCGGTCACCAGGGTCGAGCTACCGACCTTTTGCACACCCATCGAGCTGAAGTTGAACGTCCGAGCGTAGGACACCACACCCGACGCTCGATTCGTGATCCTCACGAGCGGATAGTTCGTCTCCGACTGAGAATCGTCGCCGTAGGTCGCCCCGTACGAGAAGCCGTTGAACTGCTTCCCTGTTATGGTGTAAGTGCCGCCTCCTGCTACCGTCGTTGGTGCCGATGTGATGATCGGGCGGTAGGTCGACAGCGGGCTCACGCCATTGGAATAGACGACGATCTGGCCGACGGCATCAGCACCCGTTCCCTGGTTGAACGCAGTCAACAAGACCTCCCCCGTGGGAAGCATCAACATGCGCCCTTGATAGGCCTTGAAGGACGTCGCCGCGGAGGGTTCGGCCACCTGCCTGAGCGTGTTGTCCGTGAGCCCCAGCTCGTAGAAGTGACTCGGGGTAGACCAAGTGGTCGTGTTCGTCGTGGGGCTGGCCATCACCAAAATGTTGCCGTTGGGCAGCGTCGCCGCGGGGCCATCGGCAATGGAGAAGTGTCCGCCGCCCGATGCGGCCGGGAAGTCCATCGAGGTCGTGTGCGACCACGTATCGGCGGTAGGATCGTAAATCGCGTTCTTGCCCAGCGAGTTACCCGAAAAGCATACGAGCTTGCTGTCTGGACGAAGAGCACATGGCCCCACTTCCTGGGACGTGCCGACGCCTGACCCGGTGTCGGCGAGGTTCACGGGCGTCGTCCCATGTGTCCAGGAGTTGGCGGACGGGGTGTAGCGCTCATACGACGAGGCCGTCCCCGCATCGACCGTGAAAATCTTCCCGTCGTAGAGCGGGTACAAGCCCTCCTCATCGTTTCGATCGAGCTTGCCGGTAGGACCTTTTGCGGTGAAGACGCCGGTGACGGGGTTCAGGACCTGAAGGTCCGTGTTGCTGATGTTCTGCATCGCGAAGGTGCCGTCCGGGAAGTTCACTCCCATCGAGTCGCCGACGTTGCCGATCGTGAACGCCGATGTCAGCTGGCTCGACCACTGATCGGTCAGGGGGTTGTAAATGAAGCCAACGTTCGTGTCGACACTGACGCCATTGTCATACTCGCCGCCCATGACGATGACGCGCCCATCCTTCAAAGTCGACGAGGCAAAGAAGCGCGGGGCGTAGGTGTCGCCGTTGTTTGCGTTGGGCATCGGGGGAATCGGAGGCTGGTCCCAAATGCCATGTTGGTAGCTTCCGAACGCGTCGGGACTTAGTCGGTGCCACCGGTTGGTATCGTACTCGTGGCACATCACGTCGCCGTTCGTGATCTGAACGCACACCGTGAGAAAGCCACCGACCCCATTTTGGGCCACGCCAGTCCAAGTGCCGGTCGTGAGGGATGACCTACTCTCGCCGACAGGTTCATCGCTTGGATCGCTAGCTGACGGCTGGGCGCCACAACCCATGATTGCCATGCTGAACGCAACGCCAAGAGCGAAGCCGCCCCTGGTCCGCATGGCACAATCTTCCCTGCCTGCTCGCCCCATCATGAATGTCTTCATTGTCCCTCCTCTACTACCCGCTGAACTTGACCAGATCGGCCATGTCGAGCGGACAGAGCAACCACCGTACCAATGAAGACGGCGCATAATCTCCGGCGAAACCAGGCGTGGACACGTCCAGCCTGAACACTGCGCCTGTCAACCGTGAACACTCGGACCCGTCGAACCAGGTCGACGGGTGGGTGGGCGTGTACCTCGGACACGCAAGCACGTCTCGCGCGCGCTGGCTGCTCGCTAGCAGCGACGGCAAAAAACTGTGGGTGGTGCTCAATGTCGGCGCTGGGACGACCTGGGGCGTCGTCGGTATCGATTCCCCGTTGTCGAGCCCTGCGGGCTTTTGACGCGCCGATGGCGTTGCCCACCGCAGTGCAGCTTTCGACTCCGAATCACCACATTGGCCGTGGTCACGTAGCTGGCACGACGCCCGCACCCATCGCCGGCACGCTGCCGGCGCTCGAGGCGAGCGTGCCTCGCGTTTAGGAAAAGGCGGGGCCGCGCGATCCGCCTCGCTTTGCGAACAGAGTCCTGTGCGTACAGAGTATTATTTTCGTTCGCGACGACCTCCCTCCATTCCGCGCGCAGGCCGGCTGCGCGCCGCCGACCTCCCCCAAAGCCGACTCACGCTTCGGGCTTCGCGACACGCTTCGCGACACCCAAAGGGTGTGGCAGAAGCACTGAACCGAGACCGCACAGACTCGGGCGAGGGAACAGTGGTGGCCGACGCGCGCTTCCGGGCGGAGGTTTGTTCGCGCTCCGGGGCGCCCTCGTCCGGTTGCAATCGCCGCGGTTACCGACTGCGCCAGCGCTCACTCCGCAGCGCCGAGATCGGTCGGGCACTGGCTGACCTCCCGGCCGTCCCCCAATCGTTTCGCCTACGCGCCGACTGCGCCGCGTGCGTGAGCAGTTCATCGAGACGACCTTTGCCGCCGAAGGCAGAGGCGCGATGGGACGCGATGCGTGACCATCAACAAAACAGGCGCGACGTTGGTTGGCTCTGGCGGAGGGGGAGGTGGTTCCGGGGCCGTTCGAGCTCGTCTAGGCATCGACCAACGAATAATTCGGCGTGCGCAGCGCGAATTAGAACGACAACGCAGTGACCGCGGTGGAGGGCTTGCCCCAGCAATAGGCGGGGTCGTTCACGAGCGCACACGACGCGGATCCCCCGACCTCGATCGAGGTAACACCTGACAACCCCTGAACGAGCACTGGTCCCGGACTGTCCATATACGAACCATTGCCCAACGCACCGTCGGCGTTCCAGCCCCAGCAATACGCTTTGCCTACTGTAATGGCACACGTTTTATCACTTCGACGCGAGCGGGACGAGCACGCTTGTCCGCCGCATTTCTGTCTCGGCAGCGCGTTTCAGTAGGCGGGAATTTGCAAGGCAGGGAGATCCCCGCGGTGAGATCTCGCTGACGCCGAAGGGAGCGGAGCGATGAAGACTGCGGGGCCTTTCGATGACCAGTCCGCTTCTATCAGGGCGCTATGCCAGCGGGGTTATTCGCGCAAGCACCGCTGCCCGCCACGAACGTCTGGCAAGCCGGGCCACTCACCATTGGGAAGAGGCCGCCGGCGGCGAGCAAGGAGGCGAACTGCGAGGGCCCGCCGGCCACGTTGCCAGAGAAGCACACCGCGAGCGCTTTTTCTGCGGCGGTGGCATTTTCGAAGCCGGGGATCGAGTTGATGAACAGCTTGCGCGACAGCGGATAGACGGACTCGACAAGGCACTGCTGTCGATTGGCGATGCCGGCGACCGAAGCCGCAAAGGCCGACTCAGTAGTGCCCGACGTCACCAATGTCTGATCCGGCGCGGTGTTGCTGTTGAAGCCGATTGAGCATGGGTCGGCTTCGGCCAAGCAAGTAATCAGATCGTTCGAAACGAGCTTGTCGCAACAGCGCCCGCTGCCGGCGGTACCCACGCAAGTTGGACTCGCGGCGATCAGTGTCCGGGTCGAGTGAATACGACCAAAGGCCGCGGTAATCTGGCGATTCACTATGCTCGTGGGGGTCTTGCCCACTTCGATGTCGACCTTGTACGAGGGTGTGCTGCCCGGACCGTACATATGCAAGTTGTACACACGACCATCCGTGGCGACCAACGCGGGGTTCGGCGGATCGATCACGGCCGGCAAATTGTTGCGACCATTGATGCACTGCGAATCGCCGTCTGCAGCAGCTGGAATCAAACAAATACCCGAGCTGCCCACGACCTGCCCCGTGATCGGATTGTAGTCAGTCGCTTTGCTGCCGAGCGGCACGTCACCGTTCGGGCACAGCGTGTCGCGCGTCGGGCTGCCCGGTACCTTCGGCGCGGGTCCCAAGTTGAAGCTGCCGCGGAGGCAAGGCTTGGTCGGAAATGCATCCGCAAGCGTGATGTCACCCGGGTTTGCCACCGGAGCGCGGATCGGCAGCACCAGCCCGAGCGTTCCTTTCGGGCCGCACACCTGCTCCGCGGGGGCCGACGGGAACGGCGGTTGCTCTGTCGCGTTGTTGGTCGGAGCCGGCAGGAATGCGCCCTGACCGCTCGAGCCTCCTCTGCACACGCGCCGAATGGGATCGAAGTCTTGGTACGCGTCGTCGAACAGCGCAGCGCCAGTGCTCAGCACGGTCGGGTACGTCACGCTAGCCGTCGAGTCCACGCTGTAGCGATTGCTGCAGAATGGGTAGTTCTGGGCTAATGCCAGGTCGCGAAACACGTCCGTCGTGGTCGTAAGATTGTCCCGTCGCCAGGCGTGAGTGAGCTCGGTGCAGCCACCCGTGCCGCAGGCCGCATCTTCGAACAGGTTGGCGTAGTTGTTCACTAGGTCAGTTCGAGTGGCGCTGGCGCAATCACGCACGGGCGTGGCAACGGTGGGGCTCGGGTTCGAACCAGTCGCGTGGTCGAGCCCGAAGTAAACGAGCCGCAGCACATCGCGCCAGCCGGCCACCGCAGCAGTGCCGAGCGTGTATGCACCGCCATTCAAGGTGCCCGACGAACGCAGGCCGCCCGGCTGCACCGTGCAACCCACACCCGTGGCCGCGTTTGGGTCGCATGCAGCGTGAGCCCTCGACACGGCGAGGGTGATCACATCCTGAGCGAAGGCGACACCTTCCGCAAAATTCGGGGTCATGCCGCCGAACTGCAAGAAACGCGACATGGGCGCCACTGACTGCGTGATCGGCGTGGTGGTCATCGCGGTCTCGGCTGCGCCGCTGCCGCCGCCGAGGAAGTTGAGGCTCGTCGCACCGGGACAGACCGCGGCATTGATCACGCTGAGCGTGAACTCTTTGAACAAATCGGACCCTTTGAGGTCGAGAGCGCTGACAGCCACGGCGCTGGTGCCGACAGCGAGGAAGGTTGAGACCAATATCGTCTTTTTCATCGAGTCTCCCCAAAAAATCCGTGCAATTGCGCAGCCCACCGAGTCTCGAGCAAACTCCAGCAAGACACGGGCCACGAGAGTCTCGACTCGACCTGACTGCCAAACAACGCCCTTTACGGCGGCTTTCGAGCACTCCGCACGAAGCGAGAACGGCGTGCTCCGCTTCCGAATATCAAACGGGGCGTTCGAATTCCGGTCAGTGCGCAGTTTTCGCGGCGGGCTGGGGCGGAGCCGTTCGCGTTGCCGAGGTCAGGGGCGAACAATGCGCCATTGCTGCCTTTTCTGCGACGAGACCGCGCCCAAACATCAGGAAGACGCGCAAGGTCGCTTAGGGCCCGCTAACGTCTCAACGAACTAGAACCCCGTGTCCAGCCCCAGAGGTCGACCGTTTTTGAGCCGCTTGGCGAAGCGGCGGGTTTTGCGATCCGAAGTCTTCGTCTCGTAGTCCGGGAACAAAGCGTGATCAGGTGTCCCTCTTTCGTTCGCTAGCCGAGGTCGAGCCGCGCGCGAATCTCTTCGGTCGCGGTCGCAAGGTCGTCGTGGGCCACCCTCCGGTTTCCCTCGACGTAAGCGAGAAGGCCCTGAACGACGAGCATCGTAATGCTCGCGTTGACTCCGCGATGACCGAGCTCGACGGTCACGCTCCGATGCTTCAACAACGCCTCGATCTCTCGGAGCAACCGAGCAACTGCTGCAACCGACCCGTGCTGCGACATGATGCGAGCGTATCGCGGATGGTCTCAGAAACAAGCTCCCGGCGCGAGTAGCCCCTGGTGTAACGCTGTATGTTCTTCCGCGCACCGCTGCCACGGCACGCATGAGGTGTCATACCCCGGGGTGTCGTCGCCAAGACGGACGGCAGCTCGCCGGTCGATGGGCTTTCAGTAGAGAGCGCGTGGACATGACGCACACACCCGGGCTCTCCTCGCTCGATGTGTGGGCTCCATCAGTCACGCCAAGGGAGAGATACGAAACAACTCGGGTACGGCTTCAGTCGCCGTCCCGAGGCGGCACTCGTGGAACAGGTCCGCGTTGTCCGGCGCCTCGGGTCCGACGTACACGGTGCGCGCGCCGGCCTGGCGCGCAGTGGCGGCGAAACCGGCTGCGGGGTAGACAGCACCCGAGCTGCCGATCGTAACGAATACGCGGCAGCGAGCGAGCTCAGCCTCCGCGCGATCGAGGTCGAACGGAACTTCTCCAAACCAGCAGATGTGTGGACGGATCCGGCCACCACAGTCACACCGCGGAATGTCGGCGAGGGTCGGATAGAGTGCGGTGTCGTCGAACGGCGGGGAATGGCCACGCTCGCAGCGGCTTTTCATGAGCTCGCCGTGCATATGGAGCAGGCGTCGTGAGCCCGCGAGCTCGTGCAATGAGTCGACGTTTTGGGTGCACAAGAAAAACGCGTCGTCCAGCTGACGCTCGAGCTCGGCGAGCGCACGATGGGCGTCGTTGGGCTCGATCCCGGTGAGCTGTTCGCGTCGCTCAGAGTAAAATTTCCAAACCAGGGCCGGATCTTTCGCCCACGCTTTGGGGCTCGCCACGTCCTCGAATCGGTAACTGTGCCAGAGCCCTCCGGCATCTCGAAAAGTCCGAACCCCACTCTCTGCGCTAATCCCTGCGCCGGTCAGGACGAATACGGGCGTGCGACGCGAGACGGTCAAAGGCTCGAACGCGGAATGAACTCGAACGTTGGGCATGGGTGCGTAGCCTCCTGGGAAGGGCTAGCCTCAACCCTGGTTCGCGACAATCCGCCCGCTCACGATCTTCTTTTCGAAGCGCGAACTGAGTGCAGCCCGACGACGGTGCCCGTCAAAGCTGTCCAGGGTTGACAGCGGATCTGTCAGGTCCGCACACGCACCCGGATCGCGAGTCCTGCCATGCCCGCGAAAACACCGCGCGCGAGGCAGATCGATGCGCGTGCGGCACGCTGGCACGGCCGTTGCGTGCAAGCGAGCAAACCTTGGAGACAATCCCCATGCGCAACTACCTAGGCTTTGTGTTTCCAAGCATCTTAGTCTTCTCGATCTCGTTTCCGGCTTGCGGCGGGGGTTCGTCGGACCCGGCTCGAGAAGCCGACTCGATTGAGCACGTCACGCAGCCGCTGACGTATTCGACCGGTTGCAGGGAGATGATGACGGCCGACCAGATCGCGGTGTACATCGACAACAACGCGCAAGGTTCGTGCGCCCTGCTCGGCATCAACGACGATGTCGGGCACGGCAAAGCGCACTACCCGAATCCGGCAGCGTTCGGGCTGCCGAACGACTCGATCACGTCCGTCTATGTCGGCAACAACGTCTCCGTGCTCGCCTATCAAGACATTTCTTACCAGAATTGGTCCGCCAGCATTGCCGGCAACGTCGACTACTTGGGAAGCTACGGGTGGAACGACAGGATTTCGTCGATGACGATCGTACCGCGCAGCGGCTGTGGCAGCGCCGATCCGACGCAGGCTTGCTTCTACGGGAACGCGAACTTCGATGATGGGGTGGGGCCCGACGTGGTGAACGGCATCGGCAGTTATCCGACGGTCGACAGCATGGGAATCAAGAACGATTCGCTGTCGTCGATGCGGGTCGGCAGTGCCATCAACGTCAAAATCTGCAAGGATGTCTCCTTCGGCAACTGCATTACATTGGGCAGCGGGGACTATTCCTATCTCGGTACTCTCGGGTACAACGATGTCGTCTCGTCATTTCAAGTGCTCGGCAGTTGCCGAAGCGCCTGCGGTGGTCAATCGCTCGCGGGCTGCTTCTGCGACGCGGCCTGTGCGGGGTATGGGGACTGCTGCAGCGACAAGGCCCTGCTCTGCGGCTCGTGAACGCCCGAAAATACGTGGCTGGGGACGACTTGCCCGTCGTCGCCCTGAATTAGCGCGGTGTCCGTAGCGATCGCAATCTCTTCGGCTCGCTTCCGCGCGCTCCGAAGGGCCGGTAGCGCCAAGGCCAGTTCCGGTGTCTTCGCCTGTTCGATTGGCTTCAGGGACATCACGTGTGAACCCGCCAATGAGCTGTGAGTGTATGCGATGACCTCGTTCGCTTCAGGGCGCCGCTTGGGCTCCGTCACAAGCGAGGAACATGACCGCACCCGGTGCCGGTATTTTCACCCCTTCCTGCTCGACGAAGCGAAGCTTCTGCTGCTGATTTAGGGGACACTGACGGAGCGCGGAGGACGTCGAGTCGTCGATGTAACAGAAGCCCGCGCGAGTCGTCGGCTGGTTTGCGACGCAGCTGTCCAGGTCCGCAGCCGTTTCTTGGTTGATTTGACATAGGCAGAAATTAGCGGCGTCGCATTTGGGTTGCCCGGGTGAAGGGCCGCAGGTCCCGCTGAGCGCGAGCTGTTGGAGGACGGAGGAGACCAGTGCCGAAGGGGCCGCGCTGCGACCGGCTTGTGCGCAATCGCAGCGGTCGATCGCTTGCACTTCGATCACGTGGCAGGCAGTGGCCGGCGAGAGGCTGCCGCCCTTGTCGGGGACGGTGATGAGGGGGCGCGGCAGACACTTCTCGCCCAGCCCCTCTTTGAGGCGTTCGATGATCGCCGAGACGGCCGGGTTGTAGCCGTAATTCGGGTCCGCCATGGGGCTCGTAGAGGTCGTGATCTTCGGGCAAATCGAGGCGACAATTGCGTTTTCACCGAAGTCCTTGAGCACGGTTAGCTCGCGAGTCCCCGGGTATGCCTTCGCGAGATATTGCGTCGTGCCGGCCATGCCTCCGCCAGGCGGCTGACACAAGGGGCTATTGGTGGCCTGGAGCGCCGCGGTAGTGCCGTCTTTGGCCGGCGCGCAATCACACAACGAGTCACCGATGGCGCAGACCTTGGGCGTGGTGAGCGGGAATGCGCACGCGTATTGGAGGTCGTCAAGATCGGGAATGTTCTGCTCATGGCCATTGATCGGGTTTGCCTTGGGATTGGGCGAATCTGCGGGCGCGATTTGGAATGGGGTGTTGGGGTTCGCGCCTTGCCGCGGTTCGGTCGACTCGATCATGAACGGATCGCTCGGTGGTAGCGGAGGACTCGCCGTTGGGTTGCCGATTAGCTGCGGCCAGCGATTTTGGTCGACCAGCTCGAGCGCGGTCAGGTACTGGATCGAAGAATTAGTCGTCAACGACTCGCTCGTGGCGATGTCTTGCCACGGCACGCCGACGATGCCCGCCAAGAACACTAGCGAGGGCGATCGTCCCGGCTTGCCCTCGCCGCCGTCGAACAGCGGATTGATGACGGTCTTCGTTGGATCCGACGGCAGGGTGAGCGTGCGCTGCTTCAAGCCATCGACATAACGCTGCGTCGGATAGAGCAGGTCGAATCCAAAACGTTGCCGCTGTCTGTAGCAACGCAGATTCGGTGCGTCGTGCAGCGCATCCCAGGTGCCGGGTGGGCTCGAGGCATCGTCCTTGCAGGTCGAGTCCGCACTGAGGGCCTGGCAACCCGATGGCGGCGAGGTTTCGGTCGCAGCGCACGACCGGCAACACTTGTCGTTCGGATTGCTGGCGCACGCGGCCGTCGCTTTCGGCATCCTGAGGCCGGAACTGACCATCCAGCCGAGCCCGTCGTCACGAATGGAGCAATCGTTTTCATCCGACAACATCACGATCGCCAGGAGCGAATCGGGCCGCAAAAACGCCTTCCGCTGAGCGAGCAGGTCAGCGTCGACCCCTTGGCGCACGCTGACACCCGCCGCTTGCGTGACCTCCATCGGTGGCTCTGGATCGATCAGGAAGCGGTACCAGGACTCGAGCGATGCTTCATAGCCACAGCCATGTTCGCCGGTCGCTTGAACCATCGCGGCAAAGTCTGCGCTCAGCTTGGCCGGGTCGTTTTCGCCGGGCGGCACGTTCGCCGTTCCAGCCGGATCCCATGCCAGAAACCCGCTGCTCTGCCAGCTGCTCAGACCACTGCGCATGGTGCCGATCAGGTGCCCGCGGTCATTTTGATTCGACCCGGGCGAGGCGGATTCGGTCGAGCAGATGCTGCCCCCGTGGGCGCCCAAGCTCGAGCTCACGATGCCGATGTGAATATCGGCAATCGGCGCAAACTCCGGTGTTGAGCCGGGCGGCCCGCAGGTTCCGTCCGCCTTTGCGCCGGCGCCGCTCGGCTTTCCGTCGCTGTCCAGGCAAAGCGGTGACACGAGGCGGGCGAGCAGCACCGGCACTGCAGACTTCAGTATCTCTTGCTTGTCCGCCATCGACGGGGAGTTGTCGATCATGAACAAAATGTCGACCTTGTCGACGTGTGATGCCGAGATCTGATCGACGAAGACGTTCGCCTTGCTCGGTTCTCGCCCCGCGGCGCCCCCCGAGCCTAGAACCCCATTGGCGCCGCCGCCACCCTGTGCAGGGCCGCTCACGGAACTAGAACACGCAATGCACCACCAAACCGCCAAGCACAGGCCAACGAACCTTCGCATTCCGCCACCCTAGTTGGATATGGTGAAACGAACCAACAAGAAGTGCGCGCGCGCCCGATGGCGACTTGGAGCGTCGTGCTCGAAGTGATCGGCGGGCGCGCAGTCGGAACAATAGGGCGGGCGCGCCAGCCGGTGCCCGAGCCCATCTCGCCATCGAGGGCGACTCCTAGATCGTACTACCCGAGCGCGGGCAACGGTGGGTATAGACGGCGAAGCTGCTCCCGGTCGAAAGAAGTCGGCCGTTGCAGACGTTCGAATTCTGCCTGCTCGACCGGGCAGATGGACTTTCCTAGGCACTCGTGGCCGGCCTCGCGCTCCGCGAGCAAGCATTTGTAGACCGGCTCTGTCATCACGGAGTCGAGCTCGATTGCACCCGGATTTTCCGGACGGCGCCAGTAGGAAAAGGTTTCTCCGCCTCGCCAAGGTTGCGTCAGCTCGCTGCTGATGAAGTCGTCGTAAACGGGTTCGACGAAGCGTGCCTCGAGGATTCTGCGAATCTCGGCCTCGTTCCGCCAGGCGAGCTGGCGATGCGGGTTCTGGTGCTCATGCGCCAAGCCGAGGATGTGTCCGACCTCGTGCGAAATCACGAACCGGGATTCTAGCGAGGAAAACCAGCCGAGATCGCCCGCGACGTCCCCAGCAAGTTTCGGATAGCCTTTGGGTCGGCCCAAATAGCACGTGGGTGAGCCGAACTGCTTGCGTCGCGCGTAGTTACCAAGGTCCGAGCGCGCGTACGTCACGAGCAGTGGCTCGCTTCCGCGCTTACCGTTGGCCGGGACGACGATCGGCATCGGAGCGATCGACACGAGCACGTCGTAGTCGAGCGCACGGACGCCTTGGGCGAGGAGAAGTGCCGGATCCGGAACCGATATGGTCGCTCCGGTGGCGCCCGCAACGAAGCGATCCTGTTGGCGCTGCAGCCTCACGCCCTCTGCGGGATCGCTGCCCGCGAGAGCGGCAATCTTCTTCCGCGACACGCGGTCGAGTTCCGCCAACTCGCCGGGCTGTAGGGGCCGCCCGGGCGGAAGCGGCGGAGCAACCAATTGGTAGGCGAGGGCTGGACCGCCAGGTCTGAGGTCGGGGAACACGCCCCATGCCTCGAGCGCCCGCCGCACGTTCAGTTTGACC
>Ga0302323_100003203_pt1 | contig 13301 bp, 15 predicted proteins | sample Fen_T0_3_FD_201950 | JGI IMG/M metagenome (GOLD analysis project Ga0302323, IMG submission 201950) | Peat permafrost microbial communities from Stordalen Mire near Abisko, Sweden - Fen_T0_3 | ecosystem: Environmental > Terrestrial > Soil > Wetlands > Permafrost | place: Sweden: Abisko... | reverse complement strand
TCCAATCGCCTTTAAGCCAGCAATCATCAGCGCGGAGTCGCGCGAATGGAGTGGACGGCGCAGGGTGGAGGGTGAATCGCAGAGAGCGGCCAAAATCAGTGCGCGGTTTGTCACCGATTTGGAGCCTGGAATTGTGAGCGTCGCTTTTACCGGGATGTTGCCCCCGTAGGGAGCGCGCCACAAATTCGTCATATGGCAAGCCTACCTGAGATACCTTTACGCTCATGTGCGGCCGATATGCCTTAAGCGCAAGCCAAGACGAACTCATGGATGCATTTGAGATAACTACTGGCTATGTAGGTCCGATCCTGCCCGCTGATTGGAATATCACCCCTACCCGCGATATTTATATTGTCCGTGACAACCGTGAGGCAAAGCGCGAACTCGCCACGGTCTCCTGGGGGATAATCGCTCCCTGGTCAGAAAACGCATCTGATGCACTCCGCTCACAATCGCAAGCAATCAACGCCCGTTCTGAAACGGTACATGAGAAACCCACCTTTAGAAGTGCATTCACCTCACGACGTTGTTTGATACCGGCCAGCGGTTATTACGAGTGGGCGACAGAGATGGGGCCGTATTCGCCGAAGCAACCCTTCTTTATTCATGGCGATGGATTGATTGCCTTTGCCGGAATTTGGGATCGCTGGCGCAACCCCGATGGAAGTTATAAAGAGAGCGCTGCAATCATCACGCGACCATCGGTGGAATTTCTTGCGACGGTTCATAGTCGAATGCCAACATTCTTGCCAGCAGATCGCTGGGAGGCCTGGTTGGACCCAGGTCTCAATAAAGTCGATGAAATCCGTGGCCTCATGAATATTGCAGAGCCAGCTCTGGGCTTAAGCGCCTATCCAGTCTCTTCCCGAGTAAATTCGAGATTTAACAATGGTTCGCAATTGATTGCGCCGATTGAACTTGGAGAGCCCGAGACGCTCTTTTAAGCGGGAATAAACCATTCGTTCAGGTGGTTCTCACCCTGTGGGAGTAGCCTATGCCGTCATGGACGCCAACAATTCAGAGGTCGCGGTCGTTGATCGCGCCACCGAAAGTGTTGCCCAAAAGAAGGCGCGCTTTGAGCGCGATGCACTTCAGTACACCAATCAGTTGTATGCCGCCGCCATGCGTTACACCAAGAATCCCCATGATGCGCAAGATCTCGTTCAAGATGTTTATGCCAAAGCCTTCGTTGCCTTTCATCAATTTGAACCAGGCACCAATCTAAAGGCTTGGCTCTATCGCATCCTCACCACAACTTTTATCAACACCTATCGCAAGGATCAACGCCGCCCGCAGATCAGCGATGGCGAACTCGAAGATTGGCAGATCTTTGACGCTGCTAGCCACACCAGCGATCAAGGTCGTTCTGCTGAAGATGTCGCGCTCGATGGCATCGTCGATGTAGATGTGCGCGCTGCGCTCGCTGCAATGCCAGAAGATTTTCGCATGGTGGTCTATCTCGCCGATGTCGAAGGATTTTCATATAAGGAGATTGCCGAGATCGTTGGAGTGCCTGCCGGCACCGTGATGTCACGGCTGCACCGGGGCCGCAAACTCCTCCGTGCCTCACTCGCCGCCTATGCCAAGGATCGCGGATTTAACCGGGCAGGTAGCGATGAATAACCGCGTGCAATCGCCTTGCGATCAAATTCTGCAGACACTCGTCCTGTTCATCGATCACGAGCTCCCGTCCGAGAAGGAATATCAGGTCTATCTGAACCACTTTCAAGAATGCCCAGAGTGTTACCAAGAAATGATGCACGAGAGCACCGCCATCGCCTTCTTGAAGGAACTGCTCCAAATGAATTGCAATGAGCAGGCACCGCAAGAGCTCCACGACCGGATCCTGCAACAAACGGAAGTGCTAGCGGGGCAGTCACAAGTTGAATTCTTCTCAACTTCGACCACGATCACGAATTTCAGTTTCGATGGAACAACCTCGATTCAGATCACGCAGGAGTTCACCCAAGAGATTCGCCACGACTTTACCGAAGGTCAGTAGCTCCTCCTTTTCACGGTTAAATCCATTAAGTTTTGGGTATGCAACCAGCGGAACTTGTGGGATCGGTAGGGATGGCATCTCTCACCGTCCGCCCCCTCGATACCGGGGTCGCGCAAGGGTTTAATGATCTGCCGGTGCTTGCCGCAAATTCTGCACTTAACGTCATCGAATCGGCATGCAGCGCTGCCATCGCCGAATACTTTGAAACTGGCGAGACCACCTTCACCATTGGCGCTGCCATTCAGATGCGGGGAGCAGTTGCGATTGGCACTGAAGTGCGGGCGCTCGTTAAGGCTACGGAGTTCAGTGAAAATATCTTGACCTTCGAATGTGAAATTCACCAAGAGCAACGAATAATCGCCGTTGCACAAGTGCAACGGCGATTAGTAGACCGTGTTTCATTTATGGCACGGAGCGCAGCGGAAAATCTTCCGCGCACCAGCGCAGCTAGTTAATTAAGCCTTCTTGGTAGCCCAGAAGATCTCGGAGATCTCTTCGATCTTGGCGAGCAACTTATCTGCAACGGCAACATCTGTTGTTCCCTTTGTGCCACCGGCACCAGCGAGCTTGGTAGCTTCGTTGAAGAGACCATTGAGTTGTGGGTATGCCTCAAAGTGTGGCGCCTTGAAGTAATCAGTCCAGAGAACCCAGAGGTGGTGCTTGACCAGCTCGGAGCGCTCTTCTTTCACTGCGATTGCGCGTGACTTGAAATCGACATCGCTACTGGCCGCGTACTTCTCCATGGCAGCTTTAACAGATTGTGCCTCGATCTTTGCTTGTGCTGGATCATAGATTCCGCACGGTAGATCGCAGTGGGCAAATCCAATGAGAGTTGGCTTAAACATAGGTACTCCTTCTTTAATAAAAACGAATCGTCCTATGTGTCAGACTACTACTCCCATGGCGCACCTTCCATTTAGAACTATCGCGGTGAGCGGCAACTCGATGAGCCCCACCTATAACGATGGCGATTGGCTGCTCTTTCGCCCTTTAAGTGAAGTAAAGGTGAACTCACTGCGACGCTTGGTTGGAAAAGTTGTAGTTATCGAGCGCGAGAGTTATCCCGGAATCCTGCTGATCAAGCGCTTGCTTCGAGCGGATGAAAGTGGACTTTGGGTCGAGGGCGATAATGAAGATGCCAGCACCGATTCCAGAGCGTGGGGATTACTGGCGCCACGTGAAATTGTCGGTCTAGTTCTGATTCGCTACCGCAGGGGTTAATACAAGGTTATCCACACCCCCTAATTCTTGGATCAAATAATTCTTCATACTACTGAGGTCGTTCCATTTACCTCAAAAGATAAGGGAGATTCATGCGAAGGCCGCGAATAATCATTTTGATAATAATTACTTTTATTGCGTTTTGCGCAAATTCATATGCACTCCAGCCAGGCTCCTCGGCTCCAAAGAAGAAGGCAAGTCCGGCACTTTTGAATGGAAATTTCGGAGACAAAATCTCATTTGGAAATGGATGCGATGGGAGAACGGACATCCCCCATGAATCTCACCATGTGCCTCTTACCGTTAATGTAACAGCGCTAACGGAGTGTCTAAATCGAGAGGTATTTATAACAACTACTATCTCTCGTCACGGGTGGTGGATATTTCCTGATACAAAATCTGTTTCCGCTCAGGGCTATCAAAAAGTTACAGTGAACGTTGCCTTGCCCTGCAAATGGAAGAAGGGGCAACCTCCTATTTTGTACGTGGTAAAGTCAATGCATCGCGATTCTGCGGGTGCGCAAGCCCCAACGGGAAGAAGTGAACTGATCCGCTGTTAAGCAATTGGAGATGATATGGAAATTAGAGGATGGGATGATTATCCCCGCGATTTTCAAACTGATTTCAATTTCGATAAAGGCCCAAAATGGTTGCTTGCACTCGCTCACACTCCATATCTTGAAAAATTTGCCTATCCAAAGGCAATTAACCTAGGACTAGCGGAAGCGTGGCCCAGGGCAAACGGTGTAATACTCGATCCGACTTTTAACAAAGAGCGGTGGATTATTCACGACAATCCAAAGAATGATTTGGAAAAGTGGATCGAAGGTTCTCTTGCGCATCTTCACACCAAGAAAATAAATCCATTCGTTCGATTCTCTTTTAGCCGGCGCAGCTTTAAAATCAACGATCGAAAAATCGTTTTCTGGCACGTACTTCCTAGATTTACTTTGACTCGGTATGGCGCAAAAATGAGAATGCGCCACGATATTCATCGGCTGAATGGAACTTTTCGAGAGTACAAGCAAGCACTCCGCGGGGAGCACTTCGATTTTAGCGAGTAAATGCCTCAGTAATCAGAGCGTGTTGCTCTTCTTCGTGCAAGTGATGTGAACCCGTTGCTGGGCTGGCAGTTGCACGACGTGAAACGCGACGCAAGGTGCGACCTTCTAGTGCTTCAAAGGTATTTAGTGCAACAAAGGGGTAAGGACCTTGGTTTGCTGGTTCATCTTGCACCCAGAGGAGATTGGCGCGTGGGTGAGCATTTGCTACTCGCATGAACTCTTCAATCGGGAATGGATAGAGCTGCTCGACGCGGACGATCGCCGTGGTGTTCTCGCCGAGTTTTGCGCGTTCTGCAACGAGATCCCAATAAATCTTGCCAGAACAGAAGATCACGCGCGTTGCATTGTTTACTGTGGTGTCATCGATCAGCGGCCTAAATGTTCCTGATGTGAAATCAGCGAGTCCAGAGGCAGCAGCCTTGAGACGCAACATCGATTTTGGTTCAAAGACGATGAGCGGACGACGCGCAGCGTTCTTGGTGTGCCAGCGGAGCAGGTGGAAGTACGAAGCAGGAGTGCTTGGCTGTGCAACCGTCATGTTCTCTTCAGCACAGAGCGCAAGATAGCGTTCGATACGAGCGGAGGAGTGATCAGGTCCTTGACCTTCATAGCCGTGTGGCAAGAGCAGAACGACCGAAGAACGCTCGCCCCATTTCTGTAAAGAACTTGAAATGAATTCATCGACGATTGATTGTGCCCCATTGGCGAAATCACCGAACTGGGCTTCCCAGAGAACCAGGGCATTCTCGCGCTCGAGGGAATATCCATACTCAAATCCCATCGCTGCATACTCTGAAAGCAGTGAGTCAAATACAAAGAATTGATTATCGTCGTTGATCAAACCGCGCAATGGGAACCAATCTCCGCCGGTGTTCTGATCGACAATAACTGCGTGGCGATTGGAGAAAGTTCCGCGTCGCACATCTTGACCAGCAAGGCGAACTGGGTGACCTTCAAGAAGAAGTGATCCAAAGGCAAGGAGTTCACCGGTCGACCAATCCACGGTTCCTTCATCGAGCATCTCAGTGCGCTTTGCGAGTTGAGGCGCTAAACGGGGGTGAATGGCAAAGCCTTCTGGCGTCGCTACCTGGGTCGCAGCGATATGACGGAGCGTTGCTTCATCAACACCGGTCTGCAAATTCGTTGGTTCCGTGACTTCTGGGATCGGGTTAGAACCCTGCTCTGGTTCCACATTATGAACCGCGGCATAGACAGCATCGAGTTGTGCTTGGTAATCTCGCAAGACCTCTTCCGCCTCATCGACCGTAATATCTCCGCGACCGATGAGCGCCTCGGTGTACAACTTACGAGTACTGCGTTTGGCTTCAATGAGTTTGTACATCATTGGTTGGGTATAACTTGGCTCATCGCCTTCGTTATGACCGCGGCGGCGGTAGCAGACCATATCGATCACGACATCTTTATTGAACTCCTGGCGATATTCAAAGGCCAAGCGAGCGACGCGAACAACCGACTCTGGGTCATCGCCGTTGACGTGAAATACCGGGGCTTGAATCATCTTGGCGATATCAGTGGAATAAGTAGACGAACGGGCAGCATGTGGGGATGTCGTAAATCCAACCTGGTTGTTCGCAACGATATGGATGGTGCCACCAGTGCGATAGCCCTTAAGTTGTGAGAGGTTGAGGGTCTCGGATACAACGCCTTGACCTGCAAATGCTGCATCTCCATGCACAAGAATCGGCAGGACGTCATATGCCTCTTGTACGCCCTTGATATCTTGCTTGGCACGAACGATTCCTTCTAATACCGGGTTGACTGCTTCAAGGTGTGAAGGGTTTGCCGCAAGATAGATCTTGGTGGTTTCACCCGAGTCGGCCTTAAACACACCTTTGGTGCCGAGGTGATACTTAACATCGCCAGTCCCTTGCACCGAATTCTCGGCATAGTGACCTTCAAACTCTTGGAAAATTTGGCCATATGACTTGCCGCCGATATTTGCCAAGACATTAAGGCGACCACGGTGTGGCATACCGATACACACTTCTTCTAGACCGCTTTTGGCAGAGCTATCGAGGATCGCATCGAGCAATGGGATGAGTGATTCTCCGCCTTCGAGCGAGAAGCGCTTCTGACCTACGTACTTCGTCTGTAAAAATGATTCGAAAGCTTCAGCGGAGTTGAGCTTGCGCAAGATTCGCAGTTGCTCTTCGCGCGGGGTGCGCGGAGCACCAACTTCGACATGCTCTTGCATCCATATGCGTTCAACTGGATTTTCCATATACATGTACTCAACGCCAACCGAGCGGCAATACGAGTCCCGCAAAATACCGAGAATGCGACGTAACTTCATAAATGATTTTCCACCGAAACCACCGGTCGCAAATTCGCGATCTAGATCCCAGAGCGAAAGCCCATGATTTACAACATCAAGATCAGGGTGACTGCGTTGGCGATAACGCAATGGGTCGGTATCAGCCATCAAGTGACCGAAGGTGCGATAAGACTCGATTAATTTCTGGACGCGAGCAGTCTTGCTGATCTGATCCTCTTTTGAGAATTGAAAATCAACGCTCCAGCGAATTGGCTCGTACGGAATGCGGAGTGCGGCGAAGATCTCGTCGTAGAAGTTCTCACCACCGAGTAATACCTCGTGGATGCGACGTAAGAAATCGCCAGATTGTGCGCCTTGAATAACACGGTGGTCATACGTGCTTGTAAGAGTGACGACCTTTGAAATGGCTAGATTGGTAAGAGTCTCTTCACTGGCGCCAAGAAATTCGGCTGGGTAATCCATTGCTCCAACGCCCAGAATTAAACCTTGACCTTGCACCAATCGGGGGACTGAGTGCACGGTACCAAGCGTTCCTGGATTGGTAAGTGAAACCGTTGTACCGGCGTGATCTTCCACCGTCAGCGTGCCTGTGCGCGCTTTACGTACCGTCTCTTCATAAGAAGCCCAGAACTGCGCAAAGTCGAGGTCTTCGCAGCCCTTAATAGAAGGTACTAACAACTGGCGCGAACCATCGGGCTTCGCCAAATCAATCGCGATTCCTAGGTTGATATGTTCGGGGTGACCCAGCGCAGGCTTGCCATCGAGTTCACCAAAAAATGTATTCATCTCCGGCATGGCGCGCAGCGCTTTAATCATTGCGTAGCCGATGAGATGCGTGAACGAGACCTTCCCACCACGTGCTCGCGCTAAGTGATTGTTGATCACGGTGCGGTTGTCGATCATAAGTTTGGCAGGAATCGCGCGCACACTTGTGGCGGTAGGAACGCTGAGTGATGCTTCCATGCTCTGTACGACTCGAGCTGATACTCCGCGAATAGGTTCCAGCGTCGCAGCACCTGGCGTTACGAGCGTTGGGATTGGCTTAACAACAGGATCGGCTGGCGTAATCGATGAAGGTAATTGCGGTGCTTGCACTACGGGAGTTGGTCGAGGTGTTAAGGGCGCTGGTGGTGTTGGGGTAACGGCAGCGGGCACAACAACTTGCGTCGCCGTTGGGACAACAGGAGGAGTCGTGGATGAAGAAGATTTTGGAATTGGGGGAACACCTGCAGACGTTGCTGCCGCAACCGGCGCGCTCACGCTCTGCGTAGGCGGAGTGTAATCAGCAAAGAAATCCCACCAGGCTTTATCTACCGACGAAGGATCTTGTAAGTAACGCTCATACATCTCATCGACGAGCCATTCATTAGGTCCAAAGGAACCGCCAAAATGATTTGCTGGGGTATTCGATACCGACACTGGCGCTCTCTTTCGCTTCGTATTGAAGATCAGGTATAGGTGAATCTTAATCGGCTTGGCGGGGTGCGCTATTCCAGCGCAGATGTGAGGTGTGGCTCGTGTGGAGGATTATTCGCGGTAGCCCAGAACACAGGCGCCGGTAGTGAAGATCGCAAGTATTCCAAGCGGGTAAGCCCCAATGTAGAACTTCCCGGAGAGCATGAAATATGCGACTCCGAGAGCAATCAGATTGGCAAGAACCGCTGGTGCCCGCCCCCACGACTTGCCGCGTTGATAGCTAATAGAACAGGCAAAGAGCCCAATGGCGCCTAGCGCCAAAGCGATGAAATCTCCGGCTAGTGCAAGTGGCGCACTGAGCGGTTTGGTGCGAAAGGCAGAAAGGAGCGCCAAGTAAAGAATGAGTGCGACGAGAATGACCGTCTCTAGGCGCAGCGCATTGATTGCAACCTTGCGGCTTCTCTCAAAAAGTTGATCGCTGATGCCCACGACAGAAGGGTATCCAAGTAACCTTACGAAATGGCCGATTTTGACCAGCGAGATATTGAATTCAGGAGCGACGGGATGACCGATTCGCTCACAGCCGTCATGTCTCCTGCCTTATTTCACGAGAATCTAAAACGTGAGATTGCGACGGCGGAGCGCGAAGCCAGGGAACTTACAATCGCGAGTCTTGTGCTACAGCCAACGGCCTTTACGTCTGTCGCAACTATTCAAGAGGCGCTTGTTGAAATTGCCTTTGCAATAAGAGATGGTTTGCGGGGTGGTGATTTCTTCGCACGAGTATCAGATACCGGGTTCTGGGTGCTTCTTAGAACAGATGAGAGCGGCGCTGCTGGTGTGATCAAACGTCTGGATCTTCCGCACCACGATAATTTAACAATCCATATCGTGGCGCGGAAATTCTCTAACTTTGGCGAGTGGATCGAAGCGATCGATCAACTGCATTTTAGATAATTACTTATTTACCAGCGCAAGCCTTTTCAGCAGCGATCACTTTGGTATTTAGGTTATCAAGGCCAGCGATATCCGCAACGGTCTTGACCGGCAATCCATGAGTGTTGAGACAGGCGATGTATGCGGCGCTAGTTCCAGTCTTAGGTGCGGTTCCACCTGACTTACCATTTGGAACTCCACCTGTTGGGCCACCACCACCGTTCCCGAATCCACCGAATGATGGACGCAGCGCAGCGCATGCTGTAAATGCCTTCTGTTGTGCAGGAGTCAACGAGAAAGTTGGACGCGGACGGGGAGCTGTTCCGCTCGGCGCACCGGTTGGAGCACCCGATGGTCGAGTGCCCGGATTTCTAAATCCGCGACCTCCACCAAAGGCAGGAAGTTTGATACCAGCTTTGGCTAAACACGCGGTGTACTTTGCCATCGCTGGATTGTTTGCTCCGCCACCAAAGCCACCAGTACGAGGTGCCGTACTTACGGTTGGCTTGGGTGTTACTGGCTTCGCCTTAGTCGCAGCATTTGCAGGAAGAACGCTGACAGTAAGTAGCGCTACCGCAGCAAGCGCAATTATGGATTTCTTCTTATTTAAGATCATGGGCGAAAGGTTAAATCATCCATTTTTGAATTCCAGCCCTTTTTCCTTATTTTTGGCTGAGAATAATGGGGCGGGTAGGCTCAGCACATGTCCAAAGTCCTCGCAAAGCTGCCCCTTGGGGAAAAAGTAGGAATCGCCTTCTCTGGTGGGCTCGATACCTCTGTTGCTGTTGCCTGGATGCGCGAGAAGGGTGCAGTTCCTTTCACTTACACCGCTGATCTCGGTCAATATGACGAGAGCGATATTGATTCAATTCCCGGTCGTGCGCTCGCGTACGGCGCCGAGAACGCTCGCCTCATTGATTGCAAGTTAGCGCTCGTCGAGGAAGGTCTGGCAGCGATCGCATGCGGTGCTTTCCATATCCGTTCTGGCGGAAAACAATATTTCAATACCACTCCACTTGGCCGCGCAGTCACAGGCACCCTCTTGGTGCGCGCCATGTTGCAAGACGATTGCTCGATCTGGGGCGATGGTTCCACGTACAAGGGTAACGACATCGAACGCTTCTATCGTTATGGATTACTTGCTAATCCGGCGCTCCGTATTTATAAGCCATGGCTCGATGAAGACTTTGTTACCGAACTCGGCGGACGCAAAGAGATGTCGGAATGGTTGCTCGCGCGCAATTTCCCTTATCGCGATAGCACCGAGAAAGCTTACTCAACGGATGCCAATATCTTGGGTGCAACCCATGAGGCGAAGAATCTAGAAGAGCTTGATGCATCGATAGAAATCGTCGATCCGATCATGGGAGTTAAGTTTTGGGATCCCACCGTTGCCATCGCATCTGAAGATGTCACCGTTGAATTTTCGCAAGGTCGCCCCGTTTCCATTAACGGAAAGACCTTTGCCGATTCTGTAGAACTGATGCGCGAGGCTAATGCGGTTGGCGGACGCCACGGACTTGGCATGGCCGATCAAATTGAAAATAGAATTATTGAGGCCAAGTCGCGCGGTATTTATGAAGCCCCGGGAATGGCGCTGCTCTTCATCGCTTATGAGCGTTTAATTTCTGCGATCCACAATGAAGACACTATTGCGAATTACCATGCCGAAGGTCGTCGCCTAGGTCGCTTACTTTACGAAGGTCGCTGGTTCGATCCGCAATCTCTCATGCTTCGCGAATCATTGACGCGTTGGGTGGCATCCGCAGTTACAGGTTCCGTCACCATTCGCTTGCGCCGTGGGGATGATTTCTCGATTATAAATACCACCGGCCCTGGCCTGAGTTATCACCCCGAGAAACTTTCGATGGAGCGCAATGAGAATTCTGCATTTGGTCCAACGGACCGTATTGGGCAATTAACCATGCGCAATTTAGATATCGCCGACACCCGCGCCAAGCTCGAGCTTTATACAAAGCAAGGTCAACTCGGTGCGAGTGAATTTAAGTTGATTGGCGAGATCGAAGCCAACTAGCGCTACCTGACTGTCACAGAGAAAGGTTGCAATCGCGTGGCTCTCCATCTATTTGCTCTACTTTCCTGCGCGATCGTTATCTATCTGGCCTGTGAATTCTTCGTAAATGCCATCGAATGGCTTGGGGTTCGACTCAATATGGGCACCTTGGCAATTGGGACGGTTCTGGCCGCCATCGGCACTGCGCTCCCAGAAAGTATCGTCACACTGGTCGCAGTAACTATGCGCCACGGCAATAGTTCCAAGGACATTGGCGTGGGTGCCGCGATGGGTGGCCCGCTGGCGCTCGCCACTATTGCTTATGGTGTCAGTGGTTTCATGCTGCTACGAAAGAAACGCGGAGCACATCCCTTGCGCGGTGTTGACCTCAGCCAACTTCCTAAAGATCAACAGTGGTTCTTGGCGATCTTCGTATTCAAGGTCGGGCTCGGACTCGTTGCATTCTCTTGGAAACCTTGGCTCGGACTTCTTTTCTTTGCGGCGTATGTTGCTTACTTCATTAAAGAGATGAGAGCAGATACCGAAAAACATAGCGATGCTGATCTTGAACCACTAAGACTGCAGCCAAAACGAGAAACTCCATCAGGGTGGGCCGTCGCGGTACAAACAACAGTGAGCCTGGCGGTCATCTTTGTGGCATCGCAATTATTTGTTAGTCAGTTGGAGTGGGCGGGTCCAGCTCTTGGAATCTCTGCAACCGCTACGGCACTCTTATTTTCACCTATCGCCACTGAATTACCAGAGGTGATGAATGCAATTATTTGGATCCGCCAAGGTAAAACTTCACTTGCACTTGCCAATATAAGTGGCTCAATGATGGTCCAAGCGACAATTCCTTCTGGTCTCGGAATACTTTTTACGCCATGGAAATTTGATTCTGCTCTCAAACTATCAGGGGTGGTGACGATCGCAGCAATCGCTTACCTGCTTGTTCTCTTGAAGACCAAACGCTTCACACCTCTCAGGATCGCAGTGGTGGGATCTCTCTATGCGATCTTTGCGATAGGGCTCATCTTCATTCGGTGAGTTTCCTGCAAATATTCTGGGAAATTCAGGCTGAAGCATATTGCTCCCCATCAATAGGAGTAGCGTGCTACTTACGGACATCAAGCAGACTGAATTGAATGTGAGGAATTTGAATGGACTGGAATGACAGTGGTCGGGGAATGATGAATGGATCTGGTTACGCCATATTTGGAACAATTGCTATGGTGCTTTTCTTTGCGGTATTAGTTTGGGTTCTGGTCAGAATGGTTGGTCACAGTTCACAATCAAATAGTCAGCCAAGTAGCCCTGTGAAAAATTCCGTCTCAGGTGAAGCGCTCGATCATTTGAACATGCGCCTTGCTAAAGGTGAAATTGCAGTTGAGGAGTACAACGTTTTAAAGCAACATCTTTTAAGTTAAGCAATTTCCGATTTTGCCCATCTAGAGTCCTCAGCGGCGGAAAAGCAGGCCTCTAAGGGCACGGTTTAACCTCGGCGCTGCGACCTCAATCTTCGGTTATGCGAACTACTTGCAGATACCGAAGTTTGCGCTGAAACATTTAGCTCCTTCTGCTACCGTCGGACCATGTCGGCAAATGCTCTTCTCGCTACGAATGCGACATTTATTAAGCGCAGGGTCATCGATTTCATGCGCATCAAAACTTCTGCCTGTCTCTAATTTCTTACTCGCCCCGCTCTTTTCTACTCATTTTCATTTCTATTAAAAACCCCGGCAAACTTCTTAAGGAGAAACAGTGAAGATTTACAACAATATTTCAGAGGTATTTGGAAATACCCCATTGGTTAAGATCCAACGCCTATTTCCGACAACCACGGCGACTATTGCTGCAAAACTCGAGTTCTACAACCCAACGGCTTCAGTAAAAGATCGTCTCGCTGTTGCAATGGTCGATGACGCCGAGAAGTCTGGTGCCCTTAAACCTGGTGGCACCATTGTTGAAGCAACCTCAGGTAATACCGGTATCGCTCTCGCATCTGTCGGCGCTGCCCGCGGTTACAAAGTTGTGTTGACGATGCCTGATTCCATGTCCAAGGAACGTCGCGCACTTTTGCGCGCTCTTGGCGCAAAACTCATATTGACTCCGGCTGCAGTGGGAATGCGCGGAGCTATCGAGGCAGCAGAGAAGATCGGTGCCGAAGAGGGCGGTGTACTAGTACGCCAATTCGAAAACTTAGCTGGTCCTGCTATTCACCGTGCTACAACTGCTGCAGAGATCTGGAATGATACAGATGGCCAAGTTGCCGCAGTGATCATGGGAATTGGAACCGGCGGAACAATCACAGGTGTTGGCCAGGCTCTCAAAGAGAAGAATCCCAATATCAAG
>Ga0302323_100003202_pt1 | contig 13304 bp, 11 predicted proteins | sample Fen_T0_3_FD_201950 | JGI IMG/M metagenome (GOLD analysis project Ga0302323, IMG submission 201950) | Peat permafrost microbial communities from Stordalen Mire near Abisko, Sweden - Fen_T0_3 | ecosystem: Environmental > Terrestrial > Soil > Wetlands > Permafrost | place: Sweden: Abisko... | reverse complement strand
GCGTCGGTCTCGTCGCGCACTGGCTGGTTCCGGGATTGCCTTTGGCCATGGCTTTTGCGCTCGGAGCCATCGTCTCTCCGACCGACGCTGTCGCCGTCAACTCGGTCACCGAACGCCTCCGGGTCTCCGCCCGCCTGACGACCATCCTCAATGGCGAGAGTTTAATGAACGACGCGACCGGGCTAGTGGCGTTCAAGTTTGCCCTGGCGGCGGTCGTTGCTGGTGGATTCTCCCTGGGCCGGATTACCGCTGAATTCACGCTCGTGTCGCTCGGCGGTCTGGGCACCGGGTTGGCCATCGGCTATGCCATCGGTAAACTGCGCGACCTGCTCGTGCGCTGGCGCAGCAGCGACAGCGGGATCGAGACCACGCTGTCACTCATGACACCCTACGCCGCCTATCTAGCAGCCGAACATCTCGGCGTTTCCGGCGTCCTGTCGGTGGTGGCGGCGGGCCTCTACTCCGGATGGCGCGATCCCGTTCGGATGGATGCCGAAACTCGCCAAAGCGCCTTTGCGGTCTGGGGTCTGCTCCTCTTCTGGCTGAACGGAATCGCGTTTGTACTCCTTGGATTGCAGTTCCCAGCTTTGCTCGCCGCCGTCGGCGGACATTATTCCAACGCGCAACTGATGGGGTACACCGGAGCAGTCGCGGGTACAGCGATGCTCGCGCGGCTGGTCTGGGTCTTCCCGGGAACCTACTTGCCGTTCCTGTTTCGGTCGGTGCGTGCAACCGAAAAGCCGGCCCCCGTGGCGGCGGTGTGGGTGACCGGCTGGGCCGGCATGCGCGGGACCGTCACCCTGGCGGGAGCCTTGTCGATTCCACTCCTCATGCCCGATGGTTCGCCGTTCCCCGGTCGCGATATCGTCATCTTCCTCGCCTTCGGGGTTATCGCCGTGACCCTACTCGTGCAGGGTTCGACCATTGAAGCCCTGATCCACCGGCTGGGTTTGCGCGAAGACGAAAGTCGGCCGAAAGAGGAGCGACTGGCTCGCATCACGGCCGTCGAAGCGGGCTTGGCGGCCTTGCGGGCCAAAGAAATCGAAGCGAGCGAACCGGACCAGGAAGCCGCCCTTCGCCAAGTCGTGGCGGAATACGAGCATCGGCTCGCGGCCCTTACCGCGGAAGGAGAAACCCGCCGAAGCGCGCGGCAGCGCCGCCACGCCGGGCATCGCTATCGCCTCACGGCGTTGCTCGCGGAACGAGACGCCTTGAATGACCTTTGGCTCAGGGAACAAATCGCCGATGAAATCCATCGCCCGCTACAGCAGTTGCTCGATCACGAGGAGTCGCTGCTCCGCAATCTCCCGCCTACGGAAGACGAGGCCGCGCCGAGCCTTGACTGAGCCGCGGTTTATCCGCCGCGATTACCCTCAGAACCTACCCCTGGAGAGCGTAGTTCTCGGATTGTCGTCGGGCCGAAAAAGATCTAGCTGAGTGGTATGAGTGATTCATTGCGTCGTCGGGCGGCCCTCATCGGGGTCTTGCTTTTATTCCTTCTCCTCTCGCTCCTGTTTTTGCGCTGTTCGCGATCGACAACCAAGATCGCCGAGGCGGTCACGCCGACCAAATCCTCGTCGAGCGCCCCGTTGGCAGCCGGTGTAGCGGGTACGGCCGCTGAAGACAAACCCGAGGTCCTCTCACCCGCCACCCTGGTTGTACCGCCCCAAGTTCCGGCCGGCGCCGAGTTCACCGTCGCCTGGACCGGACCGGGCAATCACACTGATTACGTCACGATCGTTGCTCGCGAGGCCGCCGATTCGGCCTTTGATACCTACCGAAACACGCGGGAAGGCAGCAGCCTCAAGATGACTGCTTCGATCACTCCCGGTGACTACGAGGCGCGATATGTGGCGGGTGTTTCGAAGAAAATATTGGGCCGCACCCCGTTGGTCGTGACTCCCGTCGCCGCCACGCTCGATGGGCCGGCCGAGGCTCTTCAAGGTTCCGAGGTATCCGTGGCGTGGACCGGCCCGAACAACCAGGGGGACTACGTGACGCTCGTCGCCAGCCGCACTCCTGAAGGTCAGTTTGGCAACTATACCTATACGGCAAAAGGGTCGCCGGTAACCGTGACGGTACCAATTGACTCGGGTGAGGCCGAGTTCCGCTATATGACGGGACAAGGCAACAAGATTCTCGCTCGACGCTCGATCACGATCACGAAGGGCGCCGTCAAGATCAAGGCGCCTGCTGATTGCATTGCCGGAACGGACATCATGGTGACTTGGAGCGGCCCGAACAATGCGGGCGATTATCTGACCCTCGTCCGAAAAAGTGCGCGCGATGGTGAATTCGGCAATTACGCGTACACCAGGGACGGCTCGCCGTTGAAAATCCAAGTACCGATTGACGACATCGATGCCGAGGTGCGCTACATGACCGGGCAAGGGGCGAAAGTCCTCGCCCGCGAACCGATCAGGATCAACGCGGCCAAGATCACGCTCTCAGCCCCCGAAGAGACTGTTCTGGGCATGCCAATTCTGGTCGATTGGACGGGTCCTAACAACGGCGGCGACTATATCACGATAGTGTTGAAGGCGGCCCCAGACACCCAATACGGCGGGTATGAATACACCAAAAACGGTAAGTCGCTCAGCATCCCATCGCCGAAAGATGCGGGCGAATACGAATTGCGCTACCTGAGTGGGCAAGGCGCTAAGGTCCTCGCCCGACGTGCCATCCGAGTCGCCAGCAAGCTTTAACCTCGAATCGGCGATTATTTGGCGACCAGATTTGGCCGCAAAACCAGGAAAATCGTTCGCCCGACTTACCTTTCAACCGAATGGGCCGATAATACTGGAGCATGCTCTCCCGCGGCCTCTGGTTTTTTGTATCGGCCCTGCTTGCCTCCGCCCGTGTCTCCCACGGCGCTGAGGAGTGGGGCCAGCTAAAATTCGGGATGAACACGGAAGAGGCCACCGCCGCGTTGGGAGTTCCATTGATCAAAACCGCGGGCGGTGGATTCGAACTTTGGATTTTCGACAATCAGGCCGAAGCGCTGTTTTACGGTGGCCCGCTGGTGGCCTGGACCACTCCGACCAAGGGCAAAGTCGCCGGACATCCGATCGACATTTGGCAGCGAACAGCGGGTGCAGCTGACGGACCGGTTTTCGTCCTGCCGCGTCCCGTGCGCCTGCCGGTTCGCCGCCCTCGCCCTCCTGAGGCGGACGAAAACAACATCGCCGTGGTGCCGCTCTATAAAATTCGGAGCTAGACACCCCGCATCTTTCGTTCCGGAGATCGCGAGTTGGAATTGGTCAATCGCGGTTTTGATTGTCCCTCGTCGAGCCGCTTGGCCAAAAACATTCTCCGACAATCATAGGGTGCCTATGATGCACTGGTTGCCGCAGGGAGATTTGCCTAGCCGCCCTCGCCCTTTTGTTCCTCGACGGCCGGACTCAAGAAAGCCCGACACCCTCCGGAGACGCTATACCTCAACCGGCCCGGCGATTGGTGGCCGACGAACGAGCGAGGCCTGATGTTCTTGCGACGTCTGGAGACTTTTCCCGACGCCACGATCGGGGACTACTTCGGTGTGATTCAGTTGAAATGGGAACGCACCAATTTCTCCCAGAGGGGTCCACGCCTTCGGAACGCGTTTAGTCGATCCGCAATTTGCGGTGGAAAGCGGACCATTCTTGGCTAGTATTAACTCCACCCCATCATGAAAACTTCCTTTTCCGTTATCCTGCTCGCCGCACTCCTTGCCAGCGGCTGCCAATCGGTCACCCCGAACCCCAACCCGGCCGCCGTCGGCGACATCACGGTGGAATTTAAGGATTCAGACAAGTACACCGATGCTCGCGACTCGGTGAATGGCCCCACCAGCCAGACCTATCTGGACGAACTCGGCAAATACCTGAAGGAATCCGCGGCCCGACAATTGACGGCCGGGCAGAAACTGACGGTAACCGTGACGGACATCGACCTGGCTGGGGACATCCCTCCTGGACAGTTAGAAAACGTCCGGATCGTCAAAGATATCTATATGCCAAGGATGGAGCTCCACTTCCAGTTGCTGGGCTCCGACGGAGCCGTCGTGAAAGAGGGCGACCGGCGTTTGCTGGACATGAACTTCATGCAGACCCTCATTCCAACCACCCAGAATGATCCGCTGCGGTACGACAAGGCCCTGCTGGCCAACTGGGTCCGGAACGATTTTAATTAGTAACCTGGCAAAAATTAATCCTTGAAAGCAGGTACACTGACCGACTGACCGTTATCATTCGCCCCGAGTTTCAGGATGAACGGGGCGGCGGTCTCCGCCCACTCGGTTGCCTTGGGGTACGCGGCGGCCCCCTCGCTCCAGGCCTGTCGCAACATGTCGGTGTCGATCACTCCGGGATTGAGCGGCACGGCGGCCATGCCTTTCGGGAGTTCTTGGGCCAGTGATTTTGTCAGCCCCTCGATGGCGTATTTCGTCGCGCAATACGGTGCAACCTCCGGCGACGTGCTTCGTCCCCAGCCCGAGCTCAAATTCACGATCACGCCTTTTTTGGCCGCGACCATCGCCGGAACAAAATGCCGGATCACGTTGGCGACACCCTTCAGGTTTACGTCGACCAAACGGTTGAATTCGGCCGACGAAACCTCCCACAACGGCTTCGGCTGGTTCATCAAGGCCGCGTTGTTGATCAGGAGGTCGGGCGCTCCATGGACCGCGAGAATTTTTTCCGCCCACAGCGCCACGCGATTCTCTTCCGTCACGTCCAAGGCGGTGAAATCATGTGGGGCCGGATGAGTGAACCGCAGGTTTAGTATCTCCGCGCTGCGACCGCAACCCAGCAACGTGTGCCCATGTGCGATGTACCATTCGGCCAGTGCCCGGCCTAGACCGCGGGTGACGCCTGTGATCACTATCTTCATGGAAAAATTATGTGGAGCGCAACGCGGCCGGGGCGAGTGGAAAACCGCCTGCCCGACTCCCCTTTTCCACCCGGCGATCGTCCCGGCTGATTAGCGCGTCTGCAGGCGAATCTTATTCAGGCCTTCCTTCCGGCAAATATCCATGGCCTTGATCGCATAGCGCAACTCGGCGATCTCGTCGCAGCGCACCACCACCGTGAGATTTTTGTTCACGCTGCCGATCTTCTTCACGATCTGCTCAAGGTTTTCGATGGTCGCCGGCTGGCCGTTCACGTCCATCCTCCCTTCCTTGGAGATACTGATCGTTAGCGATTCCTTCAGTTCGCTCTTACCCGCCGTCTCGACCTTGGGCAAAGTGAGATTCATCGTCGTCGCCTGCTTGAACTGCATCGTGACGAATGCGAAAAAGATCAACATGACCAGCACGTCGATCAACGGCACCAGGTTCAACTCCGGCCGCTTGCGGCGCTTTTGATAGATACCGCTCATATTCCCTTGGCGGCCCGGGCCAGGATGCGTTCCAGCAGCAGGTCGATCTTAACGGCATAGTTCTCGATTTTTCGCTGCAGATAACCCGCCGGCACCAGCGCGCACATGGCGACCACGAGTCCAATAACGGTGGCCGAAAGCGCCAAGGCCACGCCTTGGGTGAAGGCAACCGGGTCGGGCAGACCGGTCTCAGGTGAGATTTGAGAAAAGACTTTCAGCAGGCCGGTGACCGTACCAGTCAAGCCGATGAGCGGTGCGAGCGTGTAGATGACATCCAGGTACGGGACGCCGCGCTCCATGCGATTGATCTGCAGCCGGGCGAACGCCTTGATGGCTTCCGGATCGTCTCGGTGGGTGTGAGCGAAATCGATAATCCTCGCCAACACCGAGTGCCGCCCGCCCGTCGTGGCCCTTCCTTCCACTACCGCATCAACCAGGTCGTCGGGCAGGATCGCCGCGTTGCGCAAGGCATAGAGTCGTTCGCAGACAATGTAGACGGCGATAATTGAGCAAAGCGCCAGCGGATAGATGAGCAGGCCGGCGCCTTTAAGAATATCGAGCATAGTTGAATAGGTATGTGAAGTGCTGACTTAGACGCCGACAAGCAGGAAAAGGTTCATCGGTAGATTCATTTTTCTCACATTTTGCACCTAAGGCAGTCGGACCGGTCCCTGCTGGGGCGTTATTGCAAAAAAGCCGCCGGAACCGATGGTTCCGGCGGCTTTGGAATTGCTTTGCGATCTGTTTACGGGGCTACGCCGCTCTCGGCCGTCGGCGACTTAGCCCGGAACTCGAGCTTGTCCCCGTTCCGCACCACTAGGATCGGCTCGCCTTCCTTGACCTCGCCTCGCAGCAAGGCCTCGGCCAGAGGGTCTTCCAGATAATGCTCGACGGCCCGGCGCAAGGGCCTCGCGCCATACTTTTCGTCGTAACCCTTCTCAATCAAGAGGGTTTTCGACTCCGGCGAGAACTCCAGGATGATCTTCCGCGAAGCCAAGCGCTTCACGACCTTCGACGCTTCGATCTCGACGATCTTCAGCAGGTCGTTCTTGTCCAACGGCCGGAAGACCACGAGATCGTTGATGCGGTTGAGGAACTCGGGCTTGAAGATGCGCTTGGCTTCCTCGAGCACCTTTTCCTTCAGCTTCTCCATGTCGTGGAAATCGGACGCACTGCTCGCCGCGAAACCCATGGTCGTCTGGCGCTGAATCAGCTGCGCCCCGACATTGGTCGTCATGATGATGATCGTATTGCGGAAATCGACCGTGCGGCCGAGGGAATCCGTGAGACGTCCGTCCTCCATGATTTGCAGGAGCAACTGGAGCGCATCCGGATGGGCCTTCTCAATTTCGTCGAACAGGATGACGGAATACGGACGGCGGCGAACCGCCTCCGTCAACTGGCCGCCTTCCTCGTATCCGACATAACCGGGAGGCGAGCCAACCAGCCGGGACACCGCGAATTTCTCCATGTATTCGCTCATGTCGATTTGGATCAGGGCATCCTGATTGCCGAACATTTGCGCGGCGAGTTGCTTCGCGAGCTCGGTTTTGCCGACGCCGGTCGGCCCCATGAACATGAACGAACCGATCGGTCGACGCGGATCCTTCAGGTCCGCGCGCGATCGACGCAGGGCTCGAGCGATGGCGATCGTGGCCGGGTCCTGGCCGACAATGTTCTTCTGCAGCTCGATTTCGAGCGCGAGCAGACGTTCGCTTTCCTTCTTCTCCAGGCGGTTGAGCGGGATGCCGGTCCACTCGGCGACGACGACGGTCATCTGGTCCTCGTCGACGACGATCCGCTCTTCGTCGCGGGTTTTCTTCCACGACTCGATGAGCTCCTCCTGCTTGGTGCGAAGTTGTTTTTCCTTGTCGCGGTATTTCGCGGCCTCCTCGAAATGCTGCGCAGCGATCGCCTGTTCCTTTTGCAGGCAAACCGCCTCGATTTCCTTACCCTGCGCCTCGATCTCGGGCGGACGATGGAGCTTCGTGATGCGGGCGCGCGAGCCGGCCTCGTCCATCACGTCGATGGCCTTGTCGGGCAGGAAGCGTCCGGTGATGTAACGGTCCGAGAGCTTGGCGGCCGCCTCCAGCGACTTGTCGGTGAACGTGGCTTTGTGGTGCTCCTCGTATTTGCCGCGAATGCCGCGGAGGATCAGAATGGTGTCCTCGACGGACGGAGCCTCGACCTTCACCATTTGGAAACGGCGGTCGAGCGCGCTGTCCTTCTCGATATACTTGCGGTATTCGTTGAGCGTGGTGGCGCCAATGCACTGGAGCTCGCCGCGCGAGAGTGCGGGCTTGAAGATATTAGAGGCATCCATCGCCCCTTCGGCCGCACCGGCTCCGACGATCGTGTGCATTTCGTCGATGAAGATGATGACGTTCTTGGCGCGCTTGATCTCGTCCATCACGGCCTTGATGCGTTCCTCGAACTGGCCGCGGTACTTGGTGCCGGCCACCATCAGGGCCAGATCCAGCGTGATCACCCGCTTGTCGGCGAGAATTTCAGGGACATTTCCCTTGGTGATTTCCTGCGCCAGACCCTCGACAATCGCGGTCTTGCCGACGCCGGCTTCACCCACGAGAACGGGATTGTTCTTGGTGCGACGGCATAGAATCTGGATCACGCGGCTGATCTCCTTCTGACGGCCGATCACCGGATCCATTTCACCCTTGCGCGCCAGTTCGGTCAGGTCGCGACCAAAGGCCTTGAGCGCGGGTGTCTTGACCTCTTTCTTGTCTTCCGGATTGCTGCCGCGCGGGGCGACTTCCTCGCCGCCACCGGGACCGCCGACCGGCGGGCCGCCTTCGCCGCCCTGGCCGGAGGTGAATTGCGGGTCGAGCTCGCGCAGAATCTCATTGCGGGTGCGCTCGATGTCCACTTCGAGAGTCTTTAACACGCGAGCGGCGACACCTTCGCCTTCCCGCAGAAGTCCGAGCAGGATATGCTCGGTGCCCACATAGCTGTGGTTCAGGGCTTTTGCCTCCTTGCCGGCCAGCGCCAGAACTTTTTTCACCCGGGGCGTGTACGGAATACTGCCGACCGGGGTCTTGCTCTCCTGGCCGACGCCGACCTGCTTTTCGACTTCTCCGCGGACGGTTTCAAGGTCGAGCCCCATTTTTTGCAATACACTCACCGCGACGCCCTGCCCCAACTTGATCAGGCCGAGTAGCAAGTGCTCGGTGCCGACATAGTTATGGTGGAAGCGGTCTGCTTCCTTGCGGGCCAGGGCGAGCACTTGTTGCGCTCGCGGTGTAAAATTGTTCATTGGTTCCATCGGCGGTGTAGTTATGATCGGTTAGCGGACGGTGTTACTAAAGTCAGGGGCGGGCATTTTGGCAAATTCGGCCCGCAATTTCTCGGCCCGAAGCACGTCCCGCTGGGCAGGTTCAAACGAGCCTTTGGCGGCATGTTGCACATGGCCGGGCTGGCATTCGATGAAAAGGCGGTCGACGACCGCCCGCTGGGCGTCGGCAAAAATGCCAAGATCGATGCCCAGCCGAATGAGCGAAAGCAGATTCATCGCCTCGGACGAATTGAGCAGGTAACCATTTTGCAGGATGCCGAAAGCCCGCCCGATCTTGTCGGAAAGCTTGTTCGGCTCGCTTTCCACGAGCTTTTCGCGGGCGTTCAATTCCTGCTCGATGATCGTGTTCAGCACCCCGTTGAGGTGTTTGATGATCTCGTCCTCGCTTTCGCCGAGGGTCGTCTGGTTGGAGATCTGGAAAATGCTCCCGCTTGCGTCCGAGCCCTCGCCAAAAAGCCCGCGGACCGCCATACCCAGTTGATTCACGGCCCGCACCACTTTTTCCATCTGGCTGGATATCACAAGCGCCGGCAGGTGCATCATGGTGGAGGCGCGGATCGCGGTGCCCAGGTTGGTCGGACATGCCGACAAGTAACCGAGCTTCGGGGAAAAAGCGTAGTCCACATGCTCCTCGAGGTCCGAGTCCAGCGCGTTGATCGTGTTCCAGACCTTTTTGAATTGATAGCCCGCCCGCAATACCTGAATCCGCAGGTGGTCCTCCTCGTTGACCATGACGACGCAGGACTGGTCCTTGCTGATCACGATGCCCGACCCCGACTTCGCATGGCAGAGCTCTCGACTAATCAAATGCCGCTCGACCAGGATCTGTTTTTGCAGCTCGTCCAGGTTCTCGACCGGAATCGCCAACCCGCGCTTCATCTGCGGCAAAGCCGCCACGGCCTGCATGCACTGGTCGCGGATCTCGCGCTTCTGGGCGTCTTTGGCCCAACCGGGAAACGGATGCTTGGCGAGGTTCCGAGCCAGACGGATCCGGGTCATCAAGACCACCGCGCTTTTGCTCGCGCCAGCGTCCGTCAGTTCGGAATGGGAATCGATGAGTTCGTTGATTTTCATCTCAGGCATTCGGCTTCCCCGAACCGGCCTGGCGAACCTGCTGGAGTTCGTCCCGGTAGCGAGCGGCATCCTCGTAGCGCTCGGACTTGATGGCCTGATCGAGCTCGGTCTCGAGCTGGGTCAGCTTCTCGTAAAGTGATTTGCGCTCGAGCGCCCGCTGCGGGATTTTGCCGGTGTGGACCACGCCTTTGTGCATCGTGTCGAGCATCGGCTCAAGCATGCCGCTGAAATGGGCGTAACAAGACGGGCAGCCAAACCGACCGGTCTTCTTGAAGTCCTGCTGGGTAAAGCCGCAAGATTCACAGCGGATATCACCCGCTGGCTCCGGATTCAGCGACGCCTTCAGCAACAAATCGGCCAGCGAGAAACCGCCGGGGTCCGTCACACCCTTGGCCTGCGCACAGGCCTCACAGAGATCAACCTTATGTATCTTGCTGTTGACGATCTGAGTAAGATGAACCGTAGCTGGCTTCGAGCAGAGGTCGCACTTGAGTGAGTTGGCCATGTTTGGTTGTACAGCGAAAATACCGCCTTGCCGTGGAAACGCAAATTTTCGGCAGCAAGGTTTTGTCGCCGCTCTAACCAATGAGCCAACCACGCGTGGGACGCAAGCGCGGAGGCGGATTTCCTCGTCAGGTCCGGGTGCCTTCAACCAGCACCTTGCGGCGGAAATTTTCCAGCACCCGCGCTGTGATGGGGCCCGGTTTGCCGGTCCCGATCACGCGCCCGTCCAACTTGACGACGGGAATGACTTCCGCCCCCGTTCCAGTGAGAAAACATTCGTCCGCACACCAGATGTCATAACGGGTCAGCTCGACCTCGCGCATCGGGATTTTTTGCTCGACCGCAATATCCAGGATTGTGCCGCGAGTAATGCCCTTTAGCGCGCCGGCGGCGGCAGCGGGCGTCAGGATTTCGCCCTTCACGACGATAAAAATGTTATCCGCCGTGCACTCGGCCACGTAGCCCTGAGCATTGAGCATGATCGCCTCGAGCGCCCCGGCCTGCCGCGCCTCGATCTTGGCCAGGATGTTGTTCAGGTAATTGAGTGACTTGATCGTCGGCGGGAGCGCGTCGTGCCCGATGCGCCGCGTGGCAACGGTGACTATGCTGAGGCCGTTGTCGTAGTGCTCCTGCGGATAGAGTGAGATCTTGCTGGCAATGATGAAAAGCGTGGGCTTCTCACACAGCCAGGGAGCCAGCCCCAGATCGCCGGCACCCCGCGTGATCACCAACCGAATATAACCGTCCTTCAGCTTGTTTTGCCGACAGGTCTCGCTCACCGCTCCCACCATCGCGGCGCGATCCAAGGGCACCGCGAGCATGATCGCCTTGGCCGACTGCTCGAGACGTTCCAGATGCTCGTTGAGCCGGAAAATATTCCCGCCGTAGATTCGGATGCCCTCAAAAACGCCGTCGCCGTACAGGAGTCCGTGGTCAAACACCGAGACCTTGGCCTCGCTGGAATCAACGTACTTTCCGTCAAGATAAACGATCATGGCGTGGTATTCCACCGAAGCGGGCCGGTTTGTCGAGTCTGGGCGTGTCAGAAAACACTTGAACTTGTCGCGGGCGCCACCAACTCTCCGCCTCGCAGCGGGCCGTAGTTTGTCTCCCTATGAAAACACGATCTGCTCAGTCAGGCTTCACCCTCATCGAGCTGCTTACTGTGATTGCCATCATCGGCATCCTGGCAGCTTTGATCTTCCCCACCGTCGGAAAAGTCCGCGAGACCGCCCAGCGCACCGTGGACGCGAACAACCTTCGCGAAATCGTCAAAGCCGCCACCATCTACGCGGCCGACAACAATGACCGCCTGCCGGATCCGGCTGCACTCAGCGCCCAGCTGCCGGTGCCGGTGACCGGTGGCACCGGTCCCTTCCTGTGGGTCGGCATCCTGGCCAAGCGCGGCATCCTCACGGATCCGAACTTCTACTTTGCCAAGAACGACCCGCAGTTCAGCGGCACCTACCCCACGGCGATCGTGACCCCCGCCGACCACAGCGTATTGGACCCGAGTTTCGTGAACAACCGGGTGCTGAGCTTCGAGTTTGTGGGCGGGTTGCGCATGAGTGACGCTCCCAGCACCCCCGTCGCCTTCTCGCGCGGTCTCCTGGCCACCGGGACTTGGAGCGCCACGAACGGGGTATACAAGGATACCGGTGGACATGTCGCCTTCCTGGGAGGCAATGTCCAATTCTACGGTAACCTGACCGAGACGGCCAGCCAGCTCACGCTTAACAACGGCACCAAGGGCGTCTCCGTCCTCCAGGCAATCCCTTATAATGCCAATGTGGCGCTCAATACCCGCGTATACGCGACGCCGCTAGCCGGCGTCGGCTCGCTCGCCGGCACGGCCGCCGAAAACGCACCCTAGGGGTTTCCCGATTTCTTGGCCCGGAAGAACCCGACTTTAACCGGTCGGGTTCTTTTATTTCTTCACCTTGACGGTCTTCGTCACCTAACCTCGCCCCCACCACCATGCCGGCTGTCAACCCAACCTACGTCATCGGCCACAAGAACCCGGACGCCGACTCGATCTGCTCCGCCATCGCTTACGCCGCTTTCAAGGAGGCCAGGGGCGAACGGGGCTATGTCGCGGCCCGCTGCGGAAATTCCAACGCCCGCATCGACGCCATTCTTGGGCGGTTTCACTCGCCCTTGCCGTTTTATCTGAGCGATGTGTCACCCCGCGCCCATGACATGATGGTCTCCGAATTGCTCTCGGTGGTCCAGGACGCCACCTGCGCCGAGGCCCTGCGCCTCTTCGATCAGCACCCCATCACCGTCCTGCCGGTGGTCTCGCCGCGCAACCGCGCAATCGGCACCCTGACCCTCGCGCAACTTGGCCATTTCTTCATTCCGCGTCTCGAGGACCCGCGCGCCATCCGCCAGGTTCGGACCAGCCTTGCCCGCATCGTGGGCTCGCTCAAGGCCTCGGTCCTCCATTGGGTGGACGAAAACCGACTGGAGGAACTCTTTGTTCGCATCGGCGCCATGGACATCGGCACCTTCTGGAGCATTTCCGAAAAGGAAAATATTCCCGCCGGCAACGCCCTGATCATCGTCGGTGATCGGCGCGACATCCAGCAGCGCGCCATCGAAATCGGCATCCGCGCGCTGATCATCAGCGGCAGCCTGCCGGTCGATCCGGCCATCGTCGACCTGGCGCGCGCACGCGGGGTCAGCATCATCGTCAGCCCGCACGACACCGCCACCACCGCCTGGTTCGCTCGCACCGCCTCGACCATCGAGAGCCTCATCGAACGAAAGTTCACCACGCTCAATGCCGACATGCGCATCGCCGAGATTCGCAAGAAATTTGGCCCCAGCTCGCCGCACGCCCTGATGGTCACCAGCGAGGACGGCACCCTGCAGGGTATCCTCACCAAGACCGACCTGCTGAAGCCGGTACCCACCCGCATCGTCCTCGTTGACCACAACGAGCTGACCCAGGCCGTGCCGGGCGCGGATGAGGTCACGATCACCGAGATTATCGACCACCACCGGCTCGGACCGATCGCCACGCCCCAACCGATCCTGTTCATCAATGAACCGGTCG
>Ga0302323_100003199_pt1 | contig 13311 bp, 8 predicted proteins | sample Fen_T0_3_FD_201950 | JGI IMG/M metagenome (GOLD analysis project Ga0302323, IMG submission 201950) | Peat permafrost microbial communities from Stordalen Mire near Abisko, Sweden - Fen_T0_3 | ecosystem: Environmental > Terrestrial > Soil > Wetlands > Permafrost | place: Sweden: Abisko... | reverse complement strand
GGGCCCCCAGGGCGAGCCCCTGGCAGCCCTGAAGGTGTTCGGCAAGAAGAGTCCCTGGACCCCCCTGGAATCCCAGGTGCTGGCCAGCTTCATCCAGAACCTGGGGGGAGCCTACCACCTCAAGCTTCTGCGCCAGAGCCTGGTGGACACCCGGCAGCAGCGGGCCGTGGATCGCAAGGCCCTGGCGGCCCAGGGCCAGGGTGTTCTGCAGCTCTGCCCCACCTGCAAGCACTGCTACGACGAGGGTCCGGAGACCTGCCCGGTGGATGGCGCGACCCTGGGAGCTCCAAGGCTCCTGCCCTTCCGCTTCCTCGGCCGCTACCGGCTGGAACGCTTGCTGGGCGAAGGCGGCACCGCCCATGTGTTCGAAGCCTGGGACGAGAAGCTGGACCGGAGCGTGGCCGTCAAAGCCATCAAGCCTGGCAACTTCATGTCCGACCAGGCCAAGGAGCGCTTCGCCCGGGAGGCCAGCCTGCTGGCCCGACTGGATCACCCGGGCATCGTCTCCATCTACGATAGCCGGGAGCTGGAAGATGGCACCCTGTTCCTGGTCATGGAACGCCTCCAGGGCATGACCGTGGGCCGCCTGCTGCGCCGCTTCGGCGCTGCCAAGCCCAGCCAGGCGGCCTTCCTGCTCCGCCAGGTGGCCTCGGCCCTCGCCAGCACCCACGCCAAGGGCCTGGTGCACCGGGACCTCAAACCCGAGAACCTGTTCGCCCTGGCTGGCGGCGAGTGGATCCGCTACAAGGTCCTGGATTTCGGCCTGGCCAAGGCCGATGCCGTGGGCAACGGCTTCACCCAGACCGGCACCCTCATGGGTACTCCTAGCTACATGAGCCCGGAACAGGCTCGGGGCATGGCCGTGGATTGGCGCAGCGATCTCTACTCTCTGGCGACCATCATGTATGAAGTGCTCTCAGGGCGCCCCGTGGTCCGGGCCAGGGGCTTGGCGGAGATCCTCCTGGAGGTCGTCTCCCGGGAGCCCATGCCCCTGCGCAGCCTCCTGCCGGACTGCCCGGCCGAAGTGGAAGACCTGGTGATGCACGGCCTAGCCAAGGACCCCAGCCAGCGCCCCGAGGAACTGCTGGCCTGGGGCGGCAAACTGGACATGGCCCTCCAGTGCTGGACCCGAACGGCCACCGGCTGGCCCAGTCGCTGCGAAGAACTGCCCTTTGATCCAGCTGAAGCGATGCCGAAGGAGCCGGCTTCCGAAAGGATCATATTCACGCTGTAGAAGGACACGCGAAAGCGGCTCCACCGGCATCCAATCACGGAATGCCCGCTGATGAACCGAGTGGTGGTTCATCGCTAGATCGGAGAGCTTGTGTCGATTCATCTATCCCGCTGGAACCTCCTGAATACCTCCTTCCTGGTCGGAACGCTCCTGCTGGCGGTGGTGCTGGTGCCGTTGCAGATCATCCACAGCCAGCACCTGATCTTTGAACTTTCGATCTGCCTGGTCATGTTCCTGGCCACTGGCACCGCCGTCACCGCCGGCTATCACCGCCTGTTCAGCCACCGTGCTTATGTGGCGGCCTGGCCCTTGCGCTTGGCTCTGCTCTGTCTGGGCGCGGCGGCCTTTGAGAATTCCGCCCTGGCCTGGTCCAGCGATCACCGCGTCCATCACCGCAAGGTGGATTCCGAGGAAGACCCCTACGCCATCACCAAGGGCTTCTGGTATGCCCACTGGATCTGGGTCATGGAGAGCACCAACCATCCCCTGCAGGGGGTGGACGATCTGCAGAAGGATCCCCTGGTGCGCTGGCAGCACCGCCACTATTTCCTGATCGGCGCGGTGGTGGCCCTCATCCCCGTGGCCATCGGCCTGGCTGTTCATGATCTCTGGGGCGCCATCGTGATGGGACTGCTGCTGCGCATCGTATTGACGCATCACACCACCTTCCTGATCAACAGTGCCGCCCACGTATTCGGCACCCGGCCCTTCACCGATGCCAATACCGCCCGGGATAATCCGTGGCTGGCCCCCTTCAGCTTCGGCGAGGGCTTCCACAACTTCCACCACATGTGGCCCGCGGATTACCGCAACGGCGTCAGGTGGTACCAGTGGGATAGCACCAAATGGGCCCTGAATGCTTTCAGTTGGCTGGGCCTGGCGAGCAAGTTCAAGCGCACCCCGGAGATGACCATCCGCCGGGCGCGCCTGCGCATGGAAGCCAAGACCCTGAAGGCCAAGCTGGACCAAGCCCTGCCCCGCCACAGCGAGGCCCTGGTCATCGTCAGCCGCCTGACCGCGGCCCATGAGCGGCTGGATTGCGCCATGGCCCGCTTCCACGAGCAGCGCGCGGCCTGGAAGCATCGCACCGCTGACTGGAAAATTGCCATGCACCAGCGCCGGGCAGAACTGCACGCAGCCTGGCAGGAGTGGAAGGCCACCCGGATGGCGGTGCGGGGAATGGCGGCGGCCTAGAACGAGGCCGTCAGACCGACACCCAATCCCATATCCGCGGTGTTCTCGTTATGGGTGATGTTGTTGAGATAGCAGAAAGTAAACACTGCGTTCTGGCGAAATTGCCAATGGAATCCCAGATCATGCTGAAGGCTGGGGCGATCCAGTTTTTGGTAGGGTTGTTTGGGTAGGTACCCGCTCTGCGCATAGAGCTGGAGAAATGGGCGGAACCGATTCCATTTCCGGTATTCCCAAGTGCCTTGAAGGCCCCAGCCGTTGCGTATGATGCCGAAGGGGGCGGTGTTGTAGGCATAGCTACCCCTGGGTCGACGGAGGTAATCCCCACCCACATAGAAAGCATGACGCGCACTCGGCTGCCAGCGCATGGTCAGCCCCAGTGCATGGTCCCAGCCGGAGCGGTAGGCGCCATACAGGCTCGTCAACGGGGGCTTGAGAGCCGCGTTGATCGCCAGGGTTCAGGTTGCGCCGGAGACGAGGCGGTGCACGACACCGAGGGTGGGGTCCTGGGTTTTCCCGCGAATGGGCTGGTCACTGAAGAACCGCAGCTTGTCGTGACTGATCACCACCATGGTCATCTGGTTCTTCAAGACCCGGTCCCGCCCATACTGCTCGAAGGCAAGGCTGTGGAACCACTCGATGAGACCGTCCAGGGATCCACCACCCTGGCTCTCGAAGGGGAGTTCCGCCCATATATCCGTCTGCTCCGAGAGCCCATAACGGACCCGTAGAGAACTGCGCACGGTTTCCTCGTCGAACAGGAACATGAGAGGTACCGCCCCGTACTCGGCGGAAAGCGCCAGCGCGCCCTCTCGCGTGATGGCGAGTCTGCCCGCGGCATCCCTGCGACCCCGTTCCTTGAAGACATCAGAGAACTCAAAGGTATTGGCCTGCATAAGATTCAAGGACACCCGCCAATGCCCGGACCCCAGGGGCGTGGGATCCGCGGGCTGGAAGGCCATGGGCAGGAGATAGAGCGGAAACATCTCCCGGGTAGGAAATGGGCCGAGCTCCAGGACCTCCTCCCTCTGCAGCGGAAGCAGTCCCCACAGCAGGGCAAGCAGGCTGAGTGCTCGAATTGGAAATTTCAGCACTGGGACTTCTCCCCACTGAACGCGCAGATTGAATAGCGGAGCTTCTTTGTTTTCAAAACATTGGATGCGCGATGTGATAGATCATCAATAATGATCGTTCGATCGATCTATTCCATCAAAGCATGAACAACCTTCACCAAACAAAAGTCATCACCCATGAAATAATGTAACCAAAATCAAACAAAATAAGGGTGCCTTGACAAACTTTTTGGATGTGCCGAAATTGATTCCACCTTGATCGATCGTACGACAAAGATAATTGGCCACCTTGTGAACGTCTCTACACATCACCGCCCATGTTGGGCGCTGGAGGAATCCATGAAACGCACCCCCAAATTGCTTCTGATCATCGCCGGCTTGGCTATGGTGGGATCTGGGCTTCGGGCTCAGGATCTCAAGTATGGCCTTCACGCCTCTGTCGCCCTTCCCCTTGGAGATATCGCCAAGACCGATTACCTGGATGACGAACTGGGTTTTGGCGTTGGCGCCAATATGATCATCGGCTTTCCGCGCGGGCACGCCATTGTCCCGAGGTTGGACTATAGCTACTTCAAGAAGAGCGATCCCACGCGCAAGGTGCAAATGCTCCAGATTGGAGCCGACTACAACTACTTCATTTCCGGACAGACCAGCCGTGGTTTCTACGTCGGGGGTGGTCTGGGCTACGGCAAGGCCAAATTTGCAACGGATTCCGTAGACGATACCCCTGGCAATTATTATCTGTCCGCCTCCGCGGGTTGCATGTTCACGCAAAACCTGGGGGCTGAAGTGCGCTATTCCTGGGCCAAATACGAACCGGAATTCCGCGGATACCAGCCCGAGGTGACTTCCCCAATCATTCAAGCGAGTTTCATTTACCGATTCTAAGGATCGGTTTGGACTTGCCGGGATATCCCTCTTCCCTTCAACCGCTGGCGACTCCGCGGGGCTTTCCCATGCACCAGAAGATGGCCACGAGGGGCTAAACCCACAAGAGTCCAGACATGGCATGAAGGCGATCGCACCGGAGCTTGAAAACCGGGGTGGTCGCCGCGCCCTCTCGCCAAAGGACGCCTTTCTATCCAATCTCCAGAGAAGCATCAACGTAAGGCCGTGGAATCGTCGAATTCAACAGGCATGCGTTGAATATCTCGGGCCTCAACAGGTGGAAGAGTCGGTAGTATTGATATTGCAGATCGATCGTTCGATCTAATGCCACAACCTGAGTTGAGCCCTTTCGCCACACCACTTCACTTCAGGGCCCCTGTGTGGTCTTTTTTGTTTTTTGCCCCAGCTATTGCATTACGATACAGCGACAACGCCAGGTGTGGAGTTCCTGCCTTCCAGCTAATTAACGGAGCCACGTCAGAGGTGTTTGTTCGTTCGATTGAGTCCAGGGTTTGATTCAAGGTTTTCCTTATTCGAGGTGATGCATGGGGATCGAGCGCAAAGCGAGCTGGCTGGCCACCGTGGGCCTTCTTGGCATGGTCGGGGCATCGCTGGGATGCAGATCCAAGCCTGCGCCCAGGCCCATCCCTGAGGTGGCTGTCCAGACCGTTCTGCCTGAACGGGCCGTCCTGACCACGGAATTGCCTGGGCGGACCTCGGCCTTTCTCATTGCTGAGATCCGCCCCCAGGTGAACGGCCTCATCCTGCAGCGCCTGTTCCAGGAGGGCTCGAATGTCCAGGCCGGCAGCACCCTGTTCCAGATCGATCCGGCCCCCTACCAAGCGGCACTGGACCAGGCCAATGCCGCCTTGGCCGTGGCCGAGTCGGGTCTCCCCTCGATCCACTCCCGCGCCGAGCGCCTGAAGAGCCTCGTGAAAATCCACGCGGTGGGCGAGCAGGATGCCGAGGAGGCGGAAGCCGCCTACCAGAAGGCCATCGCCAGCGTGGCGGCGGCCAAGGCGGCCGCTGATGCCGCCCGCATCAACCTCACCAATACGCCCATCAAGGCACCCATTTCTGGACGTACGGGCATGTCCAGCGTGACCGTAGGCGCCCTCGTGACGGCCTACCAGCCGATGGCCCTGGTCACAGTGCAGCAATTGGATCCCATCTACGTGGATGTCACCCAATCCAGCTCGGATCTGCTGAAGCTGCGGCGCAGCCTGGAGGGTGGAAAGCTCAAGAGCGGCCATGAGAGTGCTCGAAAGGCGAAACTCCTCCTGGAAGACGGCACGCCCTATCCCTTGGAGGGCAAGCTGCAGTTCCGCGATGTCACCGTGGATCCCTCCACGGGCGCGGTCACGTTGCGCCTGGTCTTCCCCAATCCGAAGCACGTGCTCCTTCCCGGCATGTTCGTGCGCGCCACCCTGGAAGATGGCGTCGATGATCAGGCGCTTCTGGTCATGCAGCAGGGAGTCACTCGCGACACCAAGGGCAATGCCGTCGCCCTGGTCCTGGACAAGTCCGACAAGGTGGAACAACGGATTCTGGTGGTCGATCGCGCCATCGGCGACAAGTGGCTGGTCACCGGTGGCCTTGCCGCCGGGGATAGGGTCATCGTGGAGGGCCTCCAGAAGATCCGTCCGGGGCTGACCGTCAAGGCGGTTCCCTATGCGCCTCAAGCGCAGGGCGGCGCGCCCGCGGTCGGTGCTCAACCCAGCGCCCAGAAGAAGTAGGGGCGCGCCATGTCACGTTTCTTCCTGGACCGCCCGGTATTCGCCTGGGTCATCGCCATCGCCATGATGCTGCTGGGCGCCATGGCCATCTACCAGCTGCCCGTCAGCCAGTATCCGCCCATTGCCCCACCCTCCATCAGCATCAGCGCCAACTATCCCGGCGCGTCCGCCAAGACCGTGGAAGACAGTGTCATCCAGATGATCGAGCAGAAGATGACCGGTCTGGACAAGATGCTCTACATGTACTCCACGGCCGATTCCTCGGGCAGTGCCAACGTCACCCTCACCTTCGCGCCGGGCACGGATCCCGATATGGCCTGGTCCAAGGTCCAGAACAAGCTCCAGCTGGCCATTCCCTCGCTGCCCACCGTCGTGCAGACCATGGGGGTCTCCGTCAGCAAGTCCACCCGCAACTTCCTGGTCATCGTGGGACTCACCACCGAGGACGGCAGCATGAGCTACGCCGACCTCAACGACTACGCGATGTCCAAAATCGAATCGGTCCTGGCCCGGGTAAAGGGCGTGGGCGAGGTGCAGATCTTTGGCACCGGCTACTCCATGCGCGTGTGGTTCGATCCCGACAAGCTCACCAAGTACGGAATGACCTCGGATGATGTGGCGGCGGGCGTGCGCGCCTACAACGTGGAGGTCTCCGCCGGGCAGCTGGGCGGCGCGCCCGCCGTGCCCGGGCAGCGGCTCAACGCATCCATCATCGTGCAATCCATGCTGGTGACGCCCCAGGAGTTCGCCAACATCCCCCTGCGGACCAATCCCGACGGATCGATCGTGCGGGTCAAGGACATCGGCCGCACGGAACTGAGCTCCGAAGCTCCGGACATGAAATTCTTCTACAATGGCAAACCCGCCAGCGGCATCGCCATCCGCCAGGAAGCGGGCGCCAACGCCCTGGAAACCGCCGAGGGCGTCAAGGCCAAGATGAAGGAGCTCTCGCAGTTCTTTCCAGCCGGGATGAAGGTTGTCTATCCCTACGACACCACGCCCTTCGTGAAGGTGGCCATCAACGAAGTGTTCAAGACGCTGTTCGAAGCCATCCTCCTGGTCTTCCTCGTCATGTATCTCTTCATGGGCAACCTGCGGGCAACCCTGATCCCCACCATCGCGGTGCCGGTGGTGATCCTGGGCACCTTCGGCGTGCTCGCTGCCTTCGGCTACTCCGTGAATATGCTCACGATGTTCGCCATGGTGCTGGCCATCGGCCTGCTCGTGGATGACGCCATCGTGGTGGTGGAAAACGTCGAACGGGTCATGAGCGAAGAGGGCTTGCAGCCCTGGGAAGCCACCCGAAAGTCCATGGGAGAGATCCAGAGCGCCCTCATCGGCATCGGCCTCACGCTATCGGCGGTGTTCGGCCCCATGATCTTTTTCCCGGGTTCCACGGGCGTGATCTACCGGCAGTTCTCGGTGACGGTCATCGCCTCCATGATGCTGTCCGTGGTGGTGGCCCTGGTGCTCACTCCGGTGCTTTGCGCCACGCTGCTCAAACCGGTGGAGAAAGGCCACGAGGCCGCTGAAACGGGTATCCAATTCCTGCGCCCCTTCTTCCTGTGGTTCGATCGCGGTTTCTATCACGTGCGCGAGTTCTACATGAAATACGTGGGCTTCATCCTCGGGAAAAAGGCTCGATTCGGCGCCATCTTCCTGGGGCTGGTCGCCGCCATGGCCATCCTCTACCTGCGCATGCCCACCGGTTACCTGCCCGATGAGGACCAGGGCATGCTCATGACCGTGATCCAGCTGCCGGTGGGCTCCACCCTGGACCAGACCGAAGCGGTGGTGCGCCAGGCCCAGCAGCACTTCCTGGAGGATCAAAAGGACGCCGTGGAGTGCGTCATGGGCGGCGCCGGTATGGGCTTTGCCGGACGCGGCCAGAACCAGGCCATGATGTTCATCAAGCTCCGCGACTGGGAACTGCGCCAGCGGCCCGAACTCAAGGCCAAGGCCGTGGCCGGCCGGGCCATGCAGGCCCTCTCCAGCATCAAGGGCGCCACCATCTTTTGCATGCCGCCTCCCGCCGTGACCGAACTGGGCAACGCCACCGGTTTCGACTTCATGCTCCAGGATCGCGGCGATATGGGCCACGATAAGCTGACCCAGGTCCAGGGCCAGCTGCTCGGCATGGCCGCCCAGGACCCCAGGCTGGCGCGAGTGAGGCCCAATGGCATGGCCGACGTGCCCCAATACAAGGTGGACCTCGATTGGGAGAAGGCCGGGGCGCTGGGGGTTCCCATCAGCTCGGTGCAGAGCTACCTTTCCGCGTCCTTTGGCAGCGCCTACCTGGGCAACTTCGTCCAGGGAGGTCGCGTGAAGCGCGTGTATGCCCAGGCCGACGCCCCCTTCCGCATGGCTCCCGAGGACCTCAACCGCATCCACGTGCTCAACAACAAGGGTGGGTTGGTGCCCTTGTCGGCCATCGCCAAGGGGCGCTGGATCTATGGGTCCCCGCGGCTGGAGCGCTACAACGGGTTCCCGTCCCTGAACATCCAGGGCGAGCCGGGTCCGGGCTACAGCTCCGGCGATGCCATGAACGCCATGGAGGAGATCGTCCGCAAGCTGCCCCAGGGAACCGCCTCCGAATGGACCGGCCTGTCCTACCAGCAGCGCCAGTCCGAATCCCAGGCCGGCCTTCTCTATGGGTTCTCCATCCTGGTGATCTTCCTGGTGCTCGCGGCACTCTACGAGAGCTGGACCGTTCCCATCACCATCCTGCTGGCCCTGCCGCTGGGCGTCATCGGCGGCGTTGTCGCGTCATCGCTGCGCGGCATGCCCAACGATGTCTACTTCCAGATCGGTCTGCTCACCGTGCTGGGCCTGACGACCAAGAATGCCATCCTCATCGTCCAGTTCGCCAAGGGCCACATGGAGCAGGGATTGGGGCTGGTCGAAGCCACCATCGAGGCGGCGAAGCTCAGGCTGCGGCCCATCCTCATGACCTCCATCGCCTTCGGCTTTGGTGTGCTGCCGCTGGCCATCGCTACCGGGGCCGGTGCGGGTGCCCAGAGGGCCATCGGCACGAGCGTGCTCGGCGGCATGATCACCGCGACCTTCCTGGCCATTTTCTTCATCCCGCTGTTCTACGTGGTGGTCGTCCAGTTCTTCGGGAGCAAGAAGACGGCTGTCGCCGGGGGATCCCGGGTCGAGCCAGCCGATATCCCGGTGGGAGAGTGATATGACCGCGAAGTCGATGCTTGTCCTTGGAATGTTGCTGGTTTCCACCGGGTGCACCATGGCCCCGAAGTACACCCGGCCGGCCCGACCCGTGCCGGAGACCTGGCCGGAGGCAGCTGCCAAGCATGACCGCCAGGTCGCTGCGAGCCTCCGCTGGCAGGAGTTCTTCACGAACCCGAGGCTGCAATCCGTCATCAAATTGGCGCTCGTCAATAATCGGGATCTGCGGGTCGCCGCCCTGAACGTGGATAAGGCGCAGGCCATGTACCGGATCCAACGCTCGGAACTGCTGCCCGGCGTGGGTGTGCTGGCCAGCGGCTCGAAGTATCGGCTGCCGGAGAAGATGAACAGCGACGGAATGGCCAAAATCGTTGAGCAGGACAGCGTCAACGTTGGAATCATGTCCTGGGAAGTGGATTTCTTCGGCCGCCTTCGAAGCCTCAAGAGCAAAGCCATGAACCAGTACTTGGCCACGGAGGAGGCCCGAACCGCCGCGCAGATCTCGCTGATCTCCGCGGTGGCCCAGGGTTACCTTCTGCACGCCGCGGATTGCGAGAATCTGGAACTGGCCCAGGCCACCCTCCAGTCCCAGAGAGCTTTCTATGACATGATCGCCAAGAGCCGCGAGCTGGGCGTTGCCTCCGAGTTGGAACTTCGGCAGGCCCAGAGCCAGGTGGACACGGCGCGATCCGACGTGGCCAGGTTTCGCGGCGTCGTTGTGCTGGACGAGAATGCCCTGGATCTGCTCGTGGGAACCCGCGTTCCAGCTGAGCTTCTGGCCAGGGGCCTGGGCGCGGTGGGTGAGCTGAAGGATGTCTCCGCCAGCCTGTCCTCGGAGGTCCTGCTGCGTCGCCCCGATATCCTCATGAGCGAGTACCAGCTCAGGGCGGCCAACGCCAATATCGGAGCAGCGCGCGCCGCCTTCTTCCCGCGCGTCAGCCTCACCGCCGGGATCGGGACCATGAGCCCGGACGTCTCGGGCCTGTTCGGCTCCGGCACGCGCACCTGGAGCTTCGCCCCGCAGATCGTGGCGCCCATCTTCGCCGGCGGCTCCCTGTTGGCAAATCTCAAGGTGAGCAAGGTCGATCGGGAAATCGCCGTTGCCCAGTACGAGCAGGCGATCCAATCCGCCTTCCGGGAAGTCGCTGACGGCCTGGACCGACGGGTATCCCTCCTGGATCAGCTGGAAGCGCAGCGCTCTCTGGTGGAAGCCCTGGACGCCAGCTACCATCTTTCCGAGATCCGCTACAAGGAAGGTCTCGATGGCTATCTCGGCGTTCTGGTGGCCCAGCGATCGCTCTACGCCACTCAGCAGGGCCTGGTGGCCACCCGGCTGGCCTATCAGGCGAACCAGGTCGCGCTCTACAAGGCCCTGGCTGGGCAATTGTAGCTAGCGGGAGGAGACCCCCAGCCCCTGCAGGTTGAACTCAGTCAGGAGCTCCGCGCTCTGGAAGGCACTCAGGTTGTGTTTGCCCCAGATGGCGACGCTGACGCCCTCCAGGAGGGTCTGGCTCGTGACCTGGCTCATGATGCTCTTGCCCAGCAGGATCACCTCGGAATCACTCAGATCCGGCCGCAATACCTGGATGCTGGCCTTCAGGCGATCCACCCAGGGTTGCAGCTGCTTTTGAATCAATTCAAGAATTTCCGGTCTTGGATCCCGCATTTCTGAAAGGAGCAGTCTGCGCCCGATTCTTTGTTGCTCGTCCCGAACGGGGTCCTGGGGACAGACCTCGGCGTACAAGGCATGGATCAGTTCCCGAAAGACACGAATGGCCTCCTGGCGATTGCGCAAAGGTGTCATTTCGCCTTCGCCCAGGGCGGCGAAGGTCCGCGAGGTGAGATAGCGGAAGACCTCCAGGTAGAGCCCCTCCTTGCCGCCGAAGTGATGGCCGATCAGGGAAAGGGGTCGCCCTGCCCGCTGGGCGATCATGCGGATGCTGGTTCCGTCATAGCCGCATTCAGAAAAGCAGTGCAAGGCCGCCTCTATGAGGTCGCTTCGGGTGTCTTGGGGTCGCGTAATCATGGCCACACAAGAGCATAACCGTGCAGAACGCATTTGCTTTTGCGATTTCCAGCCGACGCATGCCGCGGCCCCGTGCTGGCGCTCTCCCAGGCCGGGCTGAGCAAACCCGGGTCGGTCCCCGGGTTACCGTTCAGTTCGCCTTGATCTTCAATCCCAGCCCATCGCCCTCTTTGACAACCTTCACGGTACCGCCCGACCGCAGCCCGCCGAACAGGATCGCGTCGGCCAGGGGCCGCTTGAGCCTTTCCTCCACCAGCCGCGCCATGGGTCGGGCGCCGAAGGCCGGGTCGTAGCCCTTGTCCGCCAGCCAGGCCTTGGCCTCCTTGCTGACCTCCAGCACGACGTGCTTCTCGTCCAGCAGCACCTGCAGTTCCTTCAGGTTCTTGTCGACCACCTTGAGGATCTCGGCCCTTCCCAGGCTCGCGAAGGTGATGATGGCGTCCAGGCGGTTGCGGAACTCGGGGGTGAAGGCTTTTTCGATGGCCCCGCGCACCGAGGTACTGGCCCCGGCGCTGGCGAAGCCCACCTTGCGGGCGCTCACATCCCGGGCGCCGGCGTTGGTAGTGAGGATCAATACGACATGCCTGAAGTCCGCCTTGCGGCCGTGGTTGTCGGTCAAGGTCGCGTGGTCCATCACCTGCAGCAGGATGGAGAACAGATCCCGGTGGGCCTTCTCCACTTCGTCCAGCAGCACCACGGCGTGGGGGCTCTTGCGCACGGCGTCCACCAGCAGGCCGCCCTCCTCGAAGCCGATGTAGCCTGGCGGCGCGCCGATGAGCCGCGCCACCGCGTGCTTTTCCATATACTCGGACATATCGAAGCGCAGGAACTGCACGCCCATGCGCGCGGCCAGCTGCTTGGCCAATTCGGTCTTGCCCACGCCGGTGGGACCCGCAAAAAGGAAGGAGCCCATGGGTCGCTCGTGACCCCGCAGGCCGGACCGGGAGAGCTTGATGGCGGCGCACACCTGCTCGATGGCGGGATCCTGGCCGAAGAGCACCGCGCGCAGTTCCTCTTCCAGATTGGACAGTTTCTGTCGATCGTCAGAACTCACGGCCTGCACCGGAACCCTCGCCATGCGGGCCACCACGGCCTCGATCTCGGGGGCGCCGATGATCTTCTTGCGCTTGCGGGCTGGCAACAGTTTCTGGGCGGCACCGGCTTCGTCCAGCACATCGATGGCCTTGTCCGGCAGCTGCAGATCCCGGATGTGCCGGGCAGAGAGTTGCACGGCCAGTTCCACCGCCTCATCCGAGAACTTCACACCGTGGTGCTTTTCGTAATTGGAGCGCAGGCCCTTGAGGATGGCCACGCTATCGGCCTCGCTGGGCTCGCTCACATCGATTTTCTGGAAACGCCGCGCCAGGGGCCGGTCCCGGTCAAAGGAGGCCTTCACATCCTGGTAGGTGGTGGCGCCGACACAGCGCAGATCGCCGCTGGCGAGCACGGGTTTCAGCAGATTGGAGGCATCCATGGTGCCCCCGGAGACGCTGCCAGCCCCCACCAGGGTGTGAATCTCGTCGATGAACAGCAGCGCCCGGGGCTGCCTGGCGAGAGCTTCCAGCACGGCCTTCACGCGCTGCTCGAAGTCCCCCCGGTAGCGCGTGCCCGCCAGCAGCGCGCCCATGTCCAGCGAGTAGTAGGGCGCGTCCTTCAAGGCTTCGGGCACGTTGCCGGTGTGGATGCGCAGGGCCAGGCCCTCGGCGATGGCAGTCTTGCCTACGCCGGCTTCTCCCACCAGCAGCGGGTTGTTCTTCCGGCGCCGACAGAGCACATGGATGAGGCGCTCGAGTTCATCCTCGCGGCCGATGAGGGGATCGATGCGTCCGCTGGCGGCCTTGGCCAGCAGGTCCACAGCGTAGGCCTTGAGGGGGTCAGGGGCCGGGCCCTCGCCACCCTCTTCTTCCACTTCGGTCTTGCTCGGAACGGGCTGGGCGGTGGGCGCGGGGGCCCCGTGGGCGAGATGGCGCAGCAGGG
>Ga0302323_100003198_pt1 | contig 13311 bp, 12 predicted proteins | sample Fen_T0_3_FD_201950 | JGI IMG/M metagenome (GOLD analysis project Ga0302323, IMG submission 201950) | Peat permafrost microbial communities from Stordalen Mire near Abisko, Sweden - Fen_T0_3 | ecosystem: Environmental > Terrestrial > Soil > Wetlands > Permafrost | place: Sweden: Abisko... | reverse complement strand
TCTCGACCAGGGGCGGTGCCGGTCGCGCACCCTGGCCGGTCGCCGGGCCGGGTTCAGGGGGCCAAGCTGGACCTGGGGCCGGCTGGACTGGGGCCTGCGCGTGTGGAGTCGGCGGAGCCGTGTCAGCCGCAGCGGGAGCGGAACGCTTGACTTCCTGGGCATCCGGAGCCATGCGCACGCTTGCCCCATTCGCTGCGGCGGCCTCGCTCCCGAACGCCGCCTGGGATGACAGCGCCAGACCCAGCCACGCCAGCCAGGCGACCTTGATCAAGCGCCCATTCCTCACGCCGTCATCTTTCGCACGCACCGTAGGGCGAAAATGCCCGGCCGGGCTCTCTCCCTTGGTAGGCTCGCAGTTCGGCCGGCGTGTACGCGTCGGGACTGCCGCAGGGAAGCTGGCGCTGGATGAAGCGTTCGATGATATGGGCGGCGCGCGTGCCCTCGGGTGTACCGTTCGTCTCGCGCCAGAGTTCGAACAAGACCCGCCGACGCTCAAGCGCCGAGTAGCGGGAGTCACCCCACAGCTCGGCCAGCGCATCGGGAAGCCGGTCCAGGGACTTGCGCATGTCCTCCCGGTGAGCCTCGACCGCCAAGCTCATCCTGAACTCGAAAGTCGCGCCGAGAAAGCGCGCCTTTTCTACGCGATAGGGATCCTGGCCGAGCGCCCGCAGGATCTCGTCGTTGAGGTCCATCGTACCAGTGACCCCCCCAACAATGAGGCTGTCGGGCAGTTGGTAGCAAGGGGAGTTGGGTGGGCAGAGCTCGGAAGATGGCAGCTTGTCGGCGGGCGAGCCGGGCAGCGGTTCGAATGGCGGCGCGGGCGGGCGGCGCTTGGTCTTGCGGCCGAAGAGCAGCCCCTGCAAGGTCTCCGTCTCGCCCGCCGGCGGCAGGGGCCTGGCGATGAGCCCCACGTGATCGAAGAACGCTCTCCGGTCATGAAAGGTGACCACCCCGTCTCGCGCGACCCTGGCCTCGAAGGCCCGCTCCTTGTAGACGTAGCCATCCCCGGAACGGCGAAGCTGATACTCGTTCTGGGGTGGGCTGGCCTGGTGTGCGCGGGCCGCGACCCAGATGGGCAGCCCGGCGTCAGGTTGGACCGTCCCGCCGGCACCGGCGCCTAGCGTGACAGCCATGATCAGGAGTACTGGACCCACAGCCTGATAATAAGCCGGCGCGGCCAGAACCGCTTGTCATGGATGCGCTACGCCCATGTACGTGTATCATGTTCGGCTATGCGACCACTCCATTTCTGTCTTCCCATCATTCTGGCGCTGACCTTCGGCTGCGAACACCGGTCCGCGGGGGATGGTACGCCGGTGCTGGCGCGCGTAGGCGACAGAGCCATTACCGCCCGCGAGCTTGAAGCGCAGGTGGCCTTCATAGGCCGGTCCAAGTACCTCATGGACCACTATTCAAAACCGGACAAGAAGAAGGAACTGCTGGACGGCATGATCCAGTCCGAGGCGCTCTATCAGGAGGCCCGCCGGCTTGGCTACGACCGCGACCCGCAGGTGAAGCGCGACGTGGTGAACCGTATGCTGCAGGCCGAGGTCGATGCGAAGGTGAACGCCCAGGGCATCAGCGACGCCGAGGTGGAACAGTACTACCAGGCCCATCCCAACGAGTTTTCGCGGCCCGACCAGGTGAGATTCACCCAGATCGTCGTGAAAGACCGGACCAAGGCGCTCAAGGTTGCCGCAGAGGCCAGGACCCTGACCAAAGGGAACATTCAAGCCCTGCGGGCGCTGGTGGCCAAGCAGTCCGAGGATGAAGCCTCCCGCCTGCGCGGCGGCGACATGGGCACCGTCGATCGCAACACCCCCAGCATGCCCAAGGCCGTGGTGGAGGCGGCTTTCGCCCTGGCCCAGGTCTATGACGTGTCCGATCCAATCCAGACGGAGAACGGCTACACCATCGTTGTTCTCACGCAAAAGCAGCCAGCCTTTTCCAAGTCGCTCGCCGAGGCCAAGGTGGAGATCCAGTCGCGCCTGGCCTACGAACGCCGGCAACAGAGACGCAACGCCATGATGGTGGAGATCCGGAAAAAGGCCAATGTCCAGATTGACGAAGCACAGCTCGCGAACCTGACGCTACCCCTTGCCAGTCCTGCGAATCCCAATCCCGCCCCTGACAAGCGCGGTCCTGGCGCGGCCCCGGGCGCGCCCCCGCCGGCCTCCCCGGCGCGCGGACCCTAGCCAAGGCCAGGCCGCGGAATTCGATGCTTCCCGTCCGGTAACTTCTGGCGGTATCCTTCCCGCCACTATGACAACGCAGAAGTTGGATCGCGCCGCGTGGTTCAAGGGCACAAGCGCTGAGTGCAGCAGCGACCTGGAGCTGCCCGAACGGCCGTACCGTCTGGTCTTGCTCGGGGCCCCGGGCGTCGGCAAAGGCACCCAGGCCGAGCTCATCAGCCTGCGGCTCAAGCCCTGCCACCTGTCCACCGGGGACGTCTTTCGCGCCGCCAAGGCACTGCCTGCCAGCGAGCGCACGCCGGCCATTACCCAGGCCCTGGAGTTCATGCAGCGGGGCGATCTGGTGCCCGACGACACGGTCATCAACATCGTGCGCGAGCGACGCCAGTGCATCACCTGCCCGGCCGGCTTTCTCCTGGATGGCTTTCCGCGCACCGTGCGTCAGGCCGAGGCGCTGGCCGACATGCTCACCCAGCTCAAGGTGAAGCTGGACGCGGTCTTGAGCTACGACATGCCTCTCGAACAGGTGATCGCGCGCCTGTCAGGCCGGCGCACCTGCGCGGCTTGCAAGGCGGTTTTTCACGTCACGAGTCGCCCGCCCAAGGTGCCGGATGTCTGCGACAACTGCGGCGGCAAGCTCATCCTGCGCGACGATGATCGCCCTGAATCGATCCGGGTGCGCATGCAGGCCTACCAGTCCAGCACCGCGCCCCTGGCGGACTACTATGCGAAGGCGGGTCTACTCGTGTCCTTGTCCGCCGAGGGTTCCCCTGAGGACATCTACCAGCGCACCGCTGCGGCGCTGTCGGCCTTGCGACGATAGCAACCATCCCGGGATGACCGGACAACTTCCATGGCCACCATTGGCGACCTGACCAAGTATCTCGGCGACCCCGATGGCCCGCTCACCGCGGTAATTGAGATCTTCCCGGACATGGTTTTCGTGGTCGACCAGGAGGAACGCGTCCTGCACATCAACACCCTGGCGGCACGCTCCTTGGGCGGGACACCCGAGCAGTTCATCGGGCGCAGGCAGGGTACGCTGTTCGGCCACCCTTGGGGCGAGCGGCACAGCCTCTTCATCCAGAAAGTCTTCCGCACGGGTGAGATTGTCGTGACGGAGACGCATCAGGAACTGCACGACACGCCCCTCTGGATCGACGCACGCCTGGTTCCGTTGAAAGCGGCCAGTGGCGAGGTGCGTGCGGTCGTGGGCATCATTCGCGACGTGAGCGCCCGCGTGCAAGCCCAGGAGGCGCTGGCCGAACGCGAGGCCTACCTGCGCGCCATGCTGGACAACTTCCCCTTTCTGGTGTGGCTAAAGGACGTGCAAGGCCGCTTCCTGGCGGTCAACCAGGCCTTCGCACGCGCATGCGGCCGGGAGCGCGCCGGCAATGTGGTGGGCTTGACCGACTTCGATGTCTGGCCGAAGGAGCTGGCGCAGCGCTATGTCGACGACGACCGCAGCGTGATGGACACCCGCAAACAGAAAGATGTGGAGGAGATCGTCTTCGCCGAGGGCGCCTCGCGTTGGTTCGAAACCTTCAAGACGCCGGTTCTCGACCGGCGGGGCAATGTCCTCGGCACCACCGGCTTCGCGCGCGACATCACCGAGCGCCAGCGCCTCGACGCAGAGTTGCGCGCCCAGCGCGAACAGTTGCGCGCCCTGGCCGCCCACGTGGAATCGGTGCGCGAAGAAGAGCGAGTGCGCATCGCGCGTGAGATCCACGACGAACTGGGCCAGGCGCTGACCTGCATGAGCATGGACCTGGGTTTCTTGGACAAGCACCTCCCCAGGGGAAACGCCGAGGCCGCCGCACGGGTGTCGGCGCTTACGACGCTGGTCAAGGAAACGGTGCAGATGGTGCGCCGCATTTCGTCCGAGCTGCGCCCCAGCATCCTGGACGACCTGGGCCTGGGCGCCGCGATGGAATGGCTCGGGCACGACTTCGCAACCCGCACCGGCATCGACTGCGCGGTATCGGTGCCCAGCAACGTCAGTGTCGCAGCCGAGCGCGGCACCGTCGTGTTCCGCATGTGTCAGGAGGCCTTGACCAACGTGGCCCGCCACGCCGGCGCCACCCACGTCAGCATCGATCTGATGATCGATGCTGACGACTGCCTGGTTCTCGATGTGAGCGACAATGGTCGCGGCATCACCGATGAGGAGGTCCACCGGCCCGACTCGCTCGGCCTGCTCGGCATGCGCGAGCGCGCGGCCCTTCTCGGCGGCACGGCCGAGGTGAAGGGCACACCGGGTCAGGGAACTATCGTCACAGTTCGGGTGCCGTTCGAGGGCGGGAAGGCATAGGGCACCGAACATGCGAATCCTGGTAACCGGCGGCGCCGGCTTCATCGGCGCGAACTTCCTCAATCTCCTGGTGCCTCGCCACCCCGAGCACCAGTTCGTCAACCTGGACGCGCTGACTTACGCGGCCAATCCGCGCAGCCTGGACCCGGTGGCGAACCGGCCCAACTACCTTTTTGAACGGGCCGACCTGTGTGATTTCCCCGCGCTGCAGGTCTTGTTCGCCCGCCACCAGCCCGAGGTGGTGGTGCACTTTGCCGCCGAAAGCCACGTGGATCGCTCGATCACGGGGCCGCGCGCCTTTGTGCGCACCAACGTCGAGGGCACCTTCAATCTTCTGGAAGCCTGCCGCGAGCTCTGGGCGCCCGGTCAGGGACTATTCCACCACGTCTCCACCGACGAGGTGTTTGGCTCGCTGGGAGATACCGGCCTGTTCGACGAAGAGACCCGCTACGATCCGTCGAGCCCCTATTCCGCTTCCAAGGCGGCCAGCGATCACCTGGTGCGCGCCTGGTACCGGACGTTTGGTCTTTCGGTGCGCGTGAGCAACTGCTCGAACAACTACGGGCCGCTGCAGTTTCCCGAAAAACTGATCCCGCTGATGATCCTGAATCTGCTGGAGCGCAAGCCCCTGCCGGTCTACGGCCAGGGGCTCAACGTACGCGACTGGCTCTACGTCGAGGATCACTGCGAGGCCATCTGGGCGATCATCGGCGCGGGCCAGAATGGCCGCACCTACAACATCGGCGGCCGCAGCGAGCAGCGCAACATCGACGTGGTGAAGCAGCTGTGCCTTCTCGTCGCTCAGGAAACCGGCGCGCCCGAGGCGGATCTCCTGGCCCTCATCCGTCACGTCCCTGACCGGCCCGGGCACGATCTCCGCTACGCCATCGATTCCTCTCGCATCGAAGCGGAGCTGGGTTGGAAACCGCGCGAGAGTTTCGCCAGCGGGATGCGCAAGACGGTGCGCTGGTATCTGGCCAACCGCGCCTGGATCGATTCCGTGCGCACCGGTGAATACCGGCGTTGGATCGAACAAAACTACGGGAGCCGCTGACCATGGTCCAAAAGGGCATCATCCTGGCTGGAGGATCGGGCACGCGCCTGCACCCGCTCACGCGCGCGGTCAGCAAGCAGCTCATGCCGGTGTACGACAAGCCGCTCATCTACTATCCGCTCACCACCCTAATGCTGGCCGGGATTCGCCGGATCCTGGTCATCACCACGCCGCACGACGGCCCGCAGTTTCAGCAACTGCTGGGCGACGGCGCGTCCTGGGGTCTGCAGATCCAATATGCCGTGCAACCCAGCCCCGACGGCCTGGCGCAGGCCTTTCTCATCGGTCGCGGGTTCATCGCTGGCGAGCCCTGCGCCCTAGTGCTGGGCGACAACATCTTCTACGGCACGGGCCTGGGGGGCTTGTTCGAGGACGTGGCCGGCCGCGAGTCCGGGGCCACCGTGTTTGGTTACTACGTCCAGAATCCCGAGGCCTATGGCGTAGCGGAGCTGGACGATCGGGGACGCGTGCTGAGCCTGGAGGAGAAACCAAAGCGGCCGCGCGGCCACTACGCGGTGACCGGCCTTTACTTCTACGACCGGGGCGTGGTCGAGCTGGCCGAGATGCTGCGACCCAGCCCGCGCGGCGAGTTGGAGATCACCGATCTCAATCGCCTGTACATGCTGCGGGGCCAGCTTCAGCTTGAGAAGCTGGGGCGGGGCGTGGCCTGGCTGGACACCGGCACGCACGATTCCCTGCTGCAGGCGGCGCAGTTCATCCAGACCATCCAGGCGCGCCAGGGTCTGATGGTGGCGTGCCCCGAGGAGCTCGCCTTTCGCAAGGGCTGGATCGACGGGGACCACCTGCGCCGGCTGGCCGAGCCTCTCAGCAAGACCAACTACGGGCAGTATCTGCTTCAGCTTCTGGAGAGAGGCCCGCAATGAAGGTCACGCGTCTGGACCTGCCCGAGATCCTGCTGGTCGAACCCAAGGTGTTCGGCGATGCGCGCGGCTATTTTGTCGAGACCTTCCAGGTCGAGCGCTACGCCGAGGCGGGTATCGGCGAGCGCTTCGTGCAGGACAACCTGTCCCGCTCCAGCCGCGGCACCCTGCGTGGCCTGCACCTGCAGCATCCTGCAAGTCAGGGCAAGCTGGTGCACGTTGTCGAGGGCGAAGTCTTCGACGTGGCGGTGGATGTGCGGGTGAGCTCGCCCAGCTTCGGCAAGTGGGCCGGCACGCACCTGTCGTCGCGCGACCATCGCCAGATGTACATCCCACCCGGCTTTGCCCACGGCTTCTGCGTGGTGAGCGACTACGCCCTGTTCGCTTACAAGTGCACCGAAATCTACCTGCCCCAGCACGAGGTGGGAGTGGCGTGGAACGATCCCAGCCTGGCCATCCCGTGGCCGGTCAGCCAACCCGTCATCAGCGACAAGGACCAGCGTTTCTTGCCCTTGGCCGAGATCGATCCGGCCCGCCTGCCGCGGTGGAAGGGCTAGCCGTGTCCGCCGGCATCCTGTTGCTCGGCGATCGAGGGATGCTGGGCCGTGCTTTCCGCGAGCTTCTCGCCGCGAAGAAGCGGCCTTTCACTGGTTTCGACTTGCCCGAGCTGGACATCGCGGAGCCGGAGCAAATCGGGCCGCTCTTCGCGAAACCCTGGTCCGCAGTCATCAACTGCGCCGCGTATACCAACGTCGACGGCGCCGAAGCCGACCAGGCGGCCGCCCTGCGCGCCAACGGCACTGCGCCGGAGGTGGTGGCCGCGGCCTGCGCCCGCACGCGCGTCCCGCTGGTCCATTTCAGCACCGACTACGTCTTTGCGGGCGATGCCAGCGAGCCGTATCACGTGGATGCACCCCTGCATCCGCTGGGAGCCTACGGCCGGAGCAAGGCCGCCGGTGAGATCGCCATCCGGGGCAGCGGCGCCGAGTCCCTCATCGTGCGCACGAGCTGGCTCTATGCCCCCTGGGGCAACAACTTCGTGCGCACCATGGCCCGCCTAACCCGCGACAAGCCCGAGCTGAAGGTGGTCGACGATCAGCGCGGCCGGCCGACCAGCGCGCAACACCTGGCTGCCGCCACCCTGGCTCTGCTCGACCGCGGAACGCGAGGAACCCTGCACGTCACCGACGGCGGCGAATGCACCTGGTACGAGTTCACCATCGAAATCGCGCGTCTGCTCGGTCGCACCGCGATCGTGCGTCCCTGTACGACCGCTGAGTTCCCCCGCCCTGCCCCCCGCCCCTCCTACAGTGTCCTGGATCTCGCGCCCACCGAGGCCATCCTAGGCCCCCTGCCCGACTGGCGGCTGAACCTCGCGAGCGTCGTCGCGCAGTTGGAACCGCTGTAGGACGGACTCGTTAGCTTTTTCGCCAGCCAGCAGACCCTGGCCCAGCGCGCCAAGTAGAAGCTTCTGCAGAAGTCCCTACATTCTCCTTCAAGCTGGGTCTTCAGCGAGAGCCACGAGGAGAAACCATGACGCGAGGAAACATCGTGAGAACAAGTTGGATGCTCTCCTCCATATTGGGGTTCGCACTGGGCGCATGCTCGACAGACGGTGCCGGCGGCGTGGACGCGAAGAGCAACGGAGGCACTGTGAGCGGTGGGGGCGCGACCGGAGCCGCAGGCACGACGACAACCGCGAGCGCGACTGGAACAGCAGGCGCCACGGGGGCCGCGGGCGGCTCTAGCAGTGCCAGTAGTTCGGCGAGCGTGATTCCTTCTGGCGGCGCGACTGCCTCTGGAGGCGAAACTGCCTCTGGTGGCGAAACTGCCTCTGGTGGCGCGACGGTATCCGGCGGCACAGGGGGTAGAGGCCCGGGAGGGACCGTTTCGGGCGGCACGACAGCCACAGGTGGCACGACGACAACCGGCGCTACGACGCCAGCCGGCGGCACGACAAGAACGGACGGCGGAGTTGCTGGTGCGTTGGCGACGGGCGGGACGACAAGAACGGGCGGCACCACGCCAACCGGCGGTGCGACAGGAAACGGCGGTGCGACAGCGACCGGTGGTACGATCGTCATCAACCCCGGCCAGTGCGACGCAACGACGACGCCGGTCGCCAGGCATGGCCAACTCAAGGTCGTAGGGAACAGAATCGTAAACCAGTGCGGCAGACCTGTCCAGCTAGCTGGAATGTCGATGTACGACTGGTCGCAACAGGGACGGCAGTTCTACAACGCAGACGCAGTCAAGAACCTTGCCGGGACAGGAACGGGACAGAAGAAGTGCTCGATACTTCGCGTTCCGCTTCTACCCACCAACTATCCTAGCCAAATGGCTCGGGTGAAGACCGTGATGGACGCCTGCATCGCCAATGGTATCTACTGCATGCCCAACTGGCATGTGGTTGGCGCCAGTGCCAACGCGACCAATGCGTCCGCGTTCTATGTGGAGCTGGCGAACGCCTACGGCAAAACCCCCAACATCATTTATGAGCCCTGGAACGAGCCGACAACCACCTGGCCCACCATCAAAACCTATCACGAGACCGTTATCGCGGCAGTCCGACCCATTGACCCCGACAACATCTTCATGCTCGGCAACCCCCAATGGGACCAGCGCCCGGATCAAGCCTGTGCCTCCCCGATCACGGACGCGACGAACTTGGTCTACGTCTTCCACTTCTACGCGAATACCCATAAGCTTGCCGGCTTCCAACCCAATATTGATAAATGTTTGAACGCAGGCTTTGCCGTCTACGCGAGCGAGTACGGCGGAGTCTCATCCAATGGGAACGGCACCTTCAATGTGACGGAAATGAACAATTGGTGGACCTACTTGGATAAGAACCTTATCGGTTCTACGAACTGGGCGGTCGAGACCAATGGGGAGACATCCTCTGTTTTCACGACCAGTGCAAGCGCAACCGGCCCGTGGGCCGATTCCCAGATCACAAACTCGGGCACGAATGTCTTTGCCTACATAGCGAAGACGTACGACGTCACGATGTCACAGTGACGACGTCCTGAGTCCACAACGAGCCTTGGCCGAGCGGAGAGCCCCGGCCAAGGCTCATTTCGCATTTTGGCGAGCTCCAGCACCCTCGCGACAAGTGGACCGCGCCTTTGAGCCGCTCTTCATGGTGCCAGGATTCTTCCTCCGCAGCTGTTTCTTGCGTGTTCGCTGCGTATGCGAGAAGCCGATCTGGGCTCGACGATCTTCACCGTCAGCTGAGCCGATCGGTTTCTCGCGTGCGGCGAACGAATAGAATCCCGGCGCCGGTTCCTGCGCCCAGGAGAAGCAGGAGCACGATCCACCCTGGGGTTCGATACTTCTTCGTGTCGTAGAGCCAATGGTCGACGCGCGCGCGGTCGTAGGTGGCCTTTGCCTCGATAGCGAGCTGGGTGTGCCGACGCCAGGGCGCATCCTCGGAAGCACGTTTCCAGTCGTGGTGAAAGGGCACATGCCGCAAGAGCCAGAGATGACCGAGGATGGGCTGGAACGGGCCCAGCCAGACCGTGGGATAGGTGTCCTCGAAACAGCCTTCGCAGAAGCCGCCCTTGTCCGCGGTCAGGGATGCGCTGCGATTGGGCTGGCCAAGCCACCGGGTGCGCACATCGAGGCCTATGCGAATGAAATGATCCCAGTAGAAGGCATTGCCGAGCAGTTGCACGCACAGGCCGAGCGCCAGCACTGCAGCCGCCAGGGAGCGTCCCGGCCGGCGCGCGGCGGAGAGAAAACCGATGGCAGGAAGCAGCAGTACGGGAACGGCAAACACTGCGTAGCGCGGTCCCCAGGCCCAGTCACCCGGCCAGGAAGGAAAGCAGCAGTAGAACAGGACGACCGGCACGATGGTGGCGATCATGGCCAGCACGCTGCTGCGATGGCTGCGCCAGAAGCGAGGCAAGCCGAGCACGGCGAGCACCAGCGGTGGCGCGTAGAGAAAGATGCTCTTGCCCGGCGAGAACAGAAATCCCCACACACTGACCAGGACGTTCTCCACCATCACGTTACCCACCTTGGGGTAGCCGGTGTTGGTGACCGAGCCGAAGCGAAGGTAGTTGTAGAGCAAGGCCATGAGCAGTCCCGGCAAGAACCCCAGGGCTGCGCTGACGACGACCTCGGCCAGCGAACGCAGAGCCTTGCGGTGCACTAGGGCGAACAGCAGCAACGCGCCCGGAAACGACAGGAGGTAGATGTACTTCGTGTTGATCAGAAGGCCGGCCCATACACCGGTAGCCAGGCCGGTACGTCGATCGGGTCGTTCGAGAAGCTGCGAAAGTTCGAGGAAGAAGCCGGTGAAGCAGGCGATCTGAGTGATCTCGCTGAAGGGAGAACGGGAGTAGACCCAGACTATGCTTCCCGTGGCGAGCAGGATCGCCGCAAACCCGGCCAGGGGCGGCGAGGCGCCGTGGCGCAGGCAGAGGCGGAAGAACAACCACGCCACCAGCCCGCCCAGCAGGGTGCCCGCCAGGTGGCAGCCGAAAGCCGCGGACAAGTGCGCCAACTCCGGGCCTGGGTGAAGATGCCAAAGACCGCCGCGGAAGGCCGCTCCCGGCAGGTGCACCAGAGACGGGATCCAGGGCTGGGCTGCATAGAATCTGCCCCCGCGGCCCGGCGGCGCGTCCGACGGCCAGCGGGTGGGTATCGAGACTCCCTGGAGGTTCACCATGGACTCGGCCACGTCGAAGATCGGCCGCGCGTCGCCCCAAGGAACCTCGCGACTCATGCTCGCGAAGTAGAGACAGGTGACGGCTATGAACAGGTACGCACCCGGGCGCCATCCAGACACCGCCCGCAGCGCGCGGCCGTGCAGGGCCGCCAGCCAGCTCATGGAACCTCCACCCCGATGGGGCGAAGCCGGCCATAGCGGCGCACAAGGTCTCGGGGAGGCCGGCAGCTCCCGTCGCGACGGAAGAGCGCGTACCCACCTCGATGGCCTACGATCTGGTAGCGAGGGTCGCCCATTTTCTGGTCAGGGCTCAGCAAGGCGTAGTTGGCAGCATCGAGATCTTGCAGCGCCACGAGGGGCACATGCTGCTGCAGCTGGTTCTCGATGTTGCGTCTCGGGTTTGAAAAAGCAGTGCGAGCCACGCCGGGGTCTTCCGGCCAGAGGATCGGCACACGGCGACGCAAGTAGCTGTACCCACCTGTCCAGTATGCATTCGCATCGGGCAGAATCAGGCCACAAAGATCGGCGCGTCCCCCCACATCGGCCAGAAGCCGGTTCTGCTGGTCAAGACAGCCCCACACGCTGCGCGTCTGGGGTCCAGCCTCGCCGGGCACCTGGTCGCCCTGGCCAATGTCTTCGAAGGTCACCCGGCGCGCGTGCAGCCCGAAGACAAGCACGAGCGCACCCGCAAGCAGCGCGGCGGTTTCAGCGGGCCGCTTGCGCAGCCATCGGGCTCTCTCGATCAGCACGGCCAGCCCGACCGCGGCGCACATGAGAAAGAGCGGGAGCGCGGGATAGAGAAAGCGCAGTTCCTTGTGGGGGACCACGGAATGAATCGCGAGGAAGAGCAGAGCGGGCACAGCCACCGGCCAGGTACGGGCAAGCCCGGCGACGAACCCGAGCACCAGGACCAGCAGGGCCGGCCCATTGCTGGCCAGCATGGCCCGCAGGTAGAAACTCGGTGGCGAGACGCCCCAGCGCTCGCCTCCGCCCCAGATCAAGTTGAAGCGCAGTTGGATGATGGTCGACTGGAAAGGCCTGCCCCAGGTTACCCAGTCGAGCAGGCCGCCGACCAGCAACGCTGCCAGGCCACCGGCTGCCAGCGCGAGCGCGCCACGTCGGCTGTGGCGGGCCGCCACGATGACGATGAACGCCACTAGCAGCACAACATTCTGGTAGCGCAGCACTGTCGCCACGCCGAGCAGGAAGCCGACGCCAGCCATACGCCGGGCCGTCGCGCGCGTCGTGCCGGACTTCGGATCGAGCCGACCTTGAGGCGAGCCCGAGGCGAGTTCGCTGGGCCACAGGGCCCACAGCGACCAGGTGACCAAGGGAGCGCAGGCCACCTCGGCCAGGGCGCGGCTGCTGTAGAGCAGGCTGGCCGGAAACGCGATGGCCCCGATCCCCAGCAACAGCGTGGCGGCTGTGCCGCCCATGACATGCGCCAGGCGCAGCAGGGGATAGAACGTGACCGCAGCGCCCAAAGCAAAGAGCAACTTGGTACCGATCGCCAGGCCCAGGCCATGGTCCAGCCCGAATGCGGCCAGCAGCTTCATGAAACCGCCGATCAGCCCGGGCAACAGCCAGGAGCGCGCCCCAAACTGGAATTCCCAGGGAACAAGGCCATAGCCAAAGGCCAGGCGATGTCCTGGCTCCAGGGTCTGGAAGATCTCGTCGGCCCAGATCATGCCCTGGTCGTGCACCGCCAGATACGCGCGCGGGGCGAGGATCGCGACGCACAGGCCGAGCGACAGCCAGATGGACTTGCGCAGATTGAGCGGGCCATTCACCCGCGCAAGAATGCCCTCTCGCTCTCGTCGGGTCCAGCGGGACGGCCACGCGCGGTCGCTACTTGAGCACGGTGAGCCGGCTGCTGCGCTTGCCGGTTCCCGGGTCGGGCAGGTTGAGCACCGACAGCGCACAGGCCACCTGCTGCGCCATGCTGGCGAAAAGCTGGGCCACCGGCGAGGTCGGCTCGGCCAGCACCACGGGCCTGCCCGCATCGCCCCCGCCGCGCACCTCGGGCAGAAGCGGTACCTCGCCCAGGAAGCGCACGCCTTCGCGTTCGGCCAGCCGGCGGCCCCCGCCGCGCGAAAAGATCTCGTCGCGGTGCCCGCAGGACGGGCACAGGTAGTAGCTCATGTTCTCGACCACGCCCAGCACCGGAACCTGCACCTTCTTCCACATGGCCATCGCCT